>ENA-OOZQ01000003-OOZQ01000003.1-human-gut-metagenome-genome-assembly--contig:-NODE-3-length-379108-cov-7.442553_pt1 | contig 379108 bp, 333 predicted proteins | sample MGYA00241188_ERZ501399 | MGnify/ENA primary metagenome ERZ501399 (study PRJEB25962, sample SAMEA2042658) | human gut metagenome | biome: human gut; feature: human-associated habitat; material: faeces... | reverse complement strand
TGCTAACATGGATAGGGCTTTTCAGTGGGGCAATTGTACTATTAAGGAAGAAAAAATAAAAAAAGGTGTAATAAAAATACACCTTTTTCATATTGACAAGAAGTAATAAATATGATAAAATATTCATATCATATTATAATGAAATATGGGTCTGTATTTTGGTTTCGACGGGATTTTTGAAGTAATGTAAGCACGTCGTGGTGATGCACGTTAAAACATGAGATTTTAAATAAACGCAAATAATACAAATTACGCTTTCTGCTAGGCTAAAATAGCAGAAAACCACCGAAAGTGGTTTTATCTCTTATAATTACTTGCCTATGTGTGTTATAAGGGAAAGAGAGTAGGCTTTGAAAAAGTATTGCTTTTCTAGATACTTTTTTAAGAAAATAGAAATAGTAATTATTGATTTTGTTTGTTTATTAATGATTACGAAAACTTAAAATAAACTAAACGTGTAGAAAGCAACATGAATGAAATTTCGGACCCGAGTTCGACTCTCGGCAGATCCACCAATAGTATCCTAGTCCGCTTTACTGAAAAGTAAGGCGGCTTTTCATTTTTTAGAGAAAAAATAAATAACTATTGTTTACTAATTTCAACAGTTAGTATATAATAAAGATAGAAAATGAGTCGTGATACTGAAATATCAGGGAATATCAAGTGCAAGATCTCATAAAATGGTACAATTAAAGGAGAAAATTTATGTTAGCTGTAATAAAAAATGGAGAAGAGCAATATATTTCTTATATTTTAGCCATTTCTAATAATAACCGTTTTATGGAAGATGAGATTATTGTTTTTGATAAAACATATTCATACTTAAAGAAGATGTCTTTATACTCTTCAATAAGAGAAAAAAATAGTTCTGCTAGAAAACTGATTATGCAAGCTTCTATTATTTCTTATGAAGATGAAGAGTTTATTAAAGGAAAATGGAGTGGATATGAATTTATAATTAATAATAAGGAATTAATGAAACAGTTATTAAGTGATAAATTAGTAAATATTAATTCTATAAAAGGAATAGAAAAGTATGCTATAAATCCTATAATTCCAGAATGGTTTAAAATTAATAATGATAAAGATATAAAGAATTTGATGTATGTATCTTCAAAATTTAATGATGCTACTTTGGAAGAAGTTATTGAAGACTCAAATAATATTTTAGAATTAAAACTTGATACAATAGATGGCTATATAAATATTCGTTTCGAAGGAATTATTGAAAATCAATTATATGACAAGATAGGAGAACTTTTAGATACTGAACTGATTAAGAATGAAGATTATTATTTGTGGAAAATAAATGATGGTTTTGGTGGATGGACTGATGGAATAGATTATGATATTTCATCTAAAGGAGCTTTTATTAAAAGTAAGGATGTTTCGTGGAAAATTGAAGTTAATTTTCAAGAATAATAAAAATTAAGTGAGATATTAAAATATTAGTGAATATTTATTGACGAAATGGAGCAGCTAAAAAAATTTATTAGGAGAGTAAAATGAGTTATAAAAATAAACAGATTATAGAATTCGAAACATTTGATTATTATTCAATTAATCCATTTGATATTAATGAATTGTATAACAAAGATAAAGAACTTTTCCAACCTTTATTAAAGAATAAAACGTTATATGCATTGTGCTCTGGACATTTCCGTGATGAAGCTATTGAAAATAAAGGAATGTGGTATTATTATAAATTACCCAATGATGACCCAACTGAATTTAAATATGAAATTCATTTCAGTAATATAATTTCTGAACACACAATACCGATGGATGTGTATTCATATGATGGTTGTACATTACATTTTGGACTTTGTAAAATTAGTTTAGATGAATATTTTAAAAATTACGATTTTTATAATAATCCTAACGGCCCTTATCTTATAATTGCTGATGAATGTGACATAGAAAAAATTGATGATATTATCAAAAAAATAATATATGTATTGGTGCAGAATATTTTAGAACAAAGAAAATGCATTTTTGTTGATGATTTTTTCAATGGTTTCGAAACATCAGAACTTAATAATTTTTGTACAATTATATGGTTAGATGATGACTCTGAGTTTAAATTAATTAAAATATTACATAAAGATATTGACTAGTTTGAGATGATAATTGGAATAAATTTTGATAATTTTGATTTGAAATAGCACCTAAGAATAATTGTGTTCTTAGGTGCTATTTTTCGTTTAAACTAAGTTTTCAAAGAATATTATGTCGGATATATGAAACTCCAGTCTTGCTGAGTAAAAAACAAAAAGCGTAAATATTTTTGACTAAATGCTCCCGTTTCATAATAATAGCAATCCCATTTTTTATACAAAAACCAGAAAAATATTGAGAAATTAAGTTTGGGGAAGTGGATATCGGAGGGTACGTGGCAGATCCAACATCAAAGTAATATGAAATGTCTTCTATATAGGAGGTATTTTTCATATTTAGGGAGAGTTTTGAGAGCTTTTAGTGTGATTTTAGTTAGTTTAACAGCAAATACAGATGGAATTATGTGTTTATAGGGTTTATCTTTTATCAAGGGAATTGAATGTATGTGTGTTGATTGTGCTACGGGAATTGAACCTACTCTTATTTTTATTTGTATATTCTTATTTTTTATGATATAATAAATTAACATAATTAAAAATGGATGGAGAAAGGAAACTATTTAATATATGAAATCAAAGAACAGATTCTTTTTTTTACTAATTGTTTTATTGCTTTTATTAGTAAGTTGTGATGTTACTAATGTTCCTAATAAAACAACTTCAAAAACAGATTATAATCTTAGTAGAGAAATTGTTTTTGAAAAAACACTTACTAAAGATGAAATGAAAAATATTGTTTCAGAAGCTTTAAATAAAATTGCAGAAGTAAGAGGATATCAAACAAAAGTATTTATTCAAAAGACAAAAGATACATCTTATGGTAAAGCATATTCAGCAAATGTTGAAGAAATAGTTTATTCTGATGAAAAATACTATCAAGGATATATTAAAGAAGTAAATATTGATAATGATGGTGAAACAGTTGAATATTTTTGTAAAGATGATAAAGTGTATTATTATAATCATACAACAGGAACTAAAGATTGTCGTGAAGATAGTTACTTTACAACATATTTAAGTATTAATATGATTGAATTTTTAGAGGATTTAGAATATCATGATTATGATAAATATGGTGTGGATGATAAAGGTAATAGTATCTATATTTCTTACGTTACGGTTGCAGAAAAGTCATATGAAATGAGACTAATCTTTAATAATAATAAATTAATTCATTATGCTTATGCTTGGAGGGATTATACAAATAAATATTTTGACATTTTCTACGAAGATTATAATAATATTGAAATAAACTATCCTGACTTTAAAGAATATGATTAATTAATAATCAAATAGTAAACAGAGTGCAAAAAATAAAAGATTTATGATAAAATGTTTATATAAAAATATTATGGAGAGATGATGATTAATGTTAGAGGAAGAAGTTTATAAAAAAATAATGAATCAAGTGATAATAAATAAAGAACAAGGGTATGCGCTTTATTTTAAATACAATGACATATTAATAGAAAAAACAAATGGCTTAGAAAGAGAGGATGATCGTTTTCATATTACTTTTAATACATGTTTTAGATTAGCATCCGTATCGAAACAGTTTATTGCCTACGCTATTTTACTTTTAATAGAAGAACAACTCCTATCGTTTTCAACGCCAATTACTGAAATTTTTGATGATTTGCCACAATATTTTAAAAAGATTACAATTCAACAATTATTGAATCATACTTCAGGAATTTATGACTATGAAAAGATGCCTCATCAAGAAAATGATGAACAAATCAAAGATAAGCAAGTTTTAGAATTTTTAAAAACAACTACTCATACTTATTTTAAACCAGGAACCAAATATCAATATAGTAATACGGGTTATATTTTATTAGGACAAATCATTGAACAAATATCTAAAACCAAGATAGATGAGTATCTAAAAGAGAAAATTTTTACAAAAGCTAAGTTGTTCAATACTTATGTAAATGATGAAGGTAAGACGATTATTCCAAATAGAGCATATGGACATATTATAAGTAACAATCAGTTAATTGTCAAAGATCAGTATTGGTGTAGTGCTACAATTGGAGATGGTGGTCTTTATTCTAATATAATTGATTTAAATAGATGGATAGATTATTTATTAAATGATGTATTTGATAAACTTAAAAGCACTATGTTTTTACCAAATGTGTTTGATGAGAAAACGCAGTCTTATTATGGATTGGGAATAAGAATTATAAATGTGAATGGATGTGATATATATTATCATTGTGGCGATACGATTGGGACAAATACTTTCATTCTTTTTTCTAAAGATTTAAATCTTAGATGTATTTTTTTGACCAATATGGGAAATATTGATACTGAAAATCTAAAAGAAAATATTATCCATTTGATATAATAAAAAGGTATATTTTAAAAATATACCTTTTTTAATGAATTATGTTATTTATTTTTTGCTTTTAAAATAGTATTTAAAATAATAATCAATAAGAAAATAATCAACATGGCAATAAATAAGGATAAAAATCCTTTCCAAGCTATATGTAAAGCCTCTGTTACCATATCTTTATTAAAGGACATATAAAATATTTGCTTCATTTGGACACCTTCCTTAAATCATAAATAGGGATAAAATTACGCCACCAGCGATTGCTGAGGCAACCTGTCCGGCAATATTGGCGCTAGCAGCATGCATTAATAAATAATTACTTTTATCTTCTTTAATTCCCATTTGATGAACGATTCTAGATGCCATTGGGAAGGCAGAAATACCTGCAGCTCCTACCATCGGATTAATTTTCTTTTTAGAAAATAGATTCATAAGTTTAACAAAGAAAATACCACCAATCGTATCAAAAACAAAAGCAAGTAAACCAAGTCCCATAATCATCAATGTTTCTACGGTAACAAATTTATCGGCCTTCATTGTAAAGGAGATAGTTATACCTAGCAATAATGTAATAAGATTGGTTAAAGTATCACTAGCACTTTTGGATAGACTATCTAAAACTCCACATTCTCTAATTAAATTGCCAAACATTAAGAAACCTACAAGTGATACGGATTCTGGTGCTAGAAGTCCTGCAACAATAGTAATAGCAATTGGAAAAATAATTTTTGTTCCTTTCGAAACATGTTTTGGATTATATTCCATTTTTATCAGTCTTTCTCGTTTTGATGTACAAAGTTTAATTACTAAAGGTTGTACTAAGGGCACAAGAGCCATATAGCAATAGGCGGCAACAGTGATTGCTCCTAAATAGTTTGTGCCTAATTTTTGAGATACTAAAATTGAGGTTGGTCCATCAGCAGCTCCAATAATACCAATACATGCAGCATCTTTAATATCAAAGCCTAAAAGGGTAGCAAAAATGATTATCACAAAGATTCCCGCTTGAGCAGCAGCTCCAATAAAAATCAACTTTGGATTAGAAAGTAATGGGCCAAAATCAAGCATTGAACCAATGCCAATAAATAAAAGTAAAGGCATAATTTCACTTGCTTCAATACCTACTTTGAATAACCATTCAATGGCGCCAGATTCACCAATGGCACCACTATGAGGAATATTTACAATAATCGCTCCTAACCCCATTGGTAGTAAAAGTGCTGGCTCTAACTTCTTTTTAATTGCCAAAAAGATTAAAATAAATCCCACAATATACATAACAACTTGTTCAATTGTAATGCTTTTTATTCCTTCTAATAAAAAATCCATCTTAAGACCTCCTTATCATTTAGATTTCAAAGGTCTTGCCAATCATTACTGACTACTATATCCGGAAAAGACTTTTCTTTTCGTGCTGACGAATATAGTATTAGAGCTACTCCCCTTTTTTAGAAGTAAAATAAAAAAGTAAATTATATATTCATTTATATAATTACTTACGTTTTTTAAAAACTAATCTAATTAGTTATTAATAACTTGAACTATTATACTATAAATGATAAAATAAATCACAAAATTTGATAAAAAATTGTAAAATTATTTTTATGATAATCAATGATTTTAGCTTTTTTTAATTTACTCAAAGTAGCACAAAGGGCACTTCTGTCGACAGCTAAATAATCGGCCAATTCTTGTCTATTAAAAGGAATATGAAAATGATTAGATTTATATATTTTGCTACAGTTAGATAGGTATGATAACACTTTATCTTTTATGGTTCGTTTAGACATATGTTCAATTTTATTAATGAGAGCAATATTTTTATTTGATAATATCATTACTGCATTTTTCATCAATTGCGTATGATGATAGCAATTTTTTGAACAGGGATTAAAAATTTTTTTGATATCTATAAATAGAATCTTACAATCGCTCATGGCAATAAGAGAAATAGGATATGTTTGATTGTTAGAATAGGCATAAGCAATACCAAAGATATTGTTTTTATCTAAATAACTAATAATTGATCTATTGCCCCAATAATCATCTTCAACTACACAGACTGAACCTTCTTTAATAATTAAGACATTTTTTATTTCATCCCCATAGTTTATAATATAACTACCTTTTTTAAACGTTTTTTCTACTATGTAGAAGCAATCAAATAGCAAGTGTTGTTCATATTCTTTTAAACCACTAAATAATGGGCAATCATTTATTTCAAAAATATTTTTCATAATTTCACCTTTTGTTGCAAAAACAACATACTTTCTAATATTATTATAGTATAATTAAGACATAAAGTAAAATGTTAAGAAAATAAAGGAGAAGAAAAATGAAATTTTATTATTGTAAACATTGTAAAAATATTATTACTTTTGTGAAAGAAGTAAATCCTAATATCGTATGTTGTAATGAGAAAATGGTAGAATTGGTTCCTGGAAGTGTAGATGCTGCTCACGAAAAACATATACCTGTTGTTGATATAAACGAAAATAAAGTAACAGTTTGTATTGGTAGTGTGGAACATCCAATGCAAGTTGAGCATTATATTGAATGGATTATTCTTGAGACTACTAAAGGGGTATATCGCAAGAATTTAAATCCTGGTGAAAAACCAGAAGCAACATTTGTTCTTGAAGAGGGTGAAAAGGTTGTTTCTACTTATGAGTATTGTAATTTACATGGTTTGTGGGTGAAATAAGATGATAGATATAAAAGTAATGAATGGGGAAATTGAAGAGCAAGAAAAACTTGCTTATATGAAAAGAGGTATTGAAAAATATGGAGAGGAAAATTTAATTGGCATTGATATTGAATTAGATGGGGAATATGTAAATTTATCTTATCATATTAAACATGTACCTTTTCAAAGAATTAGGAGAATTACGGGTTATTTGGTAGGAACTCTCGATCGGTTTAATGATGCTAAAAAAGAAGAAGTAGAAAATAGAGTCAAACATATGTGTGCAAGATAAAATGGATATAGATGAACTATATCCATTTTCTGCTAAAAAATATTAAAATCAAAGAATTGACAAGCATTTTAGTATTTAGTATAATTGAATTGTATAGGAAACATATGAATATATGGAGGTAGCAATGAACAAATATTTTAAAATGGCAATGTTATTATTATTTATTTTAGGTTTTAGTTTTTTAGTTTCATGTAATAAAGATAAACCAGGTAATGATGATGATAATCCCCCACAGAAAAAAGAGGAATATCTATTGGTTTATGATACAACCTTTGGTTCTTTTTCTGATGGAAAAACATATTTAGAACAAAAATATGAAGAAGGTACAAAAGTTCAATTAATTCAAGATGAACCAATAAGAGAAGGGTATGAATTTGCGGGATGGATAAATCAAGAAACTAAAGAACAAGTGAGTAATCCTTTTCTCATTAATAAGAATACCATTTTAGAAGCAAATTGGGTTTTAAAAAAGATTAAAATAACTTATGATGCAATGTCGGGGAATTTTGAAGATGGTAGTTATCAAAAAGTCATATATGTTGAACAAAATTCACCTTTTGAGTATCTAGAAATTCCTACAAATGGTAGTAGATTATTTAATGGTTGGTATGATTATGAAACGGGTAATTATGTGGAAGAAGGTACAATTCTTACTCAAGATTTAACGGTAAATGCAAAATATCGTAGTCCAGGAGAACAATATAATGTAAATTATGTAATAAATGGGGGAACGCAAGAGTTACCTTTAGTGGATACATATTATAATCAAATCATATATCGTCTTTCTGTTCCAACAAAAGAAGGATTTGAATTTTTAGGGTGGTATAAAACAAGTGATTTTTCTGGTGAACCTATCAAATATCAAACTGAAGATTGCACGGGAGATCAAACCTATTATGCTAAATGGGAAATTGTTGATGCCAATTATGCAGAAGTAATTCTAGATGAAATTTTACCACTTGAGATTGATAAAGATATATATTTACCAGTTGAATATCAAGGAGCGCTATTATACTGGAGTTCTTCTGATTATGACATTATGACCGCAAGAGGCAAAATTAATCAAACTCACCGAAATGAAATGGTATCAATTGGTGTAGAGATGACAATCAATGATAAAGTATATACATTTGAAAGAGATGTTGTGGTGAAAGCAATTGAATTTGATGAATTAATAAATCCAGTAGCAGGTTATTTTTATCGAACAAATGTTGTTACTAAATCTGAGGCTTTAATGAACAATTTAGATATTGTCTATTATGCCTTTGCTAACGTATCAAGTAATGGTGCTGTTTCAATTGAAGGGGTAGTTAATTTTAATAAGTTAATGGAAGAAGCGAATGAGTTAAGACAAAACGGAATCAGAATAGTCTTATCAATTGCGGGAGGAGCCGATAATTTTTCAAGTGCTTGTCGCAATATTGGTTATGGCAAATTAGCCGATAATATAGTTGAACTCATTCAAGAATACCATTTAGATGGTGTAGATATTGACTGGGAATTCCCAACTGATGAAACGGATAGGAATAATATGGCAATGCTTTGTCAAAGTTTAAGAAAAAAATTAACACTATTAGAAGATGGAAATGGTTCTTCCTATCTTGTTACAGCGGCAATACCTTCACATTATTCATATACTAAATTCAATTTTAAATTGTTAAATGAAAGTTTAGATTATGTCAATATGATGTCATACGATATGAATTTAGCAGGTAGAGCAACTCATTTGTGTCCACTTTTTAAGGCAAATAATGATGGTAATGTTGGTTATGGTATAGATCAAGGAATTAAATGGTTTACTGAGGCTGGTTTAGATAAGGATAAGATTATTATTGGTGCAGCTTTTTATGGTAAAGTTTATAAAGTTACTGGTCAATCTTTGGGTTCAAAATATCCAGGACTTGGAGCTATGGCAGAACTTTATCATATGCAATATCAAAGTGGAACGGTAACTTATTCTTATATATATGATAATATTTTACCAAACAAAAAATATGTAAGATATTTTGATGAGGATGCAAGAGTGCCATATTTATATAATGAAGAAGAATCATTCTTTATTACATATGAAGATGAACAGTCTTTAATTGAAAAAGTCAATTATGCATATCAAGAAGGATTAGGGATTATGTTTTGGGATTATAGTTATGATACTAAAAATATTTTAACTGATACTATTTGTAACCGAATGCAAGAATTGAGAGGATAGTAAAAAGTACTATATCAGTTTTTTGATATAGTACTTTTTATTTTTATTAAATTTATATTATATAATAATATTTAAAAATAGTTAAATAATTGATATTTAGACTTTAAATATGATAAAATAATATATTGTAGAGGTTAAAATATATGACAAAGAAAAAATGGATTAAGGTTAGGCATCAAATTGTGATGGGAACGATTAGAATTTTTATGAGACCGATTGCTTATTTTTACTTTGGTTTTCGATATAAGAGGTTTAAGAATCATAAACAGCCATATTTTATTATGCACAATCACCAAACCGTTTGGGATCAGTTTCTTATAGGACTTATTTGGAGCAATAAAACGTATTTTATAATGAGCGATGATTTAACTACAATTAAATTTTTATCACCAATTATGAAATTTTTGGTTCATCCTATACCATATAAAAAGGCATCTACCGATTTTACTATTTTGAGAACTTGTAAACAAGTAGTACAAGAAGGTGGTTCGATTGTTATCGCTGCCGAAGGAAATCGAACATATAGTGGTAAAACTGAATATATTAATCCAACAATCGTTAAAATGATAAAGTTTCTACAAATACCGATTGCTACAATTAGGATTGAAGGTGGATATGGTATTTTTCCTAGATGGGCTAATAAAAAAAGAAAAGGACGTTTTTATGGTAGTGTCTATAAGACATATAACTATGAAGATTATAAGGATATACCAGATGAAAAACTATATGCAATGTTATGTGAAGATTTATATGTGGATGAGTCAACCGAAGAAGGTCCTTATACATCCTCGCATAGTGCTGAATATTTAGAAAGGGTAATTTACAATTGTCCCCAATGTGGATTTACTACTTTTAAGTCGCATAAACAAATGCTTTCTTGCACAACTTGCAATATGATGCTGAAATACAATGCATATAAACAGTTTGAAGGCATCAATATGGATGCACCATTTAAAAATGTCAATGAATGGTATGAATATCAAAAAAACAAATTATTTGATATGCAACTTATGAGTTATGATGTAAACCATCTTTTTTTTGAAGATAAAGTTATATTTATTGAAGTCTTATTTCGTAAATCTAAAAAAATTATTGATAAAAATGCTATGATTAGGATGTATGCAAATCGAATGGAGATTATCTACCAAGACAAAAAAAGTCAATTTTTATTTGATGAAATTTCTTCTTCAGGAGTATTTGGCAAAAATAAACTTAATTTCTATGTTGATAAATTTATTTTACAATTTAAAGGTGATAATCATTTTAATGCAATGAAGTATGTGAATGTATTTTATAAATATAAAATTGAAAAAGGAGATGTAAAAAATGACAAATTTTTGGGACTCTAATATTTGGTCGCTTTTATTATTAGGTGGGATGTTATTTGCTAGTATGTTAATTGCCCACATTTTGAAAAAAAATATTACTTTTTTACAAAAATCATTAATTCCTGCATCCGTTTTAGGGGGAATTATAATTTTGATATTTACAACTATTTATAAATTAATTACTAAAAATACTTTTTTTGAATTACCAATTTTTTCAATTGTGAAAAATGTTGATGATGCTTATGTGACTGCAATGTCAGGAAGTAGTATTTTAGAAACCATTACTTATCATTGCCTTGCAATTGGTTTTATATGTATGGCTCTTAGAGATGGAAAGAAGGATAAAGGCAAAAAAAGAGCAACTGAAATTTTTAATACTGGAGTGACTACTGTTAGCACATATTTAATACAAGCAGTCCTTGGTTTAATTGTGACGATGATTGCGGTAAACTATATTTCGGGTTTAAATGCAGCTGCTGGAATTATTCTTGCTCTTGGATATGGACAAGGTACGGGACAAGCTTTAAATTATGGTAATATTTATGAAAATACTTATGGATTTGTTGGTGGTGCTAATTTTGGATTAGCAATAGCTGCTTTAGGTTTTTTATCTGCTAGTATTGGTGGAGTGATTTATTTAAATTATTTAAAAAGAAAAGGTAAGGTAAAAGTCCAAATTAGTGAAAATAGTGAAGAAATGAATTTAGAAAAAATTCAAGGAAAAAATGAAATTCCGTTAAATAGTTCAATAGATAAACTAACCATTCAAATTGCTATTGTTATATGTATATATATAGTATCTTATTTTATTATGAAAGTATTAGGCGATATTGTTGGTGAAGGACTTCGTGCTACTATATATGGCTTTAACTTTTTAATTGGAACTTTACTTGCGGTAGGGGTTAAAGGAATTTTAAGATTACTTAGAAATAAAAATATCGTAAAAAAAGACTATATAAATGATTTTATGATGAATCGTATTGGTGGGGTTGCTTTTGATGTTATGATTGTAGCAGGAATTGCTGTAATTGATTTAGATGTTATCAAAGATTATTGGCTTATTCTTATTATTATGGGATTAATTGGTGCTTTTGCTACATTTTATTATATTTATTTTGTATCTAAAGTTTTATTTAAAGAGTATAAATATGAACAATTTTTTGCCATGTATGGAATGCTTACAGGAACGGCTAGTACTGGTATCATTTTACTTCGAGAAATTGATCCTAATTTTGAGACTCCTGCATCTAATAATTTAGTTTATCAGAATTTACCGGCAATTGTTTTTGGGTTGCCAATTATGTTTCTAGCATCGTATGCTCCACAAGGAATAAAACAAACCTATATTACTTTTGGTCTCATTGTTGTTTTTCTCATTATTTTATTACTCATTTTGTTTAGAGAGCAAATTTTTAAAAGAAAGAAAAAGACAGATAAATAAAAAATAAACAGGGTTAATCCTGTTTATTTTTTATAAGAATAATGAAAGTATTACGGTTACAATACCTGACGTTACAATTGCTACAGATGAAATAGCCCCTGCTCTAGCACTAATTTCAACAGCCTTTGAGGTTCCAACTGCATGTGATGTACCGCCAAGTGACATTCCAATAGCAGGTGAACGTTTAATGTGAAATAATTTTAAAATTAAAGGTCCAACTAAAGCACCCAAAATGCCAGTTAAAATAACAGCTGAAACAGTAATTCCCTTAATACCACCTAGTTTTTCAGAGATTTCTAAAGCAATAGGAGTTGTAACAGATTTTGGTATCATCGACATAATAATTTCTTGATCTAAATGAAGCATTTTGCCAAATAATAAAACACTTCCAATACTCACTATAGCCCCTATTATAGTTCCTACAACAATAGGTAAGAAATAATGTTTCACAATTTGAATGCGGTTAAAAACGGGAATTGCAAGACATACGGTAAGAGGTGATAAAAAAATATTAACTATTGATAAACTATCAGTATAACTATTTACACTATATTTAGTGATTAATAAATATAAAATAATAACAATACTTGTAAGTAATAAAGGATTGAATAAGGGGAATTTACATTTATGATAAATAAAACTAAAAATAGTATAAGTAAAAAGTGTTAGAAAAATATAAAATAAAGGACTACAAAAAAGATTACTCATGACTATTAGCCCTATCTTTTTGAATTTTTTCTTGAATTAGTAAAGTAAAATGAACGGATAGTGAAATGGCACAAAAAGTTGTTAAAAAACTAATCATACAAAGCAATAACATTTTCCAAATATTAGGGGCAATGATATCAAAATAACTCATAATGGATACTGCAGCAGGAATAAAGAAAAAGCCCATATTATCAACGAAAAAAGAACCTACACTTGCAATTGTATCAATTTTAATAATGTTAAAGTTTAGAAATAAGAATAAAATCATCATTCCAATTAATGACCCAGGAAAGAAAAAATTGGGAATCAATTTGGATAACGACCAAGATAGAATCTCACCTAATAACGAAAAGCCTATAATGATTGCTATTTGTTTAAATATTTTCATAATATAATCTCCTTATAGGTAATATATCATAAAATAAGTTTAAGTTGATTATTATTACCTATGAAAATGTTTACTTACTTTTTATCAAAAAGTCCACATAATGATAAAATTACTTGAGAAGGATGATAAAAAATCCATGATAAATTGATTTGAAAGTTTGCAATAAGATAAATGATATTATCTTGTTTTATATCAATGATATCAACAATGTTGTAGCAACCTACGCATAAATCACAAAGAATAAATAAGAATAAACCAAAAGGTAGTAAAATATTAGATTTGAAAACAAAGATGCTTTCAACAAAATTAAATAATAAAAAAGCAAAATATTCTAAAGCTAAAAAAACCAATATATCAACAATTGTAATAAAAATAAATAATCCAAGAATAATAATAAAAATGGCAATTCTTATTATTAAAATTATTTGGTGTTTGCTGTCTAATTTAAAATTAGTAAATGATAAAATATATAAATAATAAAAAATTTGTACTATTATAAAAGAACTGAGGGCAATTAAATAATAATCATCAAGTAACACCAAAAAAGTATCAGAAATTAAAGTAAAGAGTTGTGCAAAAACAAGTAAGTAGGTATACTTTACTTTATATTTTAAACATATAAATAGACTAACTATTAAACCACATATAATAACACTATAACATCCTAAATGATAGACAAAAAGATTTGTTGTATAAAGCAAAATATAAAATATAAATTGTAATACAATATATAAGTAAAAGAAAAAAATTTTAGGTGTTTTTTTTATTTGCTCAAAAATCATATCAATCACCTCTTATTTATTATAACACAAAATATCATAATAAGAAAAAAATATTTGCATTTTTTACCATCTTATGGTATAATTGATTTCTAAGATTGAAAGGATAGGATAATAATGAAAATGATTGCTCATCGTGGCTATTCTAAATATGAATTAGAAAATACGAAAGAGGCTTTTTTAGCTGCTGCAAATAGAAGTTATTTTGGTATTGAAACAGATATTACTTTATTAAAGGATCGATCAATGGTTTTATTTCATGATGATGATTTAAAAAGATTAGCGAATAGTGATAATCTTATACGCAATATGAATTTTAAAGAGGCAATGAGGGTTGAATTGATTGCTAAAGGAACTTATCATACATATAATTATCATATCGCAACGCCACTAGAATACTTACGAATATGCAAACATTATAATAAATATCCAGTTATTGAATTGAAATGGGGATTTGACAATGAAGCAGTTGACAAATTGATGGAATTGCTATTAGAAGAAGATATGTTTGACAAAAGTATGATTATTTGTTATACAATGAGTACAATTCTTTACTTAAAAGAAAAATATCCAGAATATCATACTCAGTTTTTATTAGGTTTTTTATATAGTGAAAAAATAATTGAACAATGTTTAAAAGAAAATTTAAATATTGATTTAAGATATGATTTGATTACAAAGGAATTAGTAGATAGATTTCATGCAAAAGGTTTAGAAGTCAATGCTTGGACTGTTGATACTGAAGAAATCTTTGATAAAATGATCGAATATGGGGTAGATTATATAACAACTAATATTTTAGAATAAATGAAATAAGATAAATACATATCATAAGGAGGTTATAAAATGGGTTTTGTTAAAATCCCAGTCAAAGGGATGAACGATTTTTTACCAAATGAAATGCTATTAAGAGAATATGTGATAAAAGAAATTAAGGATACGTATACCAAATTTGGATTTCATATTATTGAAACACCTTGTTTAGAACATATTGAAAATTTGTGCTCTAAACAGGGGGGAGAAAATGAAAAACTAATTTTTAAAGTTTTAAAAAGAGGAGATAAACTAGATTATAGTAATGCAAAAGATGAAAATGATTTAGTTGATATGGGATTGAGGTATGATTTAACGGTTCCTTTATCTAGATATTATGCCAATAATATGGCAAAACTTCCCTCACCATTTAAGGCTTTACAGATTGGTAATGTATGGCGAGCCGAAAGACCCCAAAAGGGAAGGTTTCGTCAATTTATTCAATGTGATATTGATATCTTAGGTGAAAAAACAAATATTGCGGAAATAGAATTGGTTTTAGCAACCACAACTTTACTTACTAAGATTGGTTTTCGTCATTTTAAAGTGCGTATGAATGATCGAAGAATTTTAAAGATGATGGCAGATTATTGTCAGTTTCCTAGTGAAGATAGCGATAAAATTTTTATTATTTTAGATAAGATTGATAAAATTGGTAAAGATGGTGTTTTAGAAGAATTAATTAATGCGGGTTATAATAAAAATGCTGTTTATACCTATATGGAATTGTTTGATGAAAAACTATTAGGATCTAGTACAAAAAATTATTTTTCTAAAATAGGAATAAATTGTGTTGATGAGAATATTATCAATAATTTAGATCAAATCATCGATACCGTACAAAGTGCTTCTAATCATAACTTTGAAATTTTATTTGATCCTACTCTTGTTAGGGGGATGTCATATTATACAGGCCCAATTTTTGAAATAGAAATGATGGAATTTTCAAGTAGTGTAGCAGGTGGTGGTAGATACGATAGTATGATTGAAAAATATGCTGGTATAAGTGTTCCTGCTTGTGGATTTTCCATTGGTTTTGAACGAATCATTACAATTTTAAAAGAAAAAAACCCTACTTTTTTGTTTAATGCCAAGAAAAAGGTCGCTTTTGTGATTGATAAAAATATTTCAAAAGAGGAACTTACAAAAGTTTTTCAAGAAGCCTCAATGTTAAGAGAAGAACAAAATACAATAACCTTAGTTGTTTATAAAAGTAAGAATTTTAAATTTCAAAAAGATAAATTAATAGAAGATGGATTTGAGGAAATCATATTTAAATAACATGAAAAAACGGATAATGATTTCGTGCTTTGGTATTTTAGGTGTATTTGTTCTGCTTGTATTATCGTATGTAATATATATATCTTGTCAATATTATCGAATTGAAGACAATAAAATATATACAGATGAAATCTATAATAATACACAAGAAACATTAGTGGTAGGTAAGGAATATGCCATTACTACTTATAATATTGGCTTTGGAGCGTATAATCATGATTTTTCCTTTTTTATGGATCAAGGTAAAATGTTAAGCGGTGAGAAAGTGAAAGGAAAACTATCTAAGGCTACATCAAAAGAGATTGTATTGACTAATACAAGAGGTGCTATTGAAGAAATTACCGCTTTCAATCCTGATTTTGCTTTTTTTCAAGAAGTTGACACTAATTCTACAAGAAGCTTTCAAGTAAATCAATTTAAAATGCTTCAGGAATCATTAGCTAAAATGGCTAGTGTACATGTATCTAATTTTCATTCTGCTTATTTATTTTATCCTATTTTAGACCCACATGGAGTAGTAAATAGTGGTATTGCAACTTTTTCAAAATATAAAATTGATAAAGTCATTCGAAAGTCTTTAGAGATAACTGATGCTTTTCCTAGTAAGTTCTTCGATTTAGATCGTTGCTTTAGTGCAAGTTATTTGAAGACTAATCATGATAACTATTTAGTAATTGTGAATGTTCATTTATCAGCATATGATAAAGGTGGTGTTTATCGAAAAAAACAATTACAACAACTGAATTCTTTTTTAGAAGTTGAATATCAAAAAGGTAATTATGTTGTTTGTGGTGGAGATTTTAATCATGATATTGCTAATAGTATGTATGTATTTGAAACTAAACAAGAAAAACCAGAATGGGTGTATGCGTTAAATAATGATGATTTGAATGAAAATTTTAGTTTTGCAACAAACAATAATATTCCTACATGTAGAAGTACTGATATGCCTTATGAAAAGAATGTTAACTATACTGTTGTGTTAGATGGGTTTATTGTTTCTAAAAATGTTGATGTGATTATGGTTGAGAATGTAGATACAAATTTTGAGTATAGCGATCATAATCCTGTATATATGAAATTTGTTTTAAAATAGTTTTTTATAATTAAAGGTATTAAATTTTTAAAAATAACAAATAATATAAATAATTTAAGGAGGTTAATATGAAAAAAATTAGAAATTTATTATTCGTTGTTTGTTTACTTATCAGCCTTGGAGTTTTTACTAGTTGCAAGAAAAAGGTTGAAACTAGTGGAACTGGCTATGGAATTGTTCACAAAGATTATGTAGGAGTTGCTAGCATAAAAGTAAAGGATGAGAAGGTGACTAGTTTATCTTTTGAAGAAGTATATCTTCCTGAAAACTGGGCACAAGTTAGCGATAGTATTGATGAAAATCTATATTTTAAAGCTACGGGTTCTCATGGTGAACTAACATTGGCAAAATATTTGGTAATTGGTGATAAAAATTTTACAGGTAGCGTTGATAGTGATAATGCACCCGTATATAGTGCAGAAGGCATTACCAATTTAAAAACTTGGATCAATACCAGTGAAGACAATGCAAAATGGTATGCAACGAATGTTTTAGATGGAAAGGCAAAAGTAAGTGATGCCCAATTTAAAGATGTAACATTTGATTATTATGGCAAAACAACTGGTTTTACAAAATCTGCTACTAATTATTGGCCAGCAGGTAGTGTTGGACTTGGTTGGAAAAAGAATATGGAAGAACTTGCCAATACACTAGTTGGTAGCAAAATGAATTTTGATGAAACTAAAATAGTATTAGATGAAAATAGTAAGACTTGGAAATTTGATCAAATTCAATCTAAAGCAACATTAGTTGATGCTAAAGATTATTATCAAGTTGCTAAAAGAGCATATAATGCAGCTACCAAAAAATAGTTTTTAATGCCTAGAAATAGGCATTTTTAAAAAAATAAAAATATTTTGAATTTAATACTAAAAATTAACAAAATTCGACTTAACAATTATGTATAATATAAATGCTTCTGATATTTGCTTGGGGGGGAAAATATTTGAAGCTCTTTTTTTTATAAAAAATAAAACCTTTTCTCTTATATAAATGTTGCATTATTTTATAAAAGTGATATAATAGTATCGATGAGAAAGAAGGAATAAAATGAAATTATTTGTAACAGTATTAGTTGATGGTGAATATATGCCTAAAATATTAAAAAAATTGTCTGATAATCATTTTCATGGCAGTGTTATGCCGACTCTTAGTATTAAAAAGGCGCTTTTAACCAATAACATAGAACCTGTACCAATGTTTGGTGGTATTAGTAAAGTTATTGAATACGATCATTCACCAAGACCTATGGTATTTGTTGTTGTAAAACATGATGATGAAGTAAAAAAATTAGCTAGTCTTATAAATGAAGCCACTGGCGGTATCAAAGATAAGGGCTTTATGTATTCACTACCTATAGATTTTTTAGAAGGTATTGAATAATATGACCATTATTTTAAGTATTGCAATTACCCTTGTGGCAGGATTGATTTCTACTAGAATTGTTAAATTATTACATTTACCTAATGTTACGGGTTATCTTGTAATAGGATTAATCATTGGACCATACTGTTTGAAATTGTTAAATGAAGATACTGTTAAGAATTTATCAATCATAGTAACGATTGCTTTAGGCTTTATTGCTTTTTCAATTGGTGGTGAATTTAAAATATCAAGTTTAAAAAAACTTGGTAAAAGTATTTTTACAATTACTTTTGCTCAAAGTTTTATGGCATTAATTTTAGTTGATATTTCGATTGTTTTAGTTTTTATTTGTTTGCGCAATTATAATCAAGGCAATCTTGCCTTAGCTCTTGTGTTAGGCGCAATTGCTACTGCTACGGCTCCTGCTGCAACCTTAATGGTTGTAAGACAATATAAAGCAAAAGGAATTGTAACAGATACCTTACTTCCTGTGGTTGCTTTAGACGATGCGTTTGGTCTTATGTTTTTTTCTGTTTCTTTTGCGATTGCTAAAGTATTTGCAACTGGTGATAAAATTACAGTTATGAATATTTTAGTATATCCACTTGCTGAAATAGTTTGTTCTCTTTTAATTGGTTTTGCAATTGGTAGTCTTTTAGCATTATCAATGAAATGGTTTAAATCGAGAGCCAATAGGTTAATTTTAATGATTACTGCGGTTTTACTAGGTGTAGGATTATGCGAATTATTTGAAAATTTTCCATTTAGTTTATCATCATTATTAGTTTGTATGATGATTGGCGCTGCTTTTTGTAATTTGAATCAAAGTGCCTTAGGAATAATGGATGGATGTGAAAAATGGACACCACCGCTATTTATGTTATTTTTTATTTTGTCAAGTGCAGAATTAGATATAACCTTACTTGCTTCAATTGGTATTGTTGGAATTGTATATTTAATTTCAAGAAGTATAGGTAAGTATTTTGGTTCTTATTTGGGTGCTAAAATTGTTCATGCTGATAATAATGTAAAAAAATATTTGGGTTTTGCACTGTTGCCACAAGCTGGTGTGGCTATTGGCATGGCTCAAATGGTTTCAAGCAAATTTTCAGTTATTAACCCCAATATTGCTAAGCAAGTTGTGACTATTGTTCTTTGTGCAACTTTGATATATGAATTGTTTGGACCTGTTTTAACTAAAGTAGCTTTAACAAAAGCAGGAGAAATTCAAGTAGAACCAAAAAAGTTAAAATCAAAAAAAGAAGATATAATAATTACAAATTAATAAAAACTGTCAGATGACAAGATGTCATTTGACAATTTTTATTAAAATTATAGAAAAAAGAATGATAATATGATACAATATACGAAAATTATGATAAAGGAGAAAAACATAAGTATGAAAGAAAAGCAAGTATTAGAGTTAGCCAATATTTTAGGATATCATATAGAGAAAAAAACAATTTATGGTGTAAATAATGGATATCATTTCTCTTTAAATCTGTTATCGAATAAAAAGATACCTACTTATCAAGTATCTATATTAGTTAATAAAGTTATGACTTTAGATAATATCAAAACTATAAGAAAAGAATTACAATCCGTTGTTAGTATGAATGAAGAACATAATGCTTTTCTTTTACAAGCACTCATTAATTTTCCTAAAGAAAATGAGAATAAAAAAGACTTTTTTATAGAATTTATGAATACTCTTACGAAAGCATTACAAAAAGAGAATATTGATGATTATAATAGGTGTCTATTTTGTAATGATGATAAAGAAAAGGAAGAAAAGGAATGGGTTGTAATAAGAAAACTATATGTGTTATCTCACCAATCTTGTGCAGAAGAAGAGTTGAAAACAACAAAAGAGAAATCCAATAGATTGAAAATGAGTCTATTAGGAGGAATAATAGGGGCATTTATTGGGTTTATTCCAGCTTTTCTTGCTTTAATATTTGCGGATTATTTTATCGGTGTGTTATATGCACTATCTCCTATTTGTGCTTATCTTGGTTATACACTTGGTAAGGCTCCTTTAAAATGGTATACTACTTTATGCGTTGCTATATCATCATTTTTGGCAACAATTGTAGCTACGATATGTTTTTTGGCCATTTTAGCCAATACCAATGGCGAAAGTCTAATAGGTTATATCCGTAATCCTAATAATCAATGTTATACTATCGTATTACAAAGTATATTATTTGATATAATCGGAATTTTTATATCTTGGGGGTTTATTACAAGAACAAAGAATCATTAAATTAAAATAGTACAAACTATTTGCCTAAAGCATTTAGTTTGTACTATTTTTTAATCTTCAATAATAATATTTCGTAACCAACGTCTAGCAATAAATTTATGACCTTCTTCAGTAGGATGAACACCATCAATTGAATAAAATGTAGGTTGATGTTTAATGCAGGCACTAGCAAAAGAACCATCTAATGCAATATATTCTTGCGCATATTCTCTTGCTAAACGTCTAATAATATCAACCTTTTGCCATAATTCTTCACGCATTTTAGTGAGTTCTGGTGTAATATCAATAATGAATGGTTCAATAATAATAATAGGAACGTTAAAATCAGTTTTAATTTTTTCAAGAAGAGATCTAAAATTATTTTCAAATTCTTCATTGGTAGTTTCAATTCCTTTAGAATAGTGATGCCAAACATCATTCATACCAATATATATAGTGACAACATCGGGTTTGACTGCTAGGACACTTTCTTCATATTGTTCTAACAAATTAATCGTTCTATTTTCATCAACACCACGATTCACAACCTTTATACGATAATTTTTAATTGCATCATTGATTCTTTCAACATAACCATGTCCTAAATCATTCGGATTATTTAAATCTCGATCTGCTCCTGTAATGCAATCTCCAAGAAATAAAATAGTACTCTTTTTCTTAATTTCCATTTTGCAACCTCACTATTTAATTATATATATTATATCTAAAAATAAAAGATATTTCAAACAAAACAATCAATAAAGTGAAAACGCATTCAAAATATTAGTGGTTTTGTTTTTTTAAATCATAATCATCTAAAAAATGATATTGAATTGAATCCGTATGATAACCAATAATTGTATTTAAATTTACATTATGAAAACTATGAAAAATATTTTTATCAATGTCTTTATATTTTTTTCTAAGGTCAGATATGAGTAGTTTAATCTCTTTTCTTTTAGAAGAGTCTTGATATAAGTTGTTTTTTGTAAAATCACATGCACATTGTAAAAATTCTAATTCATTATACTTACACCAATCAACAATGCTTTGCTCTTTGACCAAATAAAGAGGTCTAATTAATTCCATTTGATGATAGTTTTTGCTTATTACTTTAGGCATCATTGTTTTATATTCTGCTCCATAAAACATACTCATTAATACAGTTTCAATTACATCGTCAAAATGATGACCTAAAGCAATTTTATTGCATCCTCTTTTTTGTGCCTCACTATATAGAAATCCTCTTCTCATTCTAGCACATAAATAGCAAGGAGATTCATCAATTTTTTTTACATAATCAAAAATATTAGAATGAAAGAAATCTAGATGAAGATTTAATAAAATAGCGTTTTGTTTAATTTTTTCTACATTTTTAGTACTATAACCAGGATCCATACATAAGTAAACAAGATCAAATTTAACGTTTCCGTGTTTTTGTAATTCTTCCATACATTTTGCCAGTAGCATGGAATCTTTACCACCGGAAATACATATTGCAATTTTATCATTTTCTTCAATCAATTTGTATTCATCAATTGCTCGTATAAACATTCGCCAAATTTGAGGCCTAAATTTTTTAATAATACTTTGTTCAATTATTTGATATTTTTCCATACTAACCTCATTATATATATTTATATTATTATATCTAAATAAATTATTTTTTTCAAGTAAATAATTTCATTCATAATCAGAAATAATTATTTTTAAAAAACAAAAAAATTTATGAATAAAATGCTTATAAATATTGAAAAATATATATGAATATGGTATAATTAAATTACCTGGAGAGTTCGCATTTTCACTTATTTTTTGAGCGACCCGAACAGAACACACTTAGGGAACAAGATTTTACAAGCGTTGAAAGCCTATAGACAATAATAGGAATCCCAATGTAAAATTGCTAGTTTACCACCTTATTTTAGATGCGGTTGCGCATCTTGTGATAACGGCTCATCTGGGTATTTATTTTGGAGGAAAAATGCAAATAGAAAAACTTAAAAAAACGTGTGGCTTAATATTATATATAAAAAGTATTATTCAATTAGTTGTAACAATTATTCTTTTTTTTGGTGGTATCTTTTTAATTGTTGAAGGGCAAAAAGCAAAGAATAATACCAATCCTTCTAGTGGACTTGACAATCAAATTGCTGCTTGTAGTTCAGCTTTTGCTTCAGTTTTAGTTACCGCTATTGGAATCATATCCTTAATTGTTGCAATTGTATTGGGTATATGCGCAATTGTTTATTTGATTCATTCACGAAAAATTTTATATTTAAATGACTATCAAAAAAAATCAACAATTACACTATTAGTGTTTGAAATACTATATATATTTGTTTCAACTATAGGATTGATTATTAGTATAATACATATTCAAGATACTGTATTATGGCTTATTGTAAGTTTGATTGTGTTTATACAAAGTTTAGTAACCACTATTTTATTAGTAAAGTATGTAAGAACAAATCAAATAAAGATATAAGAATTGATGTAAGGAGATTCTCCTTGCATTTTTCAATACTAATTAGTTTTAAAAATTTGCATTTTATGTTAAAATAAAATTATAGAAAATACTTGGAGGTATGAAAAGATGAATTGGGATTTAACATATCATTTTAAAAATCAAGAGGAATTTGAAAAAAGTTTAGAAAGTGTAAATCAATTAGTTGAGCAATTCAAAGAGTATGAGGGTAAGTTATCAAATGAAGAGTATTTTGTTAAATATTTTTTGTTAACAAGACAATTTGAAAATGATGCTTCTCGAGTTTATCAATATGCATCACTAAAGAGTGATTTAAATAAAAAGGATGTAGAAAATGCCGCAAATCTGAATAGATGTAGAATGGTATTATATACTTTATCAGAAGTTGTATCCTATGCTGAACCAGAAATCATTTCTATTGGTGAAAAAAAAGCAATGGAATTTGTTGATAGAAATCCAGAAATTGAAGAATTTCGTTTTAGTTTAGAAAAACTTTTCCGTGGAGCTAAACATGTATTAGATGCTAGTAGTGAAAAACTTTTATCATTGTATGCACCTATAACATCTAGTGCTGCAGAACTTTATAGTGCGCTTGCAGTAGGAGATGGCAAAAGTCAAGATGTAAAATTAAAAAATAAAAAAGTAGTCACTGTTACTCAAGGTAATTATCGTTCTTTAATTGCATCAAGTGACAATGCAACAGATAGAAAAAAAATATTTGAAGCAGTGTTTAAAACCTTTGATGAACATAAGACAACTTATGCTACGATTTATAATAATGTTCTACAAACAAATAAGGCTACATCAAAAGCTAGAAATTATGATTCAGTTTTAGAAAGTTATTTATATAATGACAATATTCCAACAAAAGTATTTACAAATTTAATTGAGGTTGCTGGAAAATATAATAAATCATTAAAAAAATATATACGTCTTCGTAAAAAATATTTAGGATTAAAACAATATCATACTTATGATCGGTTTTTAGAACTTGCACATTCTAATAAAGAATATACATATGAGGAAGCAAAGGAACTTTTCTTTCATTCTATTTCGCAATTTCCACAAGATTTTCAGGACAAAGCTCATGAAGTATTAAGGGATGGTTTTGTTGATGTAATGGAAAAGGTTGGGAAAAGAACAGGAGCATATTCATCAAGTGTTGCTAATCTTCATCCATTTATTTTACTGAACTTTGATCATACTTTAGATAGTGTATTTACAGTTGCTCATGAGGCAGGTCATTCTATTCATTCTATGTATGCAACTCAAACACAACCAACGATGTTGCAAGATTACACGATTTTTGTGGCAGAAATTGCTTCTACTTTTAATGAACATACGCTACTTGATTATTTCTTATCTTTGCCTGATGCAACAAAAGAAGAAAAAATTATGGTAATTCAAAAAGCAATTGATGAAATTATGAGTACATTTTATCGTCAAACGTTGTTTGCTGAATATGAATATTTAGCTAATCATGAAGTGGCTAAAGGGAATCCTATCAATCATCAAGTTTTATCACAAATTATGATTGATTTATATAAAAAATATTATGGCTTAGATATTACAAAAGAAGAAGTGAAACAATATGTTTGGGCCTATATTCCTCATTTATTTTATACGCCATTTTATGTTTATCAATATGCAACATCTTTTGCGGCAAGTTTTAAAATATATAAGGATGTTAAGGAAAAAGTACCAGGAGCATTTGATCGATATATAAATTTATTAAAATCTGGTGGTTCAAAATATCCGGTTGATCAAGCAAAAGAAGCAGGGGTTGATTTTACAAAAAAAGATGCCTATATGGCAGTTGTTGAGCGAATGGATAATTTAGTAGAGGAACTCGAAAAATTATTGAATGCATAATGATAAATAAAAAAGAATGAATCAAAATTTTTGATTCATTCTTTTTTTGTTTAGTTATCTTGACTGTTTTTAATATATGATGAAGGGTAAATATGATTTATCAATTTGATAGCAGGAAGTAAGGCACACATTACTGCACATACAACAGCAGCTGATATAAATACGTATGGTGCATTGTAAGCAAATGAAGCAGCCCAACTATATTCATAAAAAATAACAGAGTCAATAGAACCACAGAAAAATCTAATAACGGCTGCAAGTGCAATAGAACCTACTAAAACAGAGTATGCAATAATAATATTATATTTATTATCTTTATTGAATTTTTTATAAATAAAATTAGCAAAAATTCCCAAAATTCCTACTGAACCATAGGCAACAAAATACTCTAATGGAAAAAATTGAAATCCATAACCATCAATAATACAAGTAGTTACAGCATATATAATACCACCACCTATAAAACCTTTAAACCACCCATGCCTTAAAGCAATGATGTATAATGGTAACATTGAAAGATTGATTGAACCTCCAGTTGCCCCAAGAGGAATTTTACAAAATTGATCAAGAACGATTGCTAGACTACATAAAATTGCTATTTCTGCGATATCGTTAATGTTAAAACCAAAAGTCGCTTTTTTCATTTTTCATACCTCCTATAACAAAAAAATTCTTTGGTTGAATCCAAAGAACATTGCTAAGAATGCGTGTTTAAACACGCGATTTCCCTACGCTAGCATTACCTAGATCAGGTTTTGGGTCGTTAACTAAATAACCTCTCAGCAAATGCTCCCCATTGGATGTTTAAATGATTTACATCAAACATCTTAATTATACTATTATTTTAAAATATATAAAGTTAATTGCATTTATAAATAAAAAGCACTATAACATAAAATCGTTATAATGCCTTTTATTTATTTTTTAATCTACTTTTTGTTGTTCATCTACAATAGACCACCAATTCGTACCATCATCTTTTGGAAGAGCTATCCAACTAAAATCTTCTCTTTCAGAAGAATATGGTGGATATTCTGGATGAGCATAGCCAGTAATTCTAGCATCATTTAATGACCAACGTTTAATAGCAACTTGATCTGATGTATTTCCTTCAATAGTGTATACATATAAATCGTCAGAATAAATGACAATACCGGTATGTGACATACCACTGCTTAGAAAAAATACAATATCACCGGTTGCTGGTTGATAATTGGTTGCTTTTTGCTCAGAGGATACATTGTTTTCTAATTTTTCGGTAAAAGTATAGTCTTGTACAAAATGCATTATTCCTTTTTCAGTACACCATTTCATACCAGCGTAACATCCTTGATATTTGCATAAAATGTCATTTGACAAACCACTATGATACCAACACCAAGAAACGAACATTGCACACCATGGTTGTCCATTATTAGGATACCATTCTCCATATTTTTGATAGTTATTTCCTGTTTCATGAACGCCATTTTCACGAAGAGCCATATGGATAAATCTAGAAATATAATCTGCTTCAGTTTCGCCAATAATTGTAATTACATAATTTATTTTTTTTGTATCATCGCTTGGATTGGTTGGATCATAAACAGTAATGGTTACATTACCTTCTTTTTTAAGAGTAACAACACCCTGATCGGTTATAACAGCTGTTTTTGAATCAGAACTAATCCATTTTAATTCAGAATTTTGGCAAAGAGAATTAGCAATTTGAAATTGAAATTGTTCACCTGCTTTAACAATTCCTGTTTCATCTTTTCCATAAAGAATAACAAAGGAGTTGGCACTCACAACACTAATTTCAATACTACTTGTAATTCTTTTATCTAATTTAGAAGTAATTGTAACAGTATCTGTACCATATTGTGTTGCAATTAATTTTTTATCCTTGTCTAAAGTTAAGATATTCCCGTTTTCAAAAGTAATGTCAAAATCATTTATTGATTGTTCTTTCAGTTCATTTAGATTTCTGAAAAATATAGAGGTACTATCATTTAATTCCATTCTTGTTGAAGTAACATATATAGAAGGTTGTTTGCTAATCACTTCAATATCAAAACTAACTTTACTTAAAGGATCTGTTTTGAGGGTAAGGGTAATAGTAGTCAAACCAATATTGAGTCCTTCAATTAAACCATAATTATCCATTGAAATAATATTTTCTTTAGAAAATTCAACGTAAAAAGCCGTTAAATCATAATAATTTTTAACAATTAATCTTGTTTTAGAACCGACACTGATATAAGAATGATTTAAAGTAGCTTCTATAATAGTAGATGGTTTTAAAGGTTCTCCCTCAGTTATTTGGCATCTTGTACAAGTTTTAGGAGCAGTAAGGGTTGCTTCTGTCCATTGATGACCTAAGGCAACTCCTTCAGTTTCACCACATCTTTGACAATATTTAGCTGTTGTACATGTAGCATCAATCCAATTATGACCTAAAGCATTTCCTTCGGTTTCACCACATTCTGTACATACTTTAGCATTAAGGCAAGTAGTCTCTTGCCATGTATGTTGATGTTGTTCTTTTTTATCACAACCAAAACATAGCAATAACGAAAAACTAGAAATGATGATAATCAAAAACTTAATTTTTTTCATTTATTTTCTCCTCGTCTATTTTAATATATTTTAATTTATATATATTGATTATATCAAAAAAAACTTAAAAAAGCAATACAAAGATAGTTAACTTGCAAAAGAAATGAAAAATATGATATAATTAATATTGAAAAGAGGGGATTAATATGAAAAAAATAGTATTATTTTTGATAAGCATTGCTATATTATTCATTGTAGGATGTGAAAATACAATAACTTTACCACAATTGGATGGCAAATCAAGAGCTGAAATTGAGGAAATCATGAAAGAATATGATATCAACTATGAATTTAAATTTTCTGATAAAATAATTACTTCTACAGATGATTTAGATAAATTTGTTAAATATAATGGTAGTTATAAGGGAGGATCTACTTTTCCACTTGGTAATTTTTTAACTATTTATACAACTGTTTTACCATTATATCCACATCTTTATAAAGAACTAGAAATGGATTTTGAATGGGAAGGTAAAAGTTTTATAGATGATGGCGTTGGTGAAGTAGAATTAGTGTATGCTACAGATGGTGATACCGCTACTTTCAAAGATAAAATTACAGGTGAAAGTTTTCGGTTGCGTTTTTTAGGAATCGATACACCTGAAACTCATGCAGGAGAAGACCCTTGGGGATTAGATGCTTCTGAATATACAAAAAAGCGATTAGAGAATGCTACAACAATTGTATTAGAAGCAGAAGGTGCTAGAACTGAAACATATGGAAGGTATTTAGGATTTGTCTGGGTTGATGGGGAGTTACTCAATTTAGAAATAATTGAACAAGCATATAGTAATTCAACTCTTAGTAAATCTAAATATAAAGATGTTTTTATGGAAGCATCAATTTACTCGATGAAAACAGGTAGACGTTTTTTTGGTGAAACAGACCCTAAATATGATTATGAGAATAGAAGGTTTTACTAATATGAAATATGACACATTTATCTTTGATTTAGATGGCACTCTCTTAAATACAATTGATGATTTAACGGATAGTTTAAATTATGCTTTAAAGAAAAATAATTTAAATGAATATAAAGTTGATGAGGTAAAATATTTTGTTGGCAGCGGTATTAAAGTTATGATTGAAAGAGCTTTAAAAGAAAATATTAAAGATTTTGATGCTGTTTATCATGATTTTTTAACACATTACAAAAAAAATAATGCCAATAAAACCAGACTTTACCCAGGAGTTTTGGAAACAGTTAGAATCTTAAAACAAAAAGGCATTAAAATGGCAATTGTTTCTAATAAATATCAACAAGGTGTACTAGATATTTGTATTCCACTACTTGGCAAATATATTGATGTAATGGTGGGTGAACAAGATGGATTAGATAAAAAACCAAGTGCTGATATGGTTAACTATGCAATACAAAAACTGAATGCTAGCAAAAATTCTATTGCATATGTTGGTGACAGTGATATTGATTATTTAACTTCTAAGAATGCCAAACTTGATTTCATAGGTGCAGCTTGGGGGTTTAGAGGAAGACCTTTTTTAGAAGAATTGAAAGCTACTTACGTAATTGATAAATTTACAGATCTTTTACAAATGATTGAGTAGATAGGTTGATAAGATTTTGTATAATGAAATATATTAGTATTAGTACTAATATATTTTTTTCATATTTAGGAGAAAATAATTTCAAATTATGATATAATAATAGTGGTAATAAATATATGTAAGGAAATGATGATATGAAAATAATAAAGTATGTATGTTTAGTTATTACAATTGTTTTAAATTGTTATTTAATTTATCATTCAACTCTTCCTGGTGAGGTTTCATCAAGTAAAAGTGAGACTGTTACAGATTCGGTTGTTCATGTGATTGATAAAGTGAATCCTTCTAATGATTCAATTATTAAAAAATATGGAAAAAATACAATTCATTTATTTGTAAGAAAAATATTTGGCCATTTTGGAGCATTTATGGTATGTAGTTTTTTTGCTTTAATGACAATGATCTTTTTTTTCAAAAATAATTATTTAAGATTTGGACTAGCTTTTTTAAATGGAGTTTTTTTAGCGGTTTTAACTGAGTTCATCCAGTACAACACTATAGGAAGATATGGTACCATAAAAGATGTATGTATTGATCTTGCAGGATATAGTTCAATGATGATAATTATTGGTGTTATTATGATTATCATTTATTTAGTAAGAAAGGGAAAAAGAAATGATGAAAAAAAATATATATGATTCAATTGCTAGTACATCAAATGCGATAGGAGTTTGTGCCTTAGTTGCTGATAAAAAGCGTATTTTAAATACGTATTGTTATGGAAAAAGGTCATTAGAGGAAAACCTTTTGACAACACCTGATACGATTTATCGAATAGCCTCTATTTCAAAGGTGGTTGTTGCTATTGCCGCCTTAATGCTATATGATGATGGGCTTCTTGATATATATAAAGATATTAGCGATTATTTAGGTTATAAGGTTCGTAATCCCTATTTTCCTGATGATGTGATTACGACTGAAATGTTGATGACTCAAACATCTAGTATTAATGATGGTCAAGATGATCAATTGGGATATGACGGTGTGAATGGACCAAGTTTTTATGTTGAGTTAAAACGACTTTTAACTGATCAGAATTATGAATATTATACAAATAAAACATATTTAAATGTGCATCCTGGATCAACTTTTTGTTATTCAAACTTTGGATGTGGAATTTTGGCTTGTATTGTAGAAAAAGTATCTGGAATGTATTTTACTGATTTTATCAAAGAGCGGTTATTTAAGCCAATGCATTTGGATGCGGGCTTTCGAATAGATGATATTGAAAAAATAGATATGGTTGCAAGTTTATATAACGAAGAGCTTACATTAATTAGAGATAAAAATCTTTTTCAAAAAGCGGTTTTTCCTCGTTATGCAATTGGTGATAATTTTAGAGGTCCTGCTGGGGGATTATTTATTAGTGCAATTGATCTTTCTAAAATAATGCAAATGTTAATGAATAATGGAATGTACGATGGAAAAAGATATTTAAATGAAGATACTGTTAAAAACATGAAGAGTATTCATTGGAAAACACTTTATCCACAAGGGCTTTATAAACAAAAAGGACTCCAATTATTGATATTAGATGATTATGGTAAAAGACTATATGGTCATACTGGAAATGCATATGGACTTAGAAGTTTTATGTTATTTAATGATGCATATGGATATATCTTTTTATGCAATGGTGCTAAATACAAAATGATAAGAGAAGATTTTTCTTTCATTCAAGAAGAGTTTTTAAAACAGTTGATGAATGAATAGTAAAGTATAATTTGTAAAACCTATTGTTAGTAAAATTGTAATCGTTTTATAAAGTTTGTTTTTTGACAAAAAACAAGTAATTTAGTAAAATTTACAACGTAAAGAAGGTATCTATATGAAAATTAAGAACATAGCGATTATTGCACACGTCGATCATGGTAAAACAACATTAGTAGATCAGTTATTGCAATCAACTCAAACGTTTAGAGAGAATGAATATGTAACCAATTGTGTAATGGATTCAAATGATATTGAAAAAGAACGCGGAATTACTATCCTCGCTAAAACAACAGCAGTTCATTATAAGGATTATAAGATTAATATATTAGATACACCAGGCCATGCTGATTTTTCTGGTGAGGTGGAAAGAATTATGGGAATGGTGGATGGTGTATTACTTGTAGTAGACGCTTATGAGGGAACGATGCCTCAAACAAGATTTGTATTAAAAAAAGCGTTAGAGTATAATCATAAGGCTATCGTAGTTATTAATAAAATTGATAAACCATCAGCAAGACCAGCTGTTGTGATTGACCAAGTTTTAGATTTGTTTATTGATCTTGGCGCAAACGATGAACAACTAGAATTTCCTGTTGTATATACATCAGCTGTGAATGGTACATCTAGTTTATCAGAAGATATCGCTACTCAGTCTAAAGGAATGATTCCTCTTTTAGATATGATTTTAAAAGAAATTCCTGATCCAATTTATGATTATGATGCACCTCTTCAATTTCAACCGGCTTTACTTGACTATAATGATTATGTAGGTAGAATTGGTATTGGTAGAATTACAAGAGGAAAAATGCATTTAAATGAGATGGTTTCTTGTGTTAGAGTTGATAAAAGTATTAAAAAATTTCGTATTCAAAAGATCTATAGTTTTCTAGGACTAAAAAAAATTGAAGTTGAAGAAGCGGATGCAGGTGATATTGTTGCTATTGCAGGTTTGGATGATATATATGTTGGTGAAACCATCTGTAAAGAAGGTTTGGAAGAGGCCTTACCTTTAATTAAAGTGTCAGAACCTACAGTACAGATGAATTTTGGTACAAACACATCACCGTTTGCGGGAAAAGAAGGCCAATTTGTTACAGGTAGAAAAATTGAAGAACGACTTTTTAGAGAAACGCAAAGGGATGTTAGTTTAAGGATCAATCGTGTCGATAATAAAGAAGAATGGATTGTATCAGGAAGAGGAGAACTGCATTTATCAATTTTGATTGAAAATTTAAGAAGAGAAGGTTTTGAGTTTCAAGTTTCTAGACCAAGAGTTATTTTAAAAGAAATTGATGGGGTAATCAATGAACCATACGAATATGTTCAAGTTGATGTTCCTGATGAATATATTGGTTCTGCAATTGAAATGTTTGGTAATAGACGTGGCAATTTGGAAGGTATGAATAGTAAAGATGGACAAACAAGACTTATCTATACCATTCCTTCAAAAGGGTTGATTGGTTTTATGACAGACTTTTTAACTGCTACTCATGGTTATGGTATTATAAATCATACTTTTTTGGAATATCGTCCAGTTCAACCAGATGTTTTTATGGGTAGGAAACTCGGTGTTTTAGTTTCAATTAATCAAGGAATGGCTACTACATATGCGTGTGGTGGAGTAGAGGATAGAGGAGAATTGTTAATTGAACCAGGAATTATGGTTTATGAAGGAATGATTGTTGGTATTTGTAATCGTGAAGAAGATTTAGCTGTTAATATCACAAGAGAAAAACAAATGACCAACCAAAGAAGTGCAACGAAGGATTCTACAATAGTTTTAAAAAAACCTAGAGTATTTAGTTTGGAAAATTATTTGTCTTTTATTGATGAAGATGAATTAGTTGAAGTAACACCAAATTCTATCCGCTTGCGAAAAATGATTTTAGATACTGTAGAAAGAAAAAAATATGATAGTACAAAATTAAAAAAACATTAAAAAATTTCTAACTAATAAATAATTAGTTAGAAGTTTTTCATTTTAATTTACAAAACTTTTTTTAAAAAATTGTTAATTCTTTCATTATCATTATGATTAAATATTTCATCAGGAGTGGCAAATTTAAGTATATGACCATGATCCATAAAAAGAATACGATCACTAATATTTTTAGCAAAATTGATTTCATGTGTAACAATAATAATAGTTTTACCACTTGTCGCAATAGTTTTAATAATATCTAAGATATCTTTAACCATCTCAGGATCTAATGCACTTGTTGGTTCATCAAATAACATTACTTCGGGATTCATTGCAAGCATTCTAGCAATTGCCACTCGTTGTTTTTGACCACCAGATAAAGTATTGGGATAATCATATATTTTATTTTCTAAATCTACCATTTTTAATAATTCTTTAGCTTTAGTTTCGGCCTCTGTTTTAGTTAATATTTTATGTACAACAGGAGCAAGGGTAATATTTTCTAAAACAGTTTTATGAGGAAAAAGTTCAAAATGTTGAAAAACCATACCCATTTTTAAACGAATTTTTTGCGCATTCTTATCCGTAATGCATTGGTTATTATAATAAACTTTGCCAGTATCTGGACGAATTAGATGGTTTATAATTCTCAAAATTGTGGATTTACCACTTCCTGATGGACCAATAATGCTAATAATTTCTCCATCTTTGATTTCTAGATTAATATCATTTAAAATAGTGGTATGATGAAAACTTTTATATATATGTTCAAGTTTAATCATAACGCAATACCTTCCTTTCAAATAATTGAAATAATTTAGAAATAATTAGAACAATCACAAAGTAGATGATTCCCATAATTAAATAAGCCATCGTATATTGGAAAGTGGCAGTTGCAATTTCTTTAAAAACTTTTGTCAATTCGACGGCACCAATAAAACCAACAATACTGGTTTCTTTGATTAGTGATATAAATTCATTACCAATTGAAGGGAAAGCATTTCTGATGGCTTGAGGAATAATAATTTTTTTCATCGTTTGGTTGTAACTGAATCCAAGACTAAGACCAGCTTCTAGTTGACCTTTGGGGACAGCATTGATACCCCCTCTTAAGATTTCACAAACATATGCTCCACTATTTAATCCGTAGGCAATAATGGCAATAGTTAGTTCTTGCCCCCTAACAGAGGCAAAAATAATAAAATAGATGATCAAAAGTTGTACCATTAAAGGCGTACCTCTAAAAATTGATAAATAATAGGAACAAAGTTTTCTTAAAATAATCATAATAACATGATTCGATTTGGAAAAATTTAAAATATTGATTAGGGTTCCTATAATAAGACCTAATATAAGACCACTAATTGAAATCATAAAGGTATTTAAAAGTCCTTTTAAAATACGTGAAGTACCATTTTTTTCAATAAAAACCAATTTAAATTTATCAAGAAGATTTTGATAATCAATGATTATAAAAATTAAAATCCCAACAAGAATAACACCAATCATTGTCAATTCAATTATTTTTGTTTTTTTATTGGTATGTGTCATTTCATTTATTCTCCAAAATACTGTTTCAAAAGAGATTCTAGTTGTCCATTTGTTTTAATTAATTCCAAAAATTCATTTAATGATTTCACTAAAGATTCATTTCCTTTTTTTACTCCAATAGCATACTCTTCTTCAGTTAAAGTAGTATCAAGAATTTGTAATTCACTATAAGACTTGGTCAGTTCAATAGCGGGTAGTTTATCAATAATTACGGCATCAATTTGACCATTATTTAAAGCCTTAATTGCAAGAGCCCCATTATCATAAGTCTGGCAAATAGTATTAGGAATGATTTCAAAATCCCAATCGGAATCTCCTTTTGCATAGTATTCACCAACCGTACCTGCTTGAGCCCCAATTGTAGCATTATTTTGTGATAAGGATTCTCTAATTTCTTCAATTGTTGTTCCAGAGATATTGCTATTTTTTTTCACAATAACCACTTGACTTGCAGAAAAATATCCATTAGAAAAACTTAACGATTGTTCACGTTTTTCATTCTTGGTTACACCTGCAATTACTAAATCGGCTTTATTACTGCTCACACTAAGCAAAGCACCATCAAAATCAATATTATTGATTTCAATATCAACTCCTAGATATTTAGCGTATAGTTTTATCAAATCAATATCAAAACCCGTGATGGTATCACCATCTAAGTATTCAAATGGGGGAAATTCCGCATTTGTTGCAACAATAATTTTACCATCTTTCATAATGTCATCTAAAGTTCTTTCTTTGCAACTACTAAGTACAAAACAAAAACTTAAAAGAACGAAACTAATAATAATTTTTTTCATAAGTATTCTCCTTTATTTATTTGGAATAGCATTTAAAAAATAATATAAAAAGCCTAACAAGGGCATCCTTGCTAGGCTTAATGTCTAATTATAAAATTAGAATTTTAGGACTAGCTTATAATTATGTACTCTATTGCTAGTCTCATAATTATGCTCAAGGATGTTACTCCTATCTTGTAAACAATTTAATATTAAATTTAAATTAATAATATTATAATTAAAAGACTAATAGGATGTCAATAAAATAAGAATATGAAAACGTTGTCATCATTTTATTATATCTTTATTTATAAAAATCTTGTGAAAAGGAATTCTTTATGTTATAATAAATAGGAATGAAAAGAGTGATAAAATGATATTACATGATCAACATCTACATTCAAAGTATTCTCATGATTCTAACGAAGAACTTATCAATTATATCGAGATTGCTAATAGAATGGGTTGTAAATATTTTGTTACTACCGAACATTTTGATCTTGATTTAGTAATTAATCATGAAGATTGGATAGTAGATTATCAGGCGTTAAAAAATGAGTTACAAATACATCAAAAAAATTATCCAAATATTTGCTTTTTATTAGGAATTGAAGTTGGCTACCGTAAAGACAAATTATTAGAAATTACCAAACAATTAAATAGTGAAGATTTCGATGTGATTAATTTAAGTATTCATGATAGCAAAGAAGAAGATTTTTATTGGTATAAATATTTTTTATCAGTAGGAGAAAAAGAACTTTTAAACAAATATTTTGATATAATGATTGAGGCGACAAGTAATTTTGATAAATATAATGTATTATCTCATATTGATTATGGTTTTAAAACCGTTTATTTGGTCAATAATAAAATAAAGATTAGTGATTTTGAAGAAAAAATAAAAAAAGTTTTTATGAATTTAATTAAGCATCATAAAGCATTAGAAATTAATACCAAAGTACAAGAAGCTATTCATGATATGAATCATACTAAATATTTACTTTCTTTGTACAGACAAATGGGTGGAGAAAAATTAACTTTATCTAGTGATGCTCATTCTAAAGAACGATATTTATCAAATTTTGATTATTATAAAAAGATAATCAAAGAATGTGGTTTTCACTATTTAGTTTATTTTGTGAAACAAAAAGAATATTATTATTCAATATAGGAGGAAAAATGACAGAAAAAGATTTTCGTAAATTGGTTACAGATTTAGAAATTTTAAATACCGAGAAACAAGAATTGCATTGTAGATTTGATAGATTACAAGAAAAATTAGCAAAACATCAAGATGATTATTTTAGAATAGTAAGTGTTAAAAAAAGTGGTTCTTGGGCAAAGGGAACGTTATTAAATGATGTTGATAAGATAGATATTATGGTTGGTATTGAATTGATTAAACCTAATAGTTTTGTTTTAGATAATTATTATGTTTTAAATGCTATTGAAAATATAATTATAGCGGAATATCCTAGCATTACTAAACTTAGCAATATTGATAGAAATCTTCAGTTCAATACTATTTCTTTTAAAGAAAATGATTTTACTATTTATTTACAAATTCGTTATTTAAATGATTTTTTTCAAATTACTGATGAAGAAAAACGCATCAATTTTGTGGAAATTGCTAATAAAGATTATACATATTTCCGAAATACGATTAAAATCATAAAGTATTATCGTGATGAACAAAAAATAAATATTTCGGGCTATATTTTGGAAATAATGTTGTATTATTCATTAAACGAATATTTTAAAGATAATCGCTATGAGGATTATTTAAATGGGTTTATAAAAACAATTGATGAATTGATAAAAGGAAATAAAATAGAAGTATCAAAAGATGTTTATCAAAAATTGAATGTTGATTCAAATACCAATGTAAAAAAAACATATATGGTTTTAGATGTTGTTAATCCTAATAATAATTTAACTGATAACATCAATGATTTATCTATTGGAGAGTATCGAAAATTAAAGAAAGTATTGTCTAAATTGATTGACAATAAAAATAGTTTATCAAATAATAGTAATGCAACAATTGTTTTAAATATTAATCCTCTACCAATCAAAGATACGAATGAATTTAGTTGGAGTTATCAAATTGAAGGTAGCAATTATAATAATACAGGTGGCGCTTATCAAAATAGTGAAGATCAACTATTATTGGCGATGTATAAGGGTTTATATAAAGGGTTAAGAGCAATTGTTGATAACAATTTAAATCGCAAAAATATTGAAGTGATATGTAAAAAGCAAAACATTTTAAAGTTGACAACAAATGTTTCACAAGAAAATTTATCTAGAATTAAAAATATTGAAGCGTATATTGAAAATAATGGCTTAATAATTAAATATAGATAAAGGAGAAAACATGTATCATAACTATCTTTTTATAGTTCATATTTGTGTGGTGTAATCGTACATTGTTTGAGTAAAGCACTATCGTTTTATTAGTTGAAGATTCATCTATACAATTAGTACAAATAAGAATGTTGTATGGATGTATAATAATGAAAGGATATCTTCACGTTTTAGTAACAAGAGGTATTATGTGAACAATTAAAATATGATTGTCGATGGCATATATAGATGTTTATCACCCAATTGTGAATGATTTATTTTAAAATTTTAACTTTCATATTCTTGAAAAAATTTAAATTTTTTTCAAATTACTTTAATTAATAGCAAAAAAGTGATATAATAAATCGATATTTAATGATAAAGGAGATTATTTATGGGTAGAGCACATGAAGTTCGAGCTGCATCAATGGCAAAAACTGCCGCAGCTAAATCAAAATTAAATAACAAATGGAGCCGTATCATTTATATGGCGGCAAAATCTGGTGTGCCTGATCCTGATCTAAATCAAAATTTAAAAAAAGAAATTGAAAAAGCAAAAAGAGAACAAGTTACTGCCGATGTAATTAAACGGGCAATTGAGAAAGCAAAGGGTGCTAATTTAGAAAGTTATGATTCAATGGTTCTAGAAGGATTTGGTCCTGGTAATTCAATGTTTGTTATTGAATGCTTGACTGATAATCACAATCGTACGCAAACTTCTGTAAAGGTTGCTCTTCAAAAATGTGGTGGCAAGATTGCTGGAAGCGGAAGTGTAACACATATGTTCAAAAATACTGCTATATTTTCAATTGATTTTATGAATGAAGAAGAAACTCTTGAAGCATTATTGCTTGCTGATTGTGAAGTTGAGGATATTTCTTCTGATGATGATGTTGTTACAATTACAGCACCAAGTACAGAATATGGTAAAATTAGAGAAACTTTGAAAGCAATGTTACCAGAAGGGAAAGATTTTTTAGAAGATACTGTTTCTTGGTTGCCTTTAAACTCAGTTCAACTTGAAACAGAAAAAGAAAAAGAACAATTGCAAAGATTGCTTGATTTACTTGAAGAAGATGATGATGTACAAGATGTATATCATAATGTTGTTAATTTTGATTTAGAAGAATCAGAATAGTAATAAAAACTAGGTAATAGATAGTCTATTATCTAGTTTTTTTATTTATTTTGCTTATTTTTCAGATTAAAGGAAACAAATGCAATTGTCTAAATAAGAAAATAAATAGACAAAAAAGAATAAATATGTTATAATCATCATATGGGAGAGTGTAAATATATGAATTTAATGCATTTAAAATATGTTGTCGAAATAGATAAAACAAGATCTATTAGCAAGGCAGCTGAAAATTTATATATGGGGCAACCTAATCTAAGCCGTTCAATTAAAGAACTAGAACAATCATTACAAATTACTATTTTTAAAAGAACGCCAAAAGGAATAGAGGTTACACCAGATGGTGAAGAGTTTATTCAATATGCTAAAAAAATTCTTGCCGATGTCGAAACGGTTGAAAAAAAGTATACTCAGAAAGAAAAGCATAAAGAAAAATTTTCCATTTTAGGGCCTCGTGCTAGTTATATTGGCTATTCTTTTGTTGAATTTATGCGTGGATTTGATTCTAAAAGTTTGATAGAAATAGTTTATAAAGAAACGAATTCTTTAAAAGCAATTAATAAAGTTTTACAAGGCGAATATAGATTAGGTATTATTAGATATCGTTCCTCTTTTCAAGATCAATTTAAAAAAATGTTTGAAGAAAAGGGACTTGATTATGAATTAATATATGAATTTAGACATCGTTTGATTGTTCATCAGAGTAGTCCTCTTTGTAAAATTGAAAATATTACTTATCGTGATTTAGAAAATTATATTGAAATATGTTATCCTGATCCGTATGTTCCTCATTTACCTTTTTCTGATGTGAAAAAAATTGAATTGCCAGATAGCATCAATCGAAGAATATATATATATGAAAGAGCTAGTCAATTTGATTTATTAGAAAATTTAGATAATACTTTTATGTGGGTTTCACCAGTGCCTAAAGAACTTCTTGATAAATATAATTTAGTAGAAATAAAATGTAATGATAATGTGAATGAATATCGAGATGTTTTAATATTTAGAAAAGGGTATCATTTGACTGATATTGATAAAAGGTTTCTTACAATTCTTTGCGATATTAAAAGAGAAGTGAATCAAGATTAAGTACTTATATGAAAATGATATAACCTTATTTTAATTTTATATTTTACAATTGAGAGGAAACATGATACAATACTATTGTAATAGTTAGTAAATATGAAACATAGCTCTTCCAATTAACTGATATATAACTCTAATTATTACGAAAAATCATCATGAGATGGTTTTTCATTTTTATAGTTTAATCGATATATTTTTATCGATATATAAATACTTATTATTTTTGAGTAAATAAATAAAAAATATTATCTTTATATTGTATAATAAGAAAGGAAGAAAAATGTTACAAAACGGAATTGCTAAATCTGTTCTTACAAGACTTCCCCTCTATTTAGAATATTTAATTGACTTAAAAGAAACCGAAGGGTATAGTGGCTATATTTCGGCTACTAAAATAGCTATGGATTTAGAATTAGGTGAAGTACAAGTTAGAAAAGACTTATCGTTTGCATGTGGAAATGGAAAGCCTAAATTAGGATATGATTTAGTGGCTTTAATTGAAAAAATCAAAGATTATCTAGGATGTAGACAAAGAAAAAATGCAATTATTATTGGAGTTGGAAAATTAGGAAGTGCACTTCTTGGATATAGAGGGTTTGAAAGATATGGTATTCATATCATTGCAGGTTTTGATTTGAAGGATAAAATAGAAGAAAATGAGAGTTTAGTAAAAGAATTTACAGAAAAAAATGTATTAGAAGTATTTGAGAATAACCTGATAGATATAGGAATTATTTGTGTTCCTAAAAAATTTGCTCAAGAAGTATGTGATATTCTAGTAAAAATGAAGATAAAGGCAATTTGGAATTTTGCTCCTACTAGATTAAAAGTGCCTAAAAATGTTCTTGTTCAAAACGAGAATCTTGCTTATTCTTTGAGTGTAGTGTCATCAATAATTAATAATAAAAATAAATAGGAGAGAAAGTATGGAAAAATTAATTGATAGTTTAGAAACTCTTGAGGTAAAAATTAAGGAAGTCAAACAAGCCCAAAAGGTATTTTCAACTTATAGTCAAGATAGGATTGATAAAATTTTTAAAGCAGCCGCAATTGCTGCAAATCAAAATCGAATTCTACTTGCAAAAATGGCTGTAGAAGAAACTGGGATGGGTGTTGTCGAGGATAAAGTGATTAAAAATCATTTTGCTAGTGAATATATATATAACGCTTATAAAGATACGCCAACTTGCGGTTTGATTGAAGAGGATAAAACGTATGGAATTAAAAAAATTGCTGAACCAATTGGTGTAATTGCAGCAGTAATTCCAACTACCAATCCAACTTCAACTGCCATTTTTAAAACCCTAATAGCTTTAAAAACAAGAAACGGAATTATTATTAGTCCTCATCCACGAGCTAAAAAGTCGACAATTGCGGCAGCTAAAATTGTTCTTGAAGCAGCTATTCAAGCTGGTGCACCGAAAGATATTATTGGTTGGATTGATGTTCCAAGTCTTGAACTTACGAATACTGTGATGAGAGAAGCCGATATTATTCTTGCAACTGGTGGTCCTGGTATGGTTAAAGCTGCATATTCTAGTGGAAAACCAGCCCTTGGAGTTGGTTCTGGTAATACTCCTGCTGTAATTGATGAGAGTGCTAATATTGTACTTGCGGTAAATTCAATTATTCATTCTAAGACTTTTGATAATGGAATGATATGTGCCTCCGAACAATCCGTAATTGTTCTTGATACAATTTATCAAAGTGTAAAAGAAGAATTTTTAAGAAGAGGTTGTTATTTTTTAAATAATGATGAATTAGATAAAGTTAGAAAAACGATTTTAATTAATGGTTCATTGAATGCTAAAATTGTTGGTCAAAATGCTATTACAATCGCAACTCTTTCGGGAGTAGAAGTACCAAAAAATACTAAAATATTAATTGGTGAAGTTGAAAAGTATGATTTAAGTGAAGAATTTGCTCATGAAAAATTATCACCAGTGCTAGCAATGTATCATGCTAAAACTTTTGATGAGGCTTTAGAAAAAGCAGATTGCTTGATTGCTGATGGCGGTTATGGTCATACATCTTCAATTTTTATTGATCAAATAAAAGAAAAAGAAAAATTATCATTATTTTATAATCGAATGAAGACTTGTAGAGTAATTGTGAATACACCTGCTTCACAAGGTGGTATTGGTGATTTATATAATTTTAAACTTGCTCCATCTCTTACTCTTGGATGTGGTTCTTGGGGTGGAAATAGTGTGAGTGAAAATGTTGGTGTTAAACATTTATTAAACATTAAAACAGTAGCAGAAAGAAGGGAAAATATGTTATGGTTTAGAGTTCCTCAAAAGGTTTATATCAAAAAAGGATGTTTACCTGTTGCCCTTGATGAGTTAAAACATATATATAATAAGAAAAAAGTATGCATTGTAACCGATAGTTTTTTATATAAAAATGGATACACCAAAGCTGTTACGCATAAATTAGATGAACTTGGAATAACTCATACGACGTTTTACAATGTTGCTCCAGATCCATCATTAGCTAGTGCTAAAGAAGGAGCTCAATTATTAAATAGTTTTGAACCGGATGCAATTGTTGCAATTGGAGGAGGTTCTGCAATGGATGCTGCAAAAATTATGTGGGTTTTATATGAACATCCAGAGGTTGATTTTTTAGATATGGCGATGCGTTTTTGTGATATTAGGAAAAGAATATATACTTTTCCAAAAATGGGTGAAAAAGCAATGTTTATTGCTATTCCAACAACTGCAGGTACAGGTTCAGAGGTTACACCATTTGCTGTAATTACTGATGAATCAACAGGTATTAAATATCCACTTGCTGATTATGAATTATTACCTAATATGGCAATTGTGGATGCCGACTTAATGATGGATGCTCCAAAAGGATTAACTGCTTCTTCTGGTATTGATGCTGTAACTCATGCACTAGAGGCATATGCATCTATGATGGCAACAGAATATACAGATGGGCTTGCTAAAGAGGCTTTAAAGATGATTTTTGAGTATTTACCAAGAGCATACAATCAAGGAACAACAGATGTTGTAGCTAGAGAAAAAATGGCCAATGCCGCAACAATGGCTGGTATGGCATTTGCTAATGCTTTTTTAGGTGTTTGTCATTCGATGGCTCATAAACTTGGTGCTTTTCATCATTTACCACATGGTGTTGCTAATGCATTGATGATTAATGAAGTGATTAAATTTAATAGTGCCGAAGTGCCAACTAAAATGGGAACGTTCCCTCAATATGATCACCCACATACACTTGCAAGATATGCAGAAATTGCGGATTATCTTGGACTAGATGGTCAAACAAATGAAGAAAAGGTTGATAAGTTAATAAATAAAATAAACGAGTTAAAAGATGCAATAGGTATTAAAAAATCTATTAAAGAATATGGAATTGATGAAAAAGACTTTTTAAATCGATTAGATGAAATGGTAGAACAAGCATTTGATGATCAATGTACAGGTGCTAATCCTAGATATCCATTAATGAGTGAAATAAAAGAAATGTATTTGAATGCATATTATGGAAAAGGAGATAAATAAAATGAATTTAGAACGAGTAATAGCTGTTAGAACTTCTAAAACTGTTTATCGTGATGGCGATAAAGTTGTAAAAGTTTTTGATAAAGAATATTCCAAAGTGGATGTTTTAAATGAAGCATTGAATCAAGCAATAGTGGAAAATCTAGGCTTGAATATTCCTAAAATTTATTCTGTAGAAACAGTAGATGGTAAATGGGCTATTGTTTCTGAATATATAAAAGGAAAAACTTTGGCTGATTTAATAAAATTAAATCCAGATAAAAAAGATGAGTATTTAGAATTATTTGTTAATCTTCAACTTTCTATGCATCAAATTAAGGCTTTTAATTTAAAAAAATTAAAGGATAAAATGAATGCAAAGATTAATCAAACAGAACTTGATGCCACAACTCGTTATGAACTCCATACAAGACTTGAAGGAATGCCAAAACATAATAAGTTGTGTCATGGTGATTTTAATCCTTCTAACATTATTGTAAAAGATGATGGAACCTTATATATTATTGACTGGAGTCATGCTACTCAAGGTAATGCTTCAGCGGATGTCGCAAGAACATATTTATTATTTTGGTTAAGCGATGATGTGGATGGAGCTAATAAATATTTAGATTTATATTGTGAAAAAAGTGGTGTTGATAAAAAATATGTACAATCTTGGCTTCCAATTGTTGCCGCTTCTCAGTCAGTAAAAGGACATAAAAAAGAACGTGAACTTTTGCTATCATGGGTTAATGTTGTAGATTATGAATAATAAAGGAGTTAAGTTATGAAAAAAGTAGTAGTATGTATTGGTAGTTCGTGTCATTTAAAAGGCTCTAGACAAGTTGTGGAAGAATTGCAAAAATTGATAGATCAAAACAATTTAAAAGAAGAAGTAGAACTTGCCGGAACTTTTTGTATGGGAAATTGTCAAAAAGGAGTTTCTGTTAAATTAAATGATCAATTGTTTTCGGTTTCACCACAAACAGTTAAAGAATTTTTTGAAAATGAAATATTAAAAAAATAAAAAGGTATAATAGTATGAAAATTCAAATTTGTATTGGTAGTTCATGCCATTTAAAAGACTCACAAGGAATAATTGAATTGTTTCAAAAAAGTATTTTAGAAAATAAATTAGAGGATAAAGTAACTCTTGTTGGAGCATTTTGTATGGGAAAATGTAGTAACGATGGTGTGAGTGTTAAATTTGATGATGGTGAGGTTTGTAGTATCACCAAAGAAAATTTTTATAAGACTTTTTATGAAAAAGTAGTTACACGTGTATAGGTGAAAGAAATGCCTGAATTTTTAAAATTAAAAAAATCAAATTGTAAAAATTGTTATAAATGTATTCGTCATTGTCCAGTTAAGTCAATAAAATTTTCAGGAGATCAAGCACACATTGTAAGTAATGAATGTATTTTGTGTGGACAATGCTTTGTTGTATGCCCTCAAAATGCTAAAGAAATTGCAAATGATGTTGAAAAAGTTAAAGTAATGCTTGCTGGCGATGAACCTGTTGTTGTAAGTTTAGCTCCGTCTTTTATTGCGAATTATGATGGTATTGGTATTGAAGAAATGGAAAAGGCTTTGAAAAAATTAGGTTTTCATAGTGTTGAAGAAACCGCAATAGGGGCAACTATTGTTAAAACACAATATGAAGAAATTTTGAAGTCTAAGCGGCAAAATATTTTAATTTCTTCTTGTTGTCATTCTGTTAATTTATTAATTCAAAAATATTTTCCTCATGTACTTAAATATCTTGCTAATGTAAAATCACCAATGCAAGCACATGCTTTAGACATAAAAAAAAGAATACCTAATGCTAAAGTTGTTTTTATCGGTCCATGTGTTGCAAAAAAAGATGAAGCAGATCATTATGTAGGTATTGTTGATGCTGTTTTGACATATGAAGAACTTACCAATTGGTTGAAAGAACAAAATATTAATTTAGAAAAAGGAACCAAATATGAAGAAAAAAGTAAAGCCCGTCTTTTTCCAACAACTGGTGGTATTTTAAAAACGATGGAACAAAATGTGGCAGGGTATACTTATTTGGCAATTGATGGTGTTGAAAATTGTATAGCGGCATTAAAAGATATAGAAAATGGTGTTCTTACAAATTGCTTTATTGAGATGTCATCTTGCGTTGGTAGCTGTATTGGTGGACCAGTTATGGAAAAATATCATCGTTCGCCTATTAGAGATTATTGTTCTGTTGTGAATTATGCAGGAGATAAAGATTTTGATGTAGAAATGTTAGATGAATTTAGTGTATCTAAAAATTTTGAATATATTGTTAGAAAATTAGAAACTCCAAGCGAAGATGAAATACGTTCTATTTTGAGACAGATGGGCAAAATGAGACCATCGGATGAATTAAATTGTGGTTCTTGTGGATACGATACTTGTCGTGAAAAAGCAATTGCAATTAGTCAAGGTAAAGCAGCTATTTCTATGTGTCTTCCTTTTCTAAAAGAAAGAGCAGAAAATTTCTATAAAAATATTATGGATAATACTCCTGATGGTATTTTGGTTTTAAATGAAGATTTAGAAGTACAACAAATTAATGATGCAGCAAAAAAAATTATGAATATTAAATATGCTTCAGATGTTTTAGGAGAACAAGTAATAAGAATTTTAGATCCTAATCCCTTTTTACAATGTAAGTTAAATAATAAAAATATTCATAATGAAAAAATATATCTTGCTGAATATAATAAGTATGTTGAAAGATCAATTATAAATGATAAAAACTATAAAATTATTATTTGTTTTATGCGTGATGTAACAGATGAGGTTGTTGCAAAAGAAAAGAAAGAACAAATTAGTGCACAAACAATTGAAATTACTGATCGGGTTGTTGATAAACAAATGAGGATTGTACAAGAAATTGCATCACTTTTAGGAGAAACTGCTGCAGAAACAAAAATTGCTTTATATAAATTAAAGGAGTCTATAAAAGATGAATAATTTATGTACTGACATTGGTTATCATAGTTTATATAAATATGGTGAACAATTATGTGGAGATCATATTGATATTATTGATCAAGAAGATGGAACTAAGATAATTGTTTTAGCAGACGGACTTGGAAGTGGAGTAAAAGCGAGTATTCTTTCAACCCTTACATCAAAAATTATTTCAACTATGATGGCAGAAGGTATTTCGATTGAGGAATGTGTAGCAACAATTGCGGCTACGCTTCCTGTTTGTTCCGTGAGAAAGGTTGCATATTCAACATTTACAATTTTAAAAATTTCACCTAATAATGAAGCAGAAATCATAGAATATGATAATCCAGGAATTATTTTGATTAGAAATGGTGAAAATATTGAACTGCCTAAAACTGAATTAAATATTGGTGGTAAAAAAATATATAAGTCAAAAGTTCATCTTTTTGAAAATGATGTTTTTATAATGATGAGTGATGGATGTATATATGCAGGTGTTGGAATGGCTCTTAATTTTGGTTGGAAAAGAGAAGATATTATTGAAACTATGAAAATTCTTCCTGATGCAGGATATACTGCTAAAACTATGACCACCATTTTACTTGATGAATGCAATAAACTATATGAGGGAAAACCTGGTGATGATACGACTGCTTGTATTGTTAGAATTAGAAAAAGAGAACCAATGAATTTGTTGTTTGGTCCTCCAAGTAATAAAGATGATTGTAATAAGATGATGTCATTATTTTTCTCCAAAGAAGGCAAGCATATTATATGTGGAGGTACTACTTCATCGATTGCCGCAAAATATCTTGGTAAGCCTATTATTCCATCGCTAAATTATAGTGATCCTAAAATTCCCCCAACTGCAGAAATTGAAGGTGTTGATTTAGTAACTGAAGGAGTTATAACAATTAACAAAGTTTTAGAATATGCAAAAGATTACCTAGCCGATAATGAATCATATGTCAATTGGTGTTATAAAAAAGATGGGGCATCTTTAATAGCAAGACTTTTGTTTGAAGAAGCAACGGATATTAATTTTTATGTAGGAAGAGCAATCAATCCAGCTCATCAAAATCCTAATTTACCAATAAATTTTAGTATTAAAATGCAGCTTGTAAATGAATTGACAGATTGCTTAAAGAAAATGGGGAAGAATATTAAAGTAAGTTATTTTTAGAGGTAAATATGAAAAAATTTGATACACAAGTCCAATATTTAAAATATAAAGTATTAAGAGAAGTTGCTAGAAAAGCTTGGGATGATACTTTATATGATAAATTATTAGACATTCCTAAGATTATAATTCCAGGTCCAGAACCTACAACTAGATGTTGTATTTATAAAGAAAGAGCAATTGTTGAAGAAAGAATGAAACTTGCAATGGGAGGAGATAAAAATAACCCAAATGTAATTGAGGTTATTAACATTGCTTGTGATGAGTGTCCTGTAGCAGGATATGAAGTAACAGATGTATGTAGAGGATGTCTTGCTCATCGTTGTCAAGACGCTTGTAAAAGGGATGCTATTTATTTTGACCATAATCAAAAAGCTCATATTGATAAAACGAAATGTGTAGAATGTGGAAAATGTTCAGAAGTTTGTCCGTATGGTGCGATTGCTAATTTTAAACGACCATGTGAAAAAGCCTGCAAAATAAAAGCTATTTCAATGGGAAATGATAAAGCTGCTAATATTGATAATGCAAAATGTATTGCTTGTGGAGCCTGTGTTTATCAATGTCCATTTGGAGCAATTATGGATAAGTCATATATCTTAAATGTGATTGATATTTTGAAAAAAAGTCAAAATAATGAAAAGTATAAAGTATATGCAGTTGTGGCTCCATCCATTTCTAGTCAGTTTATTCATGCCAAACTTGGTCAAGTCATTTCTGGTATTAAAGAGTTAGGATTTTTTACAGTAGTTGAAGCAGCTCTTGGTGCTGATATGGTTGCTTATAAAGAATCAAAAGAATTAGTAGAAAAGGGATTTTTAACTAGTTCTTGTTGTCCTGCTTTTGTGATGTATATTAAAAAAAGTTTTCCTAAACTTGTTGATCACATCTCTCATAATTTATCACCAGCTGCTGAAATTGCTAAATACATTAAGGAAACAGATCCAACATCAAAGGTAATCTTTATTGGTCCTTGTACTGCTAAAAAAGCTGAATTTTTACAAGAAGAACAAAAAAAATATATTGATTCGGTTTTAACTTTTGAAGAATTACAAGCTTTATTTGATAGCAAAGATTTAGATATTTATTCGTTATCAGAAGATGTTTTAGATAATGCTTCATATTATGGTAGAATTTTTGCTAGAAGTGGTGGGTTAAGTGATGCTGTTAAACAAGCCTTAAAAGAACAAGGGCTTGCAGAATTTGAATTAAAACCAGTTGTTTGTAATGGTATTGAACAATGCAAAATGGCGTTACTTAAGGTAGGTAAGGTAGATATTGGAAACTTTATTGAAGGTATGGCATGCACAGGAGGCTGTATCGGTGGTGCAGGATGTTTAACACATGGTGAAAAAAATAAAGATGAAGTCGATAAATATGGCATGGAAGCTTATGAAAAAACTATTAGTAGTGCAATTTCAATGATAAAAAATATTCAAGAATAAAAAATTATAAAAAATACCTATAAGTTAGGTTAACATTATAGGTATTTTTTAATTGTATTTTTAAATCTTAAAGTAGAATAATAAGAAAAGGTAAAAAAATATGAGGAAATTTATTGGTGATAAAAAGTTTTATCGATTATTATTTGCAATTGTAATGCCAATTGTATTACAACAATTTATTACACAATTTGTAAGTCTTTTGGACAATTTAATGGTTGGACAAGTTGGTAGTAGTGAAATGACGGGAGTATCACTTGCAAATCAAATTTTATTTGTATTTAATCTTGGTATTTTTGGTAGCTTATCAGGAGCATCTATTTTTGCTACCCAGTATTTTGGAGCTAAAGATAAAAAAGGATATCAAGAAACATTTCGTTTTAAATGGCTAATGGGTCTTGTTATTTTTGCAATCACAACTATAATAGTTATTATTTTTAATAAGCAATTAATTAATTTTTTTATTAATAGTCAAGAAGGGGAATTTTCTAATCCTGGTATTGTTTTAGAAAGTGGTAGAACGTATCTCTTAATTATGCTTGTTGGTAATTTACCATTTATTATAAAAGAAATTTATGCAACATCATTAAGAGAAATGAAAGAAACTTTTATACCAATGCTTAGTGGCATCATTGCCATTGTGGTGAATTTATTTTTAAATTATTTACTCATTTTTGGTAAATGGGGTTTTCCTAAACTTGGTACAAGTGGAGCTGCTATTGCTACAGTTGTTAGTCGTTTTGTGGAAATGATTTTTGTTATTGTTTATGTAAAAATAAAAAACAAACAATTTGATTATTTGAATGGTGTATATCAAAAAATTTTATCTTTTCAGTCATTTAAAAAGTTTTTACCTAAAACACTATTGTTACTTTCAAATGAAGTGCTATGGGCTTTATCGCTTACATTGATACTTAGTTGCTATGCTTTAAGAGGCTTGGATTATGTTGCATCATTTAATATATGTAATACGGTTACAAATGTTTTTTTAACTGTTGGTACTTCTCTTGGTAATGCTACAGCAATTATTCTTGGTAATAAACTTGGCGCAAAAGATATTAGTGATGCAAAAGCATCTAGTTATCGAATTTTAGCATTTTCAATTATTGTTACTATTGTTTTTTCTTTCATTATGGTAGGAAGTAGTTTCATTCTTCCTAATATATATGAAACCAGTGAAAATATTAAGGAAGTAGCTAGAAATCTAATAATCATTGGAGCAATTTTCTTGCCAGTTCATGCATTTAATACATGTTGTTATTTTGTTCTAAGAGCAGGTGGTAGAATAGTTTTAACAATTTTATTTGATAGTGTTTTTGTATTAATAGTAAGGTTACCACTTGCGTTTATCTTTTCTAAATATACAACTATGTCTATTTATATTGTTTATGCAATTGTAGATGGAATTGATTTTATCAAAACCTTTGTTGGATATATCCTAATTGATAAAGGTATTTGGTTAAAAGCGATTATATAATGTATCATAAAATTGTTATCAAACTATTTGCATTAATAGGGTAATTTTGCTATAATATTAATGCAAATTGATGCAGGTATAGTATAACGGCTATTATACCGCCTTGCCATGGCGAAGATGCCGGTTCGATTCCGGTTACCTGCTCCATTAAAGTACTATGAGAAGTCTTCTACTAATGAAGGCTTTTTTTGCATTTTAGGTACTATTTAAAGAGTTTTAAGGGTATAAATAGTAAAATTACATCAAATACAGATGAAGATGTGTGTTTATAGAGGGTACCATTTCCTATAAGAATCGAATGTATGTGTTAACCTTGTGTAAGGGGAATCGAACTATATATGTGGATTTGATTATAATATTAGTATAATAAACCAAGAACTATTTGATATGGTATAAAACGAGATGGAAAACCGAAATAACATAAGAGGAGCATCAGATACAGACAAAGGAAGATACTCAACTAAATATCTATTAAGTGGACTTGTAATATGTGGAGACTGTGGAACAAAGTTTAGACGTTATGGAAGAAGACTAGCAAGTAAAGAGTATGTAGCAACTTGGGTATGTATGAATCACCAAAAAGATAGTATTAAGTATAGTATGCTATCAGTCAAAGAAGATAACAATAGAAACACTTCATGAAATAGAAAAACTAGAAAATGCAATCAAGTTCTTAGAAAGTGATGCAATAAAAGTAGATGACCACTAATATGGTAAGGAAAGTATTAGAATACGTCAAAGTAATCGATAAACATACACTAGAGTTTAAACTCAACTTTGGAATGATGTAAAAGGCTAGCTGGTTTTAGTTTTTTATCAAAAGTTATTAAAATATAGAAAAGTAAAATATGTTTTCTCGACAATTTTTTAAAAATTTAGTATAATAATCATAATAAATATACATAGAAATATACGCAGTAGGATGGTGATTATTATAGGATATAAATATAGTAGTTTTGAAGAATATATTCAGCTTAATTATTTAGATGAAATAACTGAAGCAATGGAAGAGTACATTAAAGAAAAAGAATTAAATGCATATAATAATGAAATAGTTTATGCTTTTAATTTATATTGCATTCAAAATATAGAAGTCAAAAGAATTAAATTTACTAAGTCTAAAATTGACCAAGTGGAATTTAATGTAGTTTTTAAGGCAGAATATGAGTTAGCAGATGGTAATGAAGATGATGGATATATTTATACTTCAATCACTAAAAAAGAATTTTTCGAATTTAAGATGAAAGGATCATTCAAAGAACGTTTTAAAGGAAAAGAAAAGGAAGACATTGAAAAATTAGATGAAGAACCAGATGAAGTGTTATCGAGTGGATTAGTGCCAATAATTTCTACAGAAGATATGGATTCTTATGCAACAAAGTTTTTGAAGGAGTTTTGTCCTGAAGTATTAGTTACACCAATGAAACTAAATATTCAAGATATGCTTAAGAAAATGAATATAGATTATTATTATGCACCTTTAGAAAATGGCGTATTTGGTAAAACATATTTTGCAAATGATAAAGCAAAAGTTTATACGGAAAACTTATTAAAAACTAAAATAATACGTGTAAAGCCAGGGACAATATTAATTGACATAACTAAACATATTGATAGAAATGAAGGCTCTTTTAGAAATACTTTTATTCATGAGTGTGTTCATTGGTATTTTCATCGAAATTATTTTGAACTAAGACAATGTTTAAATAGTGAAGATACTTATGTAGCCTGTTATAAAGGAGAAAATAAATATGCGATTAAAGATATTGAATGGATGGAATGGCAAGCTAGAACTCTAGCACCAAGAATATTAATGCCTAAAAAAATGGCTGCTCAGAAGTTTTCTGAATTAACAAAAGAAATTGATGTGGAACAAGAAACGTTAGGTGTGATAAGAACAAAAACGGAAAAGTGGGAAGAGTTACTTATGAGATTTGCAAATTTCTTTGGTGTGTCCAAATTATCTGCGAAAATTAGATTAAGAGAAATTGGTAAGACAGAAATCGAAGGTGTAGGAAACTATGTTGATGGTGAATATACAAAACCATTCTTTTTTAAGAGAGGTTCTTTAAAGAATAATCAAACATTCATTATTAGTTCAGAAAACTTATCGAGATTACTAACAACTAACTTATTAGTACAAAAAGCATTACAAGAAGAAAAACTATTATATATTAATAAAATGCTTGTTGTAAATAATCAAAAGTATGTGAATTATCAAAAATATGAAATGACTGAATATGCACTAGAACATGCTGATGAATGTTGTCTAATTTTTAATGTTACAAGATTGGGAATTAATGAAAATGGAATGTATGATAAGTATTCATTTTTATTTAGCAGTCCTGGACAAAGAAAAGAAATTAAACAAGTAGAACAAGAACAAGCAGTTAGAGTTATTAGGATGGCTGATATAGCATCATCACATTTTGAAACACACAAACATAAAATACCAAATGATTTTGCAGGTACTCTAACATATCATTATGATAAATCTAAAGAAAATGGCGTAATAACTAGTCATGAAGATTTATCAGGAGAATCAGATGTTGGTGAGAAAACAATTAGATCCTATAAAGATGGAAAAACAGTTCCACCTAGAATTAATATAATAAAATTAGGATTAGCAATGAAACTATCGGCACCATATATAATTGATATGTTAGAAAAAGCGGATTGTAAAATGACTTTAAATAATGGAGATAATACAATCCTATTTGCTATAATATACGGATTTCAAAGAGTTGGATTAGAAAGAACGTATATTGAATTAAGGAAAGTTAACAAAGAATATTTATTAGAATTATCAGAAAAGTATTTAGAAAATCATTGTTTATAAAAATTTTCACTAAAAAATCGGTAATTGATTACCGGAATATATAATATAAAAAGTATTAAAATTGCAAGGATATTAACAAATTCTTGCTTTTTTTTTATGAAAAATATACAAAAAAAGTCTTTTAAAGTGGTAATTGATTACCTAGGTATAAAAAGGCCTTTTTGTTATACTTAAAGCGTAATTAATTACAGACACCTTATATTATTGATGGAGTAGCTAGCTATCAATTATATAAAAAAGAAAGGAGGTAATTTTATCAATAAATTAACAGTTATAGTTTCTATTATTGGAATTATCGGAACTTTATCTAGTATTTTCTTTGCTTCTCTTGCTTGCAAAAGAACAAATATTAAGGAACAAAAAAATGATGGTAGGAGTGAAGGCGTTATTGTATCAGACATTGGCTATATTAAAGCGTGCGTTGATCGAGTAGAGAAAAACTTAAATAAAGTTGATGAAAGATATCGTATTATTCTAGAAAGAGTTGCAAAAGCAGAAGAAGCAATTGTAAGTGTGAATAAAAGATTAGATGAATTATAAGAAAGGATGTAATAATTAATGGATTTTACAAGTGTACCTATTATAGTTGTATGTTGCTATATCATAGGGGAAATTTACAAAGTCTTATTTAAGAATAAGCAAGAAGCATACAAGCTAATACCAATAGTAATGGCTATCATTGGAGGATTGTTAGGAATTATAATTTATTTAACTAATCCAGAGATAATTTTAAATGCAGAAAATATTTGGGTAGCTTTAGGTATAGGTATTGTAAGTGGTGCTAGTTCAACTGGTGCAAATCAAATTGTAAAACAAATATTTAAAAAAGGAGAAGAAAAAAATGAGTGAATTTATAGATAGAGTAAGTTCAACGTTGAATCATAAAATTTTAGATGTTAAAAGCGTTGAAAGAGATGAGTCGGGAGAAATTATTTCAATGGAAGTAGAAGTAATTAGAAATGATGAAGAAGGGTTAACACAAGAAGGAACGCATTTAAATGCAGCGACATTAAATGGAACAATCAATAATATGATAATTGCTAAAATTAAAGAAGCTTTAGAAAATTACCATGAAAATGGATTAGCTGTTTTAGAAACTGCTGAAGCTATAGTATTAGCAGATGGTTCATGTGCCCAACAAGATACAATTTATATAAGTACTGAGGAGGATGTATCGATTAATATTGAAAATGAGTATACAGACTTATTTGAAGTAATTGCTCCTCTTGAAGCAGAAAAAGGAACATTTGAAGTAGTAATAAATGCAATTCAAGATCCTGAATCTTCTGGAGCTACTGAATATGATTTTATAGTTAAATTATATTCAAAAAAGAATAATGATATGGTAAAAAAAGTTACATGTACAGTTACTTTTCAGGCACCATCATCAACACCTGAGGATTAATGAATAGGGAGGACAAAAAAATGAAATTATTCAAGGTGAAAGAAAAATTAGAAAAAAAACAAATTAAGAAAAGAATTATTAGAAAAGAATTTAAAAATAGTAATAGAAAACATAGTAGTGAGTTAAAAATTATAGGTATTACTGGAAGTCGTGGTAAATCTACTACAGCATTAATAATTCATAATTATTTAAAAGATTTAGGATATAAATCAACATTATATTCAAGTGTAATGGTTGATTCGCCAGCTAGTTATTTAAAGAAAAATGAAGCATATGAAGTAGCGGTTAGAGACGAAGCAGCATTAATTAGCATTATTGAAGAAGTTGAAGCATATGGAGCAGATTATTTAGTATTGGAAGTTAATGAAAGTACATTAGCAAAAGGATTTTTAAAAGATGTTCCATTTGATATTAGAGTTTTAACAAACTTGAATCCTAAACATAATTTGGAGCAATATTCAGAAAAACAATATGTAGAATTAAAAAAATCATTCTTTAAGGATGTTGAAGATGATTGTAAATGTGTTATTGGGTTTCAAGATTATGATAAAGAATTACTTGATGAATTATTAAAAACTAATAAATATCCAAAATTTATATGTGCTAGTAATTATGTTGCTACATTAAAAGGATTAGAAAAAGAAAAAGTAACTTGCTTATTAACAGGATTAAATACAGACATTATAGGTATGAAATTAGAATTTAACTTGAATGGTGCAATTAATAAAATTGATACAAATTTAATGATGTCATATAATGCTTTAAATATTTTAACTGCTGTCACAACATTAGAAGCTTTAGATGTTTTTGATGTTAGAAAATTTGAGCAAACATTAAATAATATTGTGATTCCAGGAAGAGCTGAAGTATTTAGAGAAAATGGAAAATTAATTGTTGTAGATGCACATTTACCGGCAATGTTAGATTGTTTAAAAATGCTAAAAGAACAAGGAAAAGTTGATAAAATTAAAGTAGTTATTGGATCAATGGGACATGGTTATAAGCATTGGGATGCAAGATTTAAAACTGAAGAATTTGCTTTACAAAGAAAAGAAGTTAGAAAATATGCAATGAACCTATTAAAAGATGTAGTTGATTATGTTTATATAACAGAAAGTGATAGTGGTAAAGAAAATGCACTTGATATTTGCAAAGAGTTAGAATCTTATTTGGATGGAAAAGTACCATCAACTATTATTGTTAATAGAGAAGAAGCAATTAAACAAGCTATTTGTGAATCTAAAGAAGGTGAGATTGTATTTATCAGTGGCAGAGGAAATAGAAGAATTTTATGCAATGGTGAAAATACAATGAAATTATTAAAAGATAGTGATGTAGTAAAAAAAGTATTAGAACAATTTAAATAACAATGAAGGGAGAAAGTAATTATGGATAAAAGTAAAATTAATCAAACCCAACTAGATTTTAGTTGTGGGCTTGGTTTGGCAAACTTAAATTTAAATACAGGAAGATTATTGTTTGAATGTCCTGGTTTATCAATTGGAGCAAATAACTTTCAAATTTCTACATCTCTAATATATAATTCAAAAATGAAAAATACTGATTTTGGAAATCTAAAAATAGGATTAGGAAATGGTTGGAAACTAAATATTCAGCAATATGTTTTTCCATATAATTCTTCCTATAATTTAGAGGAATTTGAGGAAGGAGATTATGTCTATATAGATTCTAATTGGAACATCCATAGATTTAGAAAATATAAAGATAATAATACATATGGTGATACAAGAAATGTTTATTATGACGCTAGTGGTAGCGGTTTGAGATTAGTAACAGGAGAAAATAGATATTCAGAAATCTATGATGGAAATAATAGTACCATTAAATTTGATTTACAAGGAAGAATAACTAATATTATTTCTAGCGTAAATGCTAATATTAACAAAATAATAACTTATAGTGGTGAGAATTTAGTATCTATTTATGATTCTAGAAAGACAGGAAGAAAAATTAATTTTACATATTATAGTAATGGAAATTTAAAAAGCATGTCTGCTGATACATATAATATTAGTTTGCAGTATAATTATAATAGTTCAAATAAGTTAGAAAAAATTATTAAAAATAATGGTAGTTCATCTAAAGATATGATGTATTTTAAATATGATTTAATAGCTGTTCTAGCTTATGCAATAGATTCTGAAAGTTTAAGAGCATTATATTTTGAAAGTAATTTAATTTCTAGCAATCCTAAAATCATCACAATTAAGGAAGGAGCAATGCAAAAGCAACTTATTACAGAAGAATTAGGAGCTGAATTATTTACAGGAGATAATGAATACATAGGTGAAGGACATTATTTAGTTGGAACTGGAAAAAAAGTTAAGGGTTATGAGTTGAAGATGATATCTGAGTATGTAAAAAATAAAACTACAATTAGTTATTTAGCAAACCATACAGATGTAACCAACGAAAAAGGTATTACAACTCGATATTACTTTAATACTAAAGGATTTACATCCAGTATATTAGAAGTAGGATCAGGTAATAATTGCAAGACATTATTCAAAACTGGTGGTTGGCGATTATCAAGTGCAGGGGCATCAAGTTATATGATTAATGGACAAGCTGCAACACAACTTTCAAGTTCTCATCAATATATTACAACTAATCTATCTGAGTTCATTGATATTTTCAAAAAGTATGAAAATAAGGAAGAAAAGAAAAATGAATATACAGAAAATTTTGTGGTTTCATTTTGGGTAAGGACTAGCAAAGATATTAATAGTGATGCATATGCAATTGTTGAAATGACGAAAAATGGAGTTACCAAAGAATATGGTAAAACATTTATTGATAAAACGATAGCAGGAGCATGGCAATATGTTACTATTCCTGTATTTTTGGGAGAAAATCAAGAGAAAATTACTGATGTTAGAATCAATTTTACTGGTTTAGCTATTTCTCAAATAGTATATTTGTCAGATGTTAGAATAGCAATTGGAAATAATTCTACAACTAAATTCATTAGTGGTTCTTTAATAATTGATTTAAAAGAAGCAACAAATATTATATATACGGAAAATGGTGTAGAGGATGACCCAGAAATTTCATCAGATTTTTTCTTAACAGATAGTGATATATTTGCTACTTATAAAAGTTTATATTATAAACAACAAAAAGGACAAGCTATATTTGATCTAGTATACTGTAGTGGAACTAAAGTTAAGTCTGTAAGTAGTGTAAAAATTGCAAAAAATACTGATCCTATTACTCTATCAATTAATAATGATGGAATTCCTAATTATTTTACATATTCATCTAATAGAACTGCTAAAGAACAATGGAGTGTTACTGAAACTCAAGTTAGATTTCATAAAGAATCATCAACAAAGTACTATTATGAAACAAAAGTTGCTATTCAGTTAATGGACGAAAAAAATAAAAGAATAGAAGAAAGTAAAGCTACAAAAACATACGAATGGCAAAATGCTGATGGCACTCCAAGAGCTAAAAAAGATGAGTATTCTGTGGTTACAGCATATTATTATGATAGTTATGGTAATTTAACATCTACTAGTGTTTATAATGATGACGTGACTAATAAAGAGTATTTAACTACAACATATGATTATGGAACTGTTGAAGAAAAACTAAGAGAAAATCCTAAAGGTTGTATTCAAAATGGAGTGAAGAAAGAATTCTATTATAATGAACCGCATTTTACTACAAATTATACATTGGAAGGAAGTTCTAAAGAGAAGTTTACATATGATGAATATAACGAAAGAATTACTGCAGTTTCAAATTTGAATAATTCAGATTCATCTATTGAGTATAAAAATACATTATCATATGATGAATATGGTAGAATTAAAAGTGTAAGTGATTTAAGTAATAGGACTTATGGTTTTATATATAATGTTTTTGGCGAACCGTTAAAGTATTATGAAAACGGCCGTTTAATATTAGAAAAGAGTGTTCAAAAGGGTAGTGACTATGATATTCTAATAGATAAAATATATAATAAGGAAACAGTTGTTAATGATAAAATTGTAAATGTACCATATGAAAATATAACTAAGATTGATGGTTACGGTAGAATTTTATCACAAACTAATAAAAAGAAATCAACAGATATAGGTACAACCATCACATTTGATTATCAAACAGTTAATGAGAGTGAGTCCGTATCAAAGGTTAATCAAATTGTCGATCCATATGAGCAAGTGACTTATAATTATATTTACGATGATGAAAATAGACCTAGTGGATATAGAGTAGTAAGTAATAATACAGATAATAAAGAAATGCAAGTGCGTCAAGTAGGTACTGGTGATACTCAATATTATTTCAAAAAAGAAGATGAGTATATTATGTCACAAGTAGTAAAAGAAGATTCAGAATATGATGGTGAAAAGCCTAAATTTAGTGAACCAAGAATTAGAAGAACTAAATATGTGAAAATGGATGGAGAAAATTCAAATGATTTAGAAGAAATTTATCAAGACTTTAATTTCAAGTATTCATATGATGAACTTGGTCGTTTGTCAAAAAAATCTAGTGAAGAAATAGAACATAAGAAGTTTTTAGCATATAATAATAAAATTAATATTGATAAAAATGTTACATATGAAACAGGAAAAACAATCGTATCTAAATTAGATTATATTGTTAATTCAAAAGATGATAATGGAAATGATGACGCTACATTAACTTTTAGTAATACATATGATAGCAAAAATAATCTTACTAAAGTGACTTCATCTGGAAAGAGGTTTATTGAAAATCCAACTGATGAAAAATTATGTAGTACAGCAAACTATGTATCAAGAATCATTAATTATGAATATGATGCTTTTGACAGGTTAATTAAAGAAACAAGAACTGACGATGGTTCAGAAACTTTAAATATAGAATATGATTATTATAAAAATTCTGGTAATTTAAGAAAAGTTTTAAATAACGGAAATGTCTATAAAAAATTTACATATCAAAATGGTAGAAAAACTAACGTTTCCTTATGGGGTATTGATTATCCAATTAGTTATGATAATTATGGAAATATTATAAAAGATACATTAGGAACAATTGGATATAATTCACGAAATTTGCTTGAATCATACTATATTGGTACAGTAAGTAATAATTATTATTCAACTACTGATTATGTAAAAAAATGTGATTACTACTATAATTATCAAGGTGTAAGATATAGAAAGAGAATTAAAACTTCATCAACAAGAACCCAATATGTAAAATATTATTTAGATGGTAGTAGAATTTTAGGGGAAGATTGGAACTATTCTGATAATTCAGCTGAACAATCAATTAGATATTTCTATGATGCTGAAGGAATTGCTGGGTTAAGATATGATGGATGTAATTTTACATTTATAAAAGATCCATTAGGTAATGTAAGTAAAATTATGTATCAAGGAAAAGCAATAGGTGAATATGTTTATGATGCTTGGGGAAACTGTCAAGTAATAGAATTATCAATTGATAGTGATACTACAAATGGAGCAAGAGATAGATTTGTATTACATAACAATCCGTTTAGATGGAAATCACATTATTTAGATTTAGAAACTGGTTTATATTTTGTAAATGGTAGATATTATTCACCAGTATTAATGCAATATTTAAATGCTGATAATATTGAAAATGTTAGTCCAAGTGAAGTGAATGCATTAGATAGACATGCAATTACACTTGATAATAGTATCACTTATGAAGAAAATGTTGATACAATATTTACAGATACTGAGCTTTATCCAGATCCAACATATGATCCACTCAAAGATAAGTCATGGTGGTCACTAAATTGGAAAAAAGCAATTCAGTGGATAGCCTTTGCTGTCGTCTTTATAGTCTCGATAGTTTTAATGTGTATTCCAGCAACTTCAGCATTTGGAGTAGGAATGTTTATGGCAGGACTTAAAGCTGCAATAAGTGGAGCTATCATTGGCGGTATCATTGGTGGAATAATAAATGCGGTTAATGGCAATAGTTTTATGGAAGGATTAGTAAAAGGAGCAATTGAAGGGTTTATAAATGGTTTCACAACTGGTGCATTAATGTTCTGTGCGAGCCAAGCCGTGAGTTTATTGTCAAAGGCAGCAAGTTCGAGATGTTCAGCACCAGGTCAATGTTTTATAGCTGGAACATTAGTTTTAACATCATTAGGCAATAAGAAAATTGAAGATATCAAAGTGGGTGATGAAGTATGGGCATACGATGAAGAAACTGGAGAAAAATCACTTAAAAAAGTTGTTGATTTATTAAGAAATAAAACTGAAAAATGGATTCATTTGTTATTTGAATTAGAAGATGGTACAACTGAGAAATTAGTTTGTACAGAAGGTCACCCGTTCTATGTGAATAATTTAGGATGGGTAAAATCAATTGATTTACTTGAAAATGATTCAGTTTTAATGTATAATGATTGTACAGCAAGTTTAATTAGAAAAGAAATTGAAGAATTAGAAGTAGAAGAAACTACATATAACTTTGAAGTTGCAGACTATCACACATATTATGTAGGTGAGAATTCATTATTAGTACATAATAAGTGCGCATTTCAAGAAATTGTAGATGATCCAACAAGTTTATGGGGGAAATCTGCGGATGAAGTAGGAGAAATTTTAGGTGATACTTGGACAAAAGGTACATATGGAACTAAGAGTAACGGATGGAAATTTACAAATGGCGACAAGATGATAGCATATCATCCAGGTGGTGGAAGACATGTGGGTAGTTATTATAAAATATCCTGTGGCAAAAATGGTATAATTAAAGTTGTTGGAAGTGATTATATTGCTGGAATAGGAGAAAAGGCAAAAATAATTAGAATGATAGGAGTATAATATGAATGTGACTATTTTAGAACGTTTTGATCTTTTTAAGGAAACATTTAATGTGTTTGGAACTTTTATTTTGAAAAAAAGTGATGAAGAGATTGAATATTTGGTTTTTGAAGAATTTATTACATATGTAACTTGTTATCTACATAAAAATACCTTGATTGATTTATTGAAAAATAAATTTATTGATCAATATGTGTTTGAAAAATCAATATTATTAAGGGAGCAAGTCCTTAATATTGATGGTGGGCCGCTATGGACATTGGATGAAATCAAAGAGAATAAAATTTGGTATAACTTAATGTTGATGGCAGATGAAATTAAGAAAAGGTTATAAAAATTAAGTTGAACGAATTATGTTAAATAGAAATAAATGGAGGATTTTATGAGAATAAACGATTTTAATGAAATACTTGAAAAATATGATTTTTTTGAATCTATTATTGATGAAGTGTATTTTTATGATAATTTTAATGTGAAAATAAAAGTTTATTATTTTTGGGATAATGAGGAGATTAGTGATAAAGAAAATGTAATTATAGGATTTGAAAATTGTCATACTTTAAACATTAATATTGAGAAAGCCTTAACATCATGTAAAAAGGATAATATTATTAATGCTCATATTGAAATTGACTCTTTTGAATTAATGAGAGAAAATGATTTAATACATATTATTATTAAAAATCAGTATGGGGATCTAATGTTTGATATTATTTGTGAAAATATTTTTATTGATGTGTAATTAATATTTTTATGAATAAAATCAAAGAAATAATTAAATTGATTTATTTTATTACTAAATTTCGTAATGATTATGTTATATATGAATATGTAAAAAAAATTTATTATGATTTTGATAATTATACTGCAAACATTGAATTATTAATTAAAAATATTTGTGACAGTACAAATTATATTTTTAATAACATAAATCAGTCTTTTACAAAGGAACTACTTATTAAAGCTTATTTTTTATTATCTAATAAATTGATTGATAGTGCTGTTGTAAATAAACTAATAGAATTATACTATAAAAATATTGATGTTGCACCTCACTCATTGGCTGCTTTGCTTCATTTGTTTATTATTAATAACGTAGAAAAAAATAATTTAGAGTTTGCGTTTTTAATATCTAATTATATAATGCTAAAGAAAGGTAGATGGTTTTTAATGCCTTATGAATATTGTCATAATGATTATAGAGAAGCAGTTAAAAACAATGATTTATCAAGTTTAATTAGAATATTTTACGATATTGAGTCAGTAAAAAAAGATAAGAAACCATGTTTATTATCAAAGGATGAAGTAATACAAAAAATTAAATATCTTAAGGAAGAATTAGTTACTAAATATTATATAGAAAAATTATATTTGTTTGGTTCATTCGCAAAAGGAAATAATACAGAAAAAAGTGATTTAGATTTTGTTGTCATTTTAAATGAATCGTTAATTAATAATGAAAAAAATGAAATAATCACAAACGTTAAAAAATACTTAGGCAATGAATTTGAGTGTGATGTGGATTTGCTAGACTTTAGTTATGCATTGAATACATTTGATAAATCACAAATGGAATATTTGATTACTTTAATATAACTAGTATTAGAATAAAGGCTTTTGTACCGATGAGAATTGATACAAGAGTCTTTTTGTCTACATGCAACATTTACATTGAAAACTATTAATCATGCAACATTTACCCAAATGTTTCTTAAATATGCAACATTACGTAGTATACACACATTAACCTCGGTCAAAAAGTCTTCTGAAATTTAACGATTTGAAGTGAACCCCATTTAGTTCACACATAAAATAAGACTATATCTCCTTATGATATAATGATATCGTAAGGAGGTTTTTTTATGGCAAGAAAAGGAATTAAACACAATAATTATACAGTTGAGTTTATACAAGAAGTTTTGGAAAAATATTATTCTGGCCAAGGTGGATTCACTTCTCTAGCTAATGAGTATAAAATTCCAATTAAAACAATCAAAACATGGATTTATAGGACGAATAAAAAAATTAATGTATTTGAAAATAAAAAAACAAACTCATTAGGTCGTCCTAAAGAATTTGAAATTAATTATAAGGAAAGATATGAAATATTAAAAAAATTCCTGACCTTCATAAAAGCACAACGAAAGAAAAAATAATTTTTATTAATCTTTATTTAAGTTTATATAGTTTAAAAAGTATGTGCGAAGTGTTGGAAATCTCTACTAGAACATATATAAATATAGAAACGTTGAAGATAAAGATTATTATGATTATTTAATTATAAAAAGGTATTACAAATTATGAATAAATATAATTTAAGGGCAGAATATATAAAGAAAATACATCCACATACATATAAGCGGATTGAAGAAAATATCAAGCCCAATTTACTTAATAGGAATTTCGATGTCGATTCTCCTAATAAAGTATGGGTAACTGATATAACTTATCTTATATTTAATAATAAACGTGCATATTTATCTACAATATTAGATTTATTTGATCGAAAAGTAGTAGCATATAGAATTTCTAAATTTAATGATAATCAATTAGTTATTGATACATTAAATGAAGCTATAGCTAAAAATAAAGACGTATATGGACTAATCATTCACAGTGATCAGGGTTTCCAATATACGTCTTTTAGTTACAAAGCCATATGCGAGTCAGTAGGTATTTAGATTTCAATGAGTCGCAAGGGAACACCGCTTGGTGATTCTCCAATGGAAAGTTATCATAGTATTCTTAAAAAAGAGACTTTGTATAATAATTATATCACAAATTTAGAAGAATATATAGCAATTGTAGAAGATTGGATAGAATTTTATAATACAAAAAGAATTAAAAATAGGAAGAGAAAATAATCTCTTCCTTTTATTTAGACATAAGACTTATTTTATGTGTGAACTAATATTAATGCAATATTTAAATGCAGATAATATTGAAAATATTACTCCAAGTGAAGTCAATGCTTTAGATAGACACGCTATAACACTTGATAATAGTATCACTTATGAAGAAAATGAAAGTACAATATTTACAGATACTGAGCTTTATCCAGATCCAACATATGATCCACTCAAAGATAAGTCATGGTGGTCACTAAATTGGAAAAAAGCAATTCAGTGGATAGCCTTTGCTGTTGTGTTCATTGTTTCGATTGTCCTGATGTGCATTCCAGCTACTTCGACATTTGGAGTAGGAATGTTTATGGCAGGATTGAAAGCTGCTATAAGTGGAGCTATTATTGGAGGAATTATTGCAGGAACATTAATTTTGACTTCTTTAGGAAATAAAAAAATTGAAGATATTAAAGTTGGTGATGAAGTATGGGCATTTAATGAAGAAACAGGAGATAAAACCTTAAAGAAAGTTACCCAATTATTTAGAAATAAAACTAAAAAATGGATGCATTTACTATTCAAATTAGAAGGTGGTGCAACAGAAAAATTATTTTGTACAGAAGAGCATCCGTTTTACGTGAAAAATTTAGGATGGGTTAAATCTTGTGATTTAGTTGAAAATGATTCTGTTTTGATATATAATAATTGTATTGCAAGTTTAATTAGAAAAGAAATTGAAGAACTTGATGAAGAAGAAATCACATATAATTTTGAAGTAGAAGGTTATCATACATATTATGTAGGTGAACATTCAATTTTAGTTCATAACAAGTGTGCTGAAGCTTATTCGAATGAAGCACTTGAAAGATAAGGATTAGATAAGGTTCCAGATGGTAGATTTAAAGAAGTATGGATGGAAGGTGATTATAAAATTACTGTAAGAGCACATGCTGGTAATCCACAATATACTGATGCAAAGATAATATATAGAGTTTCAAGACAAAAGATTGGTTTTGGAACGGAATACCTTGGTTCAAATAATGTTTGTTATCATCAATCAATATTAAAACCTCAAAATATAGGATATGATGATTTAGGAGCAAGACTAGCACACATAAAACTTTATTAATAAGGAGAAAGTTAATAACTATGATTTTAGAAAAAATGCAAGAAATAAATTCATTTTTGGAGAAAAAAATGTGGGTAGATTTTTGTTTTGAAAAAATTAGTGATAATTACTTGAAATTAGTGGGAAGTAATGATTTTTCTTGGGGAGAAACATTAATAGAAATTGAATTTAAAGATTGTATATATGCAAATATTTTATTAAATACATGGACAAAACCAGATAATCATATATTTATTCAGCTTCAGGAAAAAGATAATAATTCATTTATTGAAAAAAAATTATCAGATGAATATAAAAAAATTATCTTATATGCTGAAAATGATTTTTGTTCTATAATATATGCTAAGGATATACAATACAAATTAATTAATGTATAAGACTAAAGAAATAATTAAACTGATATATTATATAATAAAATTTTATGATACTTTTATCACCCAAGAATATGTAAAAAAACTTTATTATGATAACAACAATTGTATTGGAAAAATCGAAATATTAATTAAAAAATTGTGCAATAGTTCAAATTATATTTTTAATAACATCAATCAATCTTTTACAGAAGAATTAATTATTCAAGCATACTTTTTATTAACTAATAAACTTTTAGACAAGGAAATTACTACAAAATTAATAGAATTATATTACAAAAACATTGATATTGCACCTCATTCACTTGCTGCATTACTTCATTTATTTATTGTAAACAATATCCCTAAAAATAATGTAGAATTTGCTTTCTTAATATCTAATTATATAATGTTAAAAAAAGACAGATGGTTTTTAATGCCTTATGAATATTGTCATAATGATTATAAAGAAGCAATTGATAGTAATGATCTTTCTAGTTTGATTAGAATTTTTTATGACATTGAATTATTAAAAAAAGAAAAAGTACCTTGCTTATCATCAAGAGATGAAGTAATTCAAAAGGTTAAATTTATTAAGAAAGATTTACTTAGTAATTATAAAATAGAGAAATTATATCTATTTGGTTCATTCGCAAAAGGCAATAATACAGAGAAAAGTGATTTAGATTTTGTAGTAATTTTTAACAAATCATTAATAAATAAAGAAAAGAATGATATGATTAAGAACATGAAGAATTATTTAAGTAAGGAATTTGATTGTGATGTTGATTTATTAGATTTTAGTTATGCACTAGACACATTTGATAAATCACAGATGGAGTATTTAATTACTTTAATATAATTAGTATAAAGACTTTTGTACCAATGTGAATTGATGTAGGAGTCTTTTTCTCTATATGAAATATTTACAAAGTAATCTAATAAACGTGCAACATTTAGCAAAATGTTTTCTAAATATACAACATTATGAAGTATAGAGACATGTACTATAAAAAGTCTTCTACTAATGAAGGCTTTTTTTGCATTTTAGGGGTATTTTCATCAATATAAAGTGAAGTGATAAGAAGTGCTATCAAGAGGATAAAGTCATTATTTATTATAAAATAATATTAGAATAGGATAAAGTAAAGGATAGTATGTTGTAATATTAAATGAGAACACATAGTAGAAAGTATATTTAGAAGATATGTAAGTGGAGAGACCTTTTAACAAATGGTGAATGTCCCATACTGATAAACTAAAAAACAAGAAAAGAAGTTTGTTTTCATTAAGTACAATTTAAAGTAGGTTAAAAAAAATACATAGGAAACGCAATAGAGGTATCCTAAGTATTATAAGTTAAAAAATATTTGATATAGTATAAACTAAATGAGTGAATTATAATAATATAAGAGGATTATCAAAGATAGATAAAGGTAGATTTCAAGTAAATAGCAATTGGTTTAGATTAAACTACAAACTATAATTCCTAAAATAGCACATATTAAAATGGTAAATATCGCATTAAGATTTTTCTTAAATATTTTTTTTAATATGAATGAAATAGTCATAATAATAAATAAAATAATTATTGAAGCAAGATTAAATTGAAAGGATGATAAATTTATATATCCTATTGACTTTACAAGTAAAATGATTCCAGTAGAAAGAATTAAACCAAGAACGACACTATTTATTCCTAAAAAGGCAAACTTAACATATTTGTTATCCATAATATGAGTAAAAAATTTAGCAATTAAAAGAATGATAATAAAAGAGGGAAGAGTTACTCCAATAGTTGCCACGAGTGAACCGAGAAAACCAGAATGAATTGAACCGATATAGGTAGCCATATTAATTGCAATAGGTCCTGGAGTTGATTCACAAATACCAATAAAATTGTAGAATTGAGTTTCACTTAGCCAACCATATTTTAAAACTGTTTCTTTTAATAGTGGAATCATTGCATATCCACCACCAATTGTAAAAAAACCAATTTTCAAAAATTCGAAAAATAAAAGAAGTAACTCCATTATAATGTTTTCCTTTCCTTTATCATTGATAATATAATACCGAGTACTGCTCCAATTAAAATTAAAAATATTGAAGAAAAGTTTAAAGCAAATAAATCTAGAAGAACCATTATGAATATTACACTTATAATAATGATTTTTTGCCATATATTTTTCTTCATTTTTATAAACATATCTATCCCTGCTTTGGTTATTAAATAAGCGACAGCACATTTTATTCCTACAAAGGCATATTGGACATAAAGGTTTTCCATTAATTTGTTTAAAAACAAACTAATTATAAATATGAATAAAAAAGCAGGAAATATTACACCAAGAGTTGTAAGCATACTACCCAATAATTTTCCTTTTTTATAGCCAATAAAAGTTGCAAGGTTAATTGCAATAGGGCCAGGGGTAGACTCGGCAATGCCACATATTTCTAGCAATTCATCATTAGTCATCCACCTCTTTTTTTTCACTACAATGTCATTTAATTGAGCAATCATTGCATAACCACCACCAAAGGTAGTTGCTCCTAATTTTAAAAATGTTAAAAATAAATCTAGATAAATATTCATCACTCATTTTCCTCCTTGAGACTAAAGTAATTGTATCTTACAAATCATTATATCTATAAACGCTAAGAGTTTTTCTCGTTTATGTTTTAGTAATAATCTAATATGTTTACAATTATACGTAAAATCCTATATAATTTTGTAATTGAATTTATTATACCACTTGTATAAGTATAAGTAAACTATTATAATTTTATAAAGTGATGAAAAAATTGATAAAGAATGTAATGAATACTAAATAATACAACAAAGGATATCAGTTAATTTTATTTGTTATCTTGACTTAAGAAACATAAGAATGATAGTGAAAAATAGAATTATAAATATTAAAAATACATAATTATTGACATATGTCATAAATAAGAGTAAAATCATATTAAAGGAGAAAACTTTATGCCTAGACCATTTAAGAAAAGATTTATTTGTCAAGAACCAAAATTTAAAAGATTTAATTGTATAAATAATAATGAAAAGGTTACACTAACAGTTGATGAATTTGAGGTAATTAGATTGATTGATTTTGAGTCACTTACGCAACTTGAATGTGCAGAACAAATGCAAGTTGCTAGAACAACTGTGCAATCAATGTATGATAAAGCTAGAAAAATAATTGCTGACGCACTTGTTAATGGCAAACAAATCATAATTGAAGGTGGAGAGTATCAATTGTGTGAGCACTATCAAAGTGGTTGCAAACATGGTTGTGGCAAAAAGTGTCAATTTCTAAATCTAAAAAATGAAAAGAAAGGTCTAAATAATATGAAAACTTTTATAGCAGTTACTTATGAAAATGGAAATGTATTTCAACATTTTGGTCACACAGAAGAGGTGAAAATTTATGAAATAGAAGATAAGAAAATAGTATCTTCAAAAATCTTATCTACCACTGGCTATGGTCATGGAGCTTTAGCAACTTTTTTGAAAAATAATAAGGTTGATGTACTAATTTGTGGTGGTATTGGTGGGGGAGCTCAAGCCGCCTTGATGAATGCAAATATATCTTTTTTTGGCGGTGTAACTGGGAAAGCTGATGAAGTTGTGGAAGCATATGTCAAAGGAACTTTAGAGTATAATCCAGATGTAAAGTGTAATAACCATGAAAATCATAGCGGACATAATCATAGTTGTAGCGGAGAAAATTGTGCCAAAGAACATTGTTAACATAAAATTATTTAAAAAGTCATTAAAAATTTTAGTGACTTTTATTTTACAAAATTTTTATAAAGCACTGAACATCTTTCATCAAATTTTTATAATTTATATGTAAATATAATGAATGAAAGTTCTTGAAGTTAATTGTTAAAAAATACCCATATATTGTTTAAGATAGGATTGAGATTATTTTTTAAAATTTATCATTGGTCTTTGTTAATTAAATAATTTTGATAGAGTAAATGAAGAAAAGCATCACAAATCAATGATGCTAGATTAATGATGCTTTCCGTTAAATTAGTATTATGATAAATTGGTTAGAACTGTATCACAACAATTAAAGTCATAGTCTATGTAATTAGCAATGAAGCTTACTCTAAACTTTCTAGGTGTGCACATCATATTGAATGAATTGGTAACGTTTAAATCTTCTGGTAGGACAAATTTAATACATTTGATAAGTATATCTTGACAAGTATTTTGAGTATGGGCTGGTATGGTTAGAACTTTAAATCCTCTTTTATATTCTACATCAAAATCATCCACTTCATTTAACATAACTGCTAAGGCTACTCGTTTATTTGGACAAACGTTTTTAATTGTAGTATCAATTTGAAGAATTCTACCTAAAGAAGTTAGTTCAATGTCGCCTGCATCAAATTCAATAGAATCTTTGCAACCAGTTATTTCTAAATCAACCTTTGTAGGACATGGTTCTGTGATTACAGTGTCATCACATTCAACTAAAATACTTGGATCTGGGAAGGTTACTACATTTCCTTCAGAATCGGTATAAGCAATATCTTCATTGACTTTTATTTCACCTGTGCAAGGTCCAATATGTTTAACGGTAAACTCTAATATTGCACCTTCAGAACCGGTTACACCTAGTTCATCAATTTTCCATTCAACCGTTGTATTATTTAATTTTATAGCATTACCAATATTTGGTGTATCAATATCGGTTATTTCAAAACAATCATTTATTGTATCTGTAAGTACAATATTTGTTGCGCCAGTTTTAGAAATATTTTTTGCTAGATCTGCAAAAATATTTTCTAATTCTTCATCATCAGGTGTAATAACTACATAAGCACTGTTAGGATCTGATGACCAATCATTTAATGCATTTACATCAATTCCGTCTTGTCCAGATAAACCAATACTATAAATAATGATTCCTTGTGATTTAGCCAATGTAGCAACAGTATTAGGGTTGCCACCTGCTGTAGTTAAACCGTCGGTAAACATTATCATTACTTTTGCATTTGTTGATGTTGGATCAAATAATTGTAATGCTTTTGTAAAGGCATCTGCATGGTTTGTAGACCCGGATGCGGATAAATTATCTACAGCTGTTTTTAAGTCATTAACAGATGTAATGAGTTGGGTATCTTGAGTAGCTGTTGTTGAAAAACTTACAATACCAATTCTACTTCCACCTCCTATTTGTCCATCATGTGAGCTATCTGTTGATTCATCAATAATATCAATGAACTTTTTAGCTCCATTTTTTAAATTTGCAAGTGCACTTCCAGCCATGCTACCAGATCTGTCTAAAATTAAAACTATATCTGTAGGATTGCTTACAATATCAGGTGAAGCGGTTAAAGATAGAGTAACTTTAAATGTTTCATTGCATGTTATACTAGTTGCATTGACTTGCTTGTTGGAATTTGTTATTCCCATTTTATCAATTCCTTTCTGAATCTATGTTAGATTCATTATAGTTTATGAATAAAAGCAAAAAAGGTATGGGGGAATCAAATATAAAATAATTTTTTATTAAAAATAATGCTTATACAACAAATTTTCATTCATATTGTTATGGATAAGGCCTATTTTTCCTTTATAAACGATTCTATTATTGATAAAATAGTTGAAAAGGATCAAGATTTAGTGTATAATAATAAAGTAGAATGTAATTTTATATTGTTATTGCTTTTTGATTATTTCCTATTTTATTTTAAAAAATCAAAAAATAAAGTATAACAAATAAAAAATGAATAGTTTGAAAATGAATAATAGTAGAATCAAATGGTGATAGCAATGAAAAAAGAAATAGATGAAAATGTATTGTATTTGATTTATTCTCTAATAGAAGAAATTCCTGAAGGAAGGGTTGCTACTTATGGGCAGATTGCCAAATTAATAGGTAAAGAAAATCATTCTCGATTTGTAGGTAGAGCTTTGAAAATGTCTCATTTATATGGTGAATATCCTTGTCATCGTGTAGTGAATCATAAAGGAAGAGTTGTAATTGGTTGGGACGAACAAATCACACTGCTAAAAGCAGAAAATATTGTATTCAAAGATGAATACCATGTAGATTTAAATAAACATCAATGGAAAGTCTAAATTTGAGATTTTTAAAAATATCAAGAATATAGTGGTAAGGGTATGAAAAAAATATTAAAGTATGAATCGAAAAGAAAAATAAATAAACAAAGATTTCAATTTTTTTTACATAAAGGTGGAGCAGTTCATTTTTTTTTGATTTTAGCAACAACAATTTATATTATAGCAAATAGTATCAAGCAAATTATTGATACTATAAATAAAAATGAACTGACTTTTATTTTTGCTACCATTTCATTGATTGCAGCTATTTTTGCTTTAATTGCTCAAATGATTAAATTTTGTCTCGATTGGAAAAAGTTTTTTTCTCCAGTGGCCAATGTGTATGAATATAAAAATAAAATAAATAAAGAGGATGTTTTAAAAATATTTTTTGCTAAAGATCATAAGGTGCTATCTGAAAAAGCGTTACAAAGTGGGTATGTTATTGCTAAAAGAGAAAATTCAAGTTATGTTTATTCAGATGAGGTAAACAAACTTTTATTTGAAGAAAAATATAATTTAAAAGTTGTTGTTAAAAATAAAATTGTCACCGAAGAAGAACAAATTGTGTTAGCATCTATTCTTCAAAAATATGTTGAGTCAAAGGGAAATATTTATAATGATCAATTATTAGGTCAAGTTACAGATTTATTTATAGATTTACCTAAAGAAATTATTTTAAATAAGACGTGTTATTTTAGTAACAAGGCAACCAACGATATTGTATATTCTAAATTTTGTTCTAAAACTAAACAAACATATGAATTTAATGGGTATAAATTTACGTTAGATGCTAATAATCAATTGTATGATTTAAGGGATTCTAATGCGGCTAATATCATTGGTGTCTCAACTATTATTTTAACAAATGATAACCACCTAATTTTATCTATACAAAATAGTAATAGTGATGAATCTGCGGGGTTAATTGTGGCAACTGGATCGGGGTCTGCAACTGTTAAAGACTATCAAAAACATCAATCATTTTATGAATTTTTAACAACAGGGATGGAAAGAGAATTAATTGAAGAAACCTCTAATTCTTTAAGATATAAAGATTTATCTTTGTGGTTTAGACTTTTTAATCAAAAGATAATTAGAACATATAAAAATCAAGAAAAACAATTACAAAGCAGATTAAAAGAATTATTTAAACCAAATAGTACAAAAGTGTATTGTTATAATAGAATTTTACATCGTGGTGGAAAACCAGATTTTTTTGGTATTACAAAAGTAAATGTATCATCAACAGAAATAAAACCACTTATAGATGATTGTAATCGTCATACTAAAGAATTATTAATCAATGAATTAAAATTATTATTGGGTAAAAAGAAAGATAAAATGGATGATGTTTTAAACGCCTATGACGCAATGCTTTCTAAACTGAATAATGGAATAATCATAGATGGCAAGTATAGTGTTATTAAAGAATATATTGATTTCAAAAAAGAGGCAACAAAAAATTATAATCTTAAATTTAGACCACTAGAATATGAAAATTTAGGGCTTTTTATGATTAGTTTAGATAAATTAAAGAAGATGACGTTATTAAATGATAATCAAATTTTTTCTTTGCAAGTAGAGTATATGGTTAGATGTTTAGTAAAGATAATTGAGAAGATTTAAAAATAAATAAAAATAGGCATAGATGTTACAAATAAAGGTGCCTATTTTTTTGTTGTCAAATTTTGCAAAAATATATATACATTATGGTTGACATTTACTATAATAATTCGTATAATATGATGGTGTTTAGAAATAGTAAACAAAAAGTTTATTTTAATAAAACTGAAGGAGGAAATATGACAATTGGTAATAAGATTAAAAATCTTCGAAATCTTTGTCAATTAACTCAAGAAGAATTAGCAGATCGGTGTGAGTTAACAAAGGGATATATTTCTCAATTAGAAAATGATTTAACAAGTCCATCGATTAGTACGTTAACAGATATATTGGCTGCTTTGGGTACTAATCTTCATGAATTTTTTAAAGAAGAAGAAGAACCACAAATTGTTTTTACTAAAGAGGACTATTTTGAAAAAACTTCTGATGATGTAAAAACGATTTGGCTTGTTCCTAATGCGCAAAAAAATGAAATGGAACCTATATTATGTGAATTAAAATCAGGAGCAGAGGCTACTTTAGATATGCCTCATGAAGGCCAAGAATTCGGTTATATTCTAGAAGGCAGTATCACAATTGTTTATGGTAATTATAGATATATTTGTAAAAAAGGAGAAACATTTTATTTTACAACAGATAAAAACCATTATATTTATAATCATACAAAAGAAATTGCAAAAGTTATTTGGGTTAGTAGCCCACCAAATTTTTAGGTACTATGGAGGAAATGATGGTAAAGAATAAACTGATTGAATTAAAAAATATAGTGAAATCATATGATGGTGAAATAGCCGTTGATCATATGAATTTATATATTCGTGAAAATGAATTTATTACACTAGTTGGTCCTTCAGGATGTGGGAAAACAACTACCCTTAGAATGATTGGAGGATTTGAAAAGCCCGATGAGGGGGAAATTATCATGAATGGTCAAGTCGTAAATGATTTACCTCCACATAAAAGACCGATTAATACTGTTTTTCAAAAATATGCACTATTTCCTCATCTGAATGTGTATGGTAATGTTGCTTTTGGGCTAAATAATCGAACATATCAAGAATTGATAGATTTTTATACGATAGATATAGTAAACAAGAAAGTAGAGGAGTTATATCCTAAAAAAGATATAAATCAAAAACCGTCTAGAATGCAATTGAAAAAAGCTATTCATGCATTAATAGATGAAAGTGTAAAAAACGCTCTTAAGATGGTTAATTTAGAAGGATATGAAAAAAGAAAAGTTGATTCCATGTCTGGTGGACAACAACAGCGTATTGCCATTGCTAGGGCTATTATTAATAAACCCAAAATATTACTTTTAGATGAACCACTTGCGGCACTTGATTTAAAACTTAGACAAAATATGCAATATGAATTAAAAGAGATGCAAAGAAAATTAGGGATTACCTTTATTTTTGTTACTCATGATCAAGAAGAGGCTTTGACAATGAGTGATACCGTAGTAGTGATGAGTAAAGGTGTTATTCAACAAATTGGAACACCAGAAGATATCTATAATGAACCTAAAAATTCTTTTGTTGCAAATTTTGTAGGCGAAAGTAATATTATTCAAGGCATATATAATGGAAATAAACAAGTAACTTTTATGAATCAAACTTTTGAATGTGTTGATGAAAATTTTAAAGTCGGTGAAGAAGTTCAAGTAGTAATTAGACCAGAGGATTGGGATGTAGTACCACTTGATAAGGCGAAGTTAATCGGTAGAGTTGATGCTTCCGTTTTTAAGGGAGTTCATTTTGAACATTGTGTTATTATACAAGAAAAAGAACTTATCGTACATACATATGAATTTGTTAAAGTTGGTGAACAAATTGGTTTAAATGTTGATCCTTATGAAATTCATTTGATGAAAAAAGAAATGGTTGATGCCGAAGAAGTCCTAGAAGAAATTTTAAATGCTGAGGATGGAATTGTTGAAGATGAAGAAATTTAGTAAATTATCTATTCCATATCTAATTTGGATGATACTACTTGTAATGATTCCAATTGCTATTTTAATTGTGATGGCTTTTCAAAAAACCAATGGTATTAAAATTTTTGAGGGTAAACTTGATTTTAATAATTTTAGGGTTCTTGCTACACCAAAAGTTATTGAATCTTTATGGCTTTCGTTTTTATATTCTTTAGTTGCTACTATTTGTTGTATTATTATTGCTTATCCAATTGCCTATATCATTGCAAGAGCACACTTTCATAATCGCTTTTTGGTCTTATCTTTTTTGGTTCTTCCTATGTGGTCGAATACTTTACTTAGAACAAAAGCAGTTGCTAGTTTATTTATGGAAGGGAATATTATTTCATCTATGTTTGCAAAAATTGGGTTAATTTTGCCTACTTTAGATTTGTATGGCAAACCGCTTGGAGTGATAATTGGAATGGTTTCCATGTATTTACCCTTTATGATTTTGCCAATTTATACAGTACTTGAAAAAATTGATCATTCTTTATATGATGCAAGTGATGATCTTGGAGCTAATACATTTCAAACTTTTTGGAAAGTAACATTTCCTATATCTCTTAAAGGAATTATTACGGGAATTATTCTTGTTTTCTTACCATGTGCTACTGGATTTGGGATTGCGGAAGGTCTTGGCGAATCAGGATTAATTGGTACTTTCATTCAACAACAATTTGGCAATAATTTAACATATGGTGTTGGTGCTTTAATATCACTAGTTATTTTAATTATTATTACTGCTTCTTTATTTATTGTTGGAAAGGTTGATAAAGAAGGAGAGACGTTATTATGAATAAGACTAAAAAAATATGCTCCATTTTATTTAAAGTAATTTTTATAGGACTTGCTGTTATTTTAATATATATGCCAATTGTTGTCATTGCATTGCAGTCATTCAATGGTTCTAAAAATAATGAAATTTTTACAGAATTTTCTTTTAAATGGTATGGTGGGTTAATTTCTCCTGAAACTTTTTTAACAGGAAATGATATTCAAAATGCAAGAGATTTACAAAAAGCTATTCTAAATACTTTGACTATTACCATTTTATCAACTTTAATTTCAACTATTTTAGGTGTGATTTTTGCTCTTGGCATTCACTCTTTATCAAGAAAAAAACGTCAAAGAATGATTCTTCTAAATAATGTGCCAATTATAAATGCCGATATTGTTACGGGAGTAACTTTAATGATTGTTTTTTCTATTATTTTTTCAGAATTAGGTTTTATGAGTTTACTATTATCACATATTTTCTTTTGTATTCCATATGTGGTATTAAGTGTTTTACCAAAATTATCTGAAATTGATAATAATTTATATGATGCCGCTGTTGATCTTGGGTGTAATCCTTTTCAAGCTATTTGCAAAGTAATTTTACCTGCTATTAAATCAGGTATTTTAATGGGAATGCTTTTAGTTTTTACAATGAGTATTGATGATTTTACGATTAGTTTTTTTACAGGGGCAAGAGTTTTCAGTAATGTTTCGATGATTGTTTATTTAAGAAAAGGCAAAGCACTATCCCCTAGTGTTTATGCTTATAATACCATTTTAACATTTGGTATATTATTTGTTTTAGTTGGTTATAATTTATATGTTCACTTTAAGAACAAAAAGAAAAAGTTAAAATAATTAAATAATTGGAGGAAAAGATTATGAAAAAATTATTATTATGTCTTGTAATTGTATTTGTTAGTGTGTTTTCTTTAACAAGTTGCAAGAAAAAACAAAAATTATATTTACTGAATTGGAATGAGTATTTAAATGGTGATTTGGTAACAAAATTTGAAAAGAAATTTAATTGTAGTATCGTTCATTTACCAAGCGAGTCAAATGAAGATATGTATACAGTTATTAGTAATGGTCAATATGCAGTAGATGTTGCCATTCCTTCTGATTATATGATTCAAAAACTTGTTAATGAAAACTTGTTAAATAAACTTGACTTTAGCAAAATGTCTAATTATCAAAGTGAGATGTTTGATGAAAATTTAACAAACTTAAGAAAATCATATTTTAAAGATAACGAGTTATATGCGGTACCATATTTTTGGGGTACAATTGGCATTATGTATAACGATCGTACAGCAGGTCTTGAACAAAAAATTAAAGATAATGGTTGGGCTGTTTTCTTTGATGATACATTAGTAGATAAAAATCAAGTAAAAATAGGTATGTATAATAATCCTCGAGATGCAATTGCGGTAGCAGAATTATATCTTGGATATAGTTTGAATGAAACTGATAGTACAAAGTTAAATCGTGTACAAGATCTTTTAATGAATCAAAACAAAACTTTTGATGTTAAATATGCCTCAGATGATTTAAAAAAATGGGTTGCTGGAGGGAAAAATTTAGATTATGCAATGGTTTATTCAGGAGATTTTTTTGATCAGTTATATATTTTAGAAGAAGATGGTTCCGATCAATATATTAATATGTATGTACCAGACAATACCAATTTATATTTTGATGCTATGGTAATTCCTACTACATCTAAAAATCCTGATTTGGCATATGAATTTATAAACTTTATGCTTGATACTGATAATATTGTTGAAAATGTATCATATGTTGGTTATTGTCCTTGTACGAAAGCCTCAATAGAAGCTTTGAAAAATGATGAATATTATTCACAATTATTAGAAACTTATCCGGCATTTTATCCTGGTAATGCTGTTAATGGAGAAATATATTATGATTTAGGTGATGATATTTATAAAAAATTAACAGATATATATAATGCAGGAAGAAATGCTTAAACTTTTCAATTTTATAAAAAACTAAGTTTATTTTTAATGAACTTAGTTTTTTTATTGATAGTAGAAATTGACAAATAATAATAGAATTTAACTCTTGGCAATTTTGTAAAAATATGTTATAATAATAGTGAAAAGAAGGTGAATGAAAATGAATAAAAAAATATCTTGCTTTTTATTACTTATGTTGGTATTTTTATTTGTACCAGGATGTAATAAAAAACATACACACGATTATGAAGATGCAACTTGTACACAACCTAAAATATGCACTATATGTGGACAAACAGAAGGGGATCCCTTAGGGCATACATATGATAATGATTGTGATGATATATGTAATGTTTGTGGAGAAACTAGAATTGTGCAACATCAATTTATTGATGCAACTTGTGAAGAACCAAAAACTTGTACTGCTTGTGGTAAGCAAGAAGGACAGGCTTTAGGACATTTATGGGTTGATGCAACTTTTGAAGAGGCTAAAACATGTTCTAGATGTGGAAAAATAGAAGGGGATGATGTATTAACTGAGGCTTTAAAAGAGTTTATTCCCCAAGATACTTCTACGAAATTAGACTTGCCAAGTTCTATTTTAGGATATGATGTAACTTGGACCTCGTTAGATAAAGATGTGATGCTAGATGATGGTGTTATTATTGCAAGTGATACCAAAAAAATTGCTCAATTGCAAGCTGAAATCAAAATAGATACACACACATATATAAAGAAGTTCAAAATTGGTGTGAATAGTATTGCTATATCTAAAGGTAAGTATGATGTGGCTTACAATTATTATGTAACTAAATTATCAAATGGGCTTGTAAAGGATGTTACTTTAATTAAAAGAGAGTATAATGGGTGTAGTGTAAGATATTTAAGTCTTGATGAAAATATAATTACATCGGATGGTCAAATTAAGCAAACGACAGTTGATCAAAGTACGATTATGAATATATATGTAATTCAAAATGGTATTGCAGTATTATATCCAACTGAAGTTACAGTATTATCTTTTACAGCTATTCAAAGAATAGAACTTACAAAGGTAATTGTGGATCAAATGATAGAAGATTTTCAAAATGGTGTAATCACAACATTATCCACATTTAATGATGAATATGGAGTAACTATAAATTGGAATTCTAATATTCCTGAATTCTTTGTTTTAGAAGATAAGGTTTTGACACCAATTACTAAAACAAATGTAAGACTCAATTGTACATTAAGATATGATGAAGTTTCAAATTCTATTGAGTATGAATTAGAAAATGTTGGTGGTAATATGACAGAAGAAGAATATATTACTGAACTTGTAAAATACATTAGTAAAATTGAATTAAAAGGTTCTATTAATCATTTGCATAAAGAATACAATGATGAATTATTTTTAGATTATCAAGAAAGAATCAATTCATATGGAGTTTTAAATTTAGCAATGCCTACTAGTCCAGTAGTAAAAAAAGAATATATGGTAGATATTAGTAGAACAGATTTTAAAAATAAATTTTTTGGTTCAGGAACACTTGGAACAAATCTTAAACCAATAGTTGGACAAAATTATTTAAATGAAAAATTTTATGAAGGGTATCAGATGCCAAATAGTAGTAATGTTTTGTGGATTACTGTTCACGAAAGTGCGATGACCTTAGATGGACAAACTGCTGAATTTTTAGCCAAAGTACAATATCGTTATGCTTTTGAGCAAAATGATGCTAGAGCTGCTTCTTGGAATTATCAAGTTGATGCTTATAATATTTATCAAAGTTTTGAAGATAATGTTATTTGTTGGCATGCTGGAGATGGTACTGCAACGCCAGGAAGTGGTAATAATAATGGGATTGGAATTGAAATGTGTGTAAACCAAGATGGAAATTATGAAGGGACACTTGCTAATAATGCCAAACTTGTTGCATCACTTATGTTACAATATAATTTGACTCTTGACAATGTCAAACGTCACTATGACTTTTCTGGTAAGGAATGTCCTAGTTATTTAATTAGAACTGGACGTTGGGAAGAATTTGTTGAAATGGTAAGAAAAGAGTATTTAATCCAAAAATATTTAGCTGGAGCAACCATTGAATATCAACTTTCAACAGATACTTATCAAACAACTGATGAAGTATTGAATAATTTATTTATTGAAGGTGGAAATGGTCTTTGGTACAATAAACCAGTATCAGTTGAAACTGAAGTTGATTTTGTAATTCATGTTACAAAAAATGGTAAAAAATATACAGCATCATCAACGATTATGTTATTACCAGATGAAAACTAAAAGGAATGATTATGGATAAATATTTAAAAATTAGTGATGATGTAAAATATGCTTTAGACAATCATTTGCCTATTGTAGCCTTAGAATCAACAATTATTTCACATGGTATGCCCTATCCTAAAAATTTAGAAACGGCTTTAAATTGTGAACAAATAATAAAAAAAATAGGAGCTGTTCCGGCAACTATTGCCATTATTAAAGGTAAACTTTGTGTGGGTTTAACAGAAGAAGAACTTACTTATTTAGCAAAATCTGGCAGTCATGTGATTAAAACTTCGAGACGTGATATACCTATAATTGTATCAAAAGGGTTAGATGGAGCAACGACAGTGAGTGCTACAATGTATATTGCTAGTCTTGCCAAGATAAAAATTTTTGCTACTGGTGGAATTGGCGGTGTGCATCGTGGTGCGGAAATCACAATGGATATTTCGGCAGATTTAGATGAATTTGCAAAAACAAATGTGGCTGTAGTTTGTGCTGGTGCGAAAGCTATTTTAGATTTAGGAAAGACATTGGAATATTTAGAAACGAAAGGAGTTCCTGTTATTGGTTATCAGACTAAAATTCTTCCAGCTTTTTATACGAGAAATAGTGAATATAGAGTGGATTATCAAATGGATACACCCGATGAAATTGCTAAAATGTTAAAAGTTAAATGGGATTTAGGTTTAAATGGTGGTGTTTTAATTACCAATCCAATACCTTATGATGCTTCTTTAGATGAGAATTTAATGAATGAGGCTATAAATAAAGCCTTAGATGAAGTAAAGGAAAAACAAATCAAAGGAAAAGATATCACACCATACTTACTTGCTAGTATTAAAAATATTACAAAAGGAAAAAGCTTGGAATCTAATATTCAGTTGGTATACAATAATTGTTTACTTGCTGCCAAAATTGCTAAAGCTTATCAAACTAACGATGAAGTTTAAAATTTTTTTGGCTATGTATAAAAATATTATTATTTTAGTATGGTGGTTAGCAATTTTAGTTATTTTTAAAGTTTGGAATAATTTTAATTTTTCTAATGGTAATTCTATTCTATTTATTATTTTAATTGTTGTTTTCCCACTTGCTTTATATATATTTGGCGTTATATATAAGAAAAAACTTTTAAAACAAAAAAATTTAAGAAAAAAACCTTTTTTTGAAATCATTCAAGATGATTATAAAACAAAGAAATTGCAAAAAGAGTTTTTAGAACAGATTGAATTTTTAAAATTCAATTTAAATAGTAAAGATGATCAACTTCTCTTGTCTAATAATAAAATTGAAATTAGTTTTGAAAAAAATTATACCAAAATTAGTCTAGTAAATACTAGAATTACGTATTATTTTTATTATAGCAATCATATTTATCATTTTACAAAATTTGATAAACGTATGATACAATATCATTCCACTGTCTATTTGTATCAGCAAATGTTAGTATTATTAAAAAAACTTACCTGTAATCAACTTACTTATATGGAAAACAAAAAGAATTGCAAATTAATAAATAGTATTACAAACGAAATTCTTTATGATAATAATAAGAAGATGGATAAAAAACAAAAATACACTCATATTGTTACCATGCATTTAAGTGAGATATAAGATTAAACTTTCTAACTAGTTGGGTTAGGAAGTTTAATTTTTATTTTATTGTATAGAACAGATGTATTTCAAGTATAATAAAAAAGTATTATACTTGAAATAAAATATATAGTATAGTACAATTTATATACCCCCCATATGGGGTGGGTATAGGAGGATAATATGATACGCAAAAAATTTAGCGTTAGTGGAATGACATGCTCAAGTTGTAGTGCTCATGTAGAGCATGATGTGTCTTTAGTCGAAGGGGTAAACCATGTTGAGGTCAGTCTGATGACTAATTCAATGATTGTTGAGTATGATGAAGAGAGGGTAGATGAGGATAAAATAATCAAAGCAGTAGAAAATGGAGGTTATTCGGCAAGTATATATGTTAAAGATCGCAAATTAAATAACGATAACAAAAAAGAAGAAAAAAATAAATTAAAAAAATTGATAGCATCAATTATTTTAATGTTGATTTTAATGTATTTTTCAATGGGACCGATGATAGGGTTACCATTGCCCCTAATATTTGAAAATCATCAATATGCTTATTTAAACGGACTCATTCAGTTTATTTTTTTAATTCCTATTATTATTTTAAATAAACATTATTTTATAAATGGTTTGAAACGTTTATTTAAATTTTCACCTAATATGGATTCATTAATAGCTTTGGGGTCTGGTGCAAGTTTAGTTTATGGAATTTTTGCTTTAATTATGATTATAATTGGTATTCAAACACAAAATATGGCATTAATTGAAAGATACCATATGGAATTATATTTTGAATCTGCAGGAATGATTTTAACTTTAGTTTCACTGGGAAAATATTTTGAAAATCGTTCAAAACGAAAAACGACACAAGCAATCACGAAACTTCTTGATTTAACCCCTAAAATGGCACTATTATTAAAAGATAATATTGAAGTCGAGATAAATGTAGATGATATTAAGGTAGGAGATGTTCTCATTGTAAAACCAGGAACAAGTATTCCTATTGATGGAAAAGTAATAGATGGTATGAGCAGTGTCGATGAATCTACTTTAACAGGTGAATCAATGCCAGTTTTAAAAAAGATAGGTAGTTTAGTTAAAAGTGGAACGACAAATATCAATGGGATACTAAAAATTGAAGCAACTTGTGAAAGTAATGATACAACACTACAAAAAATTATTGATTTAGTAGATGTCGCTAGTAATTCTAAAGCGCCTATTGCAAGACTTGCGGACAAAATTAGTTTATATTTTGTTCCTGCTGTTATCGGAATTGCTATTGTAACTTTTATTGTTTGGATTTTAATAAGCCATGATTTTGAATTTAGTCTTGCAAGAGCTATTTCTATTTTAGTTATTTCATGTCCTTGTGCACTTGGTCTTGCAACACCTGTAGCTATTATGGTAGGAACGTATAAAGCCGTTAATTATGGTATTTTAATAAAATCAGGTGAAAGTCTTGAAACTTTACATAAAGTCAATACCATTATTCTAGATAAGACGGGAACTATTACTTATGGTAAACCGCATGTCACCGATATTATCACATATCATATAGATGAAGAAGAACTATTAAAAATAGCTTATTCATTAGAAAAAAATTCTGAACATCCTTTAAGTTATAGTATTAATCAACTTGCAATTTCAAAAGAGATTACTTCATATGAAGTAAAACATTTTGAGAATATTTTGGGTAAAGGGATCAAAGGAGTAATCCATGATCAAGAATATTTTATTGGGAATACTTCTTTAATCAATCAAGAATACGATTTAAAACGATATCAAGAATTATCAAATAAAGGGAAAACAGTTATTTTTGTTTTTACCAATCGTGAAGTTCTTGGAATGATTGCTTTAAAAGATGAGGTAAAACCATCAACCATTGATGCTATTGAAATGTTTAAAAAATTAGAAGTTGAAACGATTATGCTTACTGGCGATAATGAAGATACTGCCAAAGTGATTGCTGAAGAATGCGGTATTACAAAAGTAATTGCAAAAGTATTGCCAGAACAAAAGGCTAAAGTAGTAGAAGAAGTTAAAGCATCTGGCAAAATCGTTGCAATGGTTGGAGATGGAATTAATGACTCGGTTGCTTTAACCATGGCTAATGTCGGAATTGCAATGGGTAGTGGTACAGATGTTGCTATTGAATCAGCTGAAGTTGTTTTGATGAAAGATGATTTATCAGAAGTTGCTACAGCAATTCAACTCAGCAAAAAAGTTATCGCTAATATCAAAATAAATTTATTTTGGGCGTTTTTCTATAATATTTTATTTATTCCAATTGCTGCAGGAGTGTTATATGCACCATTTCATATTACACTCAGTCCAATGATATGTGCGTTAGCAATGAGTTTAAGTTCAATATGTGTAGTTCTCAATGCTTTAAGAATTAATAATTTTAAAAAGGAGAAAAAATAATATGAAAAAGATTATACAAATTAATGGGATGAAATGTGAACATTGTACATCAAGAGTTGAAGAGGCCTTAAAAAAGATTGCAAATGTAAAAAGTGTAAAAGTAAATCTTGCAAAAAAGGAAGCCATCATTCATGGTGATGTGGAGGATAGTGTTTTAGAAGAAGCAGTTAAAAAAGCAGGATACGAAGTAGTTTCAATTTATGTGAAAAAGGGATTATTTTAATGAGAGCAGATAAAAAACAAATTACAAGATTGCTTAATACGGCAAAAGGTCAAATTATAGGAATTATCAAAATGATTGATGATGATAAATATTGTATTGATATATCTAACCAATTGTTAGCGGTTGAAGCAATTATTAAGAAAGCCAATCAAGAGGTGATTAGAGCACACCTTGAAGGATGTGTAAAAGAAGCAATTGCTAATGGTGAAGATTCACATCAAAAAATTGATGAGATTATGCAAACAATAACGAAAATGTCTAAATAAAAAAGGAGAAAAAAGATAAAAGAAATTTTGTTTAAAATTTAAATAGACAGTTGTATGGATGAACTATTGATATAAAAAACCATGACATTAGTCATGGTAATTGTTAATAAGGTTTAAAATGTATTTATTCAATGCATAAAGCGTAAAAACTGAATTCAGGAAGGAGCAATTCTTTTTCTAAAATCATTTCATCATTGCAATTATAACAAAAAACAGTTTTTTCTTGTAATTCTGGTGGTAAAGTCATATTTATTTCACGAGTATTATGATTAATAATAAAATAAAAATTATCTATTTTAGTAATTAAATTATGTTTTCCAACTTCTAAAAATTCTAAATCTATATGTTTTATATCTTTAGTCAAATCATTTATATATAATAAATAAGGGTTAGAATCATATTGTATATCTTTAAATAGTTCATATTTACAAAACCAAAGAATTAATAAAGCATTCATTTTTTCATCCATTTTAGTTGTTTCTTTGTAGTTTATAATAAAATTTTGAAACTCACCTTTATTTGTAATTTCTAAATGTTCCAATTTTAGTAAATAATCAATTAAATCAATTTTTAAATTTACAAAATCTTCTATTAATTTTTCAATGTTCATGCCTTTATCTCCTTTATATGGTTTTATTTTATAATATAATTATAAAAAAAGCAAGAATAAGATATAAAACATTATGCTTTAAAAAAATAATAAAATGTAGTATAATGACAAAAGTGAAACAAGAAAGGAAGATGGCAGTGGATTTAAAATGTAAAGATGGATGGTTAGAAGTAATATGCGGTTGTATGTTTGCAGGAAAAACTGAAGAGTTAATTCGAAGAATCAATCGTATTAAGTATGCTAAAAAAGATATTGTTGTTTTTAAACCTGTTATTGATAATCGATATGATAAAAAACAAGTAGTTTCTCATTCTAATCAAAGGGTTGATTCAATTCCTATTCAAAATTCTCAAGAAGTTTTTGCTTATTTAGATAAGCTTCCTTATGCGGTGGCTTTTGATGAAGCTCAATTTTTTGATGACGGATTAGTGGATGTTACAGACCGACTTGCTAATTCTGGAGTTAGAGTAATTGTAGCAGGGCTAGATCAAGACTTTAGAGGTGAACCCTTTGGCATTATGCCTATTTTAATGTCTAAAGCTGAATATGTTACAAAACTTCAAGGAATATGTATGGTTTGTGGTGCTCCTGCAACTAGAACACAAAGAATTATTAATGGTCGTCCTGCAGCTTATAATGATCCAACTATTTTAGTTAGCGCAAAAGAAAAATATGAATCTAGATGCAGACATTGCCATCAAGTTTTTAATCAAACACATGATGAATAATAATGATGATTTTTATTATATGAATGAGGCTTTAAAAGAGGCTTATAAAGCATATAGAGCCGATGAAGTTCCTGTTGGCTGTGTAATTGTTCATAATGGAAAAATAATTGCAAGAGCTTATAATAAAAGGCAAAAAAAACATGATGTTTTTGGACATGCAGAAATAGTAGCCATTAAAAAGGCCACTAAAAGATTACATTCTTGGATTTTAGATGAAGCCACTATGTATGTAACTTTAGAACCATGTTTAATGTGTGCAGGTTCTATTTTGCAATCAAGGATAAAAAAACTTGTTTATGCGACTTGTGAACAAAAATTTGGTGTTATTGAAAGTAAGATGCAAATTTTTAATAATCAATCAATATTTAATCATTCAGTTGAGGTTGTTAGTGGCATTTTTAAATTAGAAGCTAGCGAACTTTTAAAAGAATATTTTAAACAAAAAAGAAAATCTAAAATCAAGAAGAAGAAGTAAAATCAATGGATAAAACATTGACAAAAATAAAAAAATGGTGTATAATAAAAATGTAAATAGGTAATAGATTTACGATAGGGGAAAATCTCAACTTAGATACCTTCATCCAAGGTTCCATGGTGAACCAGGTCAGGTCTTGATCGAAGCAGCCTTAAGCTTATGTAACTTGTGGATGGGGGGATCTAAGTTGAGATTTTTTAAAAGAAGGAGGATTAATAAAGTGAAAAAACTATATGTTTTAATTTCAATTTTTATGTGTAGTTTATTTCTTTTTACTGGTTGTCAAAAAACTTATACAATTACTTTTGATGCAAATGGTGGAATCTGTGAGGTAGATACAATTGATTGTAAAAAGAAAGATACGATTTACGTTCCAAGTGAGCCAACAAGAGAAGGATATACTTTCTTATATTGGGAAAAAGATGGTAGCCAATTTGATTTCAATGAAGCTATAACTTCTTCTTTTACTCTTGTTGCAAAATGGGAAATTCAAAAATATGATGTTATTTTTGATACCGATGGTGGAACATATATAGAAGACCAAAAAGTGGAATATGGTAAAACCATACAAGTCGATAATCCTACGAAAGAAGGATATGAATTTGTTGGTTGGTCTTTAAATGGTGAAATTTATGATGTTTCTACGCCTATTAAAAATAATTTGATTTTGTTAGCAATTTGGACTGATGTAAAATATACGGTAACTTTTGATGTAGCAGGTGGTGATGAACTTGAACCTATAAAAATTAAAAATGGTGAAAGTTTGGGAAAAATTATTCCCACTAAAGAACATAATAGTTTTGTATGTTGGTTACTAAATGGTGAAGTATATGATCCGACAACTCCAATTACTTCTAATATTACATTAGTTGCTTCTTGGAAAGAAGATTATAAAGTAACGATCCATTATAATAATAATGATCCAGATTTAGTTTTGTATGCAAAAGAAGGACAAAGTATCAATGATTTAGGTGGAATAGATTCTCCTATAAAAGAAGGGTATAAATTTATAAATTTTTATTATGATGAAGAATTCACTAAAGCAATGTTAATTTTTTCTAAAATCAACAATGATATTGATTTGTACGCTAAATTTAGCAAGATTTATTATATTACTTATCATTTGAATGGTGGTACAACAAAAGAAGAATTGTTGACAAGTTATGTTGTTGAGGATGTTGAAAACCGAAATATTGATTTAGTTTTGCCAGAAAAAAAAGGATATTTTTTTAGAGGATGGCATGAAAAAGAAGATTGTAGCGATAGTAATTTTTATATGATAACGAAAAAAGAAGCAAGAGATATTACCCTTTTTGCTAAATGGGATGAGGCAACTCTTCAAAATGCATATTTAGGTATTCTAGGTGATAGTATTTCAACTTATAAAGGATATATTCCTAATGGTTTTGTTCATTTTCCATATTATGCAAGTTCTGATGATGGAGGGATGATCACTTTAGAACAAACTTGGTGGCGAATTACACAACAAACTTTAGGTTGTAGATTAGGAATTAATAATTCATATAGCGGAACTTGTGTAATGAACGAGTATGGATATACTACTTCAGCAGAAAATATATCGAGACTTCAACACTCAACTCGTTTTGACAATCTTCCTCCCGATATTATGATAATTTATATGGGAAATAATGATGCGTTAGTTCAAAATTTAAATACAGCTAATTTTGAAAAAAGTTATCGAAATATGTTGAATAATCTTTATACATTATATCCAAATATTCAATTATTTTTAGGTACATTATCATATGAAAAATACTTTGTTGGCAAAGATTATTATGAAGAACATGTATTAGTAACAGCTGAAGTGAATCGAATCATTCAATCTTTAGCTAGTGAGTATAATTTACCAATAATTGATTTTGCGACTGCTTATAGTGATAGTTCATATTTATTTGATACGATTCATCCTAATGTGTTGGGTATGAAAGCTTTGGCTAATGTAGCAATTGATGCGATTTCCAAATTTTATAATCCAACAACAATTTAAAATATCAGTTCATTTGTTCCTCATTTTAAACCATTTTTAAGGTTTAAAATGAGGATTTTTTATGTTTTAAAACGGAAAATATGAGATTCTTTCGTATTTATATTAACGAAAGGAGATAAAAAGAAGTATGAAAAAAATAATGATATTATTCATTTTAGTTTTTAATTTGTTATTCACTAGCAACTTTTTTATAAAAATTCAAGCCTCAACTTTGAGCGATATTAGTAAACCATTAATTGTACTACAAGGTCAAGACTATAATCAATATCTAGACTATCCAGGATATTCTATAGTAGAAAGTAATGTTAATTTTAACAAATGTGGTATTTATCTAGTTAAATATGAAAATGATTTTAATAAAAAAGTTATTGAAAAAAGAGTATATGTCAAATCTTATGAAGAATTATTAAAAGAAAAAAATTTTAATGAACAATATAAACAAATTTTAGAAGATGAAAATCTATCTAGTGTTCAAATGGTTAAAAAAGATAAGGATTCTTATTATATTAGTTTACTAGAAAAAACAGATAATGAACTTTACAATATAAAATTAGTTAAAATTACGAATGAGTGGATTGTGTATGATAAGACAGTATTTTCTAAAGTTAGAGGAAAAATTGTTGATTTTGTAATCAATAATGATGAAGTTACTTTACTAGTTGAACAAGAAAGAGAAGGGTATTGCCAAGAGGTGTATCTTATTATGTTGAATAAAATTGGCGATATAGTAAATATAAAAAGGTATATTGGTGATGGTGTTGATAAAGCAAAAAAATTACTAGAAGATGACATCAATTATTATCTTATTGTTGAAACGAATTCTAGTAATAGTTTAGACTATAATTTTGAACATTCTTATCAAAGTATTGCCATTTTTGTATATAATAAAAAACAAAAAATAAATACTAGTTTTCAATATATTACTGGAAAGAATAATATGGAGGTTATCGATGCATCTATAGTTGATAATCAGATATGTATAATGACCAAGATGTATGATGCATCAATTCGACTTAAAGTATTTGATTTGTATTTTTTTTCTTGTGAAACATTAGAACAAACCAATCAAACGAATTTCACAATATCTTTAACGGAAACACCTCTTAAAATAAGCGTTGATCCTTGTGGAGAGATATATATTGTTAGTAGTGATTTTGAAAACAATGCATATGTGAATAAATTATATAAATTAAAAGATAATTTACAACAAGATTTAATGTATTCCTATCAATATCCCAAAGAAGCAGTGGCTCATTTAGTTGATTTTTTGGTAGTTGATAGTGATCAAATCATAATGCTTTATAATTTAGTGCATCAGCAACAAAATAATTTATATGGATATGTATATCAGATTATTGATCATAATCAGATAGTGGCTCAAATTGAAGATTTTAATACAGAAAGGTATGTAAATGGATTTATACAATCCAATGAATTGTTGTTTATAGATGATAATGGTATTTATGTTAATACGATTAACAATGCAATATTTAAAGAGTTAAATCAAGAAGTAATGATAACTTCTTGTAAAGACTTTGTTTCCCCTATTTTATTTGTGAATGGACAAAAAATAAATATAGACGAAAATAAATCATTTGTAGAATATGACATCAATGTTTTTGGAACATATTTGGCATATTATTATTTTACGACACCAGATGTGGATGTTATTGTCTTTGGGGATGTTGTTGTACTACCTAGAATCAATGTTAATCAAAATGAAATATATGATAATCATTTTGATTTAGTATTTAATGGTGATGCTTTTTTAAATAATTATAAAATTATGTCGGGATATACAATTACAACACCTGGTAAATATAATTTGATTGTAGAGGGAAAAGATAAGAAAACCGTTGAGGTTGATTTTTATGTTCAGGAAATAACTACACAAGAAACAATTAAAAATAAAGATGAATTGCAAATTACAACTACAGATACAAAAAATAGTAGTGAAGATTGCATAAGAATAAATAATCATCTTCAAAACAATTATTTTTATCAAAAAGAAAGAGGAAAAGAGATTTGGACTCTACTTATACCAGTTTGTGCTTTTATTTTACTAATCATAACTATTGTTCGAAAAAGGAGTTAAAATGAAGAAAATAGGTTTTATAAGTTTTATATTATTGTGTTGTTATTTTACTTTCATAACGCCCGCTCAGGCAGATAAAACAAGTCAAGAAGTAGAGTTTTATGAAGAAGTTGAAAGAGAAGTTATGTTAGAAAATATTGATAATGTGGATATTTTAGATAGTGATATTTATACTACAAATGGTGAGTTTTATTACTTAAGATATAATATAAAGAAAAAAGGAAAACTTATTTCTTATTGTGAAAGAGAAGATGATTTATATCTTTTATATTTTGATAACAATTATTATTTAGAACAATTAGATTTAAAAAATGGTGATGTTAAAGTAATTAAGTTTGATAATAAAATTGCCGATATGAAAATAAAGGATGACTATATATATCTAGTTGGTTCTTTAAATGATGATGCTATTATCTATAGGTATAATATGGATTTGACTTTATATAATATGTATACTTTTGGTGGAGAACAATACGAAGAATTTTGTAAAGTTTATTTCATTGATGATGCTATATATTTATTTGGATTAAAAAATGGAATTAGTCATCATAGTCCATTTTTAAATGTTGGAAATAGTTTGGATATAAAATCATTTATTATAAAAATAGATAAGGATTATACAATCAAAAATAGTTTTTATATCAATGAGCACACAGAATTAGAGAAATTTAAAAATATAATTATTGAGAATCAAGAAATTTATTTTATCATTGAAAGCAATCATTGCAATTATTATCATTATACTCTTGATAAAAATTTACAAATTAAGGAGCGTTTTTCAATTTCAGTTAATCAAGACATATCTCATATTTTTCTTGTTAATAGTTATAACATAAAAAATGAAAAGATATATGTATATATAGCGAACCATAGTTTATATTATGGTGTTTTTACTAATCAATTTGTGCATACGTTTAAAATCAGTGATGAAGTTGATAATTTAAATTATAGTTTTATTCGTAACGGCATATTAGAATTATTTTGTACAGAAAAGCAAAAAGTAATTCAATACAAGGTTTCCATGTATTATATAAGTTATATAAATGAGAAAATAGTTTATTACAAAGATAGTACATATTTAGATACCAATCATTTTTTCGCATCTTCATATTTTGAGCCACTAGTTTTTAATTATGATTATGAAAAAAATTCTCAAATAACTTTAAATAAATCAGGTATGTTTGAAGCTTTTTATTATGCCAAAAAAGCAGATGGCAGTTATCTTAGAATTGTTACACCATATCTTATTCAACCATACCTAAATATTATAAATGAAGGAATGTATCAAAAAGGATATCAATTAGAATTTAGTGACAATTTATATTTAAATGATAAAAAAGTTTATAATGGCGAAATATTAAATCTCATAGGGGAAAATAAAATTACGCATGAGGTGAATCATATGAAGAAGGATTATATTATTTATGTTGAAGAGAAGTATTATAAACAAATGGATTTAAACTGGATAAAATCGCATATTGTCCAAAATCTTGATGATAGATATGTATATAACATTTTATTATCATATGATAAAGAAGTAAAGCAAGTAATTGTAAATGATGAGATTTGGCCATTTAATAAGGTTGGTAAAATGATAATGTTAGAGTTTTATTCTCACAAAGTGGGTATTGAAAAGTATAATATTGATTATATTGAATTTATGGATGGAAGTATATACACAATTCAAGAACAAGTATGTATTAAAACAAAGAAAAGTTTACCAATTATTGATATTTATTATCAAGAAGATTTTATACAATATAATATTGTCGATGATGATCAAAGTATAAATGATATCCTTATTAAATATTATTTAAATGATAAAACAGTTATTGTGGATAGACTTCATTTGGAAAATTCTAAAATTAAGATAGATAGTAATGTTACAAAAATTGAAGTTGTCTTGCAATGTGAAAATGGTACAACCGATTTATATGAACAAATATTATTTGAAATAGAGGCCGCTACAAAAAGTAAAGAAAAATCATTTTTTAATATAGATATTCAATATAGTGATAATAAAATAAATGAAATTTTAATAAAGGATTTTAATGTAAAAAATATTGACTTATTATCTGCTAAAATACAAGATGTTATTTTTACAGATGCTTTAGTTGATAATCGCAATAAAGTGGTAATTTATATATCATTTATTTTAACTAGTATAATTGTTATCGTTTCAACTATTATTCTTGTGATTAAGAAAAAATCCTAATTTGAATACTCAAAAATAAAAGTTTACTGAAATATTTTTTTATTAAGTAAACTTTTATTTCTTTTGTAAAAAAAAAGATTGTATGATATACTATATATGTATATAAAGGAGGTTTTTGAAATGTTCAATCAATTGTATATTCAAACCGAATATTCTATTTTGCAAAGTTCATGTAAATTAGAACCTCTTTTTGAACGTTTGGTAAAAGATAAAGTAGAGTCTTGTGCTATTGTTGATGAAGGAACGATGTATGGAACTATTAAATTTTATCAAGCATGTTTAAGAAACAAAATTAAACCGATTATTGGTTTAAAAGTAAATTATTTATATGATGATATGAATAGTAGCCTTTTGTTATATGCTATAAACGATTTTGGTTATAAAAATTTAATGAAAATATCTAGCAGAAGTAGATTAAATAATGGAATAGTAGATTTTGAATATTTGACAAAAGCTTCATTAGGACTAATTGCAATTATTCCTTTTGATGAATCAATTTTATCTCGATATCATCAACATCATGATGATAAAGCGATATTTCAAATCATTGATATTTTAAAACATACATATGATATTTTATATATAGGGCTTCCGATTCCTCAAGCATTAATTGGATTCAATTTTAATGAGGTCTATCATTTTTATAAAAATAAAGGTTATAAATTAGTTGCATTGCCCAAAGTTAGTTATCTAAATAGCGATGAGATGGATGCTTATATAACCCTTAAGTCAATTAAGATGAATGCGCATCTATATAAACCGTTAGAAGCAGAAAAATACCATTATTTATTAGAACAAGAAGAAGTAGAGTTTCTTTTTAGAGAGTACCAAGATTTAATTGATGCTACTATTGAAATAGCATCTTTGTGCCATGTAGAAATAGAATTTGGTAAGTATCAATTACCCTTATATCAAGCAGATTTAGATACTAGTGTATATTTGAAAGAACTATGTTTGGTTGGATTAAAGAAAAGAATACAAAATTTTAATTATTCCTATAATTATCAAATATATTTAAAAAGGCTGAATGACGAATTAAATACAATCAATCAAATGGGCTTTAATGATTATTTTCTGATTGTGTATGATTATGTTAAATTTGCTAAAAAAAAGGGAATATTTGTGGGACCGGGGAGAGGTTCTGCTCCTGCATCGCTTGTTAGTTATGTTTTAGGGATTACTGAAGTTGATCCTATTTATTATAATTTACTCTTTGAAAGATTTTTAAATCCTGAAAGAATTTCTATGCCTGATATTGATATTGATTTTCCTGATGATAGACGAGATGAAGTAATTAAATATGTTGGACAAAGATATGGAAAGGAAAAAGTAGCTCATATTGTTACATTTGGTACTTTTAAAGTTAAACTTGCAATTAATGATTGTGCACGAGTTTATCAATTACCCGATCAACATTTAAAGCAAATCAATAAATGTCTTCAATCTTCTTTGTCATTAAAAGGAACGAATTTATCATTAAAAGAAGCTATTGAAAATAATATTGAATTGCAACAATTAATGGAGGATTATGATGATATCAAGAAGGTAGTAGAAATTGCGGCAGTTATTCAAGGAATCCCAAGAAATATATCAACGCATGCGGCAGGTATTGTAATTACCAAATATGATTTAGTCAATTATACGCCTCTTGATGAAGGATTAGATGATATATATCAAACACAATATGAATCTAGTGATTTAGAAATTTTAGGTCTTTTGAAAATGGATTTTTTAGGACTTAAAAATTTAACCAATATTGCGAAAACAATTGAATTAATTAAGAAAGATAATCCTAGTTTTGTACTTCCCAAAAGAGAAGATGATGAAAAAACATATAAGATGTTAGCAGATGGAGATGTAAGTGGTGTCTTTCAATTAGAGTCGGCAGGGATGAGAAAATTGATTATGAATTTAAAAACATCTAATCTTGAGGATATTATACAAGCACTTGCTTTGTATCGACCTGGACCAATGGATATGATTCCATTATTTATTAAAAGAAAATTTAATTTAGAAAAAATAGAGTATCCACATAAAGATTTAGAACCAATTTTAAAAGAAACATATGGTACTATTGTTTATCAAGATCAAATTATGTTGATAGCCTGTAAATTTGCAGGATATACATTAGGTCGAGCTGATATTTTAAGAAGAGCAGTTTCTAAGAAAAAAAAGGAAGTTTTAGAACAAGAACGAGAGGTTTTTATAAATTCATCGATTAAGCAAGGATATTCCTATGATGATGCCAATTTAATATATGATTATATTGTTAAGTTTGCAGATTATGGTTTTAATAAAGCGCATAGTGTTGCTTATGCCAAGGTTGCTTATTTAACTGCTTATTTAAAATGTCATTACTTTAGTTATTATTTTTCTACTTTAATGACTTCTTTTATGGGAAGTACTAGTGATATTTTAGACTATACTAAACAACTACTTTCAAGACATATTAAAGTGAATGCTCCTTCTATTAATAAGAGTATTGATATTTTTAATGTAATTGATGGTGAAATATATTTTCCTATTAGTATGATTCGTGGACTTGGTAATGTTAAAACTAATGATATTTTAGAAGAAAGAAAAAAAGGTATTTTTAATAATTTTGAGGATTTTATTATTAGATGTAAAAATATAATAGCGACATCATTAATAGAAAATATAATTTATAGTGGTGCTTTAGATGAATTTGGATTGACTAAAAAAGCTATGATTGATCAGTATCAAAATATCATTGAACAAAGTACGTATACCTTTGTTAAAAATGTTTTGCAAATAGACTATTCAGAAGATGAATATAGTTATGGTACTTTGCAAGAAAAAGAATTAGAAGTTTTAGGAATGAATATAAAATATGATTTTTTTAAACAATGTGTAGCACTTTATGATAAATATAAGATGATGAAAATAAGTGATTTAGATTTAAATCAAAATATTAGAACAATGGGAATGATCAAAAATGTTAAAGAAATTTTAACAAAACAAAAAGAAAAAATGGCTTTTATTGAACTTGCTGATGATACATCTAGTATAGAGGTTGTTTTTTTTCCTAAAATTTATTTTTCCTCATTACCTCTTCATAAAGGTATGATTATAATGGTATCTGGGAATGTTCAAAAAAGAACAACAATGCAAATAATTGTAAATGATGTTAAAAAATTATAGAAGGAGAATATATGAGAGTACTTTGTTTTGATATTGGTGGCACTAATGTAAAATATGGTGTCATCGATAATGAAAAATTTTTAGAAAAAGGGTTATTTGATACAAATGCAGATCTTGGAAAAGAACATTTAACGAATATTTTGGTTGATATGGCTCAAAAGATGAAGGATACATATCAAATAGATGGAATTGGCATATCTTGTGCTGGTAGTGTGAATTTTGAAAAAGCATATATTGAAATTGCACCAGATGCTTTACCTAGTTTTTCAGATTGGGATTTTAGAAAAATATTTAAAGAAAGAGTAGGACTAGATTGTATTGCGGACAACGATGTGAATAGTTTTGCCAAAGCGGAATGTGTAAATGGTGCTGCAAAAGATTTTGATCACTTTATTGTTCTTACAGTAGGTACTGGTATTGGTGGGGCCATTGTTATGAATGATGAAATTTGGCGTGGGAAAAATTACAATGCAGGTGAAGTTGGTAGGGTTTTAATTGGTAATGCTAAATGGGAAAGCGTTGCTTCCACTCAAGCTTTAATTAAAGAGGCAAGAAGAGCAGGTCTGGATGTTCATAATGGAATAGAGTTATTTCAACTATATGATAATCAAGATGAAATTGCAATTGCGGTAGTCAATCGATTTTATGATTTGCTTGGTATTGGAATGGCCAATTTAGTATATGTATATAATCCAGAGGCAATTATTATCGGTGGGGGAATTTCTAAAAGAGAATCATTTGCTTCTTCAGTTGAAAAATATATGAATTCTCATTTGTCATATGGTTTTAGAAATACCGCAAAAGTTTTAAGTGCGAGTTATCGAAACGATGGTGGTATGCTTGGAGCATATTATAATTTTATTGAATATAAAAAGGAGAAAAAATAATGGATCAAAAAACTTTGGAAAAAGTTAAAAAATGGGAAAACTTTAAAGAATTAGATCCTTCTTTAAAAGAAGAATTAGAAAAAATAAAAGATAATGAAGAAGCTCTTATGAACGCATTTTATAATGATATTGCTTTTGGAACCGGAGGTCTTCGCGGGATCTTAGGAGTAGGAACTGATAGAATGAATATATATGTTGTCAGAAAATCAACTCTAGGGTTTTTAAATTATATGATAAAAAAATATCCCAACATTAAAGAAATGGGAGTTGCAATTTCATATGATTGTCGTAAAAATTCTTATTTGTTTGCTAAACATGCGGCTGAGATTATTGCAAGTTGTGGCGTGAAAGCATATTTATATACATCGATTCGTTCAACTCCACAATTGAGTTTTACAGTTAGATATTTAAAATGTGCGGGAGGAATTATGATTACTGCTAGTCATAATCCACCAATTTATAATGGGTATAAAATTTATGATCATAATGGTTGTCAATTAGTACCAGAACTTGCTGATAAGGTAATTGATGAAATTAGCAAAATTGATGATATGTTTCATATTCAATCAGAAGAATTTGATAGTTTAGTTGCAAAAGGTTTAATTAAGATGATTGATGAAGAAGTTGATAATGCATATGTTGCAAGAGTAAAAAAAATAAAAATAAATGATGTGAAAAAAGATAATATTAAGATAGTATATACTCCTCTTCATGGCACAGGTGCTACGCATATGGTTGAACTTCTTTCCTCTTGTGGATATCATGTATATCCAGTAGAAGAACAAATGATACCAGATGGTAATTTTTCAACGTTAAAGTCACCAAATCCAGAAGAAGCAAGTGCTTTTGAATATGCTATTCAATTAGGAGAAAGAGTGAATGCTGATATTTTGATTGCAACAGATCCTGATGCTGATAGAATGGGGATTGCCGCAAAAGATGATAATGGTAGATATATATTACTTACAGGAAATCAAACGGGTGCTATTTTATTAGATTATCTTGGTAAATATAAAAAACATCAAAAAAAGGCAATTGTTTTTAATACAATTGTTACTTCTAATTTTGCTAAAGCAATTTGTGAAAAATATGGTTTAGAACTTGTACAAACATTAACTGGGTTTAAATATATTGGAGAGCAAGCAGCTAAAATTGAAAATACAGATAAAGAGTTTTTCTTTGGTTATGAAGAATCCTATGGATATGTTATTGAAGATTTTGTTAGAGATAAAGATTCTTTTCAAGCGTCGTTATTATTATCTGAAGTAGCATCATTTTATAAATCTCAAAATAAAACATTGATTCATGTTTTAAACGATTTATATGAGGAATATGGTTATTATTTAGAAGGGGTGCATAATATCGCTCTTGCTGGAATTGAAGGAAGTAAAAGAATTGAAAAAATTATGAGAACTTTTCAAAAAATGAAACTAACTGAGATTGCTGGTGCTCATATCAAAGTATTTGAAGACTATGATAGATTAGAAAGGATTGAAGAGGGTAAAATATCTTCTCTTACCCTTCCTCAATCATTTGTTTTGAAATATATATTTGATGATGGTGGATGGTTTGTTTTAAGACCATCAGGAACAGAACCTAAACTAAAAATCTATATTGCTATTAAAGCCTCATCATATAGGAAAGCCCAAGAATTTATTGAGCAACTTAAAAAAGCGATTCTTGAAATTATTGAAAATATCAAATAGGGGGTGAAAAAATGAAAGTTAGTTTGAATTATAAGAATGTTTTGAATTTTGTATCAGAAGAAGAAATTAAAAATAATGAAAAAACAGTTTTAGATGCTAAAAATATCTTACTGAATAAAAAAGGTGAAGGTGCTGATTTTTTAGGATGGATAGAGTACGCCAATAACTACGATAAAGAAGAGTATACAAAAATTAAAATTGCAGCCGAGAAAATCAGAAAAAATAGTGATGTTTTAATCGTAATTGGTATTGGTGGTTCTTATCTTGGTGCTAAAGCTATTATTGAAAGTTTACAACCATATTTTCGAAAAGATAAAGATTTAGAAGTTATTTTTGTAGGTAATAATTTGTCATCATCTTATATGGCAGAACTATTAGAGTATGTTCGCAATAAAGATTTTTCTATTAATGTTATATCTAAATCAGGAACCACTACTGAACCAGCAATTGCATTTAGATTGTTTAGACAATTGTTGATTGAGAAGTATGGCAGTAATGCTCATGAACGAATTTATGCAACTACCGATAAAGAAAAAGGAGCGTTACGAATGCTTGCTACTAATGAAGGTTATGAAACTTTTGTTGTACCAGATGATATTGGTGGTAGATATTCATGGTTTACTGCAGTAGGACTTTTACCAGTTTGTGCTAGTGGCATTAATATAGATAACTTAATGAAAGGTGCAAGTGATGCCTATTATGATTGTAAAAATACAAAATATTTAGATAATAGTAGTTTACTATATGCAAGTATTAGAAATTTACTTTACAATAAAGGAAAGATGGTAGAGGTTCTTGTTAATTATGAACCAAAGTTAACATTTATTAGTGAATGGTGGAAACAATTATATGGAGAATCAGAAGGTAAAGATCATAAAGGGTTGTTTCCTGCTAGTCTTGTTTATTCTACTGATTTGCATTCAATGGGTCAATATATTCAAGATGGAATGCGCATTATGTTTGAAACGGTTATAAATATCAAAAAACCTCAAATAGATTTTATCTTACAAAATGAGGGAAACGATTTAGATGGGTTAAATTTTTTAGCGGGAACTAATTTTGATAGTGTTGCTAAAAAGGCAATGCAAGGAACAATTCTTGCCCATGTAGATGGAGGAGTACCTAATATTGTTTTAGAAATTGAAAGTATAGATGAGTATACTATAGGATATGTATTGTATTTCTTTATGTTTTCTTGTGGTGTTTCGGGATATATGCTTAAGGTTAATCCATTTAATCAACCAGGAGTTGAAGATTATAAGAAAAATATGTTTGCGTTACTTGGTAAACCAGGATATGAAAATCTTCGTAAAAAACTTTTAGAAAGATTATAATATTGAAAAAAGGATAAATTATTTAAATTTATCCTTTTTATTTTTATTTGCAATTTTCAATAAATTTTAATATAATAAATAATATAGAAATGATTTAGTTTATTTGTAAAATATTTAAATCAATTAATATGATAAATTTAACAAAATTTAGGAGAAATTTAGAATGGGAACTAAACTACAAATAGAAGAAAGTGTAATGGCTATTGTAATATATCATCATGAAATTTTGTATATTAAAGAGTTAATATATGGTATGCCTAAATTTTCTTTACCCAAAGGTCATATAGAAGATGGTGAAACAAAAATTGGATGTGCTATTAGAGAATGCTATGAAGAAACAGGAATTATTTTAGAACCATCCTCATATGTTAAAAGTTTAGATTCTTATACGATAAAATTTACTAATAATAAGTTAGAAGAAGTTGAAAAGAAAGTATATCCTCTATTATTTAAAATTATGAAAAAAGAGGTTCCTAAAATAAAAGAACCAAGAATTTTAGAAACTAATTTTATTTCTATTGAAGAATTTTTAAATCAATGTTCATATGATAATGTAAAAAATATAATTTTAAGTTTGATGAATGATATTTAAATAGTTAATGTAAACCTTTTTATAAGCATATAAATAAACATATTTATAAAAATAAGTATAATATTTATCTAGTATAAGAGGGAAAAATTATGTCTATAACATCAGTTAAAAAAAGAACACACTATGAAGTGGATATGACAAATGGTAATTTTTTTAAAAAAATTGTTTTGTTTTGTCTACCACTTATGTTTACAGGTATTTTACAGTTGTTGTATAATGCGGCTGACTTAATCGTTGTCGGACAGTTCAGCGATGAACCTGACGCACTTGGAGCAGTTGGTTCTACTTCAGCTTTGATTAATTTGATTATTAATTTATTTATGGGATTATCGGTTGGTTCTAATGTAATGTGTGCAAGAAGTTTTGCTTCTAAAGATGCCAATAAACTATCAAAAATTGTACATACATCAATTACCATTAGTGTCATTTGTGGTTTTGTTTTAGGTATTGTTGGTTTTATTTTTGCTCGTAATTTTTTACAAATGATGGATAACCCCATTGATCTTGCGGTAGTATATTTAAAAATATATTTTATTGGTATGCCTTTTAATATGCTTTATAATTTTGCCGCAAGTATTCTTAGAGGAGTTGGTGATACCAAAAGACCACTTTATTATTTAAGTATTGCAGGGTTAGTCAATATTGTTTTAAACATTGTTTTTGTGGTAGTTTTTAAAATGGATGTCGATGGAGTGGCCATTGCAACGGTAATATCTCAAGTAGTATCTTGTATTTTAATTATGAATTGTTTAATTAAAACAAAGGAAATATACAAGTTTTCTTTTAAAAAAATTCATATTTATAAAAAGGAATTGATAGAAATAACAAAAATTGGATTACCAGCAGGTATTCAAGGTTCTATTTTTTCTATTTCTAATGTGCTTATTCAATCATCAATTAATAAGTTTGGCACTACTGCTATCAATGGAAATTCTGCTGCTCAAAGTATAGAGGGATTTGTATATATTTCAATGAATTCTGTATATCATGCATCTCTTGCGTTTGTAGGTCAAAATATGGGTGTTAAAAAATATCATAATATTCATAAAATTACATGGTATTGTCTAATTTTTGTTACTTTAGTTGGTGTAGTACTTGGAGGAAGTCTCTTTTTATGTGGTCGGTATGTATCAAGGATATATACAGATGTTCCGGGTGAAATTGATGTTTCATATATTAGGCTACATTATTTATGTTTACCTTATTTTTTATGTGGTATTATGGATGTAATGGTCGGAGTTTTAAGAGGTTTAGGGTACTCGATTACGCCAATGATTGTATCTATAATTGGTGTTTGTGTTTTTAGGGTTTTTTGGATATATTTAATTTTTTACAATGTTACTGATTTTTCTAATTATAATGATTTACATTATTTATATATGTCTTATCCAATTTCATGGATTGTCACTTTTGCGGTAGAGTATTTAATGTATATAATTGTTTATAAAAAAATATTAAAAAAATCTCAATTAGAATTAATTAGCAATTAAAAAGGACTTGCGAGAAGTTTGTAATGAAATCAAACTATTCTCACAAGTCTTTTTTAATAAATAAAATCTACTAACCAAGGATTATCAATAAAAGGATTATAGTTACCTTGAATTTGTTGTATTTGTTCGTTACGATATATTTCATAATAATCGACAGGATCTTGATTATGCCACAAAATTAACATTTCTACGCTTTTTGCAACACCAAGTTTTTCAATATCCATATTATATCGAATATTCATATAAAAGATTATTCTAGCTACATCACCTTTTATATCATCTTTTGGTTCAAAGTAAAGATTATCTGTTGTAGGACCAAAAGGTTTATTGTTTCTAGATGAATTAATTGAAGTAAGTGCGGGTCTTAATTGATGAAGATCAGTTCCTGCATTTTTAGTTGAACCGGTTACGGTTGAATATAAACCACCTGATAAGGATTTCGGCCAAATATGTTCCCGATTCCAAGTAATTCCATTTTCCCAAGTTCCATTTATTGATTGACCACTATAAAATAGAATAATATTTCCAGGATTATCAAAATCTGGATCAGTTAAAAGGTAGGCATTTCTAGCAAAATCGTAATCAACAATATTAGTGTGGGTAGAACGAATAAGTAATGATAATTGGTTTTTTAATGCATCACCTGTTAAACCAATTATTGATTCATAGTAGTCTTCATGATTATAAGGATATAAATTTTCAAGATGTTTATATTCATTATTCCATATATCTAAAGAACTAATTTCTGTTACATCAATTGTAAAATGAGAAGAATATTTATCAATTTGCCATAATATTTCATTTTGGTAAGAAAGATCATAGATTGAAGTGTTGGGATTGGTCATATATATTGTATTGATATTGTCATAGTCATTCATAGTTGTTGTTTTATGAATAATTACGTTTTTGCTTTGGGCCAGATAATGAGAAGAATTGGTAATAATGTAGTCGTAAGAGGACAGGATTGCCTCATCAATTTCACCAGTGGTATCAATTAAGATTTGAGTATGATAATTATTAAATAAAATGCCATTAGGTGTATAAATAAGAGTCGCAGTTGGTGAAAGATGATAGGTTTGAGTATCGACATCATCTAATTGTATAAACTTTTTAGCTTTTAAACTTTCGATATCATTATAACTGATGAAATATTCAATATCATTATCTTTTATCAATTGACCAAGTTCATCTAAGTTATAATCATCGGTTAAAAGAATTAGGATGTCAATAGTATCTAATTGTATATATATGACATCTTGTTTTACAACTACATCAGTATAGGGATAACTATTATTTAAAGAAGGATAAGTATAGGATATAGTGTATGGTGAAGAGATTGTAATATCTTTATAAGTGATGTTAAGTTCTCCTTTATAAAATTGTTTATTATTAAAATTAGAAATAATAATTTCATTTTTGATTGCGGCAAGATTAAGAATTTCACTAGTTTTGTCACTATATGTAATTTTTAAACTTCCTTGATAATCAAAATTATCACCAATAGTATAATTTGTTGTTAAATCTAAAGGTTCAATAGAAACAATTTCATCATTAGCTAAATGGAAAATTTTTATTTCAAATAAACCAAAATTGCCAATAACTTTTTTGGAATATTCAAATTTTATTTTCGTAATATCAGTATTAGAAAAGATAGCACTAATCGTAGTTTTAGTATTTGAGATAGGACCATCAATTTGGTATTGTTCTAAAATAGTATGATTATCATCTAATCCATAAATGGTAATAGTTGAATCTCCTCCTGCATTTTTACCAAGAATAGTAGCTTCCACTTTAAAGGTTGAAAAAGGTTTAAAAGAAATGGATGTAATACTTTCATAGTTATTAGAAAACTTCAGTGAACCATCAGCATAAATACTTGCATTATAATTGTATATCCATCCTGTTGGGGCCGTTTTTTGATTAAGAAAACTTTGATTTATAATTTCTTTGGCATAGTTTTCTTTATAGTCTGGATAATCATATGTATATAAATTGGAATAATTAGAATCGTTAGAATAAGTGGTTCCCTCTTTTAGTCCTTTTACACGAAAATAAATTGTTTGAATACTAGAATTAAGATAAGATGAAAAATCAAAATAACTTTCAACTTGATGATAAGTAGTTTCATCTAAAATAGTCATTTCTACTTCGTAATATTTCACATCATTTTGTAATGTCCAAGTAAGAGTATAATTTTTAACATCTAAATTGCTTGGAATCCTAATTTCTGATGTAGTACATCCACTAAATATAGTTAAAAATAAGGTTATAATAACTGGTAAAATAATTTTTTTCATACGAACTCCTATAATGATTGAATAATTATTTCTAAAGCTTTACTCATTTGATCAATGGATAAGCTACTTGTTGGTGAAGGAAAATGGACAAAAATGCATGGTATTTGTGGATGGTAATACATGACTTGATAGTATAAAGCATTACATATATATTCTCCTGCATCTAGACTAATTTCAGCTTGAATGAAATGAGTAAAAAGATGTGATAATGCTTCAATGCTTGGAAAAATAGAATATATAGTTTGGGGACCTTTTTCAATAATTAATTTTTGATTTAAATTTACCTCATCTTTATAATCAATTTTTTTATTAATAAAATTTTTGGCTTTAATTTCAAGAGAAATCTTTTTTCTATCAATAGCCTCACCACATAATATTATAACATCTGGTTTTTCTTTTTCTATATATGAATTTATATATTGAAAAGAAGAAAAAAGGGCAACAGGTAAATATTTTTTGTTCACTTCTATTTGAGAATTATTTAAAGTTACATAACTTACTGCTAATTGAGCAATATTGGTAGGCCTACCATTAAAGGCTTCAAATGCTGTTAATAATAGTTTCATCATATCACCTCACAATTGATTATATCATACTTGTGATTTATTTCAAAATTATTTGTTTTTGTTATGCAAATATTTCCGTTTTTCATCTAAAAAATAAGTTTATATTTTTTAAATTTTAGAAAATTAGATGAATAAATAAAAAGAAAAAAGTCAACAAAACTTGAATAAATAGTGAAGTTATGTTATAATAAGTTAAATATGGAGGAATATATTTTATGATTAAAGCGATTCATAATAATGTGGTTTTACAAAAAAAAGTAAAGCAAGGGCAGAAGGGGATTTATATGCCAAGTATGGGAGATGATAGTTTTATTGTTTTAAATGTAGGTCCAGAGGTATCAACGATAAAGGTTGGTAATGAAGTAATAGTAGATAAGAATCCTAAACAATTTAAATTAGGAATGAATGAGTATTATATAACAAGTATTGAAAATATTATTGCAATTGTGGAGGAAAATCATGAGTAATAAATTATTGTTCTCGTCTTCAGCAAGAGAAAAAATGACTATTGGTGCAAAAACATTAGCAAATGCGGTGAAAGTAACATTAGGTCCTAAAGGAAGAAATGTTGTAATTGAACAAGATTTTGGTTCACCATTAATTGTTAATGATGGAGTAACAATTGCTAAGTCAATTACTTTAGAGGATAAATATGAAAATTTAGGGGCCTCAATTTTAATTGAAGCCGCTACTAAAACGAACGATTTAGTTGGCGATGGTACAACTACTGCTATTTTGCTAACCGCAACCCTCATAGAAGAAGGAATGAAAAAATTACAAGAGGGTGCTAATCCAGTAACTTTAAGAAACGGGTTAAATTTTTATTTATCATATATTCATCAAATGATTGATGAGGTATCCACTCCAGTTAAATCAAGTGATGATTTAGAACAAATTGCAACAATTTCATCTGGTTCAAAAGAAATTGGTAAACTGATTCGAGAGGCATATCAAAATGTCGGTCAAGATGGCATTATTACTATTGAAGAATCGCAAGGGTTAGAAGATTATTTAGATGTGGTAAAAGGCTATTCTTTTGATCGAGGATTTTTATCAAGTTATATGGCTAATAATGATACCAAAAATGAAGCTATTTTAGATAAACCTTTTGTGCTTGTAACTGATAAGAAAATTATTAGTATGCAAGAGGTATTGGTATATTTAGAAGAGGCTATTAAAAGAAGCAAACCACTTTTCATTATTTGTGATGATATTGAACAAGAAGTTTTAGGAGCACTCGTTGTCAATAAATTGCGTGGTGTTTTTAATGCGGTAGTAGTGAAAGCTCCATCATTTGGCGAAAGAAAGTTAAAACAATTAAAAGATGTTGCAACAATTACTGGTGCTCAAATGGTAGATTCTAGTATTGGTATGGAACTTAGCAACAATGATATTAGTGTCTTAGGTGTTGCTGAAAAAATAATTGTTTCAAAAGATCAAACAATTATAATTAGTAATTCTGAATTAACCGATCATATCAATTTGTACGCAAAATCTCTTCAAGAAGAATTGCTTAATACGACTAGTGAATATGACAAAGAAAAACTAGAAGAAAGAATAGCTAAAATTTTAGGTGGTATTGCTCAAATTAAAATTGGAGCTGAAACAGAAATCGTTTTGAAAGAGAAAAAACTTCGAATTGAAGATGCTCTAAATGCAACTAAGGCCGCAATGAAATCAGGTATTATTGAAGGTGGTGGCAAAGTATTATATCAAATTGCAAATGCTTTAAAACATATTGAAGATGCACAAGTATATCAACAAGCAAGAGAAATTTTGGAAATAGCTTTACAACAACCTTTTATTCAAATTTGTGAAAATGCAGGAGTTGACTATCAAAAGATTTTACAAAATGTTAGTGATAATTTATGGTATGATGCTTTAAATAATAAAATGGTTGATATGAAACAATCAGGAATTATTGATCCTGCTAGTGTAGAAAAAAGTGCCATTATGAGTGCAGTAAGTATTTCTGGAATCTTTTTAACAACCGAATGTGCAATTATCAATGAAGATAAAAAAACGACTGTAAATGAGGAGAATTTATTGTAATGATTGATTATCAAAATGATATGAGTAGGGTTGAACAACTTCTTCAAGATATTGAAAAATTAAAGGAAGAAAATCACTTTTTGAAAGAAGAAATAAGAAGACTAAATGCAAGACTTACAGGTTTAAATTCAATCAATAATCAAGTCAATATAAATTCACCATTAGTTGATTATTATATTAATCGTTATTTAGAAATTCATAATTATGTTTTGAATGCTAGGATTAGTATTTTAGATGAAGATATCAAAAAAACGGAAAACAATTATGAAGAATTAACTTCACGCGAAGATATGTTAGAAGAAATTGCCAAAAGAAATCAAGATTTAACAATCCAGATTGAAGAACTGAATGAAAAGATAAAACAAAGTAATCTAGCATTAGAAAATGAAAAGGCTGCATTTCAAACAATTGCTAATAAAGTAACCGATTTAGAAAATAATTTATATTATGCAACACTTGATTATTATAATAATTTAGTCAGTAAATTAAGTATTGGAAATGTCACTGAAACTTTAGAATATATGAACTTTGTTATAGATGTGTTAAAATATACTTTATATGATGAAGTAGTAAAATATTTGGATGATGCAAAAAATGCTTTGATTCAATTAGATGATTTAAATGTATTAGAATATGAAGTGAAAAATCAAAATATTACTTATGAAAATGAAAAAAAGATTTTATCAGAAAGTATAGAAGTAATTTCTTTTGAAGAAACTGAAAAAAAATTAGACGCTTTAGCATATGAAATTACGACTAAGAAAACGACAAGAACTGAATTGTTAGAATTATTTGCCAATTTGAAAAAGCAACATATCAAAGCTATTAAAGATGAAATCAAACATTTACAAATTTTGGAATATACAAATCAACAAATTGCTTTGAAAATGGATGATATTGTATTAAATTATAAAAATAGTTTATCTAGTGCGGATACTTCTTCTAATATTTTATTAAATAAAAAACTAATGTTGAAAAAGTTGAATGATAAAATGGAAACTATTAAGCCATTTAAAGATAAATATGATAAATTAAATGATGAATACAACCAAATACAAGCGATGTATAAAACGATTACGAATAATATTGATGAAATAGAAAACTATATTTCAGATGCTAAAAAAATAATGGATGCTAACCAATCATTTATAAGAACGATTAAAGAATATAGTGAAACCAAAACGAAATTAGATTCTATGAAAATGAGTTTAGATTCTATTATTATAAGAGAAAAAAATCTTGCTGAAGCAAGAAAACAGATATTAAATGATCCTTACGGAAAAACAGATTTAATTAGAATTGATGAAGAGTTAAAAATAGTTCAAGAAAGTATTGAAAGTTTTAATATTGAGTGCAGACAGTTAGAATCGAAAATATATCAATTAAAAGAAACCGAACAAGATTATAAAATTATTATGATCTATGAAGAATATTTACTTTGTGAGGATAAACTTCCAAAATTATATGATAAACAAAGAACGTTAAGTTCACTGATAAGTGATAAATATGTTGAAGTTTCTAATGCTAAAATGAAATGCAATGAATATGAGTCATTAGTCAAACAAATTGAGGAAGTTGAAGATGAAATTAACAATTTCTAAAGATTTAAAAGAAATTTTGCCATCTTTTTTAGTATCTGCTTATACATTTGATTTACTGGAAAAAAATGATAAAGAACATTTATCAAACGAGATTAGCGAAGGTTTATCTAAAATTGCTCAAGAATATCAAAAAAACTATTCTTTAGATAGGGTAGTAAATATCAAACGAATTAAACAAACAAGAGATGGATATAAAAAATTAGGAAAAGATCCATCCCATACTAGAGCAGCTTGTGAAGCACTTTTAAGGAGAATCATTAAAGATGGCAAGATTTATCGACTTGGTAATGTGATCGATGTGGGGAATTTGATTTCGCTTATCTGTTTAAAAAGTGTTTGTGTTGTTGATTTAGATCAAATTATAGGTGATATCAATATTAGAATAGGTACGAAAGAAGACTGCTATTTTGGTATTAATCGTGGAAAAATAAATGTAGATCGTTTGCCACTTTATACTGATGATATATCACCTTTTGGTAATCCTACTAGTGATACTTTAAGAACTTCCATAACATCTCATACTAGAAGGGTTTTAATTATGCTCATTCATTTTGATACAAGTGACGTATCACAAGATGAAGATAGAATGATTGATATTTTAAATAGATATTTAAAAATTAAGAATTTAAATAAAATTAATTATGAGGAGAAAAACTAATATGATGAACGATAGTTCAAATTTTATTAAGACAATTATGAAAAATGAATTAGAAACAGGAATAGTAGACCATATTCTAACTCGTTTTCCTCCCGAACCCAATGCTTATTTGCATATAGGCCATGCAAGAGCGATTATTATGAATTTTGAACTGGCCAAATGTTTTGGTGGTGCAACTAATCTTCGATTTGACGATACAAACCCTTCAAAGGAAGATACAGAATATGTTGATGCAATTAAAAAGGATATTGAATGGCTTGGTTATACCCCTAAAACAATCAATTATGGATCTAGTTATTTTGATGCAACATATGAAAAAGCCGTTCTTTTAATTAAAAAGAATCTAGCATATGTTGATGATTTAGATCAGGAAACATTGTCAAAATATCGTGGTTCTATTAATGAACCTGGTATACCTTCTCCTTATAGAAATAGAACAATAGAAGAAAATTTAAAACTTTTTGAAGAAATGAAAAATGGTAAATATGCCAATGGAGAAAAAACATTACGAGCCAAAATTGATATGGCTAGCCCGAATATTAATTTAAGAGACCCTGTTATTTATCGAATTATGCATGTTTATCACCATCAAACGAAAGACAAATGGTGTATTTATCCAATGTATGATTTTGCTCATCCTTTGCAAGATGCTTTTGAAGGAATTACCCATTCACTTTGTAGTATTGAATTTGAGGATCATCGACCACTTTATGAGTGGGTTATTCATCATTGTGATGTGGCGGCCCAACCTCGTCAGATTGAGTGGGGACGTCTTGGTATTACCAACATGATTATGAGTAAAAGATATTTAAAACAATTAGTTGATGAGAAATATGTTTCAGGATATGATGACCCAAGAATGCCAACACTTGTTGGTCTTAGAAGAAGAGGTTTTACACCTAATGCTATTAAAAACTTTATTTTATCAACAGGTTTATCTAAAATTAATTCAACTGTTGATTATGGTATGCTTGAACATTTTTTAAGAGAAGATTTAAAATTAACAACAATAAGGCCAATGGCAATTGTCAATCCGCTTAAAGTTATTATTACCAATTATCCAAGTGAAGACATTGAGTATGTAGAGGCAATTAATAATATGGAAAATGAGAGTCTTGGAACGCATAAGATGGCTTTTGGTAAAGTACTTTATATTGAAAAAGAAGATTTTTGTGAAATTAAACCTAATAAACATTGGAAACGTCTTGCAAAAGATGTTGAAGTGCGATTAATGCATGCATATTTTATTAAATGTAATGATGTGATTAAAGATGAAAATGGCAATATTTTAGAAATTCATTGTACTTATGATCCGAAAACTAAATCAGGAACGGGATTTAATGAAAGAAAACCTAATGGTACAATTCATTATGTTGAGGCTAGTACTGCTTTAAAGGCGACTTTTAATATTTTTGAACCACTTATTATTGATGAAAAAGTTTCTACTGATAATTTTAAAGAACGTTTAAATAAAGATTCATGGCAAGTATTTGAAGGGTTTGTGGAAGCTGTACTAAAAGATAGTAAACCAATGGATAAATATCAATTTATTCGGAATGGTTATTATACAAATGATTATACATCTAAAGGAGATAAGTTGGTTTTCAACCGTATTGTGGGGTTAAAATCATCTTTTACAGCATAATATGGAAAATAGTGACTATTTGAAAAATTTAAACGAAAATCAACTTGAGGCCGTAAAAACAATTGATGGTCCTGTTATGGTGTTTGCAGGAGCAGGAACTGGTAAAACTAGAACGTTAATTTCTAGAATTGTATATATGATAAAAGAGTGCAATATCCAGCCTTATCATATTTTAGCGATTACTTTTACCAAAAAAGCTACGAATGAAATGCGAGAACGTTTAGAAAAACAAATTGAGAATAAGGCTAAATTTGTGCATATTTCGACTATTCATTCTTTATGCGCAAATATTTTAAGAAGAAATGCAACATATTTAGATTATGGGCGAAATTTTGAAGTCATCGATGAAGAAGATCAGGTAAAAATTTTAAATGAAATATATAAAAAATCAGAAATTAATCGGCGTGTTTTATCACCTAAAGTGGCAATTAAGGCTATTGGTGATTTTAAAAACAAATCATGTTTAGAATTAGTTGGTCTTTTAAAAACTGTTTATAATGAGTATCAAACTTTTTTAAAAGAAAACAATATGATGGATTTTGAAGATTTACTTGTTTTAACTTATCAGCTTTTTAAAGAAAATCCGAATATTTTAGAATATTACCAAGATGAATTTAAATATATCTTAGTTGATGAATTACAAGATACTAATGTTGTTCAATATGATATTATTAATTTATTATGTCAAAAATATGAAAATATTTTTGCTGTAGGTGATGATGATCAGAGCATCTATTCTTTTAGAGGTGCTAAAATTGAAAATATGATGAAATTTAAAGAGGATCATCCTAAGGCTAAAATAATTAAATTAGTAGAAAATTATCGATCAACTAATATGATTTTAAAAGGTTCCAATGCAGTTATTAAAAATAATAAAATTAGGGAACCAAAAGAATTATTTAGCAAGAAGGTTGGTTCTAAAAGCGATGTAACTATACAAGAGGCATATTATTATGAAGATGAAGTGAGATATATAACAAATGAAATTATGACTCTTGTAAATCATAATGGTTATAAGTATAATGATATTGCTGTCATATATCGTAATGGAGCATTATCTCGTAATTTTGAAATTGCTTTTATCCAAGAAAAAATACCTTATAACATTTATGGTAGTTTTGCGTTTTTAAAGCGTAAAGAAGTAAAAGATATGATTAGTTATTTGCGTTTTATTGCAGATCCTTCTAAAATTGTCCACTTCAAAAGGATTATAAATGTTCCTAGTCGGGGTGTTGGTGAAAAGACAATTGAAAAGTTACAAGAATATATGAAAGAATACAATTGTGATATTCTTTCATCCATTGATATTTTTAAAGAAAATAACACAACTTCTAAAACAGAAGCATTAATTGAGTTTAAACATATGATTGAAGATTTAACTCAAGCTTTAAATGAAATGGCATTATCGGAATTTTTTGATTATATGCTTGAAAAAACTGGTTATATGGAGATGCTAAAAGCAGAAGCTGAGGCTGATGAAATTAATCGAATTGATAATGTAAAAGAGTTTAAATCTATTTTGTATCAAATTGAGTATAATAATTTAGATCAAGATTTAACTCAAGCAGAAAAGATAGAAATTGGCCTTGATGAACTTTTACTTGATACGTCAACAATTGATGATCATACAACAAATGGTGTAGTGTTATCAACAATTCATTCAGTTAAAGGATTAGAATTTAAAGCTGTATTTGTTGTTGGTTTAGAAGAAGGAATTTTTCCTGCTATTAGAGAAGAAGTTGATATGGAAGAAGAAAGGCGGGTAGCTTATGTTGCCTTTACTAGAGCAAAAGAAAAACTTTATATTACTTGTTCAGCAAGAAGATTAATATATGGTAGACTTGTGAGAAATCCTAAATCAAGATTTTTAATTGAATATTTAAATGCGGAAGATATTAAAAAAGCAGTTGAGGAGAAAAAAATAAAAGAAATTTTACCAGGTGAAATTGAAGTAGGTTCAAGAATAAATCATAAATTTTTTGGCAATGGTCTTGTGATTGCTAAAGATGATTATTATGTTCAAATTTTATTTGATAAAGATCAGTCAATCAAAAAAATTTCTAAGGGTCATCCAACCCTTACAAAGATTGCTTAAATGAAAAAAATTGTTATTTTAATCCATGGTTATTTAACAGATTATAATGACTTTAATCATTTACCTCATCAACTTACAAAATTATATGATTATGTGATATTAATTAGTTTACCAGGACATGGTAAATATCATAATATGAAAAACTTTAAAGTCAATAATACAATAAAATTAATAGAAGATGAAGTGGAATTTTACAGTCGACTTGGTTATGTTGATTTAATTGGTTATTCTTTGGGTGGTGCATTAGTTAGGTATTTATGTGTAAAATACAAAACAATTAAAAAAGCTGTATTAATTAGTCCTGCAACATATTATTTTAGTCCATTATTTGGTATTGAAAGAATGAAATACCTATTTGGTGGTAAAACTAAAGATGAAAGGAAAAAGAATTACCAAGAATTAAGAGATAATGATAAAATGGCTTATCATGTTGTAAGAAGGCATACCTTAAAAAGATTTAAATTAGATAATGGGATTACATTTTGTAAACTTATTCAAAAGATTAATAAAATTAAAGGATTTAATCCAACCTCAACTTTAATTATTTGGGGTAAACTTGATGAACTTGTACCAAAATCATCAGTCAATTTTTGTTATCGAAATTGCATAAATAATAAAAAAGCTTTAGTAATGATTGATGGAGTAGGACATGTTATGTTAAGGAGTAATAAAGAACAAATTATAATTGATAAAATCATGGAATTCTTGAATGAATAAAAAGGTGAAAAGTATGACTGAACAAGATATACAAAATCGAATAAATGAACTTGTAAATTTACTGAATAAATATAATTATGAATATTATATTTTAGATAATCCCTCAGTTGAAGATGCTGAATATGATAATTTGATGATGGAATTGGAATCTTTGGAAAACCGATATCCTCAATATATTAGAAAAAATAGTCCCACTAAAAAAGTTGGGGCTTTCTTAAAGACTGATTTAGATACCATTATTCATCAAAATCAAATGATGTCATTAGGTGATGTGTTCAATAGTAATGAATTAAGAGATTTTGATGAGAAAATAAAAAAGGTCGTTCACCATTATAGTTATGTTATTGAATTAAAAATTGATGGAATTGCTTCATCTGCACATTATGAAAAAGGATTATTTACACTTGGTGCTACACGTGGCAATGGAATAACAGGTGAAAATATTACAAAGAATATGTTAATGATTCAAAGTTTACCTAAAATTCTGACCAAATCTATTGATATTGAAGTACGTGGTGAAGTTTATATGCGGAAATCGGTTTTGGAAAATGTAAATAAGAAAAGGGAAAAAGAAGGGTTAAGTTTATTTGCAAATCCAAGAAATGCGGCAGGTGGCAGTTTAAGACAATTAGATGAAAAGGTTACGAAAGAAAGACAATTAGATCAATTTTCATATACAATTGTACATCCCGAAAACTATGGAATAAAAACGCAAGTAGATGCCCTTAGTTATTTAGAAGAATTAGGTTTTAGTGTGAATCCTTATCATAAGCATTGTAAAGATATAGATGAGGTAATAAACGCAATCGATGAGTATAATCAATTGCGCAAAACTTTAGATTATGCAACAGATGGTATTGTCATTAAAGTCAATGAATTTGAACTATATGATGAAATTGGATACACTGTTAAAGTTCCTAAATGGGCAATTGCTTACAAGTTTCCAGCCGAGATGGTAACAACAAAATTAAAGGATATTGTTTTTACTGTAGGTCGAACTGGAAAAATTATTCCTAATGCGGTATTAGATCCTGTTTACATTGCAGGAACTGTTGTATCAAGGGCTACACTGAATAATGAAGATTTTATTGTTAGTAGAGATATTCGTATTGGCGATTATGTAAGAGTTAGAAAAGCAGGTGAAATTATTCCTGAAGTAGTTGATGTAGATATCTCTAGAAGACAAGAGGGCTTAAAACCTTTTGAAATGTTAAAATATTGTCCTAAATGTGGTAGTCCTATTGTTAAAGATGGTAGTGATGTTTTATATTTTTGTAAAAATCCAGAATGTGGTGGAAGAATTTTGGAAGGGATTATTCATTTTGCTTCCCGTGCTGCGATGGATATTGAAGGTCTTGGTGAAAAGCAAATTGAACAATTGTATTCAATGGGATATTTGACAGATGCTACTGATATTTATTTATTGAAAAATTATGAAAAGGACTTAGTTAGTTTAGAACGATTTGGTCAAAAAAAAGTGGATAATTTATTAGAGGCTATTGAAAAATCAAAACAAAATTCACTTGATAAGTTTATTTTTGGTCTTGGAATTCGTTTCATTGGGGCAAAGGCCGCAAAAACGTTAGCTAAAAGATACAAGTCAATCACTGAAATTAAAAATGCCACATATGAAGAATTATGTATGCTAGATGATATTGGTGAAGTAATGGCTAAAAGTATTGTAACTTACTTTCAAAATGATAAACATGTAGAATTAATCCATAAATTTATTTCGTATGGACTAAATCCTATAAGTAGTTTAGATCATACATCATTAATTTTTCATGGATTAACGTTTGTTCTTACCGGAACTCTACCTACAATGTCAAGAGAAGAAGCTACCAATTTAATTGAGGAATATGGTGGGAAAACCTCAAGTAGTGTTAGCAAAAATACATCATATGTATTAGCTGGTGAGGCTGCTGGAAGCAAACTAATTAAAGCACAAAATTTAGGGATTAAAATAATTAATGAAGATGAATTTAAACAAATGTTAAAAAAATAAAAAGGATAGTATTTAGAAAGGATAGATATGGATAGTGGAAAAATAATTATTAAAGGTGCAAGAGAAAACAATTTAAAAAATATTAATCTTGAAATTCCTCGCAATAAATTGATTGTTATGACAGGTGTTTCAGGTTCTGGTAAAAGTTCTCTTGCCTTTGATACAATATATGCAGAAGGACAAAGAAGATATGTCGAAAGCCTTTCAGCATATGCTAGACAATTTTTGGATAATGTTGATAAGCCCGATGTTGATTCAATTGAAGGATTATCACCAGCCATTTCGATTGATCAAAAAACAACTAGCAGAAATCCTCGTTCAACTGTTGGAACAGTTACTGAAATATATGACTATTTGAGACTATTATATGCTAGAATTGGCCATCCTGTATGTCCTAATCACCATATTGAAATAGCATCACAAACAGTTGAACAAATGTGTGATAAAGTTTTATCGTATGAAGATGATTCAAAAATAACTATTTTATCACCGATTGCAGAAGGTAGGAAAGGCACCTTTGAGAAAACTTTGGATTTATTACGAAAAGATGGATATTCAAAAGTAATTATTGATAACGAAATGTATGAATTAGACGAAGAATTTAATCTCGATAAAAATAAAAAACATAATATATTAGTCGTGATTGATAGATTAAAATTAAAAAAGGATATTAGAAGTCGGCTTTATGAATCTTTAGAGGCAGCATGTAATTTATCAGATGGTATTATCTATGTAGATATTAATGATGAAAGATTATTATTTTCTGAACACTATGCATGTCCGTATTGTGAGTTCACGGTTGGTAAGTTAGAACCTACGCTTTTTTCTTTTAATTCACCACTTGGTGCATGTCCAACTTGTCATGGATTAGGGTTTATTTCAACAATTGATCCATCACTTCTTGTAACTGATGAAAATTTATCGATTGCAGATGGAGCGATCAGATACTTAAAAAATATTATTTTTACGGAAAATTTAGAATGGCAAATGTATAAAGTTTTATTTGAGTATTATCATATTGATTTGTTTAAACCATATAAAGATTTAAGTGATGAACAAAAAGATATTATTCTTAATGGTTCTAAAGAACCGATTAAATATGAGATTCATTCTAGTGGTGGCATAACTATGCGTAAAAATAAAGTAATTGAAGGTTTAGCAACCCTTATTACTAGAAGATATGCTGAAACATCCTCATCTATGCAAAGAGAATATTATGGATCTTATATGAAAGAAATGATCTGTCCTACTTGTAATGGCAAAAGATTATCAGAGGTGGCTTTATCAGTTAAAGTAGGGGGTAAAAATATTTATGAATTTACGCAGATGTCTATTTTGCAAGCCTTAGATTTTATTGAAGGATTAAGACTTTCAATTGTTGAGGCTAAAATTAGTAATTTAGTTTTAAAAGAGATAAAAAATAGACTTTCTTTTTTAAAAGAAGTAGGGCTTGAATATTTAACATTATCTAGAAAGGCAGGAACTTTATCTGGAGGTGAAGCTCAAAGAATTCGTCTTGCTACTCAAATTGGTTCAAAACTTACAGGTGTTTTGTATGTTTTAGATGAACCATCAATAGGGCTCCATCAAAGAGATAATCATAAATTAATTGATGCTCTAAAAGAGATGCGAGATTTAGGAAATACTTTAGTAGTTGTCGAACATGATGAAGAAATTATGCATGAATGTGATTATATTGTTGATATCGGACCATTTGCTGGAGTACATGGTGGCGAAGTGGTTGCCTTAGGTACACCAAAAGAAGTAATGGAAAATAGAAATTCTATAACAGGCGATTATTTAAGCGGTAGAAGGAAAATTGAAGTTCCAAAAATAAGAAGAACTGGTAGTGGTAAATCTTTGATTATTCATGGATGTAGAGCAAATAATTTAAAGAATATTGATGTAGAAATTCCTTTGCAAAAATTAGTTGTAGTTACTGGTGTATCTGGTTCTGGTAAATCAACCTTAGTAAATGATATTTTGTATAATGCAATTTCAAATAAGTTATATAAAACAAAGGTTGATATTGGTCAGCATGATTATATTGATGGACTTGATGAAATCGACCGTGTAATTAATATTGACCAAGCTCCAATTGGTAGAACTCCAAGAAGTAATCCGGCAACATATACAGGTGTTTTTGATCCAATCAGAGATTTGTTTGCAACAACCATTGAAGCCAAAAAAAGAGGGTATACGAAAAGTAGATTTTCTTTTAATGTAAAAGGTGGAAGATGCGAGTCTTGTGGTGGTGATGGTGTGATTAGAATTTCTATGAATTTTTTGCCAGATGTTTATGTTCCATGTGAAGCATGCCATGGCTCTAGATATAACCGAGAAACTTTAGAATGCAAATATAAAGATAAAAATATTGCAGATGTTTTAAATATGACAGTTGATGAGGCATTAGATTTCTTTGAAAATATTCCTACTATTTATCCTAAAATAAAAACAATGAAAGATGTTGGACTTGGTTATGTTAAATTAGGACAAAGTGCTACAACTCTATCAGGTGGTGAAGCACAAAGAGTGAAACTTGCAAGTGAACTTCATAAAAAAATTACTGATAAAACAATCTTTATTTTTGATGAACCAACTACGGGATTACATACTTATGATGTTGATCAGTTGATGAAAATGATTGAAAACATTGTTGATATGAAAGCAACAGCGGTAATTATTGAACACAATTTAGATGTTATTAAGTTAGCAGATTACATTATTGATTTAGGTCCTAATGGTGGTGATGATGGTGGGCAAATAATAGCAACCGGAACACCAGAGGAAGTAATGGAAAATCCTCATTCATATACAGGTTATTATTTGAAGAAAGTATTAGTGGGTAATTGGAGCAAGCAATAAAATGAAACAAAGATTTAAAATACCATTTAAATCTTTGTTTTTTCATTTGTACAATTTTTGACTTTCAATTATTTTTATGCTAAAATAGTTGCGTACACAACTAATTTTAATAAAAGAGGTGAAATTAATGACAACGCTTATGAGACAGATAAACATCATTAGTAGATGTGCTGCTAGTTATCGTGGTGAAAAGTTTAAAGATATAAAACTTTGTGCTGCCCACCATAGTTATATTATTCATATTTGCAAAAAACCAGGCATATCACAAGAAGAGTTAGCAAGACATATTTGTGTAGATAAAAGTAATGTAACCAGACAAGTGTTTAATTTAGAAAATTTAGGATATATTCAAAGAGTACAAAGTCAAAAAGATAAAAGGGTTATTGAAATTTATCCCACAGCTAAAGCTTTAGAAATATTACCATATGTAAAAGAAGTCGTAAAGTTTTGGAATGAATATGTTACTCAAGATTTAAGTGATGAAGAACTAAAAGTACTTATGAAAATGATGGATAAACTTGTTTATCGAGCAAAAGGATATTTTGAAAATCAAGAGGTGAATTGATGAAGTTTATTTACCAATATATAAAACCTTTTATAGGGATTATGATAGTTGGATTGTTAATTAAAACTATTGGGACTTTAATAGAACTTGCTTTGCCATATATTTTAAGTTATATTCTAGATGATCTTGTTCCTAATGATGGTAGGTTGTCAATGATTATTCTTTGGGGAGGGATTATGATTTTATGTGCCTTACTTGCTCTTTTATGTAATGTAAAAGCCAATCGAATGGCTTCTAAAGTGGCACGTGATTGTACTAGAAAAATTCGACATGACTTATTTTATCAAACAATTACTCTTTCAGGAAAACAATTAGATTATTTTACTATCCCTTCCTTAGAAGCTAGAATTACAACTGACACATATAATGTTCAAAATTTTATTGGTAGGATACAGCGATTAGGTGTAAGAGCGCCACTGTTATTAATGGGAGGACTAGTTGTAACTTTAATTATGGATGCTTATTTATCGTTAGTTATGATTGCAATTTTACCAATTATTTTTATTGTTGTTCTATTTATATCTTTAAAAGGAGTAAAACTCTACGCTAGCGTACAAGATTCGGTAGATGGAATGGTTCGTGTAGTTAGAGAAGATACACAAGGCATTCGAGTGATCAAAGCCCTATCTAAAGTAGAAAAAGAGCAACAAAGATATGATAAAGTTAATAAAAAATTAATTAATGCAGAGAAAAAAGCAAGTCTTGCAATGGGATTTGTTAATCCTATAATGAGTTTATTGATGAATCTTGGAATCACTTTTGTTGTATTAATTGGTGCATATCGTGTAATGAATAGGCAAACAGAACCAGGTAAAATTGTTGCTTTCACGCAGTATTTTACAATGATTTCTACTGCAACTTTATCAATTACACGAATATTTATGATGTATACTAAAAGTTCTGCTTCCGCAAGTAGGATTGCAGAAGTGATGAATACTGTTAAAGATTTAGAAATTGCTAGTTTAGATATATATCCATTGGTTGAAAATGATGATTATATTGTTTTTGATAATGTATCTTTTTCATATAATCAAACAAAAGATAATTTAAAAAACATTAGTTTTCGCTTAAGTAAAGGACAAACTCTAGGTATTATTGGAGCAACCGGTAGTGGAAAAACTACTCTTGTTCATTTATTGATGCGTTTTTATGATGTAAATAAGGGTGCAATTAGAATTGGTGGGAAAGATATTAGAACAATTCCGGAAAAAGATTTACATACTTTATTTGGTATTGTAATGCAAAATGATTTTTTATTTTCTGATACTATCTTAGAAAATATTCGTTTTGGCAGAGAAATTTTACAAGATGATATTGAAAAGGCTATACAAATTTCACAAGCATATGATTTTATTATGTCATTTCCTGAAGGCTTGAATCATGTTTTATCACAGAAGGCTACAAACATTTCAGGTGGACAAAAACAAAGGTTATTGATTGCTAGGGCTTTAGCTAATCATCCTGAAATTTTAATTTTAGATGATTCCTCTTCGGCTTTGGATTACAAAACAGATGCTAATTTAAGGAAAGCTATTTTGCAAAACCTTAAAGATACCACATCTATTATTGTTACCCAAAGGGTTAGTTCGGTTATGAATGCTGATTTAATCATTGTTTTAGAAGAAGGAGAAATTATTGGGATGGGAAATCATCGAGATTTACTCAATACTTGTGAAGTATATAAAGAGATTAGCGAATCACAAATAGGAGGTAGTTTCATTGATTAATAAAAAGAAAAGACCTATTTTTTATCGTCTTTTTCAATATATGTTAAAGTTTTGGTATTTGACTTTGTTTGCTTTTATTTTTTCTATGATAGCTAATTATTTAGCTCTTTTAGGACCTATGTATTTAGGAAATGCAATGAATGCCATTTCTAATAAAACAGGAGTTTTAATTGATGAGGTAATTTATAATTTTTGGCAAATGCTTTTTTGTTATATTACCTCATTTGTTTTATCTTATTTGTTAACAATTATAATGGTTATATTAAGTCAAAAAATTACATATTTAATGCGAAAACAACTTTTTGAAAAATTAACAATTTTACCCATTGCTTATTTTGATACGCATTCAACTGGAGATATTATTAGCAGAATTTCCTATGATATTGATACAGTTAATGCAACTTTATCAACTGATTTAATACAGGTTGTAACAAGTATTTATACAGTTATTGGTTCACTTTATTTTATGATTATGATATCAAAACCACTTATTTTAGTCTTTGTTATCACCGTCCCAATTTCTATTATTTTTACAAAATTGAAAGCAAAAAAGATTCAGCCTCTTTTTAGATTGAATTCCAAAAAATTAGGCGAGTTAAATGGTTTTGCAGAAGAGATGCTATCAGGTGCTAAAACAATAGGTGCCTATTATCAATATGAGGATATAATAAAAAAATTTGATCAAAAAAATGATGCGGCAGTGGAAGCATATTATAATGCAGAATATTATGGTGCAATGATTGGACCATCGGTTAATTTTATTAATAATCTATCTATTTCATTAGTTATGATTTTTGGGGGAATTTTATATTTATTATCACAGAAAGAAATTGTTACTGAAGGACAACTTTGGTTTATCACAATTGGAGGGATTACTCAATTTGTAATGTATTCTCGTAAATTTGCAGGACCAATCAATGAATTTGCCAATATTATTAGTGAATTTCAATCAGCCTATACTGCAGCGGAAAGAATTTTTAGAATTATTGATGAAGAACCAGAACCACTAGATAACCAAGATGCAATTGTGTTAGAAAATACATTAGGCGATGTAGAATTAAAAAATGTAGAATTTGGTTATACAGAAGAAAAAATGATTATCCATAATCTTTCTTTTCATGCAGAACCTGGCAAAACTATTGCAATTGTTGGACCAACAGGTGCTGGTAAAACAACTATTATCAATTTATTAATGCGATTTTATGATATTACTAATGGAAAGATATTAGTAGATAACCAAGAAATTATGAATATTACAAGGGATAGTTTAAGATCATCTTATACAATGGTTTTACAAGACACATGGCTTTTTTATGGTACTATTTATGAAAATATTATTTATGGAGCAGAAGATGCCACAATGGAGGAAGTTATTGAGGCTGCAAAGGCTGCAAAAATTCATTCTTTTATTGAACAATTACCTCAAGGGTATCACACTTTACTATCAGATGATGGCATTAATATATCTAAAGGTCAAAAACAATTGATTACCATTGCAAGAGCAATGCTACCAAAAAGTAAAATGTTGATTCTTGATGAGGCGACATCAAATGTAGATTCAAGAACAGAAATTAAAATTCAAAATGCTATGTCAACATTAATGAAAAATCGTACATGTTTTGTTATTGCTCATCGTTTGTCAACCATTCAAAATGCGGATTTAATATTAGTTGTTAAAGATGGGAATGTCATTGAACAAGGTACTCATGAACAATTACTTGCAAAAGGTGGATTCTATGCTAGTTTATACCATTCACAATTTTCATAGTTAAAAATCAATTCTAGTTAGAATTGATTTTTTTATATAAAAAATGAATGATAAAGTGAAAAATTATAAAAAATAAAATATCACATAAAATATGAATAGTAACAAAATTGAAAAACATCTGGAGATATGGTATAATGAATAATGTCTTTATAATAATATTATCAATTATTATGCTTTGGTTTTGTCTTAACCAAATATTTAAAATCACAAAAACAAATTATATATATTTATATGCAATTATATATGTAATTTTATTATATTTAGTTTTATTTAATCGTGAAAAATTTGATGAAAGTATTTATAGTGATGGAACGTATATTACTAAATGGATAAAACTTATTTTTACTAATAAAGTTGTGTTTATTAATTTAATTGGTAATATTTTAATTTTTATTCCTCTAGGTATTTTTCTCAAATATTTTAAGATAAGATTTATTTCTGCTTTTGTGATAATTATTATTTTAGTTATTTCAATTGAAACTCTTCAATACTTAACGAAAAGAGGAATTTTTGATATAATGGATATTTTTTTAAATATCATAGGAGCAAGTATAGGATATATGCTCATTAGAAATAGAGGTGAAAAAAATGAGTGATGTTGTAGTAAAAAATGTTGTGGAAGAATTAAATTTAGAAGTTATTTATGGGAATAGTTATTTAGATAAAAAAGTGTCAAAAATGATGTCTAGTAGACCAAGTGTTGAAATTTATTCAGGATATTTTGATTATTTTGAAAGTGATCGTATACAGGTTATTGGTACCAAAGAGTTGACGCTTTTTAATATGCTTAGTACTAGTTTAAAAAAAGAAAGATTAGAAAAATTATTTTCATATAATTCCCCAGCTTTTGTGTTTACAAAAAATGTTGATGCTCCTAAGGAGTTCGTTGAATCTGCCATTTTACATCAAATCCCAATCTTAAAGAGTAAAGCGTCAACTTCAGGGTTTATTGGTGAGTTGACAAATTATTTACAAAGTAAATTAGCACCACGTATGAATACAAATGGTTCTATGATGGAAATTTATGGAATTGGTGTTTTAATTATAGGAAAGGATAGTATTGGCAAAAGTGAGACGACTTTAGAACTTATTAAAAAAGGTCATATTATGATTGCGGACGACCTAACTCAAATGTATCAATCTGAACCAGGTATTGTTGTGTGTGAAGCAACGAAACAACGAAAAAGCTTGATGGAAATTAAGGATTTAGGGATGATTAATGTTGAACAAATCTTTGGTATAGGTGCAGTTCGTAATCATAAAAATCTTCAACTTGTTGTTGAGTTAGTAGAAAAGGTAAATCACCAAAAAGATAGTATTACTTTTTTTGATACGACTTTGCCAAAAATTGAGATTGAAGTAGAAGCAGGGAGAAATATTGGTACACTTATTGAAACGGCCGCATTAAATTATCGTTTGCATCTTATGGGTCAAGATGCAAAAAAAGAATATGAACAACGTTTGAGAAATACGATTTTGAAAGAAGGATAAGATGATTTTGTTTAATAATTTTTTAATCTTATTGACTGATTTAAGGCCTGTCATTGATCCTGATTCAAAGGTTGCTTTTAGTTTATTTGGTATTCCTATTGCTTGGTATGCGGTAATTATTTTATCTGGTGCTTTGATAGCAACAATATATGGATATTATCGTTTTGGTAAACCACTGGGATTAAGCAGTGATACTGTTTTTACAGGACTGGTTTTAGGATTATTATTTGGTATCATTGGGGCTAGACTTTACTATGTCATTTTTACAGCATCTAGTGGAGAAATCCATTATGATAGTTTTATGGATGTTATAAATCCTAGAAATGGTGGATTAGCTATTCACGGTGGAATTATCGCTGCTGCAATTTTTCTTTTTGTGTATTGTCGTAAAAAACACATTAAACTGATTTATTTATTAGAAATTGCAATGCCACTTATTTTGTTTGCACAAGTTGTTGGTAGATGGGGTAATTTTATTAATCAAGAAGCCTTTGGTGGTTTAGTAAAGGTTGATGCTTTAAATACCATTGGACCTTTAACAAATACCACGCAATTGACAGATTCAATTTTGATTGCTCAACGTGAAGCACTATCAAAATTATGGGTTCCTGATTTTGTTATTAATAGAATGTATATTCAAAGTAGTAGTGCTACTGGATTTGTTTGTGCAGGTTACTATTATCCTACTTTCTATTTTGAATCCATTGCTAATTTCATAGGTATTATTATCTATATGGTGGTTAGAAAATATTGGAAGAAAGTTTTAGTTGGCGATGGAATTAGTTTTTATTTAATATGGTATGGTATTGTGAGATTATTCATTGAACTGATGAGAACAGATCCTTTAATGCTTGGTAAAACCGGTATTAGAGTGGCTGTTTTAACCTCTATTATATATATTATTTTGGGTCTTGTTTTCATTATTGTTAGAAGAATTCTAAAATATAAGATGATTTCTTGTAAAGAGGCTTTATATGATCGTAATTCATCAATAATGGAAGAAGGATTTGAAACACCAAAAGAACCATTTATATTAAAAAAAATAGTAGATGTTTTTAAAAAGAAAGATTCAAATGAGGATAGTTCACAAAAAGATGAAGAATAAAGTGATAATTTTTGATTGTGATGGAACTTTGGTTGATACTTTTTTATTAATTGAAAAAACTGTTTTTCAAACCTTTGAAACTCTTTTACCAGATTATCCATTAACAAAAGATGAAGCGCATCAATTTTTTGGTCCCTTTTTGAATGATTCTTTTAAGAAGTATGTAAAAACAGATAAAGAAGTAAAACAATTAGTTGAATGTTATAGATGTATCAATGATGAATTTATGCCTTATTATATTAAAGCGTATGATGGAATTAAAGAATTATTAGAATCATTAAAGAAGAAAGATTATACCCTTGCGATTGTTTCTAATAAAGTGACTCCTGCAGTTCTTAAAGGACTTAAACTTTGTCAAATAAATGATTATTTTGATTTAATTATAGGGGCTGAACAATTAAAAGAAGCAAAACCCAATCCTGATGGGATTTATCAAGTATTAAAAAAATATCCAAGTGATGAGGTTTTTATGATTGGAGATACTATTATTGATATTGAAACAGGAAAAAATGCAAATGTGAAAACAATTGGAGTGACATGGTGTAAAACTAGTAAAGAAGAATTTATCAAAAATGGTGCTAATTTTGTTGTAGATAAACCACAAGAAATATTAAAGATAGTAAGTGAGTGATAATATATGTATGATGTTATAATATGTGGCTCAGGACCTGCTGGTATGTCAGCAGCACTTTTCTTAAAACGTGCAAATCTAAACATTATGATTATAGAGAAGGCAACTCCTGGGGGAAAGTTGATTAGTACAGTATTAATAGAAAATTATCCTGGTTACATTGAGAATACAGGTATTGATCTTGCAATGATTATGTATCGACAAACCAAACGATTTAAAATTCCCTATACGTTTGCGGAAGTTGTAAGCGTAGAAAAACTTGCAGAGGAACATTTTTTAATACATACAACAGATGGCGATTATGAGGCTAAAAGGGTTATTTGGGCAGCAGGAACAATTGCAAAACTTTTGAATGCTAAAAACGAACAAGAATTTGTTGGTAGAGGTATTAGTTACTGTGCTATTTGTGATGGTAGTTTTCATGAAAAGCAAGATGTAGTAGTCATTGGTGGTGGCAACTCTGCTTTAGAAGAAGCCTTATATCTTGCTAAAATTTGTAATAAAGTTACAATAATTACAAGAGGTCATCAATTTAGGGCGGATAAAGTTCTAATGGAAAAGGCTAGAAATAATGAAAAAATTGTTTTAATTGAACATCATGAAACAATTTCTTTTGATGGCTCAACGTTACTTGAAAAGGTTGTAATAAGAGATAGAGACACAGGACAAATAACAGAACTTTCAGCAAGAGGTGCGTTTATATATATAGGTTTTACACCATCTAGCACAATTTTAAGTAATTTTGATATTTTAAATGATGAGAAGTATATTGTTGTTGATCAAAACTGTGAAACTAAAGTTAAAGGACTTTATGCAGCAGGGGATTGTATTGAAAAACAAGTAAGACAGATTGCTACTGCTGTTGCCGATGGAATATCATGTGCATCAGCTATAATAAAGAAGTTTTAATATGAGTTTTGCCAATGAAGTTAAAAAGGAACTATTGTCTTTAGAAGATGTTGCAACTTGTTGTAAAAAAGCGATGGTTTTAGGTATTTTACAGGGTGGTTGTAATATCGTTTTTTACAATGGTGGAATAAAATTAGTTATAAAATCGCATCTTATTGCTGCTATCCAAAAGACAATGACAATCTTAAAAAACGATTATAAGATTGAGGCAACGATTAAGTATGGTAATGATGACAATATAAATCGAATAAGATATTATTATTTAGAAATAGTTGGTGATGTTGAGTCAATTATTGATGATTATGCTTTATCACCTTTTAGTGAGTTAAGTATAAAACATAAATTAATAAAGAATGAATGTTGTAAAAATGCTTTTGTAAGGGGAATGTATAGTATAAAAGGTTCCATTAATGATCCAAGAAAAAATTGTTATCATTTTGAAATTACTTGCAAAACTCATGAATTAGCTCTTCTATTAAAAGATATCTTTGTTTCTAATCAAATTGAAGCCAAAATTCGAGAAAGAAAAACAGGATATGTAGTTTATATTAAAAAAAGTGAAGATATATCATCATCACTTGCTTTAATGGGAGCATCTAGTGGTGTCTTTTATTTTGAAGATTCAAGAATAGTTAGAGATATATCAAATATGGCAAATAGAATGGCCAATTGTGACATTGCTAATGTGAAAAAAAGTACTGACACAGCCCAAAAACAATTAAGAGCGATTGAATATATCAAAAAAACAGGGTATTTTTATAAAATGTCTCTTCGTTTGCAAACAATTGCTACAATGAGAGAGGATTATCCTGATGCTACGTTGGAAGAACTAAGTGAATTTTCTGATAAAGTATTTGGAAAAAGACTTTCAAAATCAGGAATTAGTCATTGCTTAAAAGCATTAATGAATCAATATGAAGAAATTTTAAAAGAAAATAATAATAAAAAAACTAAGAACTGAGTTCTTAGTTTTTTTATTTACATAAATCATTCTTATGCATCGTAACTTCGCTTATAGGAATACTCTTCATCTTCATCTGGAATAGCCCAAGCTACTGCAGCAACTACTGCAGCAATTCCTACTATAGAATATATAATACGCGAAATAATTACGCTAAATCCATCAAATAAGAATGCTACAAGGTTAAAGTCGAATAGACCAATAAGTCCCCAGTTTAAGCCACCAATGATTAAGAACACTAAAGCTATATTTCGTAATACTTTCAAAATAATTACCTCCTATTACAAATTTACAATATTATTATTAACAAATATTATAAAAATAGTAATGGTAAAATCTAGAGAAAAAATTTAATTATTTGTAATTTTTTTAAAGATTAATGAATAAAATCTAACGTGTGAGGTAATGCTATGAAAAGAAAAACATTTAAATTATTTTTAGTTATGTGTATATTGACATCCATTTGTTTCATCACTAGTTGCAAAAAAAATAAACCTGTAGATGAAACTTTTCCTGAAATTGTAAATAAACTTACAAGTTATAAACTTGTTGGTACATTAGAATCTAATTTTCCAAGTGGAACAAAAGAATGTAATGTAACAACATATTATCAATCACCAAATATGTATCGTGTTGAATTACAAAATCCTAATACGGTTGAAACGCAAATAATGATTAAAAATGCCGATGGTGTTTATGTTTTAGTACCAAGTATTAATAAAACTTTTAAAGTAAATTCATCTTGGCCGGCAAATTCTAGTTATCCTTATTTATTGCAATCTATTAGTAATGATATTATTAGTGACAGTAATATGATAACCAAAAAAGAAGGAAAAGATACAACTTTAGAGTTAAAAGCGAAACTATTTAATGGAGATCAAAATACGACTCAAAAAATTATTTTTGATGAAAATAAAATGCCTAAAGAAGTCTTATTGTATGATAAAAATCATAATTTATTGACTCGCTTTGTCGTTAAATCAATTGAACAAAATCCTTCACTAGATCAACAATTATTTAAAACAACCGAATCATTAGAAACTTTAAATGTATATTATAAAGAAAATCCAATTGAGTATGAACGTCTTGTTACTTATCCAACATATTATCCAGAAGGAACTGCATTAAAAGAAGAAGTAATTACTGGAGATGCAATGAATAAATTTGCTATCATGAAATTTGGTGGTACAACAAATTATACAATTATTCAGAAGTTTATAAATGATTCAGAAGATCAAGTAGTTGAATATGTTAATGGTGATGTTTATATTATGGGTGGAGCTTTTGCTTTTATAAACGAAAATAATATTTGTTTTTATACTGATGGTATTCAATATACAATAGCATCTAATGAAGTTGAAGTAATGGAAATGATTAAAATGGGAGAATCATTGAAAACAACGGATATAAAATAATTTATATAAAACAAATCATATACTATGATAGTATATGATTTGTTTTTCATAAGTGTTGATAAAATATCTATAATGTGTTATAATAAATATATGGTGATAAAAAATGGATAATAAAATTATAAAATTGTGTTTATTTTCAATCATAGTTTTATTTATTTCGACATTAATAAGTTGTAAAAAAAATAGTTCAATTCATAGTTACTCTGAAATGGATCGCATAATTTATCAAAGCATTTTAAGTAAAGAAGATAACTATTTAGTTTTTATATATGGTGATAACTGTTCTGCATGTGAAGAATTAGAAGAACTTTTATGTCAGTATGCTACAAAGGCTAAGAATAAAAAGAGTTATATGCCAATTTTTGCTTTGAACTCATCAAACACAAGAGTAAATAAAGGATTAATAGCTACTGGAGGCGATAATTCTTATAGTGATTTTAAAAACACTAGTAATTATTTGGATATTCAAATTTCCACTACTCCAGCCCTAATTATTGTAAAAGATGGGAAAGTTAGTGACTATATTTCTACAAAGGTAACTAAAACCCCTAAAACAGATATCAAAGAATATATGAATAACTTAATGAAATAGGAGTACATAATGAAAAAAGTAAAGAATTTAGATTTAATTATCATACTTGTTGCTATAACTATTTTAGGGATTATAACGGCTATCGTTTTAGCAATAAGACCATATGAAGTAAAAAAATTTGATAAAATTACGCATGTTAATATAGATAATTATAAAACAATAAAAAATAATAAAGAAGAATATTTTGTTCTTTTATATGATAGCAATAATACTAAGTATGAACTTTTAGAAGAATGTGTTGTAGCATATGCTGAATTTGCAAGAAACAATAAGGATGTGCCAAATATATATGTAATTGACTATCGAAGCAATAAAGAAATCATTAATTCTAGTAACTTTAATATTAATGATGTAAAGTTAGATTCAGAAATTCCATGTCTTGCTAAAATAACAACAAGTGGCTCTTTAACGAATAAAAAGAAGAACATATCTGATATATGTAATTTATTAGAAGATTATATGAGTGGTAAAGAACAATAATAAAGGATGATTATAAAATCATCCTTTTTACATTTCTTCAATATAGTAAATATAATCTAAAGATTTTAAAGCATTAATAATATCATTATGCGTTTTATATTCTTTTAATTTATTATTTAGGATAGATAATGACACGGAATAAACACTTAATCCTGAATTTATGTATGATGTATTTGCTTCAATATCATCTATTCTTAAACCAAGTTCTCGAATAACAGTTGTAAAATCTTTTAGATAACTATAGTTTTTTAATTCAAGATGAATTTCAAAATGATTTGAGTGATTTTTTAAGTAAATTTCTAAAGGTGGTATAAGTGATAAAACACATAAAAATGTAATAAAACAAAAGAGTACGATTGTATAGTAACCTGTGCCAATTACAAGTCCCAATATACCAGATGCCCAAAGGCCAACTGAAGTTGTTAATCCTTTAATTTGATTTTTTGAACTATATAATATTGTATTTCCACTAATAATAGCAATACCAATAATAGTGGAGGCTGAAATAATCCAAAAACCAGTTGATAAATCTTTAATTAAAATTAAATCTATAATCATTGCTAAAGTTGAGGCTAAAGAAACAATGATGAAGGTTCTTAAACCTGCCGCATGTCTTTTACTAGAGCGTTCCCAACCAATTATGGCAGCTAAAACAATGGATAGTACAATTCTTAATAAAGTACTCCAAATAGTTAGGTCAACAGACCAATTTCCAAGTAATTGACCAATAGGGTCATTGAATAAAAAAATCATATATATCCTCCTATCTTCTATTTCGTATCAAACCACTGCGTTTTTGATTTACCCAATAATATTCTTCCGCAGCTTCAGTAAATGCATTTTCTTCTTCATTTAAGATTTCTTCATGTTTTGGTATCTGTTCTTGTATTTTGTTTATTCTTTCAATCAATATTTCAAGTTGAGTTTTTTTAGTACCGTCAATATTTAGTGGCGAAACATCTGTTATATCTTCTAATTTATTAGAATATGATTTTGATAAATATAAAGATGCTTTGGCAAGAGCAGGACCAATCAATTCATATAAAACACTTGAGGCAAGAATAATGGTTTCTAAAGCAATTCCGATTTCGCCCCCAAGGGTTCTAGCACCTAGAGCAGCTAATCCAATAGCAACTCCTGCTTGGGGTATCAAAGCAAAACCTAAATAATTTCTAACCTCTTTTTTCTTTTTGGTTATCAGACAACCAAGATACGCACCGCTATATTTTCCAATAATTCTAACGATAAAATAAATTATGCCAATGATAAGTAAAGAAACGCCACCAATTAGGGAAGATGAACTGAGTAAAGATTCTAATTTAAAATTAATACCAGATCTTACAAAGAATAATAATAAAATAGGTGGACTAAAATAGTTTAATTGTTTAAATAATTTATCATCTTTAGATATATTTATATATACAGTTCCCATTGACATACAACCAAGAAGTGGTGATATATCTAAAAGAGAACATATACCACAAAATAAGAAAATCATTGCAATGGATATGATTAAACGATTATCTGTTGTTCTTTTTTGGGTCATTAAAAGTTTCATAAGTAAGCCAAAAATTCCACCAACTATTAAAACGGCAATATTAATTCCTAAAGGTTTTATGATGGATAAAATATGGATTGAATTTGTAGCATGCATTGATGCGGTAGCAATAGATATTGCAATGCTATAGGCAAGTAATCCAACGATATCATCTAAAGCAACCACTTGGAGAAGGGTATTTACAAAATCTCCTTTAGCACCTGTTTGTCTAATTGTCATTACTGTTGATGCAGGAGCAGTTGCTGCAGCAAGTGCCGATAAAACAATTGAAAAAGCCAAATTCATTTTCAAAATAAAAAACATCACAATAAAAATCAATAAAGATGCCATCAAAGATTCAAAAATAGTTATCACAATTACTTTGTTACCATTTTTTTTCAAAATAGAAAATTTAAAAAATTCTCCAGTACTAAATGCAATAAAAGCTAAAGCAATATCAGAAAGAAAATCCATTCCTATTACAATAGTTTCGGGAACTAAATTGAATACATAAGGTCCTAGTAGAATTCCAGTAAGAATATAAGCTGTTACATTTGGTAATTTTAATTTTTTTGTGATTCTAGTCATTGCAAAACCACCAAAAAGCATTACTGAAACTGAAATAATAATCATTGCAACATTAGAAGTTACGCCAAATTTTTCATAAATATTCATTTTCTCACCTTTTTCTAAAAATATCTATATGTTGTATCATATAAAATAAATCTATAATTATTAAATAAAATCATAAATTTGCAAATGTAATTATCATATGGTATAATTATAACACCAATTTACTATAAAGTAAAATTATTGTTTTTTTGATAATCATAAAAAAATTTTATTATAGAGGTAGATATGATTGATTTAAAAATTAAAACTTTATTAACAGTAGCAGAAGAAAAAAATTTTACGAAGGCCGCAAATAAATTAAATTTGACACAACCTGCAGTAAGTCATCAGATTAAAGAATTGGAGGATGAATTACAAGAGCAATTATTTATTAGAAAAAAGGGTGATATTATTCCTACCCCTATTGGGGATATTGTTCTAAATTATGCTAGAAAATTTGTTGCAATGCACAATAAAATGTTAGATGATATCAAACATAATCATAAAATAAATATAAAACTTGGTATAACTCACACAGCTGAAAGTAATAAAATTACTGAAATTATTGGATCTTATCTTATCAATAATCCGGGGTTATCGGTTACTATTATTACTGATACTACTAATAATTTATATAAGATGGTTGAAAATTATGAATTAGATTTAGCCATTGTAGATAATAAAAAAAATGTTAAATTAAATTATTTGCCACTGGATACTGATTATTTGGTCTGTGTGGTTAATAATAATTCACCACTTGCTAAGAAAAAAATAGTAACTTTAAAAGAATTAAAAAAAGAAAACTTAATTCTTAGGCTTGATTCTTCTTATACAAGAAAATTATTTGAGTCTACGCTTGAAAGTATTAATGAATCAATCAATAGCTTTAAAATAATTTTAGAATTAGATAATATTGAAACAATTAAAGATTTAGTTAGGAAAGATATGGGAGTATCAATTTTGGCGAAAAATACTTGCATAGATGAAGTGAATAGAAAAAAATTAACGATTTTACCGATTGAAAATTTGAGTATGGTGAGAAAAAATTATATAATATATACAGATTATTTCAATTATATTGATAATGTAAAAGAATTGATAAATCATTATAATAAAGAAATGCATATTAAAACAAATAATGTTTGATTGCAAATTTAAATAGTAGTTTATTATTTAAACGACCAAACAAAAAAAGATAAAGTTTAAAAATACCAACTTTATCTTTTTCATTTTTTACATAAATATCTCTAAATGATTAAATTTTTTCAAAATATTCAATATTGGTTACAAATATAGTCGCTCCACCTACAACAACTTCGGCTGTATTATAGTTTAATGAATGAATGATTCCTGAGGTTGATAAGAAAGAAGGAATTTGTTCAACTCTTTTTTTGCAATTACTACGTATGATTTCTAATGCTTCTTCTAATCTGTTATTTTCAATGCCTATTAAAATGGTTGCATTAGTTTTTCGTAAAAAGCCTCCATTTGTTGATATTCTTGTGTGATAGAAGCCTCTTTCTGTTAAAGCATTGCTTAAGAATGATTCATCCTTTTTATTAATAATTGCTGTTATTAATTTCATATATACCTCCTATTAAATGAAATCTTAATATAATAATATATTATTTTTAATAAAAAATCAAGATAGTTTTATTAAATTAGTTTATAATATAAAAAATGCTTTCATAAAAAAGAAAGCATTCCTATATCTATATGACAAAGACAATACATTTTAATATATGCATATTTATATAAATTAAACTTTTCAATCTACAAATCAATCCAAATTCCTTCATCTTGAATCTTTGCGTTTGGCAGTGAACGATAAAATCGTTGTGCTTCTTCGTTGTGGGCGATTAACCCTACAAGTGTGTTTACTCCAATCTCCTTCAAATATGTCCTTAGATGTTGCATAAGTTTTTGTGCTATCCCATTGTGTCGATAACTCTTTATAACACAAATCCAATCTAGATAAGCTTTTACGCTTCCATCAAAATGACTTGGGATTAAACAAGCATCAATTCGTCCCACTACTTTCTTATCAACATAAGCTAAAAATGAAATTGCGTTTTTGAACAACTTATCAGAAAAACTATTCAAGACTGTCGTTTTGTAGGCTTCATCAATTTCCCAACCCCAAAAATTTTCTTCCTTTCTTAATGCAAGTTCAAAAATGACGCAATCGGAAAACCGGCTTTTTGTATACTCCTTAATCACTATTTCCAAAATAGATGTCCTCCATAAATTTTATTATAAGTCAAATGATTACGTATCTTTTTTCGTAAATTATGCAAGTATTATATCACAACATATCTTAAAACACAAATAAGAAGTATGAATTAAAAGTTTTGATTTTTATTTCTGCTTTGTTTATAATGAAAAAAGGTATTGACAATTTTTGTTTATTGTATCAATACCTATAATTACTTATGGGGCGAATAGTGGGATTCGAACCCACGCATGACGGAGCCACAATCCGCTGTGTTAACCACTTCACCATATTCGCCATTTAAGACTGGCAGGGGCAGTAGGAATCGAACCCACATTGACGGTTTTGGAGACCGGTGTACTACCGTTGTACGATGCCCCTTTATAACTTTGCTTTATTATTATAGCAAATATTTTAAAAAAAGGCAAGTATTTAACAAATAAAAAGAAAATAGCTATAAAAGCTATTTTCATCATATCAATTAGTCTCTTGGTTCAAATGTTTTACAATGAGTGGTTTCTGGTTTTCTAGATTGTTTATTCGTACTTTGTTCTGAATCAACATTAGCAATTTCAATACGATCAGCATAACATCTTTGTCCTTTTTCATATACACAGTTAATTGCATCGCAATAAACTTCTGTTTGTAAAGATGGATTGTTACCCATTTCAGCAAATTCATAATTATAGGTGTCTACGTCTTTTAATAAATAACTTTTACAAGATGTTTCTTTTTTATTATGTGATTCAGGACCATCAACATCAATATAGTTTTTAGCACATAATCCGTCTGCATTGTGAGCGCATTGATTGACTTTACATTGTAGTTTTGGCATATTATTCATCTTCCTTTCAAAAATATTATTACCAATATTTAAATTCGTATGCAATTATTTACATTTTTTAATTTTCAATGATTTTACATATTGTTTGACAAAAAGAAGAAAAAAAGGTATAATATTATAGCAATGGAGTAGTACTCAAGAGGCTGAAGAGGCGCCCCTGCTAAGGGTGTAGGTCGGGAAACTGGCGCAAGGGTTCAAATCCCTTCTACTCCGCCATTGGTTCGTTGGAGAAGTGGCTTAACTCACATGCCTTTCACGCATGCATTCACGGGTTCGAATCCCGTACGAATCACCATTAAAGTCAATTGATTAGTCTTCTGAAATTTAATCGTTTCAGAGGGCTCTTTTGTATTTATAGGGGTATTTTTCTTGAAATATAGTGAAATGCCTCATTTTTTTATACTAATACGACACTTTTTGTATTAATAATTATAGGAGACTAACCACGGACTCGAACCTATGGGAGGTTATTCATTTAATAGAAAAAAATTAAAAAAAATGATAAAATAACAAAGTAATATTATTTCTAGGAGGATTAAATGAAAAAGCAAATGAAAGAAACAAGAAGTTTAAAAATAAATAACATAATAAAGTATATATGTATATTCATCGTTATGCTTATGTTAATTTCATGTAATTGCAAAAAAGATAAAGGGCACAATCATCTATTGAGTCATATAGACAAAGTAGAAGCAACATGTACAACTGAAGGCGTGTTAGAACACTATAAATGTACAAGTTGTGGAAAATATTTTTTAGACGAACTTGGAAAAACAGAAATAAAAGATATTTCCATCTCAAAGTTAGGACATAATTATGATATGAGCAATATTAAATGGGAATGGTCAAAAAACTACGAGGAGGTAGTAACCACTCTTATTTGTAAAAATGATAAAGCGCATCAAGAAAAAATCCAAGCAGTAGTTACAAAAGAAGAAAACGCTGATGCAGTTACTTATAAAGCAACTATTACTTATAATAATTTAGAATATACGGATATAAAACGTGAAACATCCGTTTTAAAATATGAGTTAAGTCAAGATGAAACAGCTTATATAGTAACAGGAATAGGTAAATGTAAAGATTCAAACATTATAATACCTAGTGAGTATCATGGATTACCTGTTAAAAGTATTAAACATGATGCATTTAGAGGTTGTAGTAATTTGACAAGCATAACGATACCAAATAGTGTGACAAGTATAGGAGATTCTGCATTTAGAAGTTGTAGTAGTTTAACAAACATAACAATACCAGATAGTGTGACAAGTATAGAAAGTTATGCATTTGCAGATTGTAAACGTTTAACCATTTATTGTGAAGTAACTTCCAAACCTTCTGGATGGTCCTCAAGTTGGAATGAGTCAAATAGACCCGTTGTATGGGGATAAAAAAAGAAATAATCTACTCATAAAATACAATGTAACGATTTATTTAAAGTGGATAGTGTTTAAAAAATATAGTAAACTAGTATGATGGCGATATACCATTTTACTAGTTTACTTTTTATTTTGTAGAAATAAATTAAATTATATGATATAATATGTCTAAATATGCAAGTAGATAACCAATGTGGACCGATTTTAGAGCCTTGCCCAGTTCTTTAAAAAGATTAGAAAAGAAACTAAGGGAAAAGGTAAATGAGGTGTGAACCAAATTTGAGAGTATTTTGTTGTGGGGAATTAGTTATAGTTCTCAAACTCTCTATGAGATATTGATTTGTTTGACATCATTGGTAATATTTGGTATAATAGAAATATGGGGAAAGACTCATACACTAGGATAGTATTATAGAGATTTTAATGTATAACTAAAAAATTTTATAGGTATTTATACAACTCTCTTAGGTTTAGTTTAAGGGAGTTTTTTAATTTTTGTATAATAAAACTTTAAGGAGGTGCAATATATGAAAAAAATTTATTTGTTAAATATGGTGATTAAAAGACAATTAGTGTGGGAGATAGCTTACTCCTAACTAATAATTACAAAAATGAAAATAGTACTTCTAATATTTACACAGGAGAACTTATTGAAAGTGTTTATAGTTATGGAACTATATCAATTGAGTATAATGAAAATCATCAAGTGGCAAAAATATATAATGGAACAGGTTCTTCAAAATATGTAGTATTAGAATATACATATAATGACTATGGTGAAATTGCGTCATACACTGATCATATTTAAAATTGACACTATGGAGGAACATATTAAAATAATGCTTAAATAGTGAAAAATTTTAAATTGTCTTTTATAACAATAAAAAATAAAAATATGGAATTATATATAGATTTATCAATTGAGATATTTGACTTGATAAGAGATGATGAAACATTCAAAAAATTCATTCAATAACTTATAGTTTCTAAGTGTTAGAATGCACTCTGTTCTTTAGAAATGGAATAAATATAAGAAATGTGGTAAAATAATAAAAAGTAACCACTGAAAACAGAAAGTAACCATCAACATTTATTATAATGATGTATAATGTTAGTGTACATTAAGGAGGTGCATTATATGTTTAAAGATAAATTAAAAGAACTACGTATGCAGAAGGGAATATCACAATACGAATTAGCTGAAAACTTATTTGTATCAAGAAGTGCTATAGCTAAATGGGAAAATGGCAATGGTATCCCAAGTGATGTTAATCTTGAAGCTATATGTGAATTCTTTAATGTAGAAGAAGAATGGTTATTAGATAGAGGAGATATTAAAGAAGTGGTTAAAAATTTAGATAAAAAGAATAGGAAAGTACTTTTATTTGTGTTAGGACTAGTTATACCATTGCTATTAATTTTATTATCAATATTAGGATTTTTTGTATGGAAATGTCCAAGTAGTTCTGATATGGTATGTATTGCATTATATGTTGCTCCTAGAGGTATATTTGTTATGTTAATAGAAAACAATATTATTATTGTTTTGGTAGTGTTATTAGTATATTTATATCAATTTATCTTTTCATTTATTTATTGGGTAAAAGATATTAGAAGAGGAAAATTAATTCAAATAATTAATACAGTAGTATCAATCGCTTGTTTTGTTATTACATTTATTATTGCATACAATGTAGCTTTGAATAATGATTTTGTTTTATTTTTCGTATAATCAATCATGCTATTGAACCAATGATGTTAACTCGCTTTTTATTTTACTCCTTATTTTTGCCTTAATTATTCACATCATTATAGACTGAATTCACGCTATATAGCAAACTTTCAAAAAGAGTTAAGAAACTTAACTAAGGTATGAAGAAGTATGAGGGTATGGAGCAAATTTAAGAATATGAATTGGTTGAAAAGTTCATAACATATGATAAGTATAGAAATAACGAGTAAATAAATACACGAGGCTATAGGAGCAATCTTAAGGCTCTATTTACCTATGCAACTTTTAGAATTGCAACTATTAAATATAAAATATTACGCAACATCCATATATAAAATTTTATTGAAATGTCTTCTATAAAGAGGGCATTTTTTCATATTTAGGGAGTACCTTCATCAATTATATAGGCATGTTAAACTATTAATCCACTAATGACAAGTAAATTGTGTACTTCTAGTTAAATCATTGTCCTATGAGATTTAAACTAATGTGTTTTGTTGAGTAAATAGAATCAAACCAAGATAATTTAAATAATTGAAAATACAATGAGAATGGTATATAATATTAATAAGATTTAGTCTAAGATATCAAAATATAAAGGAATAACCTAAAAATAAAAAGGAGAAAATGTTATGAAAAAACTAATTTCATTATGTTTGTGTCTATGTACTTTGTTTGCCTTTGTTGCGTGTGATTCTAATTCTATTAATCAAAACGACAAGAATTCCAAAATTGCCCAGATTGTGCTTGATTATGAATATTCATGCAAGCAAGCAACTGAAAAGCTGAGAGAAGAAAATCCTGACAAAATTTATTTTGATAACTATTTAGCTGAGGAAGTCCATGTTACTTATGTTTTAAATAATACGTTTACCGCAGATGAAATTATAGAAAAGCATAATTTAAAAGAAACTTTTGGCATTGCAAAAGTCAGCGCGCTTAATGCAATAAAAATGATTTCATTGATTTTTGATAGAGATTATTTCACAGAGGAAGTTCATAACAAAATAAAACAAATAAAAGATGAAGAATCGGCAATTGAATCGCTATTTGTTGACATGGAAAGAATTAACGAATTTACATATATGCCTAATATATCTTATTATTGCGATAATGCGTCCAAATTAGAATACAATGAGATTAACAGTCTTTTGAATTTGGAAAACTCTCGTGATTTTATCATTAAATCCAAAGAGGAATATGATGCATATATAGATGATTTGCTTGAAATAAATGAATATGATTATTTAACAGAAATAATTCATAATCAAAGAAATTTATACGATGATGCTTTCTTTTCTGATAATGCCATAATTATTACGAAAGTCCTTGTTAGAGGTTCGGGCTCGATTAGTTTAACCATAGATAATGTGTATCTTTCGGATGGTAAGATTTATGTTGTTGTGAAAACCAACGTACCAAGCATAGGAGACGCCGCTATGCAATATAAAAATTTTGCTCTTATCGTTAAAAAGAGCAAAGTACTTAATATAAATGAAGTCATAACATTAGAATAATTGTTTATTCTGCAATATTAGAATAAATCAAATCAAATATCATTCAGTTTTAGGAGTACTTTTACGACTTTTTTAGTTACTTACTCATTCAATTCTTTCACATCAATGCCAAATCAAGATACAACTTTATATACTACTATTAATGGTTATACTGGGTTAGAATAATTAAGCATCGAGGTAATTTTACTTTGGTGCCTTTTTTAACCTTAAAACACACCATCTTAAATAACAAGGAATAATAGAAACAATCGTTTTCTATTAATTAAAATTAAGTGTTTATATAGATATATAGGATTGTATACGTATGTGTAGGATTTATAAGAAATATGGTTTCACTATTTCTGTGTTCTTTGTTATGAAACCTACATATGATTTTTTTAAAATTAGTAGGGAGTTTATATTTGAGTCTATCTTTACTGCTTTCATTCCTTTTTCACTTTATGGTACAAAACTCAATACCACTATATCAGCTATCAACTTACCTACTAAATTTTTATTATCAATTTTTGTATTAAGAAGGGGGAAAGCAATTATATAGATATTAGTCAATGACTTTAGTAATTTCAGATTATTCATTAATAATTATATCATCATTACGACCTAAGCAATCTATTGATTTGATTATCAGTAAGTTTTTTAGTTAGTTCAAATAAAATAGCAGATCTTTTTAAGAGGGTTAATGATAAAAGTATTACAATTGATAGGTTTATCTAATATTTAGAGAATTCATTTATTATTACTAAAAAACTAGATATGATACAAAAAACACATTAGATAAAAATCCAATGTGTTTTTTTGTCTGGCATAAATACGTTAGCATATACGTTTAGTTTTGTTTCTTTTTTTCACATATTCTATTATACCAATTGGCAAATAATAGATAAAGAAAATAGGGATAGCAATGATGGCTAAAGGAAACATATAAATTAATTCATAAGGAAGGAAATTATAGAATTGTTCTAATACTGCGGTTCCTTTTCCTGTTCTTGTATAAAAATAATTGCATATTCCTGTTCCACCATTTAATTCATTAAACCAAGAAAATAGTAAATTAACCAATTCCATAATACATAAAAGTCCGATTAGAAAAACACAAGCTTTTACAATATCAATTAATTTTGGCTGATAGAAACCTAAAATAACAAAAAGAATTGGTAAAATAAAGATTAGCCCGTGTTTTAACCAATAAGTAAAGACATTATAATTTAAAAGATGAATGGTTGGTCCTAGACAATCACTAGGGGCAGTAACTACCATAGCCAAAACTGCTCCTGCACTACCGAAAAAATACATATAAGCAAATAATGTCGAAGAAAAAAAAGGACGAATTTTTTTCCTTAAACCAAAAAATAGTGGGTATAGTGTCACATTAATTGAGCACATATGCAATGGGAGTCTAGTCCAAATATTCGCTCTTTGATGGTTATAATCTTGTACATAAGAAATAATAAAGGTAGTCCAAGTTGCTAAAAATATGATGGACATTAAAATCCATAGATAAATCGCTTTCGTTTTTTCACTTTTTTTTCGGAAAATAAAATAGGAAACAACGGCTAAAAGCGGGAAAAAGAGAATTGTTAAAATGTGAACTAGATTGTATTTATCAATAATTAACGTTAAAATATTAAACATAGTTTTGAGTTCCTTTCTTTAATTCAAATGGTAATGCCATTAAGTAAAATAATATGCTTATTGGTAATGCTAGGGGTAGTCCATAAACAAAAGGAATAGGGATGATGCTATATAATTGTTTTAAAATCGGCAGATTATTGTGTCTTAATGAATACATATAATTAGCAGTTTGAAAACTATCAAAATTTCTTAAAATGATACTAGATAAAAATGCAAATAAATAAATGCCAACTAAAGTGAGTATAACTTTAGGAATTTGTTTTTTTTCCGGTTGGAAAAAACCCCAAGCAATCATTGCAATTGGAATGGCTACCAAGTTAGTATGGATAAACCAAAAATCTAAAAACATATAGTGAAATAGATTATTTCCCTGAGTAATCATATGACAATCGGGAAAGACAAGAAGGGGGATCAATCCACCAATCATTGTTACATAATACATGTAGTTATTTAAAAATTTCTTGTTTATAACAAGTGCAATCAAAGTAATAATTATATTTATGTTACATAATTCAATGGGAAGTAAGGTAACTTTAGAACCATTGTTAAAAATTCGTGATTGTTCCCAACCAAAAAACATTCTTCCTGCAAAAATTAAGCAACAAGCAATAGTTAGTCCCAATAATATTTTTCTTTTGAGTTGATTCGATTTTTTTCTTAACAAAAAGATAAGTAAAAAAATATAGATGACGTCTATGAGTAATAATAAAATATGTTGGTATGAAAAGCGATTAGGCACTTCATATATGCGATAGGAATTAAAAAAGCTAATAATCATATAAGAATTTTTCACCTCAACATATAGTATATCACTTTAAAATTTATTTTTCAATAATTTGTAGTTTATCGATAAAAAATATTGAGAATAACATATAGGTTTAAAGAGCATTTGATGTTGATGCAACTTGATGGGTATGGAAGATAAAAGTTTTATCACACTATTTTTAGATTTTCAGTTTTAATTTTTTGTTTATATGATAGGATGTATTTTAATGATAAACCAAATATATATAAAAAGAGAAATAAAGGTTAAATTTGTCATAGTTTAAACTCTTGCATATCTTTTACTTAAGTGATATAATTATAGTTAATATAAAATAGAATTTTTAGATTACAAAGACAACCTTATATAATTGAACAATGAAGAAAATAGGATATTTAATTTTAATTTTTACATTTAAAAAGATATTGTGAAATAGGAATAAATCGTTTATTAAAAAATATTTTAAATGATAGTTTAATAAGAAAATATTTTGTTATAAAAAAAAGATATAAAACCAAAAAGTTTGAATTTTTTTTAACACCCATAAATGGTTAAATATTATATAGTAAATGTAAACGTTTTACTAATGAAAAACATTGATTTTATATTCTAAATTTAATATAATAAATAAGGTTGAATATTAATGGAGGTACTATGAAAACGAAAATTTTAATATTCATTTATTTACTAATACCCGCTTTTTTACTTTATGGTTGTAAAGATGAAAAACTATACGAAGATAAAGTAAAAATTGTTTTTGAATTAGAAGGGGGAACATATCAAAATTGTACATTGCCTATTGTACATTATTATGATAAAACTGATTCGACTACTTTAATAACTGATCCTACAACATTAACGGGTGCAGAAGTTACTAGATCTGGCTATACACTAGAGGGATGGTATCAAAAAAAATTGGAGAACAATGGTACAACCATTTATCAAGATAGGTGGGATTTTGAACATAATTTTGTTGATAATCAGGGTGTTACTTTATATGCCTTTTGGAAAAAAGATATTAAATATTTGTATCAATTATGTTATTATAATGAAAATCAAGAGGTTGTTGAGTTAGGAAATTATTCTGTCAATCCTGGTGATAAATTTAAAGATTATGCCAATTATTCATATAATAGATTGGGATATACTCCTATAGAATTTAGGGATGCTGAAGGGAATTTATGGGATGATAATTTTACTCATCCTGGTGGCGAAACTGATTTAACGATTCAAGTATTTGTTGAGTATATTGAGGGTGAATTTGCAATTGTTAAAAATGCCAATGATTTAAGAATTAATAAATCAAAAAATATCTATTTAGCAAATGATATTGATTTAGAAGGTTCGGCTTTTTCTTTTAATGATTATAAAGGAATTTTTATGGGAAATGGCTTTACCATCTCAAATTTTACTATAAATTATGATCCAAGTAGAAATGGATTGATTCAAGATTTTGATGATCCAAATGCGAAGAGTTTGGCGATAAGTTTATTTGGAAATGTAACTGATGCCACAATTCAAGATGTTACATTTGACAATGTCAAAATTAATATTAAAACGAGTTTAACAATAACTCATAAGATATATGTTGCTCCAATAGCTATGAGCAGTGTGAACTCGAACTTAAAAAATATTGTGTTTAATGGTACTCTAACTTGTACTGCTTTACCAAATGGTTTTGATAAAGATAATAATTTAATTATTGTGGATGCTGCTCCAATTTATAAACAAGATGAGCAGACAGTTTTAGATAATAATCAAATAGATTTAAAAATAGAATAAAATTAAAGGAGAAAAAAGATGAAAAATAAAGTATTTCATACAAGACTAATTATATTATTAGCAGTGATTGCAACGACAATTTTTGTTACTGGTTGTAATTGTAAAAGTTGTAAAAAAGATGATGATAAAACATATTACAACAATGAAGTAGATCCCCTTGTTTTTTCAACGCAAGAGTTAGATAAGGTTTTTAATCCCTTCTTTTCAACAACTGGACCTGATAGTAATGTTGTTGGTATGACCCAAATTGGGATGCTTGGCAATGATAAAAACGGGAATATAACTTATGGTGATAGCGAAGGTGTTGTTACTAAAGATTTACAAATTGTTACCGAAGGGACAGAAGATAAAGATCAAACAACGACATATTATTTTGTTTTAAAGAATAATGTTAAATTTTCAAATGGTAGTGCTTTAACAATTAAAGATGTATTGTTTAATTTATACGTTTATTTAGATCCTGCCTATACGGGTTCAAGTACGATATATTCAACCGATATTGTTGGATTAAAAGAATATCGTACGCAAGAAGCAGATGAGACAGAACAAGATAGTTTTAAATTAAAGTTCCAAGTAGAAGCTGAGGCTAGAATTCAAGCTTTGGTAGATGCGACAGTTGAAATTCTTGAAGAACATGGTGATTCAAAACCGGACAAAGATCAATTTAGAGAATATTTGATTGCATATGCGGCTGAATTTGAAAGTATTTCTGACAACTTTAAAAATGTTGTGAAGGATTATGATAAAGCAATTGCTTTATTTAAAGAAGAATTAGAAACAGATTATAACAATTCAATAGATACATATGAAGATATTACTTTTTCTGATAAAAATGGTAAAGTTTATAAAAATTTATTGACTACTGATGTTGAGGTTTTCTTATATAATGAAGGATATTTAGAGTGGAACAAAGAAGAAGCTAAACTTGTTTCAAGTTTAGTAAATGATCCTACAACTTTAAAAAAATGGACAAAAGAACAAGCAATTAATACTATTTATGCGGATAAGATTCCTAATGCATTAGAAGAAGTTGTTTTATATTGGAATACATCAATCAAATTAAATGATTATTTAGTAAATGAAGCAATGGAAGCATATTTTCAAAATGATACAAATAAAGAATTCCCAAATATTTCGGGTATTCAATTTGCTAATAGAACAAGTAGTGTAACGGTTAATAATGTAACTTATCCTGTACCTGTTTATAATGCTGATGGTTCAGTAAAAGAAGGAAATGAAGTATTGAGTATTAAAATAAAAGATGTTGATCCTAAAGCTATTTGGAATTTTGCTTTTAGCGTAGCGCCTATGTATTATTATTCTGATGCTGAGCATATTGCTAAATTTGATTATGTATCTAATTTTGGTGTTGAATATGCTTCCCAAACATTTATGAATGAAGTAGTAAATAGTCCTGCTAAAATAGGTGTTCCTGTTGGTGCTGGTCCATATGCTGCTAGTAAATCAAGTGGTGGATTGGATAACATTACTGCTGGTGATTTTTATAATTTAGGTATTGTTTATTATGAGAGAAATCCATATTATATTTTAGGACCTGCTAAAATTAAAAAATTACGTTTACAAGTTGTTTCTTCATCACAAATGTTAAATTCATTATATAATGGTGAAATTGATTTTATTGAACCTAATGCAAAACCAGAAACAATTGATGAACTTGATAGCAAAAAAGAAGATGGATTTGGTAACAAATCAATCCAAACTTCAGGATATGGCTATATTGGTATTAATGCGGGTAAAGTTCCTGATCTTGCAATTAGACAAGTAATTATGCATTCAATTAATACACAAGAATGTGTAAATTATTATAAGACGACCGCTACTGCAATTCATCGTTCTATGTCAATGTCAAGTTGGGCATATCCTAAAGGTGCCACTCCATACTATCCTTATATTGGTGGTGCTGTTCCTGAAGATTTATCTGTTGTAAATCCTGCTTATGCATCTTATGTAAGATCTCTTGGTAAAAAAGCTGGTGATAAACTTACAAGTGCTGAACAAGAAACTTTTATAAGAAATCAAGTAGAGGGAGCTGGATACACATTAAATGCAAATGGTGTGTATTATAAAGGAAATCATATTTTAAAATATACTTTTACTATTGCAGGTGATGAAACAGACCATCCTGCTTGGCAAGCTCTATTTCATGCAAGTGAAATTTTAAATAATGTTGGCTTTCAAATTAATGTTTCACCAGACTCACAAGCTTTAACAAAACTTGCAAGTGGTGACTTAACAGTTTGGGCAGCTGCTTGGGGATCAACAATTGATCCTGATATGTATCAAGTTTATCACAAAGATTCTAATGCAACTTCTGTACTTAACTGGGGTTATAAACAAATTCTTTTAAACACTGGTGGAAAGTATGATACTGAAGTAGCATTAATTAATAGATTATCAGACTTAATTGATGCAGGTCGTAAGACAAATAATCAAGATGAACGTGCAGCAATTTATTCACAAGCACTTGATATTGTTATGCAACTTGCAATTGAACTTCCTACATATCAACGTAATGACTTATTCGCATATAATACTAATAAAATTGATGTGAATTCACTTACTCCAAATGCAGACCTTTCACCATATAAAGGTTTGACTAGTGACTTACATTTAGTATCGTTAGTCGAAGAAAAATAAGAAGAAGACATTAAAGAAAGGAGGAATGTGCTCAGTTTATTAGTTATATACATTATATAACTGGATGGATGGGTGCATTCCCTCTTTTTATAAACAAGGAGATATAAATGATAAAATATATAATAAAACGTTTATTGATATCTGTACTTGTATTATTTGGTGTTTCAATTATCATTTACACAATGGTAAGATTAATGCCTAATAATTATGTTGATATAAAGTTTGCTCCCCAACTACAATCAGGAGCAATTAATCAAGAAGATATCGATAGATTTAAAGAATTATACGGAATTGGAGATAATTCATTTTCAGGTCTTGTTACTGGGTATACAAAATGGCTTGGTAATTTATGTAAAGGAGATTTAGGAATTTCCTTTAAATACAATAAACCAGTAGCTACAGTGATTGGTGAAAATATGTGGATTTCCTTTGCGATTGCTGTTATTGCAACCATTCTTCAATTTCTAATTGCTATTCCGTTAGGAATTTCAAGTGCTACGCATCAATATTCAGTAAGAGATTATATGGTAACAATTTTTACTATGATTGGAATATCCCTGCCTACCTATTTTTTTGCAGCAATTGTAATAAAGGTGTTTTCGGTAAATTTAGGATGGTTCCCGTCGAATGGTTTAATTTATGCTTCCGCAAACTATGAAGATACTTTCATAGGAGCTCTTACTAAATTTGGTGATATTGTTCATCATTTAGTTTTACCAATTTCTGTTAGTGTAATTTTATCAATTGGTGGACTAATGAGATATACAAGAACTAATACTCTTGAAGTATTAAATGCGGATTATATTAGAACAGCTCGTGCTAAAGGCTTATCAGAAAAGAAAGTAATTTATAAACATGCTTTTAGAAATACAATGATACCACTAGCCACTTTACTTGCGGGAATTTTACCATCACTATTTGGTGGTATGATGATTACAGAACAAGTATTTGGTATTGATGGAATTGGACGGCTTGCTTATCAAGCATTAAGAGAGGGTGATATTCCTTTTGTAATGGGATATAATATGTTCCTAGCCATCTTAACTGTTATAGGAACTTTGTTTTCTGATATTATGTACTCAATTGTAGACCCTCGTGTAAAATTAGGTAAATAGGTGACTTATGAATAAAATAGAAGAAATAAAACAAGAGACTATTAACCAAGAAGAAAATACATCAGAAAGTATACCTGAACAAACGTATAAAGAAATGAGTCCATTAAGGCTAGTTTTAAGAAGATTTTTTCGTTCAAAATTGTCTTTAGTTGGAATTATTTTAATTGTTGCTTTATTTTTGTTTTCTTTTTTAGGTCCAGTTGTATATCAAAAATGGGGAGAAGAAACTGTTGATAGAACTCAAAAAATTCAAAAAATTGAGACTACACATACTTTTATTGATAATAATGGTAATGAAATAACTGTCATCCAAGTATTAGAACATATCAATGAGATTAATGATTATGATAATCCTAGTAAAGAGCATTTATTAGGAACCGATGATAAAGGAATGGATATTTTTGTAAGGTTAATGTATGGAGGAAGAATTTCTTTAACAATTGGATTTATTGTTGTTATTTTAGAAACTTTGATTGGTATATTATTAGGCGGATTAGCAGGATATTTTGGCGGATGGGTTGATCAATTGATTATGAGAATTGTTGATATTTTCAATTGTATTCCGACATTGCCAATTCTTTTAATCGCCTCTGCAATGATTGAATCATGGGAACTTGACCCAGATAAAAATATTTATATATTGATGGTTATTATAACAATTTTTGGTTGGAGTGGAGTAGCACGAATGGTTAGAGGTCAAATTTTATCATTACGTGAACAAGAATATATTACAGCAACTGAAGTAATGGGACTTCCTATTTGGCGTAAAATATTTAAACATTTGATTCCTAATGTTATGCCTCAATTGATCGTTAGTATGACTCTTGGTCTTGGTAGTGTTATCTTATATGAATCTACTCTTAGTTATTTAGGTTTGGGTGTTCAGTTGCCAAAAGCAGCATGGGGTACAATGATTTCTACTGCAAACGATCCTCAAATTTTAAATTATCATATGAATATGTGGTTACCAGCTGGTATTATGATTGTAATTGCGGTATTAGGCTTTAACTTTATTGGTGATGGGCTTCGTGATGCTATGGATCCCAAAGCTAAGAAATAGGTGAAAGATATGGAGAAAAAAACTAAAAAAACTTCAAATTATATTTCTATCAAAGAAAGTAGAGCAATTATCAAATACAATATTAAACAGATGAAATATTATGAAAATCTAAAACGTCAAAAACGTGATGAATCTGAGTATATCACTAGTATGAAAGATCCCAATAATATTATTGAAATTGATAATTTAAAAACATGTTTTTTTACTGATAATGGAACGGTTATGTCGGTTAATGGTGTTTCCTTTTCCATTCCTAAAAATAAAATTGTAGGTGTTGTTGGAGAATCAGGTTGTGGTAAAAGTGTAACTTCACTTTCAATTATGCAATTAGTACAATCTCCCCAAGGCCAAATTGTTGACGGACAAATTAAATTTAATTATGAAGAATTAGGCTATTATGAAGATGGAACTAAAAAAGCATATGATATTACAAAAATGCCTTTAAAAGAAATTCATAAAATTCGTGGCAAAGATATTACAATGATTTTTCAAGAACCGATGACTAGTCTAAATCCTGTATTTACTATCGGTTATCAACTTGATGAGGTTAGTTTCATTCACAATAAAGAAATTACAAAAGAAGAGGCTAAAAAACATAGTATTGATATGTTAAATAAAGTTGGAATATCAATGCCAGAACATGTATATGATTCTTATCCTCATGAATTATCAGGAGGGATGAGACAAAGAGTGATGATTGCGATGGCTCTGGCTGGGAATCCTAAGTTAATTATTGCCGATGAACCTACAACAGCGTTAGATGTTACAATTCAAGCGCAAATTTTAGAATTATTGAAAGATTTGCAAAAAGAACAAGGTTGTTCAATCATGTTGATTACTCATGATTTAGGTGTAATTGCAGAAATGGCTGATGAAGTTGTCGTTATGTATGCTGGTCGTGTTATTGAAAAAGGTACTTCTAAGGAAATTTTCCATAATCCACTGCATCCATATACTATTGGTTTACAGAAAAGTAAGCCATTGATTACTTCTAATTCAAATGAACCACTTTATTCCATTCCTGGTCAAGTACCAAGTTTAATTAATTTACCAAATAGTTGTTATTTCAAGAATCGTTGTAATAAATGTATTGCTAAATGTACTGGTGAATATCCAAAATTGATTAAAGTAAGTGACAGTCATTATGTAGCTTGTTATTTGTATGAACAAAAGGAGGAAAATTAAGTGGATAAAATGACAGAATTTATCTTAGAAGTAAATAATTTAAAAAAGTATTTTCCTTTGGATAAAAATTTATTTGGTAAACCTGCTAGATATTTAAAGGCTGTTGATAATGTTAGTTTTAAATTAAAAAAAGGAACTACCATAGGGGTAGTTGGTGAATCTGGTTGTGGTAAAACAACGCTTGGAAGAACGATTTTAAAATTATATCATCCTGATGGTGGTGAGATTTTCTTTAATGGTGAAGAATTAACTCATTTGTCAAAATCTCAAATGCAAAAATATCGTACAAAAATTCAATTAATTTTTCAGGATCCTTATTCAAGTTTGCCACCACGAATGACAGTCGGAAATATTATTTCTGAAGCTGTAAAGGTTCATCATATTGTTCCAAAAGATGAAGTAGCAATGTATGTTCAAGAAATTATGAAAAAATGTGGATTACCACCACAATATTATGATCGATATCCTCATGAATTTTCAGGAGGACAACGTCAACGGATTTGTATTGCTAGAGCATTAGCTGTAAAACCAGAATTAGTGATTTGCGATGAACCAGTTAGTGCTTTAGATGTATCAATACAAGCGCAAATCATTAATTTATTAAAAGAATTGCAAAATAGTATGGGACTTACCTATGTATTTATATCTCATGATTTATCAGTAGTGAAATATATCACCGATCAAGTAATGGTAATGTATTTGGGTAATGTAATGGAATTAGGTGAAACTGATGAAATATTTGATAATCCTCTTCACCCTTATACACAAGCATTATTTTCAGCAGTACCAGTACCCGATCCAGATGTAAAAATGAAAAGAATTATTTTAAGTGGTGATATTCCTTCGCCTGCTAACCCTCCTAAGGGGTGTAAATTTCATACTAGATGTTCTAAATGTATGAAAGTTTGTAAATATAATGAACCAAAATACATTGAAGCAACTAAAAATCATTTTGTTTCATGTCATTTATATGATCAAGAAATAATGAATAATTTAAGTTTTTATGATAAGGAATATGATGAAATGATGGCAAAGGAAGCCGAAATGAAAGAAAAAGATAAGAAAGATAATGAAAAAGAATAAAAAAGAAAAATTTGTTGATGATGGAAGAACAATCTATAATATGGATGTAGATGGTCTTCCTAATAGACGAAACAAGAATAAGGTATATGTAACAAAAGAAGAAAAAAAGTTAATCATTCAAACAGCTTTAAAACATTATATACCAATTTTATTTGGTGTAATTGTATGTTTCTTTTTAGCAATGTTACTTATAAAATTATGGCTTGGATAATATAACAGGAGGAAAAAATGAAGAAAAAAATAATATCTTTTTTTGTAATTCTCTTTTTGTTGATTGCTTGTGTTTCGTGTGAAAAGAAAAATCAAGGTATCGTAGATGGTGTTATTGATTCTAATAACCCTCAAAATTTACAAATTTTACGTAGTGACTTGAAGTTAACACAAGAACAAGTAATGTCACAAATGAAAGCAGATAACATAAAAAAGAACAATGGATATGTTGATAATGATGAAATTATTACTTTAATTCAGTTAGAAGATGAAGCCTTAATAGATTCATATATCAATACATATTCTGATAAATCCGATTCGGTTGCTGAATTTGCAACATCAAGTATAGGAAAAAATAAAACATTAAGAATAAAACAAAAACAAGAAGCATTGATAAATGAACTAAAAGCCAAAGAGTTAATTCTTAGTGTTGAATATCAATATACAACAATTATTAATGCAATTGCAGTGAAAGTGACTTATAAGAATTTTAAAAAGTTAGCAAAACTAGAAAATGTGGAAGCTGCATATATCACTGATACATATAATCTACCACAATCAGTTGATGTTGAAACATCAGCAGTTGAAAATATTGTTGATGTATATCCAACAGGAATCTTTAATTCTAGTAGTGTTAAGTTTACAGGTGAAGGAACAGCTGTTGCTATTTTAGATTCAGGATTTGATTGTAGTCATAGTGTTTTTTCTAAACAACCAAGTGTTCAAATGATTACAGATAAAGATATTGCGGCAATTTTAAATCAAACAAAAGCGGCTGCCTTATCAAGTGGTTTAGAATTATCAGATGTTTACTATAGTAGAAAAATTCCTTTTGTATATGATTATGCTGATAAAGACCATGATGTATTCCCATATGATTCAGAACATGGCACTCATGTTGCAGGAATCATTGGTGGTTCTGATGATACAATTACGGGGGTTGCAGTCAATACGCAATTGGTATTACAAAAAGTGTTTCCTGATTTAAATGATGGTGCAGATACACAAGATATTTTAGCTGCTTTAGAAGATGCGGTTTTACTCGGTGTTGATGCAATTAATATGTCACTTGGGTCATCTTGTGGTTTTAGTAGAGAACAAGATAATGATGCAATTAATGAAATATATGATAAAATTAATGAAAGTGGTATTAGTTTAATCACAGCAGCTAGTAATAGTTATAGTTCTGCTTTTGGTGGAGAACAAGGTAATACAAATATGGTTACTAATCCTGATTCAGGTACTGTTGGCTCACCATCAACTTATTATGCAGCATTATCTGTAGCTTCAATTAGTGGAACTAAAAGCAAATATATTGTTGGAAATGATGCGCAAATTTTCTTCTTTAAAGAATCAAATGATATTAATGGTAATGAAAATGATTTTTTCAAAGAAATTGGTTTGAAAGAAGGAGAGACCAAAACCTTTGAATATGTTACTGTTCCTGGTGTTGGTTTACAAGTAAATTATAGTACTTTAGGTGATTTGACAGGAAAAATTGTTTTAGTTAGACGTGGAGATAATACCTTTGAGGAGAAGGCTCAAAATGCTAAAAATGCAGGAGCTTTAGCTTGTATCATCTATAATAATGTTGAAGGTGATATTTCGATGTCAATGGGTAAAAGTGATCATATACCAACTATCTCGATTTCAAAAGATGATGGAGTAAAATTAGCTAGTAAAGACAAAGGAACCTTGACAATTAGTTATAATTATCAAGCAGGACCATTTATGTCTGATTTCTCTAGTTGGGGTCCTACACCATCTTTAGAATTAAAACCAGAAATTACTGCTCATGGTGGAAATATATTATCATCAGTTCCTGGTGGTGGGTATGATCAAATTAGCGGTACTTCAATGGCTGCACCTAACCTTTGTGGTATTGTAGTTTTAATTAGACAATATTTAAAAGAACAATATCCATCTTATACTGCTAAAGAAATATCTGTTTTAACTAATCAATTATTGATGTCTACGGCAACTATTATTAAAAACGAAGAGGGAAATCCTTATTCTCCTAGAAAACAAGGAGCGGGTCTTGCTAGTTTATATAATGCAGTAAATACAAAAGCGTATATTACTGTAGATGGTAGTGATCGCACGAAACTTGAATTATTTGATGATCCTAAAAGAACTGGTGAATATACAATGGAATTTAATGTTGTAAATTTATCTAATACAACTGTTAGTTATAATTTAGATTTAGTTGGAATGACAGAAAGTGTTTCATCATCTGATTCAAAACATGTTGCTGAAATGTCACAAATTTTAAATGGAAATGCAAATTTTGAAGTAATGAGTGGGGGAACTTTAAATGGAACAACTTTAAAAATTGAAGCCAACCAGATTGCAAAAGTAAAAGTACAATATAATTTAACTGCTGAAGATAAAAAACTTATTGATTCATTATTTCCATATGGAATGTTCGTTGAAGGATTTGTTAAATTAGTAGCAACTGATAGTAATGAAATTGATTTAAATGTGCCTTTCCTTGCCTTTTATGGTGATTGGACAGAGGCACCAATGTTTGATAAAACGTACTATGAAGTAGAAAAAGAAGCAAATGATCCATCTATAGATGAAGAAGACAAATTAAAAGCGGATTACTATGCTACAACTCCATATGGTTCATATTTTTATAACTATATTATTCCGCTAGGAACGTATTTATATGATATTGATACAACAAAATATGATTATATTAGTGCATCTGATGATAAAATTGCTATTTCTAATATTCTTGGTACAATTGATGGAATATCTTCTGTATATGGTGGATTATTAAGATGTGCAAAAGAAATGCGTTATAGTATTGTTGATAAATTAACAGGTGAAGTGGTATGGGAAAAAATTGATTATAATGCCAATAAGGCTTATTCTTTAGGTGGTTCACCTATTCCATATTATGATTTTTTAGATATCAGTTCATACCAATTAGGTTTAGTTAATAATCGCCAATATGAGTTCAAAATGGAGGCTTTATTAGATTATAAAGATGGTGGAATAAATACAAATGTTAGAAATACGTTTAGTTTTGATTTTTATGCTGATGATGAAGCACCAGTATTAAAAGATGCATCATATGAAAAAATATATGATAAAAATCTTAAAAAAGATCGTTATTATTTAACGCTTACAGTTTATGATAATCATTATGCTCAATCAATTACACCTATTTTATTTACTTCAAATGAAAGTTATACTTTCTTAACCGAAAATCCAATTCCTATTTATAGTGAAAAGGGTAAGGATAGTAAAGTTCGGTTTGAAATAACTGATCTTTTAGATGATATTTGTGAAGATGAATTAATCACTAGTGCACTGGCTTTTTCCATTGATGATTATGCTTTGAATTCTAACATCTATTTATGTCAACTTCCAGGAACTAAAGGTGATTTTAAATTCACAAAAGATGGGACACTTAGTGGAACTGATTTAGTTATTCTATCTGTTTATGAAGACGAAGTGGTTGATTTAACAAAATATCTTGCAACTGCAGATACATCAGTAGATGCAGATAAAGATTATTTAAAATATTTATCTTGGTCATCATCAAACGAAGAAATTGCTCAAGTCAAAGATGGACAAGTAAAAGGCATAAAAGCAGGCAGAACAACCATTACAGTTCAAGAAGCAATGGATTTAAAACAAGCAGTTATTATTATTAATGTTAAAGAGCGTCCAACACAACGTTTATTAGCATCGCAAAAAAATCTAGCAATCCAAAAAGATGTCGATAGTGCAAGTAATGAAAAAATTGAATCCATTCGGTTTTCTTATTTTAAAACCCTGTTTGCTTATTCAAGAGCTGCTCAAACCAGTGAAATTGGATCAACCGGAAGCAAAATTTTTATATCTAGTCTTCCATCTATTAACTTTTATCCAGGGGAAAGAATTCAGTTATTTTATGACTTAGATCCTTGGTATGTTGAAGATCAATATAAATTATCCTTTTCTTCAACCAATCCTTCAGTAGCAAGTGTAGATGAAAATGGTGTTGTTACTGGCCTTAAAAAGGGGAATACAACAATTGTTTTAAGCGTTGAAGGTTCAAATATTATGGCAAGAATTCGGATAACGGTTAAAAGTGAATTTGTTATTGAAGATAGAGTATTAGTTGCATATAAGGGTTTAGGTGGCGATGTAGTGATTCCTGATGATGAAGGAATATATGCCATTGGTGCTTATGCATTTTGTTTATATGAAACAGATAATACAGTAGATTTACCAGAAGATGATTATGATGCCAATAAGATCCCTTCTAGTAATACGACAATTAAATCAGTAGTCATTCCTAAGGGTGTTGAAGAAATCCAAAAATATGCTTTTTATAATTGTTCGGGTTTGGAAAAAGTTGTCATTCCTGATACTATTAAATATGTTAGAGAATATGCTTTTTATAAAGATGTAAAGTTAAAATCAATTAATTTAGAGAATGTTCAAACGATTGGTGCTTATGCATTTTATAATTGTGAAGTATTAAATAATATTAATTTAGATAAAATTTATGCTATTGGCAAAAATGCTTTTGAAAATTGTACAGCACTTGAAAAGGTTGATATTAGTACTTTAAGAAATTCTGGTAAAGAGATATTTAAAGGATGCAAGTCTTTAAAAGAAGTAATATTTGCTGAAAATACTAAACTTTCATATGCAATGTTTGTTTCTTGTGGAATTGAACAAGTTACTTTATATGAAACAGTAGAAATTCCTGAATTTTGTTTTGCGAAATGTGAGAATTTAACTGATGTTTTTATTGAATCATCATTGGTTAAAATTTCTAAAGGTGCTTTTAGTGAATGTACAAAGTTAGTTCATGTTACCTTTAATGGTAGTGTTGATAAAATTGATGAGCAAACTTTTTATAAATGTACTTCTTTAAAAACAATTATGCTTCCTAATTGTGATGTTGAACTGGGTGCATATACATTTTATATGTGTGAATCATTAGAAGAAATTCAATTTGGTAGTAATACAAGATTAACTCATCTTTCTGGTTCAATTTTTGAAGGAACTGCGGTATCACAATTTGTAGTGGATGCTAATAATCCATATTATTGTGTTCAAGGTGGATATTTATTGAATAAAGATGAAAATACTATCATTTTTATCATACCTACTTGGAGTGAAAAAAATGTGATTATTCCCGATACAATTACTGTTATTGGTGAGGGAGCATTTAGTGGAATTGATATTGAACAAATTACAATTACGAATCCTCATACAGTAATAGAAGCTTTTGCTTTTACAAATTGTGCAAATTTAACTCATGTTTTCTTACCAGAACAAAATAATATTGTAATAAAAAAACGTGCTTTCAGTTATACAACAGCTTTGGTAGAAATTAGTAATTTAGATCAAGTATTAACAGTTGAAGAATATGCTTTTGCTAATAGTGGAATAAAAGAAGTAACTATTGGTAGTAATGCAACTTATGGTGAAGGTGCTTTTTATCAGTCATCAGTTGTAAAAGTAACAATTGGTAAAAATAGTATTTTTGGACTTGGTGCCTTTCAAAATTGCCAATATTTAACAACTGTTGTAATGCCTGAGGAAGGTAATGTGCATTTTGGTGTTGCATGTTTTGCAAATGATAGTAAATTAGTTGAGATTGATTTATCTAAAATTGATAATGTAATTGAAAAAGAGACATTTTATGGTTGTTCAAGTTTATCGAAAGCCAATTTAGAACATGTTGAAGAAATTGGCAATTATGCTTTTAGTGATTGTGCATCTTTAGTTTATTTACATATGCCAAAAGTTATTAAAATCGGTGAGGGTGCTTTTTCAAGATATGATGAAAATGGAGGCGCTCCTCAAATCTTTGATTTAATTTTACCGAATACTTTAAAAGTGTTATCCGATGGGGCCTTTTTAGGTTGTGAAGGATTAACAAAGGTAATTTTACCTGAATCTATTGAAGAAGTGGGTGATTATTTATTTGCCTATTGTATAAATTTACAAGAAGTAGAGTTACCAATCAATATGAAGTATGTTGGTTTATATAGTTTTGCAGGATGTAAATCATTAACAAATATTAATTTAGAACATGTTGAAGAGATTGCGGATTATGCTTTTACTTCATCTGAAATTTTACAAAAAGTCAACTTATCCAATGTTGTTACAATCGGTTTTGGTAGTTTTGCAAGTACAAGTCTTAGTGGCAATCATCAACTTGATAAATTACTAAGTGTAGGTGATTATGCTTTCCAAAACACTTATTTGACCACTTTTAATGCACCAAATTTAGAAAAAATTGGAATTGCTGCTTTTGAAAATAATCAATTATTAACATCATTTGTTTTTGGTTCAAATTTAAAAGAAGTGGGTAAGAAAGCTTTTGATGGATGTGCAAATTTAACTAGTTATTATTATGATGATACAACAACTGGTCAGAAAGTTACTACTTTTAAACTAAATGAGTATGCTTATTTGAAAGATAGTATTTTATATACGAAACTTCCTAATGGTAAATATCAAGTATCATCTATTCCTGGTGGGTTAAATGTTGATACTTTAGTTATTGATGAAGGAACTTATCGAATTGAAGATTTTGCGGGAAGTATGAATAAGTTTATTGAAAAAATTATTTTTCCAGATTCATTAAAAACGATTGGTAACTATGCATTTTATAAGTTTGAAAATTTAAAAGAAGTAGAATTTAAATCATTTACAGCACCGGCTTTTGAAGATGCATATAATAAGGCAGCCTCACTAGTTGAAACGGATCCAGGATATGAGTTATTACATAAATATTTTGATTTATTTGGGTATGAACTGTATTATTATACATTTATTGATTTAGTTGGTAAAAGAGAACCCATTCAAATGATTTTGCCGGCAAACACTGATATCGAAGGCTATGATTCAATTGTATATCAAGCTTATTTTGGAAAGGTTGAAAATGCTGAGAGATCTACGTATCAAGCAATGCATAAAAATATGATTACTTTCCTTGAAAAAGCAGAAAAAATAAATGATATTCAAATAGTTAATCTATCGCATGAGAAATTAATCAATGATGCCATTACTGCTTATAATGCCATTAAACAAGATCCAACAATTTTTGGGATTGATTTAGAAGATTGGAATAATCTTGTTGATAAAGTATTTGAATCAAAAACGACTTTAATGCAAATTAAATTATCTAAAGCTTCATTAGAGGTTCAAAATTTACAACAAGAAATTAATAATTTGCCGACGACATTTACTATTGGTTTATTAGATACATTAAAAGAAATCTCAAGCAAAATCAATAATTTAAAAGCAGATGATAAATTAATTTTGGATTTAACAAATTATAATAATTTAGTTTCATCTTATAATGAATATATAGCAAATGTGGAAACGGAGATTATGCCAACAATCAAAGCAATTGATAATACAATCGTTTATGTAGTGTTATCTACTCTTGCTAGTTTATCGGCAATTGCAATGGTATTAGTTAGTAAAAAGTTTTTATTTAAATAGGAGGGCTATATGAAAAAGAAAACAATTATAATTATATCTATTTGTATAGCTGTCGCTATTGGAATAACAATCTTATGTATATGTTTATTTGGTGGAAAATTGAACAAACATATAAAATATATTGATAAATCGATGCAACAAGTTAAGTCAATAGATACAACATTATCGGTTACTGATACGGAAATATTGGTTTATCAATATATTAAAGAAGTTGATTTAATGGAAGATAATAGTGCAGTTATAACGACGAATAATAGAACTTTGGGTTCTAGTTATGAATTAGGGAATTCCATTCATACTGAAAAACAAGAAAATATCAATCGTAATGATTTGTTTAAAATGTGTTTAGAAAAGAAATATTTTTCTGATTATCTAATAGAAGATGGTGTTTTGACCTTTGATGTTTCTAAAGAAAATATCAGTAAAGTATTCAATACTGAAAATTTTGAAATTACAAATGATGCAACCTTTACCTTTACTTTTAAAAATAAACAATTGGTATCAATGAATTGTGTATTTCAAACGCTATCTTTAAAAAATGTCAATATTGATGTTACTTATCAATATTAAGGAGGATGAAAATGAGAAAAATTTTAACAATACTATTAACATTTTTAGGTCTTTTAACGATTTCTTCATGTAAATCATGTAAGAAAGAAACATTAGCTACACCTACTAATCTTACGATTAGTGAAGAAGGTTTAATTACTTGGGATAAAGTAGCTAATGCTAGTGAATATGTAATTTATATCAATGATAATTCATATAATGTTTCTAAAAATGAATATCAAGTAAGTGATTTAACAAAAGATTTTACTTATTATGTATATGCCAAAGGAACGAATTATTTAGATTCAAAGCCGACTGATAAAAAGGTATATAAGGCAGAAGTGAAACCACCAGTCATTTTAGATCCAATTACAATTGGGATTAGTGGACCATCAGAAGTAAAGTCAGAACAAAGTATCAAACTAATAGCTAATGTGGAAGGTACAGATAATAAAGAAGTGACTTGGTCAATTAAAGATGATGTAGAGTATGCAAGCATAACCCAAGATGGTACTTTGACAGCAGAAGCCGTAAATGGGGATACAATTATTGAAGTAATTGCGACTAGTAAATATGATTCAACCCAATCAGCTTCTAAAATAATTACAATTGTTGCGAAACCGGTTTTAACCCAAGCAATGTTAGATGCCTTAAATCAAGATAAAATTTCTTTTGAAGGGTATATTAATATTAGTTTATATACCATTGGTTTATTTGAAAAATTAGAATCAACTTATGTTACTGATGTCAAAACAGCAATGGATGGAACAAATTGGTTTGCACAATATGAAAATGGTGATACAGGAACAATTATGAGCTTATACTACAAAAACAACAAGAATAAAGCATGTCAAGTAGGTGTAAGTTTTATGAATGAAGAAGAATATTTTCCAATGTTAGATGATTTAGGTAATGAAGTATCATTTATTGATTCGGGATTATACAATGGATTAAAAAATTTAACTGTTGATGATTTTACTTTTAATTTAGAAACTTGGCGATATGAATATACAGGAAGTGATAAAACATTACCATCTAAAGTTCTTGCTGCATCAAATCCGTATGATTTTGTTCCAACTGGTTTTGCCTTAATTATTGAAGAATCTGAAATTATGGGAATTTATTCAAAAAGTGAGCCAGATTATTCATTAGTAGATGGATACAAAGGAATTCAAGAACTTATTGTAACAATAAATTTAGGAGATTCTGTGAGTGTACCTACAATATCTAAATATGATCACGAAGATATTCATGATGATTTACAATTAGCAATTGATAACATGAATGCTCTTACTTCTTATACATTAGATTTTAAAGAAATTACAGCTTCTTATATGTCATCTGGTGTTGTAGAAAGTGGATTTACGGAATATATTACAGGTACTGATTGCTATTTTGCTCCATATAATGTTAAATATGATTCACAATTAAATGAAATTCATACATATTTAGAGAATGCAAGTTATGGCTATAAGAAAATAAATGACAATCTATACAATACGTATTATCAAGATACTGATGGTGCATATTATGCTTCTCGTGCATATCAAAGTGATTTTAGCTTAGCTAAACCAACATTTGCTTTTGCAGCAGAAATTTTTAGAACTTATTATGAAAATCCAGAAGATGGTACAATAACTTATTATGTTGATGATGTGATGAGCCCTGTTGCTTCAACTTTCTATTATGGAGTGGGTAATGATATTAATTTATATGGTATTTTTGCAACTCGTGGTTATATATCAACAAGCGAATCGTTTACTCCATATGTGGTTGTTAAAGATGGATATATTATTGAAGCGTGCTTTTATTTTTATATTGGTTCAATCTATGGTGTAGTAGAGCTTAAGTATGATGAGTTTAATACTACTACTTTACCAGAGAATGTAAATGTTGAATTTGAAGCAAGAGAAGTTCCAAGTTCTTGGAATGAGTTAACAATTGAGGTGACTAGTGGATCAGATCCAACAACTGAAGATGAATATACTGCTAATGCCTTAGATTATTTGAAGAGATATTTTGAAAATGATAATATTGATAATGAATTGCCTTTCTTTGGTAACGCCCTAGGTGATACTTATGGTTTTGGCTTAACAACTATTTATATTCCTAAAGGGCAAGATAAAGTGAAGAATGCAATTGTTTTCTACTATGATGTACCTCTTGATATCAATTATACAATTGATTCATCATTAAAAGAGGTAGAAAATTATCTATTGTCTCTTGGTTTTGTAAGAGATAGTAATGGTAATTTTAAAAAAGGCAATATTAATATTGCTCCAACCGATTATAGTTTAGATTTACTAATCTATGTTTGGAAAGATTAATTTTAGAAAGGAATATATATGAATATGAAAACAAAACAATTTATTACTAAAAATTTTATATTTGTATTAGCAGTTTTACTATTAATGGCTTTTACCGGATGTAAAAAAACTTATGAAGTAAAATTTGATAGTGCAGGTGGCAGTTCGGTTGAAACACAAGAAGTCAAAAAGAACGGAACAGTTACAAAACCGGCTAATCCTACGAAGGAAGGATATGAATTTGAAAATTGGCTATTGGATGGAACAGCTTATGATTTTAATGCTAAAGTTACATCTAGTTTTACATTAGTTGCTTCTTGGAAAGAAGTTGTTAATCCTCAAAAAGCTACAATTGAAATTACATCAGATAAAGATGTGATGGAATATAATGGTTCAATTAAGTTTGAAGTAACGGTTACTAATGCAAATAATAATGCATATACCTTATCTACGAATTATGATGATTTAGTACAAATTGAAAATAATGTTTTAACTTTGAAAACAGAGATTACACTTGATAAATTTGTTACTGTAACAGCAACTTTAACTGAAGATCCTACCGTTAAAGCATCAAAATCAATTACAATTAAAGCGCCAATTGTTGAAGGACAAGTTGGAGAATTGACATCAGATATGTTAAAAGAAATTGGTAATCAAAGTATAACTGTAACTGGTGTTTTAACAGATTATTATAGAGATTTTAAAAATAGTGCTAATAATAGTACAAATGCTTATGATATGGTTGTTAAAATGAATGATGGTGTTTGGTATGGTGAATGGAATCATCAACTTGCAGTAGACAACAAAATGGTAGATTATTATCGTCGTAGTGAAAAAGATGGATATCGTGATTCATATGGTAATGTTGGTCATGCATTAGAAAGATTATATATCAATAAAAATAATGAGTTAGCATCTGCTATTGAAAAAAATTATAATAGTTTTCCTGTTCTTTGGGAACAACAACATTTATGGAATCATCTTGCAAATTTACAAATAACAAAATTTAAATACGATGCAGAAAATGATGTATATGAATATAAGGCTGATTTGACACAAGAATCTGATTTATATTTAATGACTTACTTATCATTCTCACTTACTCCAGTATTATCTGACACATTAGATAAATTATATTTAAAGGTGGAAAATGGTAAAGTAACACAATTGTTAGCTCAAACAGAAATTTTATATTATGGTAGCAATACAGAAGAAGATCCAGATGCGATGAGTTATTCTGATGTTAAAATTTCTTTCAGTAATGTTGGTACAACTGTCGTTGAAAGTCCTAAACCTTTTGATGCTCCAGATTATGCAGACAAATTACAAGCTGCTTTAGAAAAAATGCAAAACGCTAAAAACTATACATTTAGAGCAGCAGATACACAAACAAGTGCTCCTTCAGGAGATAGTGGAGATTATGAACTTTCTGCAACTTCTTTTGCAGCAAAAGGTGCTTTAGTATCATTAGCAGTAAAAGATTTTGTATCAAGTGTAGGAACTGTAGGATGCTATGGTCTTGTAACTGAGGATGCAATATTATTTGCTAATACTGGTAAATATTCATATTCAATGGATGGAAATGATTATTTTACTAATTATTCTGGATATAAACAAAATACTGATGGTACATATGATGAATTTAAATATAATTCAACACTTGGTGCTTTAGAAGGTACCAAAAAGGTAAATGGTAATATTTTTGATGTAATGCCAAAATTTGATTTATCACCTAACATTTTTATATTTGAAACTTCTTCAATTAAAAATGGGGTGACAACTTATACATTTAGATTAAATGAAACTGCTATTGCAAGAGATGTTGCAAAAGAACTTTCTGCATATAAATATGCTGCAAATGCTTCATCATCTTCATCTACAGCATTTAGAATAGTTGTTAGTGACAATGGTGATTTAGTTTCAACAACTTTCCCTTATGATCTTATTAGCGGAACTTATATTGGATATTGCACAACTACATATTCAAATGTAGGTACAACTGCTCTTGAAGAGGACACATTTACAGGTTATGTTCCTCGTGTTGTTAAAACTTCATGGGATCAATACACTACAAAATATTATAGTCCTGATTGCTCAACACTTACATCTCGTGATGAAAATACTGCAATTGTTTTAGAAGATGCTTATGGTGTTGCCGCAAGTAGCATCCCAGATCCAACTGTATTCTTAACTGCTTTTGGTGATAATATTAGTGGACCATTCTTTGATTGGAAAGAAAAAGGTGTTGATTCTGATGGAAATCCAATTTATAGTAAATTTATTAGTATTGTGGCAAGTTCAACTGATTTTGATGAAAATGCGAAAATTTTAAATTTTGATGAGATTATTGAAGTTTTAGGTGAAGAATTAGAAAAACTTGGTTTCCAACTTTCTATTGCTAATACTGATACATCAGGTGGTGAACTTGGTCAAAGTAACCGATATGTATGTTATGTAAATGAGGATATTCAAATTGTAATTGAAAATAATCACACCAAATATTTCTGGATTTATTTTTATAAAACTGGAGAATGGACTCTTAAATAAAAAAGAAAGTAGAGGTCGTTAATGAAGAAAAGATTATTAGTATTTATTACTGCTATTATCTTTAGTATCTTTTCGTTAAATAGTTGCTCTCAAAAAAATTGTTCAGGGGATAATCCTCCCCCTGAACCTTCTGATGTAATTGTTGTTCAAGTTTTAAAAGAAAGTATCGATATTAAAGATACGCAAGTTAGTCATTATAAATATAATGATTTGTTTAAAATATTAGTTAATAATGTTGAGCAAGTGGTGTTAGATTCTTATATTGATTTTTCTCAAGTACAGTCTACTCCTGGAAAATATGAGGTGTTTTGTAAATACAAAGAAGAATCAGCAACTCTAAAAGTGAATGTTGTTGAAACCATTTATGATCTTACGCTCAGCAAAGAAGAAATCACTTTGAAACAATCAGCAAGTTTAACCTATGATTATTTAAGTTTATTTAGTGCATCAATTGATGGAGTTAAACAAGAGATTAAAGAAGAACAAATAGAAACTAATCTAAAAAACGAAGAAGGCACGTATCAATATACGGTTCGTTTTAATGGTATCGTTAAGACGCTTACGATTCATATTATTCCTGATCATCATTTAGAAGTTATTTTATCTTATCCAATCTGTTATCTAGAAATCAGTCAAGTTGCTACTTTTGACTACACTCAATTATTTAGTTTATATGTTGATTATCAAGCTACCAAAATTGATATGAGTATGATTGATATATCATCAATAGCAAATCCTGTGATAGATACGCAATATCAAATAGTTTTTGAATACCAAATGGATGAAATTAGGGTAAGTGAGACGGCAATAGTACAGGTTGTTGAAGACGAGCAAATAGTTATTACTGCAAAACATGTTGTAACTTATCCCAATGATGCATTTATTGATTTAAAATCTTTATTTGAAATTAAAAAAGGTGATGAAATTATTCCTGTAACTTCTGCTATGATTGAAGGAGCAATTGATTATTCAAAGGCGGGGAATAGTGAGATTAAGTTAACTTATCAAGGCCAAGAAGTAGTTGCAATAGTTGAGGTAAGATTGGGTGTTGTGATTGATTACCATACATCAGATACCATAATTATAAAAAAAGGTACTAATCAACAAAATTATGCTTTTGAAAATGATTTTGAGGTGACGATTAATGGCATTCGGTTTGATCAAATACAAAGTTCTTATTTTGATTTATCAGAAGTAGATTTTGATAATGTAGGAACATATCAGGTAACATTAACTATTCCTTATAATGATAAAGCCTTATCCTTATCAGGTGTAAAATGGACATATTACGAAAAGACAATTGAATATATTGTTGTTGAAAATGAATATAAAATTACGATTAAAGATGATGATTTAATAATTAATAAAGATGACTTGAAATATAATATATATTCTAATTTAGAAGTAATAATTAACAACAGAAATCAAACTTTAGTTGAAAATAAGGATTATGTAGATATTATATCTTGTTATGTAGAATTGCTTTCAGATCCAATAGATTATAATGATTTAGGTCGTCAACTTGTTGAAATTGCTGTTTATGTCAATGGTCCAAATAATGAACCCGTAATTGTTTCTTATACTGTCACTATTAAATCAGAATTAGAAGTTATTGCAAGTGATAAAGCAATTTTTACTGGCACTACACTTTATACAAAAGATTTATTTAAAATTGTAAATGGCAAAGAAGAAATAGAAGTTACAAATGAAATGATTAGTGGTAAAGTTGATTGCTTTACTCCAGGTATTTATTATGTAACAATTAGTTATCAAGGAATTGAAAAGACATCAAAAGTTGTTGTTTTTGATAATAAAATGATGGGTACATATAAAACGAATTTAACAACAATTCCTCAATCCGAAAGTACAGAAGAAGATGATTATGGAATTCAAACAGAAAAACCAACCATTCTTGGTGATTTTATTGTCAGTGATGATGGAACAATGATATTATCTGGTACAAAACTAGAATTAATTGGTGGCAACAATGAGACAACGATGCAAGTAATGTATGGTAGAAACATTTATAATCTATATTATATTGAACCTGGTATTGTTGTTTTTATTCCATTAAATGAGATGAAAATGTCCTATAATGATAATAGTAGACCAATGATTTATTTTAATGATAGTGTATGGTCTTTAGAAGATAGAGTCGTGATTAATTCAACATCTTTACATGTATTACAACTTACTTATACTGGTTATAGTATAGATTTATTTCAAATTAAATCAAAATTAGACAATACAACTTATTGGTATGGTTTAAGAATTGCTTTAGTTGAAAAAAATTCTGTTGATACAGTTTATGAAGTCTCTTATGGTGAAGTACAATTTGTTGAAACCTTTGATCAATTTCCGGGTTCTTATTATCATTTTGAATTTAAAGAAGATAGATATTATATGCAATTGCAAACACCTACTTTAGGAAAAATTCAAAAAGAAAATAATGAAAAAAAATATGCCAATACGACTTTTGTAGGTACCTATAATGGGAAAGAAGCTACTTTGGTTTCTGATTCAAATGAGGGGTTCTCATTAATTCAAGATTCGGTAAGGATATTTAATGTTACATCCTATGAGATAAGTAAAATGAAAAATGGTGGAGTAAATTATTTTGATGATACTTTGCTCATTTATACTTTTGAAGAAAATATTTATTCTTATAAATTTATTCTAAATTTAGATGATAAAACATTTACTTACATTGAAAAAGATTCCTATTATGGTCTGTATGAAACAGATGATATGTATTTGTTTTTTGATGGTTATGGTAGTGGACATTTTAATCCAAATAATAAAAGTTATCAAGAAGAATTATTCAATTATATTGTGATTGGCGATAGCATTGAATTGCAATTTAAAGACTCTAAACAAGAATTATTTCATGGATACCATGCTAAATTTTATATTGATGCCTTTGGTAATGTTCTAACAACCAATTATTTAAGTGATGAAACCAAAATAGGTACAAGATTTATAAATAATCATATTACTAAAGGAGCCATTGTGAATATTTATTCCTATCAAATTGGTCAAGATTCTGATAGTGTAGCTAAATCTCTTCTTTATGATAATATTGAAATTATCACTAAAGATGGTATTCTTTCTAAAGAAGAAATGAAAAATTGTATTGATGTTTCAAAAGTAAGATTTAATACACCTGGATTTTATCAATTTAGTATTAAAATCAATATTGATGGCAAGGATGTAATTGCGTATTATGCGATTCAAGTATTAGAAGATATATATAGTAGCAATTCAATTGCAACTACCTATGGGAATGGTATTATTTTTAATCAAAATAGTTTATCAATTGATAAATATGGTCAAGTAGTTTTAAATTGTGCTGGTACGATTTACAAAGGCAATATTAAAATACATGATGATAATAGCTTTATCATTAATGCAAAAGATGAAAATAATAAAAAAATTGTCGCAAATGGTAATCAAATAACCGATGGTTTAATTATTTTAAAATGTAGTGGAGCAATTAATTTCCAAGATTACTATACAACAGGAACTTATAAAATAACTGGTTGTGAAAATCATTATTTAAGACGAATCACGGTTAATAATGAAAATATCTATATATATTCAAGTATTTTAAATGGTTTAGGAGAAATTGTAACTGTAACTAGTTTAAATGATATGGAACCATCACAAATCGGTTCAATCAATGAAATAGTAACTTCACAAAAAGAAATAGTAGTAAAAATCAATTCATGGGAAAGTACAACAACAGGTTTAACAATTTCTGATCCTTATCGTGGTACGTATACTAATGAGGATTCAACTATTATTGTGAGTGGTTTTAATCATGTAATTGTTGATGGTGTAAGTGGCGAATATATTTTAAATGATAATGTAATTACTGTGATGATTCAAGATAAAGTAACATTATATAGATTAAATAATCAAGATTACACATTTGAAAAATTAGACATAATACTTGACAATAGTATTGTCGAAGGAAAAACTTTTAGTGCTAGCCATAAGTTTGTTTGTGATATATATAGTTATGTTGCCAATACAACATTTACATTTCAAGCAAATGGCGAAGTATGCATTGTATCTACTTCAAGTGAACATGATAGCGGTAATTATGCATGCGAAAATGATGTGTATCATCCTAGTTTTGCTAGCAGTGAAGGGGTTATTGGTACATATGTTGTGAATAATAATAAATTGACAATTAAAGTCAATGGTGAAACATTTGTTTTCTTAATAACAAATGTTTTAGATGCTAGTGAAATAATTAGTTTAGAAACAACCATAAATAGTGATGAACATGGTTATTTTGCTAACAATACAACCTTTAAAAGACAATAATAAGGGAAAAAATTAGAGAGGAGAAATCAAAGATGAAACGTGGTAAAATTTATTTAGTCTTCGTACTTTCTTTACTACTTATGATTATTACCTCATGCGTTAAAGATGATCATACTCATCAGTATGATAAATGGATTATAGATGTTAATCCTACTGAAACTGTAGTTGGACAAGCACACAGAACATGTGATTGTGGAGAAGTGGAAAAAACGCAAGTTCCAGTTTTAACTGATACGTCTGTTTGGGAAAAATCGATAAAAGAAGCTACTTGTAGTAGTGAGGGAAGTATCAATTATACATCTGTTTATGGTACAGTTGTTATAGTTGTTGAAAAATTAGAACATAGTTATGGTGAATGGCAGATTGTAGTTGAGCCTACTGAAACAACTAAAGGTAAGGCTCAAAAAGAATGTGTATGTCATGCGGTTGTTGAACAAGAAGTACCAGTTTTAACTGATACGTCTGTTTGGACTAAAACAGAAGAAGCGGCAACTTGTACAAAAGAAGGTAAAGTTACTTATTCTTCAATCTATGGTGATATTGTAAAAACGATTGGCAAATTAAATCATAATTATAAAAATTATCAAGTAGTAACTGCTCCAACATTGACAGAAGAAGGTCTTGCAAAAGGTGTTTGTGATTGCTCGGCTACTGATGAGGTAGTGTTGCCAGCATTAACAGATGATACATTCTGGACTGTTATTGATGAAACAAATCCAACATGTCAATTCGTTGGTAGTAGAACATATCGTAGCCAATATGTTGATGTGACTATAGAACTTGAAAAGTTAGAACATAGTTATGACTGGACTATTACAACTGCTCCAACATTAACAGAAGAAGGTTCTGCTGAAGGAGTATGTAGTTGTGGCGATACAACAGTTGTTGATTTGGCAGTTTTAACTGATACGTCTGTTTGGGAAATTATAGAAGAAAATGCGGCAACATACAATGAAAAAGGAAGTGTTGTTTATCATAGTATTTATGGTGATGTAACCTTAGAAACGGCTAAAAAAGTAGCACCATATGATAATAAAACTTATTCATCTTTTTCATATGATGTTGATAATGATGAAGGTGGTTACAAAAATGGTGTAGTTGGTGTTGAAACTGCTTGGAATCAAATTACAATCACCCTTGATGAATTTGGTAAAGGCATTGGCACTGGTTATCCATTTAGAGGATATGTTGAAATCAAAATGTTAGATGAAGAAACTGGTAAAATTGAAATCAAAATAACAAAGGTTCTTGAAGAATCAGGTGAAGATGGTAAACCGGTTTTAGATTTAAATGAAGTATCAGTTTATTATGGATATGTAGATTTTGAAAGTGGTATCATTGTAAGCGCATATAGTGCAACCTTTGATCAAATACATGTATGGACTCCATTTGAAGTAGGTGTAACAGATGAGTCAAGTAAGGCATCTTCATGGGATAATTCTATTGCGATAACTTATACCTATGATGCTACAGCATATAATATTTTTGTTTACAAAGATCAAGTATATTATGGTGTATCTTTTGTTGATTTAATGGGAAATAATGTCAATGCAGAAGCATGTTATAATAATGAATATGTTTATGTAAAAAATCAAGATGGTCATATTTTAGTTGGCTTTGTTTATAATGGTACAAAATTAGTATTGGCTGATGGTTTAGAAGGCACATATACTTCAACTGATGATGTGTTAATTCTTTCAGGATGTGGTACACTTACTTATAATGGTATGAGTGGAACTTATGAATTATTAGAAGGTGAAACGAGTACAATTGGTGTTTATGTTGATGATAAATATTATGAAGTTACATTGACAGAAGATACTTTTGTTGCTGATTTACCACTTGTAAATATTACATTTGATACTGGCGATAAGGCTGTAGTAGATGATTTATCCGTTAATAAAAATATTGTTTGTGTACTTCCTACACCAACAAATGAATTATTTACATTTAAAGGATGGTTCTATGATGCAGATTGTACAAAACCTGTAGAAGCACAATTTATTCCAACTACTGATGTTGTTTTATATGCATTATGGAAAGAGAAAGTAGTGGTTAATTTAGTTGGTGTTTTAGATGGCGATGCTACTGTTTTATATTTAGGTGTTGGTGATATCATTGGTGAACATCTTCCTAAATACGGAATTCAAGAGGATATTTTAAAGGTATTTAGAGGTTGGTATTTAGATGATCAATATTCTAATTCATTACCTGAAGAAGCTGCTATTACTGAAGAAGATAATGATGTGACAATCTATGCTAAATGGGAAGATTTACCTGTTTATTATGGTGAATATCTTGGAACAGAAGTATGGAGTTCAACTTATGGTAACTCTGCTACAGTAACCATCAAGATTGATGAAAATGGTAAAATCACTGGTAAATTTACAGGTACTGTAGAAAGTTATGATCAAGCAACACAAAAGATTACTTGGAAAAATTCTTCAGGTGTTGTAAAATACTTGTGGTTTGATGAAACAACTGGTGTTATTGCTACACATTATAGTTCACAACAAGAAATTGGTACTGACTTTTATATTCTTAGTAAATATCAAACAACCAACAAAATTGCTCAACACTATGGTATTAAGGCGCCAAAAGAACCAGGTTCATCAACAACTGGTTATTATGCACACTTCATCAATATTATGACTAAAGATGGTGATCAAGAAATCTTTATCTATAATAATTATATTTATTCAAATTTTGTTGCAACTGATACAACAGGTAATCCATTAACAGCTGAAAATGTTAAAAATTCAAAAACAGTTGTTGTTAAAGATTTAGAAGGAAATGTTATTCTTGCTTTAACATCATTAGGTGATTCATTCAATGGAAATAATAATACCACTACTTTAGATGAATATTATGGTACGTATACTAATGAAGATCAAACAATTGTATTAGATGGTACAGGTGGAATTGTTTTTGGTGAAAAAACAGGTACATATACAAAAGCAAGTGAAGGTGCGAATTATGGATTTGATGTATATTTAAATGAACAAACTGAGTATTATCAATTGACTTTAGACGGTACAAGTTTCACAATGGTAAAACCGATGGCAACAATTAGTTTTAATGTTGGTGAAAATCATACACCAATTGCTTCCATTGAGGTAAACATCAATGTAGTAGCAACTTTACCATCAGGTGAAGATGAAGGATATGTATTTAATGGATGGTTCTTTGATGCTGAATTTAATAGTGCGGTGAGCGATTCGTTTATACCAACAACTGATATTACTTTATATGCTAAATATTCATTACCTGCAAAATTAACCATTGTTTATAACAATGATAGTGAAAATGTCATTCTTGTATATTCACAAAATGATATTGTAACTGTTGAAAGACCAGTGTATGATAAACATGCTTTTGTTGGTTGGTATACAACTTCAGATTTTAGAGAAGGAACAGAGTGGGTTAGTGGAACAGCAATTGTAGAGGATATCGTCATTTATGCTAAATGGGAAGATGCACCTATTTATAATAATGATTATTTATTAACTGAAATTGGTGGTAATTCAGCAAATGGTGGTACATCTAGTTCATATACTAGAACTGGTGCGATTGCGGCAATTGATCCATATGGAGTATCACCAAAAGGAACATCTTGGCCTTTTAATCAAGAAATGACCATTCAAAATTATAATCCTGAAACAGGAACATTAGAATTTTATATTGGCACAACAGTATATAGAGGATTTATTGATCCAGAATCTAAAATTATTATTCTTAATGATACAAAAGGCTTAGAAGCTGATATTGAAGAAGTATGGTTCTTAAATCCATTTGAAAATGTAAGTATTGCAAGTAAGATTAAATCTTCTTATTGGAATGGTGGCAAGTCTAGAGCTATTGAATATACGTATAACGAAACTACTTATCGTATTTTTATCCATAATAATCAAGTTTACTTTGGTGTAGAATTTAAAGATGCATTAAATAATGCCGTTACAGCAGATAAATGCTTTGGTAGTACAACACTTTATGTATATGACTCAACTGGTTCATTAATTGTTAAAGTAGGTTATGATGATACTACAATGGTTGAACTTGATGGATATGAAGGTACTTATACAAATGGTGATACATCAATCGTAATTGATGGAGTTAAAACGATTACACAAGGTGAATTAACAGGTCAATATGTAGTTGCTGAGGCAGGTTCTAGTTATACATTAGATGTATATTTAGACGGAAAATACTATGAAATGACATTAGATACACAAGAAAAAACATATACAATGAATCAACCAATGGTAACAATTACATTTGATGCTTCAGATAAAGCAGTTGTTGATGAATTGATAACTAACAAAAATATTATTGTGACTTTACCAACACCTACTAATGAAAATTATATATTTAGAGGATGGTATTTAGATGCAAATTATGAAACAGCAGTTGATTTAGAGTATCTTCCAACTGAATCACTTACTTTATATGCAAAATGGGATATCTTGGTAACTTTAACAATTGTTTATGGCAATACTTTAGAAGATCTATACCTTCCATATGGTGCAGGTGACGTTGCCGTTCCAGTAGAGCCTTCCTTTACTAATGGTAAAGTGTTTGATGGATGGTATTTAGATCAAGATTTCCAAAATCCTTATACTCCAGGTGTGATAAATGAAGATACTATAATTTATTGTAAGTGGATGGATTCTATAGCATTATTTGGTGACTATGTTGGATTTGAAATTTATGGTGGTAGCAGCAATGATTCTACTTCTAGTGGTGGATACCAAAGAACATTAAAAGTTGATGCATTGGGAAATGTATCAGGTGAAAGAACAGGAGTCATTGAAGAGTATGATCCTGAAACTGGTTTCTTTAAATTAGTATCAGGAACAACATATCGTTATGGATATTATGATGCTACAAACGGAGTGCTTATTTATAATTATTCAACAGGAAAAGAAGAATTAGGTAATGATTATTTTATCTTCTTTAAAGGCTATGATACTGCAACTTCAGGTTCTGCTTATTCAAGTTTTTGGTTGAGTGGTTATGCTCGTTTAACGAAAGCTGTTATCAATACAAACCAAGAAATTTTAGTATTTGTTTACAATAATAATGTTCATGTAAATGTAACATATACTTCTCCATCTAATCCAGAACCATTTGGTCCACAAGAAGCTTATAAACAAGAAGATATCAATATTTATGATGAAGATAATAATTTAATATATGAATTTATTAAACAATCATCAAAATTAGTACTTAAAGTCTTAGATGGATATCAAGGAACATATACAATTGGAAGTGATACTTTGGTTCTTGATGGATATGGTAAAGGTACATTAAATGGTGAAAGTATTACATATAGTTTTAAAGATACATTATTTATGGTAGTAGGTGATAATCAAACAAACTACTATGAATATAATGAACAAACAAAAGAATTTACTGTTAAACTATTAGATGTACTAGCAAATAAAAAAGCATCTAAAGTAATTACTTGTCCAAATGATGATTATGGTATGGATCAACATACGATTCAATATTCATTTGATGGTGTAGGAAATGTAACTATTAGTTTTTCATGTGATGGTTGGGGTTCTTACTGTTTTGGCAAAATGACAGGAGAGGCAACTTATACAATTGAAGGTGATGTTTTGACGATTACTCATAGTAAAGGAACAATTACTTTTACACTTGATGATGCAACAAATCCAACAAAATTGACTTGTAAAACAACAACTCTTACATCAGATGATGGTGACTATTTTGCGGTAGGAACTGTAATTAATTTACAATAATTTAAAAGCAAAATAAAAACAAAACACAATGAGTATTTTTATCTCATTGTGTTTTTCCTTTTAAGAATCATATTTCAATCGCTTAGAAAATCATTCTTAAAACAAAAAGAGTAAAAAGATACTTATACTAAAGTAAATGTTTACTCTTTAAGCGAGAATAACTGTCACAAATGTAAATTAATTTATAAATTGATGATCTTTGAGCCAATCAATGGTGTCTTTGATTGTTTGTTTGAAATCTGTATTTTTATAATTTAATTCATTCCTAGCTTTTTGATTAGAAAAATGCGAATTTGAAGTAAGGGTATATAAAGAATAACTAGTGTAAAGTGGAGGTTGCTTTAAAAGACTGTAATATAATTCGGAAAGAGGAGCAGTCAATTTTGCAAACCAAAGAGGTAAAACAGTTTTGATTTTTTTGATTCCCTTTACTTCACTTACTGTATCTAACACTTCTTTAATTGTAAAATATCTATTAGATAAAATATAGCAATTTCCTGCTTTTCCAACTTCACAAGCACGAATAATTCCGTCAGCAACGTCTCTTACATCAACAAAGTCATATCCTCCTTTTACACAAGCAGTTAGACGATGATTACAAAAATCGATAATCAATTGAGTTAAATGACTTCTGCCAAAATCATTTGGACCTATAATTCCAGAAGGATGGACAATACAAGCATCTAAATTTTTGGTCTTTGTCATTTCTAAAACATAGTTGGCACATTCAGCTTTTGTTTTTGCATAAAGACCTTTTACTTTTTTAGAATCAAAATCATAAATTTCTTCCATTATTTCATTATTCGGTTTTTCCCAAATGGCATGGACACTATTTACATAAACTAGTTTAGCCTTTTTTTCTAAGACTTTATCGATAATATTTTTAGTACCATTCACGTTGACATCATAAACTTTAGAATTCTTTTTACTTTTAATATAAACAATTGCAGCACAATGAATAACATATAAATGAGTATCGATATCTACATCAAAAATATCATTCAAAGTTTCTTTTTTAGTTACATCACCATAAAAAATTTTGCAATTTAACCCTTCTAAAGATTTAATTTTATCATTTGGAAGAACAAGAGCTCGTATTTCATTTTCAGATTTTGTTATTAATTTTCTAATTATATTATTTCCAAGGAAGCCATTTGCGCCAGTTACTATATATGTATTTTTCACTGTGCTCATCTCCTTTACAAGGATAAAAAAGATTTTATCTTTGTAAAATTATTATAACATGATAAGTAGTATTTGTCAACCATCATCAGATATCTTTCACATTACTATCAGTAAAAAATTATAATATCATTTGATAGTTAATTGATTTTAGTATATAATTATTAAAATAGGTGGCTATATGTTGAGGAAAGGATGATGAGAGAATATGAAGATGAAAGATATTGATTTTGAAACTTATTTGAAGAACTATCCAACTAAAGATGGTTATTTTGGTAAATATGGAGGATGTTATGTATCCAAAGAATTACAAACAGCTTTTGATGAAATAAATAAAGCATATCAGACGATTTGTCATTCTGCCCAATTTATTAGTGAATTAAGAAGAATACGAACTCAATTTCAGGGTCGGCCAACTCCTGTATACCATTGTGAAAGATTATCAAAACATATTGGTGGTGCACAAATATATTTAAAAAGAGAAGATTTAAATCATACTGGAGCCCATAAATTAAATCATTGTATGGGAGAAGGATTACTTGCTAAATATTTAGGAAAGAAAAAACTGATTGCGGAAACAGGAGCTGGGCAACATGGGGTGGCTCTTGCAACAGCTGCGGCTTATTTTGGTTTAGAATGTGAAATTCATATGGGGGAAGTTGATATTAAAAAACAATCATCTAATGTTGATAAAATGAAAATTTTAGGTGCAAAAGTTATATGTGTTACAAGTGGTAATAAAACTTTAAAAGAGGCTGTTGATTCAGCCTTTGAAAGTTATTTAAAAGATTATAAAAATTCAATATATTGCATCGGTTCGGCTTTAGGTCCTCATCCTTTCCCTATGATTGTTCGCGATTTTCAGTCAGTAATTGGCATTGAAGCAAGAGAGCAATATAAAGAAATGACAGGTGAACTACCAGATGTTGTTTGTTCTTGCGTAGGGGGTGGAAGTAATTCACTGGGTATGTTTATTCCTTTTTTAAATGATCCTGTTCAAATTGTTGGTATTGAACCTCTTGGTAAAAATGCCAAAAAAGGAAATCATGCCGCAAGCATTACCTTTGGCACGGAAGGAATTATGCATGGTTTCAATTCAATAATGCTAAAAGATAACGAAGGTAATCCTTCTTCTGTCTATTCTATTGCTAGCGGACTAGACTATCCATCTGTAGGACCCGAGCATGCCTTTTTAAATGATATAGGGAGAGTATCATATGAAACGATTTCTGATGAAGAAGCAGTTGAAGCTTTTTTCTTGTTGTCTAAATATGAAGGAATTATTCCAGCTTTAGAAAGTTCCCATGCTTTAGCATATGCAATTCGTCTTGCTAGAACAAAGATGAAAACAGGTTCTATTTTAGTAAATCTTTCTGGTCGTGGTGATAAAGATGTAGATTTTGTTATTCATAAATATGGAGTGGATTATTTGGATAAAAAATTAAATAAACAATGATAATTAGTTGTATCTTTCATTATATAAAGTATAGAAATAAAAGGTGAGATATATGTATCACCTTTTTATTGAAAAATTTTATTAAAATTTAATAAATAAAAATAAAAAATGGAAAAATTTGTATATTTTTGAAACAATTTGTAAAAATTTTACGTATTATTGTGTGAAGGATGAAGGCCTGTCCTTCAAAAAGAATAAATGAGGTACCTTATGGATTCAGAAATTTTAGCAGTACGCGCTCTTAAAGGAAACAAACAAAACGACATAGATGAAGCATTTTGTTATTTGTATAAGAAATATTGCAAATTAGTTTACACTTGTATTTTAGCTCTTGTAAAAGATAGTCGTGATGCAGAAGAATTAACAGATGATACGTTTGTTAAAGTATTCAATAATAGAGAAAAGATTTGCGAAGAAAGAAATTTCAAATTCTATCTAGTAACAATAGCAAAAAATCTTGCAATTGATTTTCTTAGAAAGAAACAAACGGAAATTGTATTAGATGAAGACTATATTTTCAATTGTGTTCAGTCAGAAGACCAAAAAGAATGGTTTGATATAAGACATGATATGTTGCAACACTTGTCAAAAGAAGAAACTGAAATCATTTTGGCTCACATAGTTTTTGGCGAAACTTTTCAAGATATTTCAAATTATTACAATGTTTCCATTCATACTATAAAATCCAAATATTTCAGAGCAATTAAAAAATTCCAAAAAGAAATGAGGGATGATTGTGAATAGTCGAAAGACATTGTTACGGGAACAAAAAATACTTGAATTTATCGATGATAAAGTTGTCACTAGTCGTTTGAATTATCCTAATATAAGAGATCGAATTAATTTTTCAATAGGAGAAAAAGAACTAGTTAAGAACAAGTTATTTTACAAAATTGTTGTCAGGCTCTCATTCTCACTTTCAGTTGTTATGATATGTATTATGGCGTTTTTCACAATGATAACTCATAGAAGTGGTATATATGCCAGTGCACAAATTAATCCAATCCTAACAGATTTTGTTACAATGAAGGAGTTACCTAGTGGAAATCCTTTAATAAGCAATTATAGGTTAAACATTTATGATTTTGTTTTTGATAACAATGAATATGCTTATAAGGGTAAAAATTTATTTGAAATTGAACTTCCACCAATGGATGATGGAAAATATTATTGTGCATATGTATCAAAAAAAATAATGAACTATATCAATTCATATTTGGATATAGAATTCAATGTATATAAGAATACTTATTCTTATAAAAAAATGTATTTATCAATTTTAATTCATGGCATTGATGATTTATTAACCAAATATAATTATTATTGTATCACTAAGAATATTGATATGAATGAAGGTGAATATGCTTTAAAATGGTCTATTTTTGATAAAATGGATGATATTAAAACTGAAATTAAAGGTGATCAATTAGTTTTTATTATGAACATTAGAGATATTGATAATATAAAACGATTATCAAGTAATCAAATGGAAGGACTTAATTTTAGTTGTGTAACTGAATTAAAACCTGAAATAAATAATGATAAACTTAATTTTAAAGAAGAGTATCGTTTTAAAAATAAATATTTGTCTAGAATTAATTATCTTAGCCCTGATATTCAAAGTTATATGTTTTATGATGCTTTATATAAAAGGTCTTTATCTATAAGTGAGCTATATGGAATAAAGTATGTTGAAGGAATAATTCCCAATAGATATTTAAGACATCTTGAACAGTATCACAAAGATGGTTCTATATGTGAACATTCTGACTTTAAGAGTTATTATGAAGCCATTCAACTTTTAGAACCATATAAGATATGTGAAGAACAAGTTTTAGATGAATTTGGAAATATAGAGATAAAAATAGCATATGATTATAATGGTGTAAAACAACTGCTTCAAAACTAGTTTGCTACGTATTAATATGAGGTATTTGAAAGTTTTAGTAATTTTTATAATATCAATAATACTAGGTTCTTTATTATCAAATAATATTGTAAAAGCTCATAGTGACAATCTTGGTATTGATGGTGCTGATGATATTACATATGATTCATGCATTCCCGACTTATTTGAGGATACTGGTGGATATAGTGAAGTGTGGTATGAACTAGCAGAATATAAAGATTATAATGAGGTAATGGATCATATTGATGATGATATTGATATAATATATTATAAAATACATCTTGATAATACCGACGTAGATTGGGGCAGCGAAGTATTGTCTAATATGGACAATATTAAAAAAGGCATTGATAAGTGGAATCAAATTAGTGTTTATAAAGAAGATGAAAATGGTAGATTACATGCTTATCCTTTAGTTAGGTTTGTTGATATCGATGATTTAGAAGATGCTTCTAATATTGATGTAAATGTAGATATTCGATTTGAAGATACTAATGAATGGCAACCATTTTTAGGTGTTACATCACCTATTGAATCAAGTTTGGTTGGAGAAGACTCTAAATTTACAAATGGTGTTTATCATAAACATTATACAAAATATAGTATTACTCTTTATCCAAATAAAATAGATTCATATGAAAGAACAATGGCCCATGAGTTAGGTCATGTACTTGGATTAAAAGATATAGATTTAGTAGAATTAAATGAAACTATAGGTCTTCATCATCAAGAAATATTGATGGGTTATGATAATAATAATGAGTATGACCTATCATCTTCAAATGTAACTTACCGAGATATAGCAGGTGCGATGATTGCAAGGGGGCTTCACACCAATGCTGATCATAAGTGGTTATATGATGAAGAAAGTTCTACTTCGACAAATCATAAACTAATTTGCTCCATATGCAATTGTGTTAAGTATGTTGATAATTTAAGCGAATACACATATGATATTTATAAGCAATGTGAACATGGTAATAGCAGTACTAATTGTCATAGCATTGAAAGTGGAAATATGATGGCTGTTGCAAGATATGGTAATAAAGATTATTGGAAATGCAAATATTGTAGACAAACTACTGGGTTTGCAAATAATGTTGAACAAAATTATTCATATCAAGAAATAGTCAATAATAAACAAAATCATATTTTAAAAAACAATGTTTTAGGTTTAGAATACGAATTAATAGAAGAACACAATTTTATAGTAGATTTGGGAAATGGAATCTATAAATGTAATCAATGCCCAGTGTGTAGTGACGGGGGAGTCAGATTTCCAGGTGCAGAAGAATTAACATTAGAGTGTGTAATGAATTCGGTAAATAAAACGATGACGCTTAGTGGTGAAGAAAGTAAATATTATACTTTAAATATTAATTGTATTAGTTCATATTTGATAAAAGCTACATCAAATAGTCCAATAAAGATGGAATTATTTGATGAAAATCTGAATAAAATTGGTATTAATCCACAAGCCGAAAATTCTAATAAAACACTTTTTTATAATAGAAATTTTTCTTCTGGAACCTATTATTTAAAAATTAGTCTAGAAGAAAAAAATTCTAGTGCTAGTGTTAATTTACAAGTTGAATCTAATGTAGATTATTATAGACAGACAATGATAATTAATCATATTTATGATGTATTTGAACATATGCATAATTCTAAAACAGAATTCATCTTTTCAAATAAAGTAAATAGATTAGCAAGAATCGTTCTTCAGGCTACGAATGAAAATGGTGATATCTTATATCCTGAAGGTTCAATAGTTGTAAAAGATGAATTAGGTAATATTATAAATAAATATGCAGTTAGTTCATTTGATAATCTTGCAATTAGTAGTGAAGGACAAAATAATTTATTGTTGTATTTAGAAAAAGATGTTGACTATATTATTGAAATCAATTATTCACAAGAGTATGCAACAACCGCAGTGGTTTCGCTAACATTTCTTGAAACCGCATCCTTTAATTCGTTTAATGATGATGTTATCGATTTAAGTGATAATGTTGATGCTAGTGTGGATGACTTAAAGACATTTAATGTTGTACAAAATGGTAAATATAAAATTGATGCCAAATTTACTGGATTTGGTGTTGACCAATTATTATTTGCAATTTTTACAACTGAAAATGATTCTGATAATGTTTTACAATATATAGTTTTATCATCCTTACTTATGGATTCAACGAATGATACATTTACGGTTACGATAAATATGTTTGATAATAAATCATACTATATTGGCTTTCTTGGGGCAAATTTAGATGGAACAATGGAAGTAACATTTGAACAAGTTGTTGAAGATAAAAATGCAACGTTTGTTACTGATCCAGATGTTTATACAAATTGTGGAACCGAAGTCACCATAAATGGTGGTGCAAGGCGAGGAAGTACGATTACTCAAGGATTTAATAGATTGGCCTATTTTGATAAGGCGCCGTCTTTATCTAGACTAGATTATTATTGGTATAGTAGTAATGAAAATCTATTAACTGTTAGTATATATGGTACGATTCAAGCTTTAAATGTAACGGAAAATCAAGAAGTAACAATTATGGCAGTCTATAAGAATGATTTGACAAAAGTGTTTAAAAAGAAGTTTCAAGTTGTGCGGGATAGGAATGTTGGTCAGCAATTAATTATATATGATGTGACTCTTCAGAAGAATGACCTTTGGGCCATAGTCACTGATGAAAAGTGGCCATCGACAGGATTACAAAGTTATACTTGGACGACTACGAATCATAACATTGCAAGTGTTAGTATGTGGGGGACTATTAATGCTTTAGATGTTGGAACTGCCACAATATATGGTGATTATCAATTCAATAGAAGATATGTAATTGTTGTGAATGTAACAATAGTTTAATGGGGCACAGTCAAAAATAGTATAAAAATAGTATGAAATAGGGCAGCAAACTTTATTGTTTGTTGCCCTATTTGTTTTTTAGTTTGCATCTACAAGAATAATCAAAATTCGACACTCATATTATGTATAATAAAGTTGAAAATACATGAGGGGTGTTTATAATGAAAAAAAATTGTCACTTAATATCTATTTTAATTTTGTTTAGTAGTATGTTGTTGTTGTCTAGTTGTAGTTCTAATAGAATGAATGCTTCATATATCATTATTCATGATCAATTATCCTCTCCCAATGAGGTGATTGTTTCTGATAAAGATGTTGTAAGAGAAGTTGCCAATCACTTTTTTAAATTAAAATTTAACGAAATTACATTTAAAGAATGGGAACAAAATTTTGTTAATATGGATATTACATTGACTTTTTATAATAAATATGACATCTATGTTGGAAAAACTGAGTTTTATTTTGTTTTAAAAAATGGGAAAGTGGCCTATTTTGATAATAATACATATTATATGAGTATAGGGGAAGTCGATTATCAAAAAATAATAGATATGAAAAACTGATTAAAGATAAGTAATATTTTGAAATGTAGTATAGGGTACTATACTATTTTTTTATGTATGCAAAAAAAGAGAATTGTATGAAAACATTATCATTAAGCAATAGTGTTGACTATCCTAAATATATTTAGTATAATTTTTTTAAGTTGTTAAGAACTTAACAAAAAAGGAGTATGATTGAAATGTTACATCAATTGTTTATTCAATTATATATAAATAATAAATTATTTATTGATCTCATTGAAAATATTTGTAAAAAACATAATATCAATCATTTACAATTGTATATCATTATTTTATCATCTTATGAAAAGATGAATGTTTCTACTCTTTCTGATACTTTAAATATTACAAAATCTGCGATTTCACAAGCCATTGTTGGTCTTTCTATTAGAAGATTAATTGTTAAAGTTCAATCGAAAGAAGATAAAAAGGTATTTTATATCACTCCAACTAATAAAGCAGAAAAAATGAAAAGGGAAATTGTTAGTTTATGTGAAGATAAATACCAAATCTTTGAAGAAAAGATGGGGAAAGAGGATATGATGATGTTTATCGACTTGATTGTTAAATTCAACAATATTCTAGAGGAATTAAAAAATTATAAGGAGGGAAAGAAATGTTAAAATTAGTGAATGTTGTAAAAACATATGTAATGGGCGATTCAAAAGTCGAAGCTTTAAAGGGAATAAGCGTTAATTTTAGAAAGAATGAGTTTGTATCTATTCTTGGTCCATCAGGTTGTGGAAAAACAACTCTTTTGAATATTATTGGTGGACTGGATAAATATACAGTTGGTGATTTAGTCATCAATGGTGTTTCAACAAAACAATTTACTGACCGCGATTGGGATGTATATCGAAATCATCGAATTGGATTTATTTTCCAAAGTTATAACTTAATTCCTCATCAAACGATTTTAGAAAATGTTGAATTAGCTTTAACGATTGCGGGAATGGAAAAAAATGAAAGATTAGAAAAAGCTCGAATGGTATTAGATCGTGTAGGGTTAGCTGGTCAATACAATAAAAAACCGAATCAGTTGTCAGGAGGACAGTGTCAAAGAGTAGCAATTGCAAGAGCTCTTGTAAATGATCCTGAAATTCTTTTGGCAGATGAACCTACAGGTGCTTTAGATACTGTTACATCGGTTCAAATTATGGATTTAATTAAAGAAATTTCCAAAGAAAAATTGGTCATTATGGTTACGCATAATCCAGAACTTGCGGAAAAATATTCAACTAGAATTGTTAGATTATTAGATGGCGTTATAAATGATGATTCTAATCCATGTTCCGATGAAGAAGAAGAAAAAGAATTAACCAAAAATGAAGATGCTCAGATAAAAGAAAAAGCTAAAATGTCTTTTTGGACGGCTTTTAAACTTTCAGGTAGAAATTTATTGAGTAAATTTAAAAGAACTTTAATGGTTGGATTAGCTGGATCAATAGGTATTATTGGCGTTTCTTTAGTACTGGCTTTATCAAGTGGAATTAGTGGTTATATAGATGATATGCAAGAAGATATGCTTTCTGGTAATCCTATAACGATTAGTGAACAAGCCTATGATTTAAATGCTATGATGGGTTCTTTAAGTACTTTTGAACAAGCAGAAATCGTTGTTAAAAATGGTTTTGTAGGAATTAACTCAATGTTAGAACTACTTGCAAAAAGGGCAGAAACAATGAATTCTATTATGGTTACAAATGAAATTAATGAAGATTATATCAATTATATTAAAGCTATGCCAAAGGAGTATGTTGAAGATATTTCTTATGGGTATGGGATTGATGTTAGCAATAACATATATACAGATTTTGCATCAGAAAAAGGTGGAGATGTGCAAAAAACTTCGCTTACTGCAATCCGACAGATATATAAGGCTTTGCTTTCTGAAACAGAATTTAAAGAAGCAGTGAGTGCAATTTCAACGCTTTCTCAGCCGATTAGTCAATCTCTTTCTAGTGAGGAATATATTCTATCACAATATAAATTATTAGATGGTAAAATGGCTACTGAAAAAAATGAAATAATGATTGTAATTGATAAAAATTCTTTGATAACCGATTTGACTTTAGCACAACTTGGATACTATTCTCAAGACGAATTTTTGAATATGGCTTTTAAAGCTTTTAAGAGTGATTATGATGAAACTTTAATTAAAGAAGAATTTTCATATGAAGAACTATTAAATAAAACTTTCACGTGGTATCCTAATGATTCTATATTTATTAAGAATAAAAGTTTAATCCCAAAAATGGTTCAAACTTGGCCTTTTTCTTATAAATATAAAGTAGATGATACGTTTAGTGATGGATTAGAACTAAAGGTAGTTGGCATTTTACAGCCTAATGATGATATTAATTATGGTTCTTTATCAACTGGTTTTTATTATACATCAGCTTTAACAGATTATATTTTAGAAATGAATAAAAATAGTGAAATTGCCAATTACATTCGAGATGATTTAAATGGTGAATCAATCAATAGTATGGTTGGAACAATGACTGGTGGTCAAGCTGTTGGTATTACCTATCAATATGAATATGTTTTTGAGGGAGAAAGTAAAACGGGAACTGGGTTTGTTGGCAGTACATCACTTGCTTCACTTATGAACGATATGATGGGTAGTATGGTCGGCGGTGGCGATAGTGGAACCGATATCCCCGAGATATATACGCTTTCATTACGAAATGTTGGTGGTAACGATTTAGCAAATAGTATTTCTATTTATCCCGTTGACTTTAATATTAAAAAACAGGTTTTAGATTATTTAGATGCTTGGAACAATGAAGGCAATATTATTTTAAATGGTGTAACCCTTACGAAGGAAGATAGAGTAAATATCACTTATATGGATACCTTATCCATTGTAATTTCAATGATAAATACAATGATTAACATTGTAACAACAGCTCTTGTTGCGTTTACAGCTATTTCCTTAATTGTATCAACGGTAATGATTGGTATTATTACTTATGTTTCGGTTGTAGAAAGAATTAAGGAAATTGGGGTTATTCGATCACTTGGAGGAAGAAAAAAAGATGTTGCTCATTTATTTAATGCAGAGACATTTATTATTGGGCTTGTAGCAGGACTTTTAGGAATTGGTATAACTTATTTAATTGGCTTTGTCGCAAATATAATCATTGGTGGTATAACTGGAATTTATACTCTTGTATCTCTCAAATGGTATCAAGCTATAATCATGGTTACAATTAGTGTTTTACTTACTTTAATTTCTGGATTATTCCCATCACGTTCAGCGGCTAGAATGGATCCGGTTAATGCACTTAGAACGGAGTAAAATGTGAGAAATAAAATAATTAACGCCTTATTTATATGTTTGGGATTATTTATGATTGTATCTTGTGGAAGTACTGAAATTATACCAAAAGGCTATGCAAACAAAGAAAATTATACCAATGCGAATATTGGTCAATTCAATAATACTCTCCAGTTCTCTATCTACAAATATGAAAAAAGACCTAATCTTAAAAATAATCAATTTTTAAAACCAGTTTCTAATAACTTAGAGGAACTAGAAAATTTATTAACCCGCTTTGAACAAGAAATTGAAAACTATGATTTTAAAGATAAATATGATATTCAATTAGAAGACATCAGTACAGATGATTATGCATATATTGATTATAGAATAAGTGAGAAAGAACAATTTAGTATTTATTTTTTTGATACTTCTCAAAATATTTTATACTATTGTTATATGATAAATCAAAATGAAATGGCAAAAATTGAAAATTTGGGTTAAGACTTGGTTAAAAAGAATTTTAAATTGGCGTTTTCTTGTTTGTTTTTTGATTGCTTGGATGATTACTAATGGATGGAGCTATATTAGTTTTGCCATCTCTTCAATTTTTGATATTTCTTGGTTGAAGGTAGTTGCAACAACTTATATATCTTTATTATGGTTGCCTTTTACTCCTGAAAAAATTTTGACTTTTATCATTGCTCTTTTCATTATGAAGAAAATATTTCCTCAAGATCAAAAATCAATTCAAGAACTTGAAAATATGATCAATAAGGAAAAAAGAAAAAATAAAAAAATTGTTGAAGAAGACAATGAGCAAGACAAAGAATGAGTAATTTTAATTTTTATCAACTTTAAAACTAATCCTAAATTTAGGATTAGTTTTTTTTAAAAAAAGTATTGACATTTTACAAAAAATGGGTATAATAATATTAGCACTCAAGATAGTAGAGTGCTAAAGGGGTGAAAATATGGAAATGCAAGATTATTCAAAAGATGAAAAAGTATTAGAAAAATTTGGCCGTGATGTAACTGAAAGCGTAAGAGAAGGAAAAATTGATCCGGTTATTGGTCGTGAAGAAGAAATTTTACGAATTGTAAAAATTCTTGCCAGAAAGACTAAAAATAATCCAATTCTTATTGGTTCACCAGGTGTAGGTAAAACTGCGATTATTGAAGGGTTAGCTGCACGTATTGTCAAAGAAGATGTTCCTGAAAATTTGAAAGGTTGCCATATATATGAACTAGATATGGGAGCACTTGTTGCAGGTGCCAAATATCGTGGTGAATTTGAAGAAAGATTAAAAGCTGTCTTAAATAAAATAAAAGAAAAAAATGGTGAGATGATTTTATTTATTGATGAAATCCATTTAATTGTTGGAGCAGGTCGTGCCGATGGCGCTTTAGATGCTGGCAATATGTTAAAGCCAATGCTTGCTAGAGGTGAGCTACATTGTATTGGAGCAACAACTTTAAATGAATATCGTAATTATATTGAAAAAGATTCTGCTCTTGAAAGACGTTTTGAAAAGGTTTATATCAGCGAACCGACAGTAGAAGATACAATTAGTATTTTACGTGGCTTAAAGGATCGATTTGAAGTATTCCATGGGGTTAGAATTTCTGATCCTGCGATTATTGCTGCCGCAACTCTATCTAATCGTTATATTACGGATCGTTTTTTACCAGATAAGGCAATTGATTTAATTGATGAGGCTTGTGCATCAATTAGAACAGAGATGAATTCAATGCCTAATGAACTAGACTTGTTACAACGGCAAATTATGCAACTTGAAATTGAAAAAACTGCTCTTGAAAAAGAAAAAGATGCCCTTTCTAAAGAGCGACTTGGAAAAATAAATGAAGAATTAAAAGTTAAAAAACAAAATGCTGATGAAATGATGAAGAAATGGAAAAAAGAAAAAGAAGAATTATCATTAATTAAACAAAAACAAAAAGATTTAGAAAACTACAAAAAAGAATATGATGATGCATTATTAAAAGCTGATTATAATAGAGCTGGAGAATTAATTTATAAAATTATTCCAAGCCTAGAAAAAGAGATTGCGGCTTATGAACAAAAAACATCGACAAATAAGATGATATCAGAAGTGGTTACTGAAAATGATATTGCCGATATTATTTCTAAATCAACTAATATTCCCGTTTCTAAACTCGTTCAAGGAGATAAAGAAAAATTATTAGGATTAAAAGATACACTTGCTAAAAGAGTAATAGGTCAAGATGAAGCACTTACATTAGTTAGTGATGCAATTATTAGACAAAGATCTGGTATTAAAGATGAAAATAGACCAATTGGTTCCTTTTTATTCCTAGGACCGACAGGTGTTGGTAAAACTGAAGTATGTAAAAGTTTGGCTGAAGCGTTATTTGATAGTGAGTCACATATTGTTAGATTTGATATGAGTGAATATATGGAACCTCATTCTGTATCTAGACTTATTGGTGCTCCTCCTGGATATGTAGGATATGATGAAGGAGGACAATTAACAGAGGCTATTAGAAGAAGACCTTATTCAATTGTTTTGTTTGATGAGGTTGAAAAAGCACACCGAGATATTTTTAATGTATTATTACAAATTCTTGATGATGGTCGTTTAACCGATTCGCAGGGAAGAGTTGTAGATTTCAAAAATACAATTATTATTATGACCTCTAATTTGGGTAGTGAATATCTTTTAAATCATGATGATAATGCTACAGAACTTGTTATGAATGAAGTACATGCTCATTTTAGACCAGAATTTTTAAATCGTATTGATGAAATAGTAATGTTTAATCCATTATCAAAAGATGTTCAAGTGAAGATTGTTGACAAACTTTTAAATGAATTAAGAGTAAGATTAAATAAAAATAATATCAAAGTAAATTTTACAAATGCTGTAAAGAAATATATTATTGATCATAGTTATAATACTACATATGGAGCAAGACCAATTAAACGATTTATTCAAAAAAACATTGAGACTGAAATTGCTAAAAAAATTATTTCCTCGCAGATAGAACCCAATTTTTATTATGAAATAGATTATCAAGGCCAATTAGTAATTGTTTCTAAATAGAAAAAAGTAAAACTACAGTTTTGCATAGACTGTAGTTTTTTAAATAATGTATGAAATGTCTAAAAATAGTTAAAAGGTTTATATTTTGGACAAAAAGATAAAAATAAGATATAATAGTTATGGTGAAAAAAATGCAAGAAGAATTTTATCGTTTATCAAATCAATCGCAAGCGGCTTTTGCGAAAAAGTTGACACCAACAAATATTGCTTTTTTAGGGATCAAAATACCTCAAATTAAAGAATTTGTAAAAAGTCATGCAATAACATATGATGAATTATATCATATCAAATTGAATCAATATGTTGAACAAGATATTTTATTTGGTCTTTTTTTAAATAAACTTGGAAAAGTAAAAAATGAGTTATATTATAAGACTTTTTTATATTTTGTTAAATATTTAGATAATTGGATGACCTGTGATACTTTTGTTTGTAATACCCAATTTAAAAAAAATGAATATGATAAATTGCTTAGTATCATTACATATATCTTGCAACAACAACCAATGGAAGTTAGATGTGGGTTGATTTTGTTAAAAAAATATTTTATTAAAGAATTACCATTTGATGAAATATTTAAAATGATAGAAAAAATTAAATATGGCGATTATTATGTTGATATGGGATGTGCTTGGTTATTATGCACAATGGGTTGTTATGATTTTGAATATATATATAATCATTTTTCTCATATATTAGAAATGTCTAGTTTTGTATATAAAAAAACAATACAAAAAATGAGGGAATCGTATTTGATCACATCAGAACAAAAACAACGTCTTAACAAATTGAATCTTTAAAATTATTTTTTGTTGTGTTAGACATATTTTGAATTTGGGTATACTTAAAAATATGTCATACATATGTGCGTATAGCTCAGATGGACAGAGCAGCTGCCTCCTAAGCAGCAGGTCGGATGTTCGAATCATCTTACGCACGCCAATCAGATTTAAAAAGGTAGTATGGAATGACTACCTTTTTGTTTTAAACGAATGAATAAAATTGTATAATAATATAAATAAATATATAAGATTTTTCATATAGAATGAAATTTTATAAAAATAATGATATAATAGATATAATTATTTAAAAATGAGACTATATAGTTGTGTAAATGTATTAAACAAATTATTGATGATTCAAACAAGAGGTGATAAAGATGAAATATGGATTATGGAAAACTTTTGCGACACAAGTAAAAAGAATTAAAGAGGGTCAAATATCTTATGTGTATGTAATATATATAATCAATGCTTTGGCATCAGGAGTAATTCCGGTTATTGGTGTCTTTTTTATAAAAATTATTATTGATGAAATAACAATGTCAAATAGTATTGATGGCTTTTTATTTAAAATGCTTATTTTGATTGTGATTTCTACGATTTGTTTAGTCTTAAAATCTATTCTTGAAGGAATACTTTCTGGTAAATTTTTATTATTAAGGCAAAAGGAATTTGAGAAAGTAATTCATCTGTATCATACTACTCGATATGAAAATATTGAAAATAGTGAGTTTCAAGATACTGTAAATAGTGCAGCAGAAGCGTTAGAAGGTGATGGAAGAGGATTTGAAAAAACGTATAGTAATTTTAAGATAATCTTAACATCACTGGTAAGTATTATTTTATTTAGTATTATCTTAGCTTATTTTAATATTATTTTAGTAATTGTTTGTTTTTTGTCGACATTGCTATCTATTGTTATCAATAAAAAAGTAGCTGATTATAATCGAAAAAGACAAAAAGATTTAGCCCACGCGAGTAGACAAAAAAACTATTATAATAATACAGCTAGCGATTTTTCCTATGGTAAAGATACAAGAATTTTTTCGCTAAAAGAATTTATTATGGACAAATATAATGACAAATCATTATCTTATTTGAAAGTTTTACATGATTTATACAATAAAGAATTTAAATATGGATTATTTGGATTGATTACTTTGTTGCTTCAAGATGGAATATCATATAGTATTATTGTCTATAGTGCTATTCAAGGATATATTACCTTATCAGAGGTTACATTATATATTTCATCCATTGTTGCTTTTACGACTGTTCTTAGAACTTTATCTGATAATATAACCGATTTAATTAAAAATTTAAAATTAACAATGACTTACTTTGAGTTTTTGGATTCAACTGAAAAAGAGAAAAAATTAAACAAATGGGAATTTGATTATCATGAAGGTGTGACCATTGAATTCCAGAATGTTTGGTTTAAATATCCAAACACGGATAGTTATATTTTTGAAAATTTAAATTTTAAGATAAATAAAAATGAAAAAATTGCTATTGTTGGTACAAATGGTGCAGGAAAAACAACAATTGTAAAACTAATTTGTGGTCTATTTGAACCAAACGAAGGTCAAGTTTTGGTAAATAATGTAGATTTAAAAACAATTGATAAAGAAGATTATCAAAAATTAATATCTACGGTATTTCAAGATTATGATATTTATGCCTTAACAGTTTTAGAAAATGTTGGAGGTATAAATTATGATAGAGAAAAAGTGATGAATTGTATAGCCTCTGTTGGATTAAAAGAAGTAATTGAACGTTTACCAAATAGCTATGATACTAACCTATTAAAAGTTATTGATGAAAATGGAGTAGATTTATCAGGTGGTCAAAAGCAAAAAATTGCTATTGCAAGGGCTTTATATAAAGAGGGGGGAATTGTAATTTTAGATGAGCCTACAAGTGCATTAGATGCTTTAGCTGAGGCTTCGATATATCAACAATTTTCTGATTTGGTGAAAGATAAAACCTCAATTTATATATCACATAGACTTTCTTCTACTAAGTTTTGTGATCGGATTTTATTCTTTAATGAAAATGGTCTACAAGAAGAGGGGACACATGATGATTTGATGAATAATAAGCAAGGATATTATGAGATGTTTATGATTCAAGGTAAATATTATCAAGAAGGAGGAGAGAACAATGATTAAAATATTCATTCCATTTATAAAATTATCCTTTAAAGAGTATAAACCTTATTTTATAGCACTCATATGCAATGCTTTGATTGTGTCAGCTCAAACTATTTTTGCTGCATACACACTCAGTTTTATTTTATCCTGCATTGAATCTAAAGATATACATGCTTCATTCATATATGTAACCATAATTGTCGGAATTGAATTGCTATTATTTTTCTTAGTATTATTATCTAAAAATATATTGGCTAAACGCCAAGCAATCATGGAAGAAAAAATTGATCAAATGCTAACTAGAAAAATTTTAGAAATTCCCTTTAGTTATTTAGAAGATCCTAAGTATTTAGAACTAAAAAAGAATGCTTCGTTTAGTATTAATAATATGGGTGCAATTTATAGTTTATTTACTAGTTTTACCACTCTATTTTCTAATTTGATAAGTTTAATTGGATTATTGGTGATTATTTTATCTTTTGATTATATTATTCCGATTATTTTGTTTGTTGGCGCTATATTAACAATTTTAGTTGTAATGTTATCAATGAAGTCACAAATCAAATTTTATAAAGACTTATTGCCGATTAACTATAAATATGGGTACTATTTAGATTCGGTTATTACTCCTACAAAAGTGAAAGAATTAAAATTTTATTCATTATATGATCTTTTATATACTAATTTTTCTAATTATGGTACAAACGTTTCTAAACGCTTTGGAAAGTATTATACAAAGGTAAGCTTATTTTATTCTGCTTCAGTTATTTTAAGATATATTCAATTGGCTTTTGTATATGCTTTAGTTGGAATAAAAACAATAACAGAAAAACTACCAATTTCAAAGTTTTCTTTATTGGCTCAGGCAGCTTTATCCTTTACAACAACTGTTCAAAGTATTGTAGAATCATTAGGTAACTTTTTTAGAAATATTGAATATATTAAACCATTTATGGAATTTATGGCTATTCATACGGAAATTAAAAATGGATCAAACAAATTAGATAAAATCTTGACTATTGAATTTAAAAATGTTACGTTTAAGTATCCAAATACTGATAAAATTATTTTAGATAATGTATCGTTTAAATTTCATGAATCAGAAAAAATTTCTATTGTCGGTCTTAACGGAGCAGGTAAAACAACAATTGTAAAGTTATTGTGTCGACTATATTCGCCGAATGAAGGAACCATTTTAATTAATGATATTCCTATTGAAGAATATGAAAAAGATTCATATATTAAACAAATTAGTGCAGTATTTCAAGATTATAAACTTTTTGCCTATTCGATTAAAGATAATATTGATCCTACCTCTTCAGTTGATGTAGAAAAAATTTGTGCTGATGTTGGAATTAGTGAAAAAATAGAAAAACTTCCCCACCAATATGATTCTTTAATTGGTAAATATTATGATGATAGCGGTGTTGAATTATCTGGTGGTCAATTACAAAAAATTGCTATTGCTAGAGGTCTTGCTAAAGATAGTAGTTTATTGATTTTAGATGAGCCTACAAGTGCATTAGACCCACTAGCAGAAGCTGAAATATATGAAAATTTTAATCAATTATCTAAAGATAAAATGGCTATCTATATTTCACACCGGATGTCATCATCTATTTTTTGTGATAGAATTTTAGTGATTGATGGGGGTATTGTAAGTGATTTTGATACACACCAAAATTTAATGTTGAAAAAGAATTCCCTATATTATAAGTTATTTACTACACAAGCAAAGAACTATAAATTATAAATGCAAAACTCTGCTATTTTATAGTAGAGTTTTATTGTTAAATTTCAAATTTTACTGATCAATATATATTTGTATTTGATAATTCCAATGAAGAATTCCCGTTATTATAATTTGTTCAACAAGAAACGAAGGTGTGATAGCATATTGATGTTTTGCAACCCAAAGTAAATGATGAAGGGTTTGATCTTTATTTTCTTCAGTACAATTTGCACATAAATAATTACCTTGAGGTAGGTATTTCAATCTAGAATCTTCAACATATTTTGTACATAAAGCAAACAATTTAGGGATATGATTTTCAATATAAATACCTGCTAAATCTTCAAATTCAAATAAATTTCTTTTTTCAACTGTAATACTATCATAAAAATGTTTTAAGTAATTCCACAGATTATCTAGTGTCGGTTTTTTTAATGTATCTGAAAGAAAAATGACTCGAGGGGGATATGTTTGAATAAAGACATCTGGATTGTCTTTTTTTTGTAATAATTTATTTTCATAATCATTTTTTGCCAATTGAATTTTTTCTTTACTTAAGCGAAGAGAGGCTATTTTTTCATCTGCTTTTAATTGAGCTTGTTCTAGAAAATCAATTATTTTTTGTAAATCTTTAAACTCTAAAACTTGTTTGATATCTTTTAGAGGCAAATCCATTTGTTGTAATGCATGAATAGTATTTAATCTAACAATGTCTTCTATTGAATAATAGCGATATTTGGTACTTTTATCTTTTATGCTTGGCTTGAGTAGATCAATTCGATCGTAATGCCTTAATGTTTCGGTTGTAGTATGAACCATTTTAGCAGCTTCGCCTATTGAAAAATAATTTTTCATTTTTTTATGCACTCCTATTGACTTTTGTGTAACACAAAGGTTTATAATACTATTGTAACATAAAAAAATAGAAAAAACAATTCTTATGTTGATAAAAAGAAAGGAGAATAAAATGAAATCATAGGATTGATGGAATACGCAAATAAAGTGATTACTATTTATAAAATTAAAGGAGGAAAAGAAATGAAAAAAATAATAATATTAATCATGCATATAAGTATAATCATGTTTTTATTTACTAGTTGTGCGAAAACAAATCAATTTACAAAAAAATTTATACGACAAATGATTTGCAAATTCAAAAAATCAATATTGAAGCAAGAGATCGACAGATAGAAATTTTATCATCTAATGATGATTTGGTTCATATTGAATATTTTGAAAATGAGCAGGAACAATATAGTATTTTAATTGATGAAAATAAAACTTTAGATGTAAAATTAGAAAATAATAAAAGTTGGTTAGATTATTTTGGTCAAAAAGCAAGTATGGATAATCGAAAAATTATACTTTCTATACCTAATCATCTATTAATTGATTTAGTGATTGAAACTACAAATGAAAATGTCAGTATTGCAAAAGAAGTTTCAATTGACAACTTATCAGTTTCTGTAAATGGTGGGAATATTATTTTTGATAAATTAAATGCTTGTAGCGATATAGTTTTAAATGTTAAAAATGGTGATATTACGGGTTCTATTTTAGGAAGTTATGATGATTATTCAATAAACTGTCAGATAAAAAAAGGAGAAACAAATCTACCATCTAAAAAAGATGGAGGATATAAACAATTAGATGTAATTGTAAATAATGGTGATGCAAAAATTGAGATTAATAAATAAAATATCGTTTAAAACCCTGTAAACTAAAATAAGTTTACAGGGTTTTATAAAAAACTATTTTTGCATTTGATAATCGGAAATCATCTGCCTTACTTTGATACTAAGTTGTGTACTATTTAGATTTTCATAATCTTGATATTCTAAAATATCAAGAATGGTTAAGTTGACATAAGTTCTTTTCCAAGGAAAATGTTTATGAATTTGATTTGTATTTTGCAAGCAACAAACAACAATTGGCGATTTTGCTTTCATCGCAATTTTAAATGAACCAGGGTGAAATTCTAACAACTCCCCAGATTTACTTCTAGTACCTTCAGGACAAATATGAATATTTCCCCAGTCGTTTGCAATAAAATCGGCGGCTTTTTTAATAGCTTTAACTGCTTGGTATGCATCACTTCTATCTAGTGATATAAATCCAGCATTGTAAATAAATTTTCCACAAATAGGTAATTTTTCATTTTCTTTTTTTGTAATACAGATCATCGGATGCTTTTTTAGGGAATAAATGATAAGCATTGGATCAAAGTTAGATAAATGATTAGATATAACTAAAAAATGTTTATCCTTTGGCAGTTTATTTAGTCCATGAATAATAACTTTGGTTCTAGATAATCGAATTACAAGGTAGTTGGTTTGTTCGACCAAAAAATAGTATAATTTGTTAGGTTTCTTTATATCTTTTTTGGTATGTAGAAACAATGACCAAATATAAAGTATAAGAATATAAAACAAAAAACATAGCAAATAGAAAAAAGGCATCAATATAATTGGAATAAAAAATAAGTACCAATGTAAAGATAAATTTGTACAAAAATAAATTAAAATAGCTGATGCAATACTAATAATCCAAAATATTATTGATAAAATCATATCATATTCTCCTCAATCAATTTTATATTATTATACCATATTTTATTATAAATTGCTAAAAATATAATTTATCTTATAAATAAACTGCTATTTTGTTGTAAGATTCAATTAAAAAATTTATAATACATAAGAATACCAAAACATAAAGGAAATTTTTCCAATGCATTTTATTTAAGTTCAACATATAGTATTAGGCCAAAATAATATGAATTTATATCGCAGTTGTTTTTATGGTTGTATTTATTGTGATTCTAGAGGTAAGTACTATCAAATGAATCATCAGTTTGAAGATACAGAAATCAAAAGTAATGCAATTGAACTGTTAAAATTATTATTGAAAAAGAAACGTAAAAAACTATGATTGGTACCGGTTTGATGAGTAATTCATATATGCCGATAGAATTACAACTTCCATATGTTAGAAAAGTTTTAGAATGAATTGAAAAATATGGTTTTGGTTTTAGCGTGATTATTAAGTCCAAATTTATTTTAAGAGATCTTAATCTTTTAGAAAAAATGAATAAGAACACAAAGTGTATCATTCAAATGATCTTGATAACTTTTTGTGATGATCTATGTAGAATAATTGAATCAAATGCAGATAAGTTTCTGAGATAAAAATAAATAAAACTGAAAAACTAGTAGCTTTTCAGTTTTATTTATCTTTATTCTATTTCTGCAATATAAGAGGTTACATTTTTAATTACCTCTCCATCAATTTGAAGTGCCATTGGCTTTGAAAAATGTACTTCAATTTTTTTACCTGTAATCGCTTCACACATTTTATTATATTTTAAATGTTCGCCTTTAAAAATTTTGGGAAAGACCATTAAAGTCTTTAGTTTTCCACTATTATGCATAACAACTAAAGTTAAATTATTATTTAAACGATTTTGTGTGGGGGCTACTTTCATACCACCACCATAATATCTACCATTCATACTAGATGATAGCCAAACTTTATCATAATTTTTTTTCATACCATCAACAATAATAGTTGCTTTTGGAGTAGAATATTTGGTAAGTAGTAGTTTTATAGATAAACCTGTATAGTTAATTTTCTTTTTGTTTTTTAATCTTAATTCTTCGGCAGTTTCACATACCATTCCATCAATACCATAGCCAATACCATTGATAAATTTTCTTTTTATTCCATTTACTGTCACAGTTGGTAATTTCTCTAAATAAGGATTTAAGTAAAAAAGCGTGTCATCATCATTTGATTTAATATCTCTAATAAAGTCATTACCTGTTCCTGCTTTATAAAGGTAAGATGTATTTTTAATTTTATATTTATAAACAAAATTGGCAAAATGATTTAAAGTTCCATCGCCTCCAACTAGAATTAAAATATCTTCAACTTGTAGATTTGTAATGAAGTCTTCCACATTTAAATCGAGGACATTTATTTCTTTTAATTGAGGAAATTGTTTATTTAATTTTAATTTAGCTTCATCTTTAATTTTACAACCTGTACTGTTTTTAGATAGGGGATTAAATAGTAAATAATTCATTTGACTTCCTTTCATATTATTGTTTAACTTTATTTTAAGATAAGAATATTATATCATAATTTGTAGAAAAAAGTAATATATTTGTAAAAAAATAAAATAAAAATAGTACTATTGTATGTTGTTATAAAATATATAGGATATTATTGTTTAGCATAATGAATCAATATATGAAATATAGAAAGAATTGCTTTGACATATATTTAAAAATATGCTATAATTTTTAGGATTTGTTAGTAAAGGAAAAAATATGGGAATTATTGAATTGATTTTAATTAGTATTGGTCTTGCAATGGATGCGTTTGCGGTATCAATTTGCAAGGGAATTAAGATGACATCTAAGAAAAATTGGCATATTATTGTTATTGCTTTATTTTTTGGTGGATTTCAAATGTTGATGCCAATTATCGGATGGTTTTTAGGAAGTAGATTTGAATCATATATTACTTCATTTGATCATTGGATTGCTTTTATTTTATTGTTGATTATAGGTGGTAAAATGATTTTTGAATCGTTTAAAAAAGATAGTGATGATGAAGAATTAGTAACAAAATTTGATGTGAAAGAAATCTTCGTTTTAGCAATTGCAACAAGTATTGATGCGTTAGCAGTAGGAATTACATTTGCTTTTTTAAAAGTAAATATTATGCTTGCTAGTTCTTTAATTGGTAGTATTACATTTATTTTGGCCATTGTAGGGGTTTTAATAGGAAGCGTTGTCGGAGGAAAATTTAAAAATAAGGCTGAACTATTGGGGGGAATTATTTTAATTTTGATTGGCGTTAAAATATTGCTTGAACATTTAGGTGTGATTCACTTTTAAATCTATCATAATTTCTTATTTTTATTAATATAATTTTAATATAAAATAAGATAGGTGTGGATTTAATTGGATTATAAGAAGCAATTACATAAGGTGGTAAAAGAGTATTTCAATCCGAACAAGGTTATTTCCATTCAGCCATATGGTGGAGGTCTAATTAACAGCACTTTTATTGTTGAATTTGAAGATACCAGATATATTTTGCAAAAGGTAAATGAATATGTTTTTCATAGTCCCATTGGGGTTATGTACAATATTGGCTTAATCACAAATTATATTCGTAAAAAGGTGATTTATGAAGGTAGAAATTATCGTAATGCCACGCTTACTTTAATTCAAACTATATGTGGAGAAAATTTTGCGATTGTGGATGAAGCGTATTGGCGATGTTATACTTGTATTGATGGTATTACCTATGATAGTACCAACGATTTAGAAATCTTTTATGAGGCAGGAAAGGCAGTAGGACAATTTCAACAATTACTAGAGGGTTTTCATACGAGATTGTTAAGTGATAATATTAAAAATTTTCATAATACACCTTATCGTTATGATAAATTTAAAGAAAGTATTAAATTAGATTCGCATAATCGTATTAGAGAATGTTATGAGGAAATTCTTTTTATTCATAGAAGAGAAGATAAAATGGATCTGATTACAAAAGCTTTAGAAGAAGAAAGAATTCCTAAAAGAGTGGTTCACAATGATACTAAATTAAATAATATAATGTTTTCTAAAAATGGAAAGCATGCAATGTGCCTCATTGATTTAGATACAGTGATGAAGGGATCTCTTGTTTATGATTATGGAGATGCATTAAGACTTGGAGCTTCAACTGCTACAGAAGATGAGGTGGACTTATCTAAAGTATCAATTAATTTAGACTTGGTTGGTGCTTTTACCAAAGGGTTTTTAGAAGAAACAAAAGATATTATTACAAAAGAAGAAATAGCGTTATTGTTTTACGGTTATTATATTATAACTTTAGAATTGGGTATGCGGTTTTTAACCGATTATCTTGATGGAGATAAGTATTTTGCTTTGAGTGAAGAACAAAAGAAAAAACGTCCCAAAATTAATTTAGAACGAGCGAGAAATCAATTAAAATTAGTATTAGAAATTGAAAAAAATCAAATAAAATTAGAGAATATAATTGATCAAACGCTGATTCAATTGGGATATGAAAGGAATAAAGATGAATAAAATAAAAAAAGTTGTCATTCCAGTTGCAGGAAAAGGAACCAGATTTTTACCGATTACGAAAACAATTAGTAAAACACTTCTACCTATTGTTGATACACCTGTTATTCAATATTTATTAGAAGAAGCAGTTCAGGCAGGAATCAAAGAGGCTTTAATTATTATAGGATATAGTCAAAATGATGTAATTAATTATTTTAATACAGAAAGTACATATGTCCAAAAATTAAGCAAAGATTATGAAGAAATCAAATATATTAAAAAATTAAAACAACAAATTAGAATTTCATATGTTTTTCAAGAGGAAGCTAAAGGTTTAGGTGATGCAGTGTATCATGCGAAAGCATTTGCGGACAAAGATGACTTTGCGCTTATTTTAGGTGATGATTTTGTTTTTTCAAATGGACTTTCAACTTATGGTATTGGCTCGCTTTGTAAGTTTTATGAGAAAAATCCTAATTACTATTTAGGAGTTCAAGAAGTTCCATATGAAATGACATATAAATATGGCATTGTAAAACCAGAGACCCAAATTTCTAATTGTTTTAAAATTGATGGTATTGTTGAAAAACCTCAGAACAATCCTCCATCTAATATGGCTTGTGTTGGAAGGTATATTTTAAAAAATTCTATTTTTAACTATTTAGAAAAAACTAAAGTTGGCGTAGGTGGAGAAATTCAACTAACTGATGCTTTAGCTTTAGCTTTAGATAAAGAAGACATTTATGCTTCAGAATTTGATGGAATTAGATATGATGTAGGTAGTAAGGCTGGATATGTTGAGGCAACCATTGCAGTTGCAATGAGTCGTAATGATTTATCAGAAAATATGCATAAGTTTTTTAAAAAATAAAAATATTTATTGTGTAGGTATCTCTATACGATAAATATTTTTTTATTATCCATATTTAGATGGATACTTAGATATATTTTAAATGGTCATAGAATATGATATTATATAATTAAACATATATGGAGGATATATGATTGAGTTTATAAAATACATAATTATTGGTTTGATTCAAGGAATAACAGAAGTACTACCGGTTTCTTCTAGTGGTCACTTAACCATTGTTGAACATATGATGGGAATAAACAATGATAACTTAGCGTTTGAGGTTTTTCTTCATCTAGCATCATTTATAGCAGTTATTGCTTTTTTATATAAACCATTAATAAAAATAATCAAGGGGAGTTTTTTATATCTTTTTAAAAAGAAAAAAGAATATTTTTTGGAATGGAAATATTTGATCTGTGTGATAATATCAACAATTCCGATTGTTTTATTTACTATTTTCATTAAACGATTAGGGTATAATACAAGTCCCTTGTTTGTAATTGGTATTTCTCTTATTTTTAATGCTGCAATGCTTTTTTTGTTAAGTAAAATTAAAGGAGAAAGAAAAAAAGAAGAAATAACGATTAAAGATGCTTTAGTTATTGGTTTATTTCAATGTCTTGGCGTTTTTCCAGGAATTTCTAGAAGTGGTAGTTGCATAAGTGGAGCAATGGTTAGAAAAATTGAAAAAGAAGAAGCTGCCAATTATGCTTTTATGTTATTTGTACCAGCAGTTATTGGAGCCTTTGTTTTAGAACTTGGCAATATTTCTTTGATTTTTACTTTAAATTCTAAAATGATTTCATGCTATCTTGCTTCATTTTTAGTATCAATGGTAGCTACGTTTTATGCTTTTAAGATTCTTTTAAATTTTATTAAAAAGGGAAAATTATTTTATTTTTCAATATATTGTCTAGTAATAGGAATCATAACATTTGTGTATAGTAGTATGAATGGTTGGATTTAGGTGATAAAATGAAAGATTGTAATGCAATTATTCTTGCGGCAGGTAAGGGTACTAGAATGTTATCAGAACTACCTAAATGTGCGTATCCTTTTTATGGTAAACCAATGATTGTTTATATTATAAATATGTGTAAAAAGATTCAAATTGATGATATTTGTGTGGTGGTTGGTCATAAAAAGGAAAGTATAGAAAACCTTCTTCAAGATAAGGTAAAATATGCCTATCAAAAAGAACAATTGGGTACAGCTAATGCTGTCTTGGCCGCAAAAGATTTTTTGGAAAGACATAATGAAGGGATAACTTTAATTTTCCCAGGGGATATGCCGTTGATAGATGGTGATGTAATCAATAATCTAATTCGAGAACACATAGAAAACAATAATGATTTAACTATTTTGACAACTCAAATAAAAAATCCTACAGGATATGGTAGAATTATTAGACAAGATGGTCAAATTATTAAAATTATTGAAGAAAAAGATGCTGATGATAGTGTCAAAGCAATTAATGAAATCAATACAGGTCTTTATTGTATTACTACCAATCTTTTAGAGAAGGCTTTATCAAAAGTTGATAATAACAATAACAAAGGAGAATATTATCTAACTGATATTGTTAAAATACTAAGTGGTGATAAAAAAGTTAAAGCTTATTTAACTGAATATGATTTTAAATTAACCGGTATTAATGATTTGTATACTCTTTCATTAGTAGAAAAAGAATATCAAAAATATATCAATAGAAATTGGATGGACAAAGGAGTTCATTTGATAAACCCTGATTCTATCATTATAGAAGATGAAGTAAAAATTGATGCCAATGTGACAATTGATGCTTTTTCTATTATTAGAGGTAAAACAACAATTATGAAAGATACATATATCCCACCATATTCTTTAATTATCAATAATATAAAAATAAAATAATGAATTTAATTGAAATTTTTATTTAGATTGATTATAATTGTATTAAAGATAGTTATATTAAAGGAGGATATTTATGGCTAAAATAACACAGGTAACAATTATTAGTCCAACTACTTTACGACTTGATGTGGATGCTAAAACGGGTGATGAGATTGATTTATTAGATATTAGTAAGATTGATAATATGTTAATTCAAGAAATAATCAATAAAGAAAAGGAGAAAGAAATAAAAAAATTATTAGATGAACAAAAAAGATTATATGATTTAGAGAAAACAAATGAAATAAATGAACGAACTGAAAAATTGAAAGAGGAAAACTCTCAATTAAAAAATGAAATAAAAACAATTGCAAACGAAACTAAACTTCAAACAGAATTAGCATTAAAAGATAAAATATTTGAGTTGCAATCACAAGTGAATCAAATTAATTCAGAAAAAATACAAATTGAACAGTTAAAAAATGAAGAAATTGAAAAAATTAAAACACAGTTGCAATTGAAAATGGTAGAACAAGAGGCTACTTATCAATTACAATTACAAGAAAAAGAGAAAATTATTAGTAATTTAGAGTTAACAAAAAGTAATTTAAATATTAAGAAAATAGGTGAACAATTAGAATTATGGTGCAATACTGAATATGAAAATTATGCTCAGTGTGGTTTTGAAACTTGTAGTTGGGAAAAGGATAATTTATCAATCAAAGATGATGGAGATACCAAGGGTACAAAAGCCGATTATATTTTTAAGGTATATGCAACTAAAGAAATGAGAAGTGCTGAACTTTTAACATCAGTGGTATGTGAGATGAAAAATGAATCACCAAGTTCAACAAATAAAAAGAAAAATGCTGACCACTATGCTAAATTAGATAAAGATCGTATGAAGAAAAATTGTGAATATGCATTATTAATAAGTGAATTAGAATGGGATCAACCCAATGATTTACCAATTAAAAAAGTAAAAGAGTATGACAAAATGTATGTGGTTCGTCCTCAATATTTTATTAATTTTTTAAGTCTTATTACATCACTTAGTTTTAGATTTAAAGAACTGATTTTAGATAATATGAAAGAACAAGAAAAATTTAAAGATTCTTTGGAAATTAAACAAGAATTTGAGAAATTTAAAAAAGATTTAATGGACAAACCTTTGGAAAAATTAGAAAAAGAATTGAATGCTATTATTAAAAATGCGAATGATATTAAAGCATCCTCTGATAAAATCATTACTTCAGCAAGTGATTTAATTAATAAAACATTAGAAAATATGAAATCAAAAATTGAAAATTTTAAAATTGATAAGTTATGCAAAAAGATTGATAAATTAGATTTAGAATAAAATATTTGAATAAAATGGTAAGATGTTGTATAATATATATACAATTGGAGAAGTGCCCAAGTGGTTGAAGGGGCTGGCTTGGAAAGCTAGTAGGTCGATAACACGATGCGAGGGTTCAAATCCCTTCTTCTCCGCCATTAAAAAGGATAGGTTTTGATACAAAGAACAATTTGTGTTAAAAACCTTTTTTCTTATGCTTTTACGCCAATATAGGTTAACACTTCACTTTTTAGGGCGATTTTAAGGTTTTATGTTGGCTTTTTTGTTAATTCTAAGTATTTAATCGAACATAAAATTATAACCGAATAGTGACTAAAGTACTCTCTATATTAAGTACAAATTAAATTGTGTAAATTCCAATATCTGGACATTCTAATCGTCTTGCTCCAAATACTATGCTTGGAGTATTTCAAAATTATGTTTAAAAGTTAAAGATAGAGGGAAAATTCGATGCATACAGTCAACTTGTGGCACTAGAACGTGCAAAGGATATAGTACTAAATCAAATGAAAGATGATGTAAAAGAATACATAGTAATTAATTATGACAATCTTGAAAATTGGCTTACTACTCAAATTGAAGCAACCATAAACTTATTGAAGAAGAAGTAAAATATTTAAGCCTCTAGTTGATTTTTTTCACTAGAGGCTTTTATTAAATGTAAAGCATGGTGTAATTATTGACATTACAACACATTTGTGATAAAATATAATTAAATAAGAAGAGGTGATTCTATGCAAATTACATCGAGATTTACAGTTGCAGTTCACACGCTGTTGGCTATATATAAGTTTAATAAGGACTACAAGACAACGTCTGATTTTATTGCAACAAGCGTAAATGTCAATCCTGTTGTCATTAGAAGAACATTACAAGGTTTAAAAGCAGCAGGTTTTGTAGAAGTTAAAGCTGGAAGTGGTGGTGCAAGCATAACAAAACCATTAGATCAAATAACTTTATATGACGTTTATGTTGCTATGGAAAGTTTAGAAGGAGATTTGTTCCATTTTCATGAGAATCCGAATCCACTATGCCCTGTGGGAAGAAATATTCATAGAGTTTTGGATAAGCATTTACAAGAAGCTCAAAAGGCAATGGAAGACAAACTAAAATCTGTAAAATTATCAGATTTAACAAACGATATAGATCGATTAATATCAAACGAATAAGTCATCTGATGATGGCTTTTTCTTTTTTTAAAAAAATTTGTTGTAATGCTTGACATTACAACAAATAATTGATATAATGATGTTGTAATCAAATAAGTTACAACTAAAATTAAATTATGGAGGAAAGAAAAATGAAAAAAGAAAATTGCAAAATTATTAATTTGAAGAAAGGTGTAATAAGTGAATATCAAATCAAAGATATCAAATTATTAGCATATCAAACAAATGATTTTATCGATGATGAAGTATTTATTCTTGTCAAAAATCAGAAAGGTATTTGTATTGAACTTCCTTGCTTTTATGATAACATTAGTGAATTAACAGATTATATTAATGGAAATGGGATTGATTTGGTTGCTAAATTTGTTGCTTATCACGCCGCAGGAGCTTCTTTTATGCCAGAGGTAAAATCTTTTGGTACAAAAACATCTAATGAATACAATACAATTGGTAGCGGCGCAGGCCTTGTAAACAACTTTAAGGGGGCTTTTGGTGGAATTTTTGATGCAAGTATTTGCAACACAGATGAAATTGTAAATGATGGCGAAATTGAAATCGCAGGAATTAAATTTACCATTACTTCAAATGCTGAAGCTTTTGATATTGAAATTCCTGAAATCAATTGTGTATATACACATATGATGGGACATAATTGTCATTCAATTGTTGCAGGATGTCCTCATGCAGATGGAATTATCTCACAATTAAATTATTATGTTAGAAAAGGATTTGACCTTATTTTAACTTCACATTATACACCGGAAGACTTAAAAGATGCCAAAACAAAAATTGATTATCTATATGATTTGAAGGCAATTTCAGAGACTTGCAATAATGCAGAAGAGATGAAACAGAAAGTAATAGATAAGTATTCAAATTATAGCGGCTTAAACTATTTAGATATGACAGTCAGTATGTTTTTTCCAGCAAAATAATAATATAAAAGAGTAAAATAACAGCACCTCTTTAGTTTAATTAAAAGGTGTGAACAGTATGAATTTTGATGATTTTTTAAATGAGATTATTAAAATTAAAATACAGCTTTTGCAACAGTATCGCTTGATGGAAAGTTATCTAATAGAATCATCAATATGATATATTTGGAAGATAACTGTCTCTTTTTCTTAACCGCAAGAGGTAAATCTCTATATAAAGAATTGTTGAATAATCCATATGTGTCAGTAATCGTATGCAAAAATAACAAAACTTATATGGTTTTTGGATATGTGGAACAAGTTGAAAGAAAATACCTTAAAAATTTATTTAATCATAATAAGTTTATGTATGGAACTTATCTTAGGATAGAGGTGTTTTGTATATCTTCGTATAATGGCGAATACTTTGATTTGACAAATAAACTAATTTATAGGTATTCTTTCAATTATAACTTTAAAGAAAAAGAAAAAGTGATGTATGGGATAGACAAAAACAAATGCATATCTTGTGGGAAGTGCTTTAGTGTATGTCCACAAAAATGCATCAATATTGATTTGAAGAAAATCAGTGAAAATAACTGCTTAAGATGTGGGGCTTGCTTTGAAATATGTCCTCAAAAAGCAGTAACTATGGAGTGATGTTTATGGAAGAATTAAATAAAGCAATAGAGTACTTGAAAACTAAAAATCAAATCAAACAAGAGTTGCTATATAATTTCAATACTTTTAGAGCATTGATGAATATCACTATGCCTTATGATTTGAGTGATGACTACTATAAATGGCAAGATTTAATTTTGCTAAATAACCTTGAATTGAAAGAAATAACAGAGGTATATGATTTGAAATTTAATAATCAAATTGCTTTATTCAAAGGTGATATTACTACAATAAAAGCGGATGCTATTGTTAATGCATGTAATGAGAAATTATTAGGTTGTTTTCAACCTTTACATAATTGCATTGATAATGCTATCCATTCACATGCTGGCTTACAAGTAAGAAGAGATTTAATCAAAGTGATGAAAGAACAAGGAAATGATGAACAAAATGGAAAGTGTAAAGTAACAAGTGGATATAACCTTCCTAGTAAATATATTTTCCATACAGTAGCTCCTAAATGCTTTTATGGAGTTTCGAAACAAGCTGCAGAAGATTTAAAGAATTGCTATTTATCTTGCTTGCAAAAAGCAGATGAAATGAATCTTCAATCAATAGTTTTCTGCTCAATCGCAACAGGGATATACAAGTATCCAATAAAGAAAGCTAGCAAAGTAGCAATTAGTACTGTAAAAGAATATTTGAAAAATACTAACAGCAAATTGAAGGTTGTATTTAATTTATATTCTTTGGAGGATTACAAAATTTATGAAAGAGAACTTAACGAAAATTAGGAAGTTAATAAATGAAGCAGATGCCATTGTTATAGGTGCTGGAGCAGGATTATCTACAGCAGCAGGTTTTGAATATAGTGGTAAATCTTTTATAGACAATTTTAAATATATGCATGATGCATATGGTTATACTGATATGTATTCGGCTGGGTTTCATAATTTCAAAACCAAAGAAGAATACTGGGGATATTGGGCTAGGTATATTTATTTGAATAGATACAAAACGGGAGCCTTACCACTCTACGAAAAATTATATCAATTAGTTAAGGATAAAAATTATTTTGTTTTGACTACAAATGTAGATCATCAATTTCAAAAGGCAGGTTTTGATAAAAATAGATTGTTCTATATGCAAGGAGATTATGGATTATTTCAATGTTCAAAGCATTGTCATAATAAAACATATGATAATGAAGAACAAATAAAAAATATGGTAAAAAATATAGTTAATTACAGGATTCCAATATCTTTAATTCCTAAATGTCCTATATGCGGAGCACCAATAGTACCAAATTTACGTACAGATGATTCGTTCGTAGAAGATGAAGGATGGCATAAAGCAAGCAAAAATTATGTAAAGTTTTTAAATGATAATAAAAATAAAAAGATATTATTTTTAGAGCTTGGTGTTGGTTGGAATACGCCTGTTATTATTAAATACCCATTTATTAGAATGACCTATCAATTTCCAAATGCAAATTATGTATGTATCAATAAAGGATATAATCAAGTTCCTAAAGAAATAAAAGATAAATCAATCGTGCTAGATATAGATATCAATAATATTTTTCCTTAATTATTAAAAAATAAGAAATGAGTCATGGTGATGTCGTGAACATCATTGTGACTTTTTTAGTTTCAAAAGCACCTAAATTTCAACCTGTATATTGAGAGGAAGAGGTCTGTCAAGTCAGGAGACACTTTATGATATCAGAGGGAAAAAGGAAAATCATAGAATAAGAATATAGGGTGTGAGTTATAACTTTATAGTTACATTCATTATTTATGAACATCAACGCATCAGTCTATAAAAGTGTTGAAATATAAATAGCAATTTTTGTTTTTAACTATTTTGAATGCCAGTATTATAGTCAAATTAAAAAAATACAATTTATAGTAATCTGCATAGTATCAAAATGTATCTTTGAATAAAAATATACAAATCATTTCAATCCATTTATATTGAAAGAAATAAATAGAATGTTTAAAATAAGGAAAATTATGAGTCCATTGTTTCCTATAATGCTTTAATTTAATTGGCTTTAGATAATTATGAAGTATAATTAATATATGAGAAGATAAAAAGGATTATGATTTTGAAAAGAACTGTAATAGAATTCCTCAATATTATAAAATCAAATAGATATTTAAAAATTCTAAAATTTTACCATAAGCATTTCAAACAATATAAACTAAAGGAATGTTGGTATCTGTTTTCTTGCTTGTTGTAAGGTTATGTGATATACTAATCCATAATGTAATTGATTAAGTTGAAATGTGGTGAATCAAAATGAATGCAGAATTTAAAATAAATGGAATACAAATTGAAACGGATAGACTTCTTTTAAGATCATTTAAACCCTCTGATTTAGATGATTTTTATGAATATGCCTCAGTAGAGGGAGTCGGTGAAATGGCGGGATGGAAACATCATGAGAATAAGGAAATAAGCCAAGTGATATTAGATAACTTTATTGCAGAAGATAAGACTTTTGCCATTTGCTTGAAAAGTAATCATAAAGTAATTGGTTCATTAGGCATTGAAAAATACGGATTAGAAGAAAAGTTGAGTGAGTTTTTTGATTATAAAGGTAGAGAAATTGGTTATGTATTGAGTAAGGATTATTGGGGATATGGAATAATGCCAGAAGCAGTAAGGGCTGTAGTCAAGTATTTGTTTGATGAGTTAAATCTAGATTTTTTGACTTGTGGGTATTATTTGTTTAATAATCAATCGAAAAAAGTTCAAGAAAAATGTGGATTTAAGCCATATAGAAAACTTGAATTAGAAACTAAACTTGGTACAAAAGAGCAGTTCATTTTAAATCTTTTACTTCATCCACATAAAAAGATAACACTCATTTTTTCTCATCCTGAAACACTCATATATAAAGCATAAAAATTATGCTGAATGAAAGAGGTAGTAAAGTGTTCAAATCTATTTTTTAATTTATAAAAAGACATAGGTATTGATACTTTAACGACAGATATCAATTCCTTTTTTATGTTTGAAGTATCGATTGAATTGGAAAAAAGTAAAAATAGCATAGTCAAAAAGGGGATATTTTACTTAAATATAAAAGTAATAAAACGATTTATTCAAACACTTAAAAAACAATTGCACTAAAAGAGGGAGATTTTTTATTGAATATGATTTGTAGATAAAACAATGTGCATAAAGATTGTATTATTTTTTCAACAATTAAGTAAAAATAAAAAAGAAACTTTACTTGAGAGTTTCTTTTTGCATATTTGAAATTTTTGTAGTATAATTTTTATTGAAGTTGTTCAAACAACAAAAAAGATAAATAAGAATTGAGTGAGGTGTAAAATGACAGATTTGCTTAATACAATTAAATCACGCAGAAGTATTCGAAAATTTAAAAGTGATGATATTCCAGAAGATATATTAAACAGAATTATTGAAGCCGGTACTTATGCCGCAACCGGAATGAACAAACAATCGCCGATAATTGTTGTCGTTACGAATAAGGAAATAAGAGATAAACTTTCACAAGCAAATTGTAAAATTGGAGGTTGGAAAGAGGGCTTTGATCCGTTTTATGGTGCGCCTGTAGTACTTATCGTATTGGCAGATAGGAATCTTACAAATTGTGTTTATGATGGTTCGCTTGTTATGGGTAACCTTATGCTTGCTGCTCACGAACTTGGCATAGGCAGTTGTTGGATACATAGAGCAAAAGAAGAATTTGAAATGCCTGAATGGAAACAATGGCTTAAGGACATTGGTGTTGAGGGGGAATATATTGGCATAGGACATTGCGTTTTGGGATATATTGATGGAGATTATCCAAATGCGCCGAAAAGAAAAGAGAATTGGGTTTATTGGGTGAAATAATGAAATACAAAGTTAAATTAACGGTAATAGATAAAAAATTGTATCCTGAATTGCAACAAGAACATTGCTTTAATCCACAATCGGGTACTTGTCCTTGCTACAATATAGGAGATGAATTTATATTTTATCGGGACGAGAAAAGGGACGATTTTTGGCATTGTGGATTAAACACTTTGACAAAAACAAATGGTAATCCTGATTTGGTGGCTGGTGGACCTAAAATGCCGTTTTGTTCAGAACTATGGGATGCTATTTCAAGATACATATATACTGGATTGCAAGGTGGTTCGATTATGAAAGGTTGGATGAAAGAAGAAAACACGATGATTGCTTGTTGTTCAGACGGAACAAGACCAGTTATTTTCAAAATTGAAAGAATAGATTACGAAGATGAATAAGTGTAGTATGGATTGGAAAATGGAATGAAATGGAGATAAAAGAACTAAAAAAGAAAGATCATAAAAAGGTTATACAATATGCTATAAAGGGGATGCACTTTAATTTATATCTTAAAAATAAGTTTTTGCTTTATGCATATGGCAAATATTTTTGGTATTTGGAATATACAAATGCTTCGCAAATTATTGCAGCATACGAGGGAGATAAACTTTTAGGCGTAATTATTGTTGATATGAAAAATGAAGCAAAACCATATAAATCATTTTGGAAAACGTGTTATATCAAATTGATTGACCAAATCCAGAAGTTTTTCTTTAAGGGTGGTGTTATGGCATATAACCAAGCAAATAAAGAAATGTTTGAAGAATATACTGAAAAATACACCCCTGACGGAGAGATTCGCTTTTTAGCAGCAGATCCCGATACAAAGCTCAAAGGCATAGGTACAATGCTTTTAAATGAATTTGAAAGAAGAAAGTATGGTAAAGAAATATATCTGTTTACAGATGATCAATGTAGTTATCCATTTTACGAACATAGAGGTTTTGAACGAATAGGTGAAAAAGATATTGTGCTTGAATTAGACGATAAAATCAATCTAAAATGTTTCCTATACCGGAAATTGATTCAAAAGTAAATGATATTCATAGAGATGAACATTGTATCAAAATATATCGTTTTTGTCATTAAAAAATATAAGTATTGATACGAATCTTCTTGTTATCAATACTTTTTTCGTTTTTAATATGGTTTGTTTCGTTTAAATATTTGTTATTTTTATAATAGAATATAAATGAAGATTGAAATGAATAAAAAAGAAACGGAAGAATAACTTATTGAGGTGATGTTATAGTGATAGATAAAATCATATTAAAAGATTTAAAAATAAATTTTGAAAAATTATTGGGATTAGGATTTATCAAAAAGGATAATTATTACGAGTATGAAACTAAAATAATAGATAATCAATTTTCTTTAATTATAAAAATAGATAAGGATAATTCAATATGTTCTGATGTAATAGATCTTTCTACAAATGAAAAATTTATTCTTTACGATGTCACAAATGCAACAGGTGAATATATAGGTAAGATAAGAGAAGAATATAACAATATTATTGAAACAGTAAAAAGTACTTGTTGTTGTAAAAATATATTTAAAAGTGAATATGCCAAATTAATTATTGAATATATAAAACAAAAATATAATGATGATTTGGAATACTTATGGAAAAAATTTCCTAATAATGCTATATGGAGAAATAAAGAGAATAATAAGTGGTATGGTATATTACTTATAGTTGAGAAAACGAAGATAGGGATCAAAGAAGAAGGAAGTATTGAGATTATTGATTTATTGCTAGAACCAGAAAGAATAGAAAAAATGGTGGATAATAAGAAATATTTTTTAGGTTATCATATGAACAAAAAATATTGGATCACTATAAAACTTGATGGATCGGTCGATATAAATGACATATATGAATGGATAAACCATAGTTACAATTTATCCAAAGGTAAATCATTATATAAAGAAGAATGCCGAATAGAAAGAGTTAAGACTAAAAATAAAAAAATGAAAATGGAGTTAGATAAAATAAAGGAGTGATAACAAATGAGAACATCAGCTGAAATGTTTACATTATTTGAAAAAATTACTCATTCTTCTGATAAAATACGTGTAATGACTCTTGAAGGTAGTCGAGTTAATTCCAATGTTGTGCCTGATATATGGCAAGATTATGATATTACCTTTTTAGTCACTGATGTAGATGGTTTTAAACAATCTGATGAATGGTTGAAAGTATTTGGTGATATAGTTTTTATGCAAAAACCAGAAGCAATGGATTTATTTTCACCGGATTTATTTGAGGGATGGTATTCTTATTTAATGTTATTTTCTGATGGAATAAAAATAGATCTTACTTTAGTTCCCATAACTGATATTGATCGATACTTTAAACAAGATCCGCTTATTAAAGTATTAATTGATAAAGATGGCATATGTCCTCAGTCTCTTTATCCTTCGGATGAGACTTTTTGGATTCAAAAGCCTAGTTTTGCATTTATTAGAGATTGTGCAAACGAATTCTTTTTTGTATGCACTTATGTAGCAAAAGGATTACTAAGGGAAGAAATCTTATTTGCTAATTGGCATTTTGAACAAATTCTTAGAGTTGAGTTAAACCGAATGCTTGGATATTTAGCAGGTGTTAGATATGGATTTCCACTGAATACAGGTAAGTATAATAAATGGCTATTACGTTTTTTAACAAAAGATGAATGTATAGATGTACTAAAAACTTATAGACTTGAGAGTATAGAAATATGTTGGGAATCATTAGAAATAGCAATGAGATTATTTGATAAGGCGATGAAAGAAGTTTGTAATTATTTTAATTATAATGATTCGGATGATTTTATACGAGTTAAAAATTATATAGAAACATTAAAAACTTTAAAATAAATGGATAATTTGTATGTATAGTATAAAAAATGATGAAATAGTTTTGTTGAATTATTAACAATCTTTCAATAGTAAAAATAGAAGATATTTTTGATTGATTAGGTTAGATTTTCTTAAGTAGATGAATTTCTACTTTTTTATTTTTAATATGTCATATTTTTCCTATATATATAATTTTAAATAAAAAAATTTAAGTTTTGTATAATTTTCTTCTTTTTTCGACAACTGCTGATGATATAATTAAAACAAGGAGTCAAAATGATGTAAATGATAAATGGTTGGGGAGTGATAACAATGGTAATATAATGGAAATCATTTGTTTTTCATTTGTCTAGTAGGAAAGACAATGAAGAATAAAACAAAAGTATTAAAGATTGATAATAAAAATTTTAAAAAGAAAAGGAGAATGAAATTATGAAAAAAGTTTTAAGTTTAATTTGTGTATTTTCAATTTGTTTGTTATTAGGATTTACGACTGAACCCAAAAGTGTTTCAGCAGCAGGTGATCCTAATCTTCATCAACTAATATTAACAAATAATGATTGCTATAAAGCAGGTCAATATATAACACCTACAGGCATTATGGTTCATTCAACTGGTGCCAATAATCCTAATTTAAGACGTTATTTGGCACCTAATGATGGTTTAATTGGTGTTAATACAGGTGGAAACCATTGGAATCAAGCAAAACCAGATGGTCAACAAAAATGTGTTCATGCTTTTATTGGTAAATTGGCTGATGGAACGGTTGCTACTTATCAAACTCTTCCATGGAATATGAGAGGATGGCATGCAGGTGGGGCAGCAAATAATACCCATATTGGTTTTGAAATATGTGAAGATGATCTAACAGATGCCAATTATTTTAATGCGGTATACCAAGAAGCGGTAGAATTATGTGCTTATCTTTGCGAATTATATAATTTTAATCCATTAGCAGATGGCGTTATTATTGGTCATTTTGAAGGATATCAACGTGGCGTTGCATCCAATCATGCTGATCCTGGTCATTGGTTTTCTAAATTTGGTAAAACAATGAATGATTTCCGTCAAGCTGTTTATAATGAAATGAATGAAACAACAACTTTATATTGTGTACAAGTAGGAGCATTCTCAGTAAGAGCGAATGCTGAAGCATTACTTACACAAATCAAAGCAGCAGGTTTTGATGGATATATCAAGACTTATGGAACTTTATATTGTGTACAAGTAGGAGCATTCTCAGTAAGAGCAAATGCTGAAGCGGTTCTTGCTGAAGTTAAAGCGGCTGGTTTTGATGCCTTTATTAAAATTGAGTAAGTAATCAATAGTATAAAAAGTATGGTAATTGTATCAAGTACCATACTTTTTATTATATAATGACTTCCTTTTATTGCATATATTTGTTATACTATGATTATAAAGAGGTGAAACAATGGATGAAAAAGATAAAATGTTAAGACAAATGGTATATAATGCCAATGATGCGGTTTTGAATGAGGATAGAATGAAATGTAAAGATTTATGTTATGAGTTTAATATAGTAAAACCATCACAGACAACCCAAAAAGAAGAAATCATAAAAAAAATTTTGGGGAAAATAAAGGGTACATTTATAATTATGGCACCTTTTTGGTGTGATTATGGGTATAATATTGAAATAGGAAATAATTTTTTTCTAAACCATAACTGTACAATTTTAGATGCAGGAAAAGTTATCTTTGGTGATCATGTTTTTATTGGTCCAGATTGTGGATTTTACACTGTTAATCATCCTTTTGATGTTAAAAAAAGAAATGAAGGGTTAGAATATGCTCAGCCTATTCGAATTGGTAATCATGTATGGATTGGTGGTGGAGTTAGAGTAATGCCAGGTGTAACAATTGGTGACAATACAATTATTGGTGGTGGCAGCGTAGTTACCAAAGATATTCCTAAAAATTGTTTGGCATTTGGCAATCCTTGTAAAGTGATTAGAAAAATTACAACAAGCGATTGAAAATAAGATAATAATTATGTATTCTTTTTTGAATAAATTCATCATTATTATAATAAGATGTGGTAATGGTGATAGAATGAAAAAAAGATTAAAAGAAATATTATATGGTTTTTTATTTGGCATTAGTTGTTTAATACCAGGATTTAGTGGAGGAACCATGTTACTTATTTTAGGGATATATGAAAACTTTACAGCATCTTTAGCAAAACTTTCAAAAAAACCAATTGAGGCTTTTAAGGAACTTTGGTTATATGGAATTGGTACAATAATAGGAATTGTCATAGGGACTTTGACAATTGCAATATGTTTAAATTATTTCCCATTAATTATTGCAAGTTTTTTTGTTGGATTAGTAATTGCAACGATTCCAATTACTTTGAGGAAAATAAGATCGGAAAGATTAAAAGTGGCTGATATTGTAAGCTATGTCATTTTTTTGATAATCGGTTTGTTAATGACTTATAGTGATAAATTTGGTATATCTAGTATTACCATAGAAACACCAACTATTGGTATGATTCTTTATATTATTGTTTTAGCAACCATTGCGAGTGCGACAATGGTAATTCCAGCTGCTAGTGGAATGACCATTCTTTTGATATTTGGGATGTATGATCCTTTAATGTTAATGTTGGATAAAGTTTTTAAAGGAATCTTAAAACTAAATTTTGTTCCTTTAATAGAGAATTTATGGATTATATTACCCTTTATGGTTGGTATTTTATTGGGCGTGATTGGTATATCTAAAATGATATCTAAGTTATTAAAACAACATTCTTCAATTGTTTGGTATGCCATTTTAGGATTATTAATTGTTTCACCTATTACCATTTATCGAGAAGCATATAACAAAAAAGCCATTCTTATTATAGATTCAATTAGAAGTCATTTAGGATTACATATTATGCTATGCGTAGTCTTCTTAATTTTAGGTATTTTCTTCATTACTTATTTAGATTATTTACAAAAGAAAAAACAAAAAAGGATAGTAAATGAACAGATAGTGAAATAGTCAAGGAAAAGTAGGCACAAAAATAGGACGATATAAATCCCGATTCAGTTTGGTACTGAATGGGGGTTTTATATTTTAAAAAGACCAGTTTTGATTTTTAAATTTTTAGTATAAATCATTTAATTCTTCTAATACTATAAAAAATAGGAGGAAATAAAAAATGAAACTTATAACTAAAAATCATTATGATGCACCAAGTTTATTTGATGAATTCTTTTCACCATATCCTTTTGGCAAATCATATCAAAATGGCTTTATGAGAACTGATATTTCAAAAAGAAAAGGTAACTATGTTTTTGATATTGATATACCGGGATATCAAAAGGATGATATTAAAGTACAATTAAATGATGGTTATTTAACTGTATGGGTAGGTTCTGATAAAAATACTAAAAGTTGTGATAGTCAAGACTACGAATGGCTTCATCAAGAAAGATTCAATGGTGAATATTCAAGAAGTTTTTATGTAGGATGTTCAAATGATGCTAAGGCTAATGCAACATATCACAACGGTGTGTTAACAGTTGTTATACCAGAAGAGGATACAACATATAAAGATAGCACTAAATATATAAATGTTGAATAAAAAAGTACTACAATTTTGTAGTACTTTTTTTATCCAATAATGTGCCACAATAATTACAACGATGTATATGATCGGAAATTTTACATGTGGCGCCACAATTAGGGCATTTAATAATTGTAATATCATTCATAAAACTAGCGATATATTCCCCTTTATCATCTGCTTGAGATAGATCAATTAATCTTTCATTATCTTTTAATATATAATTAGTTAAATATCCTTTACCAATTAGAAAATGAATATCTGCTAGTAATTTATCCTTTTTTCTTTGATTGGTTTGAGCAAGCAAAGTTACGTAGTTAATTTTTTCAACGGTTATTTGATAGAAAAGGCGATAATAATAGTTATATTCACCAAATCGCATCCATACAATAGGAAGACCATAAAAATCAATTACAACAATGATAATTCCAATTACGCCAATAAAAATGATATGATTGATAAAGCCAAAAATAATCATTAAGATACCAGGAATAAATAGAATTGACATCATTAATGCTATCAAGAATAAGTTGTTTTTTGTTTTTTTAATATTTTTCATAATTCAATTATAGCATATTATTGTACTATATGCAATTTATTTATATGTATTTGTTGCATATTTTTAAAAAATAATGAACATATTTGTTATAATTATAAATGAGGTGATAAGTTGAGTAGCATACATACAAATATTAGAGTATTAAGAGAGGAAGCTAGACTTTCACAAGAAGAATTTGCTGAACAATTAAATGTTGATGTTCAAACAGTAAAATTGTGGGAAAAAGGGAAGATAGACCCATCTGATGATGAAATAACTAAAATGTGTCCAATTTTACGTATTCATAAAGAAGACTTCTTAGAAAGAGATATATTAGCGGAAAGAACAAATGCGAATAGTAAAATGAAAAGAGGTCAGCATCGATCTAATTATGATTGGTACTATGGAAATCGTTTAAATATGGCTTTCTATGTTTCATATTTAATCCTCATTCCAATTATAATGATTGTCACTTTTATACTTGTTGGTAATATCTTTGATGCAAGTTTGGAACAAGAAATGATGGAAGAACTTTCTTCTTACCGAATGATTTATCAAATCGTTTATATGTTTTTATCTGGCGGTTTTATTAGCAGTATTTATGTTTTCATATATATTTTTAAAAAAGGTATTTTAAGATTCCAGTGGTGGTTTATTTTTTGGATTTCGTTTGCAGTATCAATTCTCACCATAATATGCAGTATTCTATTATTAGGTTTATATGGCTATGCATTTTATAAAGGAGTTATTAAAAAAGGAAAGAACCATTAGGGGGTAAATATGGAAAAACAACAACCAATTGTTGCATTAATGTATGATTTTGATAAAACGCTTTGTGCTAAAGATATGCAAGAATATAGTTTTATTCCAAGTGTTGGGATGAATGCAGAAGCGTTTTGGAAAGAATCAAATGAAATCTCTGAGAAAAATAATATGGATCGAATTTTATCATATATGTTTTTAATGATAAAAATGGCTAAAAATAAAAATGTTGGTATAAAAAAGGCTGATTTTATGAATCTAGGCAAGGATGTAATTTTTCTTAAAGGAGTAAAAACTTGGTTTAAAAGGATCAATGAGTATGGAAAAAGTCAAGGTATTTTAGTTGAACATTATATTTTATCTTCAGGTTTAAAAGAGATTATTGAAGGAACACCAATTGCCAAAGAATTTAAAAAAATATATGCTTGTGAATTTTACTATAACAAAAGTGGTAATGCTGACTGGCCTAAACAAGTTATCAATTTTACAACTAAAACGCAGTTTATTTTTAGAATTTCTAAAGGCGCCTTAGAACAGTTAGATGATAAGAAGTTAAATAGTGTCATTGATCATGATGATAGAAGAATTCCTTATCGAAATATGATATATATTGGGGATGGAATGACGGATGTTCCTTGTATGAAACTGGTAAAAATGAAAGGTGGTGAATCAATCGCAATCTATCATAAAGATACGATTGATATCGCAAAGCGTCTTTTTAAAGATAAAAGAGTAGGGTATATTTGTAAAGCTGATTATCGTAAAAATTCTGAATTAGAATCAATTGTTAAATTACTTATTGATCAAATGGCATTGACAAGTAAATTAGTTGATTTGCATAAGGAACATAAAGAACAATATTTAGAGGAAAAAAATGAATAATAAAGAAATTATTGATGAGATTAGATCTCATTTAACAAAAGAGAAAGATATTGATATTGCTTATCTTCAAACGGAACTAGAGATCTATAAAAAAATGAATAATGAAGAAGTAATATATGCGATTGCGAATATGCTTTTTCAATATTTAGATCCTAAAATTAAAGAACAATTAGATTTAAAAACGCATGCAATCCTAGATGAAAGAAGACAAGAATATGAAAAGGTTGTCAAACTTTTGGCTGATGAAAAATTTCAAGAAGCAAAAGAAATTCTTTTGAAATTATCAAAAACTTTTAAAAAAGCATCTTATGTGAGAGAGCAAAATTATTATGATTTTGATCAAATGATTGAGTATTTTATCTTTTGTGAAAATGTTGAGAATGCTAAAAATCTAAAAGTTAGAAGATATCCTGAACCGATAACTTATTATATGTATCAATTATCTTGTATTTATCAACTAGAAAATAATTTAGAAGAAGCTATTTTAGCACTAGAAGAAGCGTTAAATTACAATCCTAGATGTCAATATGTTATGCAAGAATTAGTACTACTTTATGATAAGGCAAATAAGCATGAAGAAGCATTTGAGTTAATTAAAGAGAGTTTAAAATATGCTTATACAAAAGAACAATTAGCGAATGCTTATCAGTATATTGCTTATTTTTACGAAAAAAGAAAATGTTATGATATTGCTATTGTTGCTTATCTTACTAGTGACAATTATCGCACCAAACCAATAAATAAAGATTTAGTGAATGATTTGGTAGCAACAAATGGTAAAATTGAGATTAAAAATGTAGCAGATATTGAAAATATTTTTGCTAAATATCATTTACAACATGGCATATCTGCTAGTGTAATTCACACAATCAATGAGTTTATAGCTTATGCAAAAACTATGAAAGATGATGAGACGGTTTTATATTTATTAAATATTGCTATTGAATTAACCGATGATAGCTATTATAAGGAGCAACGATCTATTACACAAAAATTATTAAAGGAAAAAAAATAATGCAAACAAAAATAAAGATTTTAAAAATAATCAAATGGATTTATTTTCTAGTTATTGTGATTTTTGTTTTGGGATTTATTTTTATCATCAAATATGAGTGGTGCTTATATGTACTTTTAGGTTTTTTCATAGTAGTTTTGGCTTTATATTTAGCGATTCATATTTTAAGAAGCAAAATATATCTTTATGTTTGTCCTAAGTGTCATTATGAATTTCAGATTTCTTTTCTTAAAGATATTACTTCTTATAATGCGGGAATGGATGCTAAAGTATTAGTATGTCCTAAGTGTGCATTAAAAGAAGTGATGAAATCTAAACCTAGGAAATAAAGATTAAAAAACTTGATTTTCAATTAGAATCAAGTTTTTTATTCATCAAAATTGCAAATTTATTAAAAATATTGTATAATGAATTTGATACTTAGTCTCAAATTATAATATGAAAGATAAACAATCAGGGAGTGATAAAGTGAATAATTTAAAAAATTATCATACCAAACAAAAAAGTCAAATAAGAGATATTTTTATAAATCATCCCAATGATAATTTTACGGTTGATAAACTGATGATACTTTTAACAAAAAATAAAACACCTGTTAGTAAAGCGACACTTTATCGAAATTTAGAATTTATGATCGATAATGGTGAAATAATGAAATACAATATAGATAAAAATTGTTCATGCTATCAATATAAAACATGTGATAATTCCAATCATATTCATTTTAAATGTCAAAATTGTGGTGCTATTTTGCATATTGAAAACCCAATTGTAAAACAAATGGATGTAAAAATTGAACAAGAATATGGAGTCGTCGTAGATAGTACCAAAACAATTTTATATGGCATGTGTGCAAAATGTAAGGGGGAAAAGACATTGTGAGAAAGAAAGCTTTATTGATTATAATTTCTATTTTGCTAGTTGTTAGTTTAACTAGTTGTGCCTTTATTCAAAGATCAACGATAAAAAAACAAATTGTAACAACATTATATCCTGAATATGATATGGTGAACAAAATTATTGGAACTGATCAAGAAACACAAAACCTATTTGATGTAACAATGATTATTAAACCAGGTCAAGATTCGCATACATATGATCCGAGTGTTAAAGATTTGATTACAATTAAAAGTGCTGATATTTTTATTTATACTGCTGATGAAATGGAAACATGGGTTAGTGACTTATCGTTTTCTAGTAAAACATTAGTTGTGAATTTATCAAAAAGCGATGATATTGAATTATTAAAAGTTGAAGATGAAGACGAATGGGAACATACAGAAGAGAAAATGAATCATGAACATACTCACGTTCATTCTTATGATCCTCATTATTGGATTTATCCTATGTATGCTGTTTCAATGGTTAAACAAATAAAACAAGCCATTAGTAGTTCTCTTGAAGATCCTCTAGGAACTAGAAATAAGATTTTAGATAAAAATGCGAATGAATACATCCATCAATTGTTAAAAATAGATGAGGATCTTAAAATGATTGTGGACAATGCTCAAAATAAGACAATGTATTTTGGTTCACCTTTTTCTTTTTATTATTTAGCATATTTTTATGGACTGGAATATGAATTAGTGTATTCTACTTGTTCAACTGAAACCGAGCCTTCCATTGATACTTTAATGCATTTTATTGAAAAAATGAAAGCAGAAGAGATTACTGTTGTTTTTTCTAAAGAATTAATTAATACAGAAGCATGCAAGATGATTGCTTCACATACAGGAGCGACCATTTTAGAACTGCATTCTGGTCATAATGTAAGTGCTCTAGATTTTAATAATCCTAATATTTCTTATTTGTCAATAATGAGACAAAATGTAGTGAATTTGGCGAAGATGTTAAAGGTTGATCAAACAATACTGAAAAACTTGGAAAAAGGAGAATAGAAGATGATTTTAGAATGTAAAAATCTTGTTATTGGTTATGAGAATAGAGTGGTTTTAAAAGGAATCAATTTTGAAATAAATGATGGTGAATATGTTTGTCTTTTCGGTGATAATGGTAGTGGGAAATCCACTTTAGTAAAAACGATTTTAGGTCTGAATTCAAAACTGAAAGGAGAAATCAATTTTGCTAAAGACGTATCACAACGTTCTATTGGATATCTTCCTCAACACAATGATAATTTAACAGACTTTCCTGCTTCAGTTTATGAAGTAGTTCGTTCTGGATGTTTAAATAGAGTTGGGTTTCGTCCTTTTTATAATAAAAGTGAAATAAAAAGAACGAGAGAGATGTTAAAGGTTTTAGAAATTGAAAATTTAGAAAATCGTTCTTTTAGTGAACTTTCTGGTGGACAACAACAAAGAGTTTTATTAGCAAGAGCTCTTTGTGCAACTGATAAGGTATTAATTTTAGATGAGCCATTTACAGGACTTGACGGTTCGACAGCTAAAAAATTATATGAGGTATTAGATAAAATCAATAAGGAGTTAGGAGTAACTTTAATTATTGTTTCTCATTTTGTTGAAGATTTATTAAAACATGCGAATAAAGTTATTCATCTTAGTCAAGAATGTCTTTTCTGCGGTAATCCTGAGGAATATAAAAACCATCTTAAAAAAGAATATTTATTATCTAGACACCAATTATTTGAAGTAGGTGATGAAAATGATTAATTCAGGAATTGTACAAAACTTTTTCAATAATTTTGATATCATAAAATATCCTTTAATAGTGGGAATTTTACTTTCCATTACTGCTTCTATTTTAGGTGTTGTTTTAGTGCTTAAAAGATACTCTATGATTGGGGATGGTTTAAGTCATGTGAGTTTTGGAGTATATGCGGTGGCAATTGGACTTGGACTTACTGATGCCCCTATTTTAATTGTTATCCCACTTGTTGTGCTTGCGGCATACATTTTGCTTAGAATTGGTGAAAGCAAAAAACTAAAAAGCGATGCGGCGATAGGACTATTTTCATCTAGTGCTTTGGCTATTGGTTATTTAGTTGGGTCAATGAAACATGGAGGTTTTACTACTGATATCAATAGTTTGATGTTTGGAAGTATCGTTTTTGCCAATCAACAAGATTTTATTATTATGTTAGTTACTTCTATTTTGGTTATAGGAACTTTTATTCTCTTATATCATCGAATTTTTTCGGTTACGTTTGATGAATCGTTTGCAAAAGCAACAGGTATTCATACAAGACTTTTTAATATTTTGTTTGCTTCTTTAACTGCTATTACGATTGTAATTGGAATGAGAATAATGGGAACTTTATTAATATCTAGTATTATTATTTTTCCTGCACTTTCTTCTATGCAAGTATTTAGAAAGTTCAAACATGTTATTTTTTCTTCAGCACTTATTTCGGTTATCTCATTTTTAATTGCTTTTTTCATTTTTACCGAATATCCGTTTGGCGCAAGTGTTGTTGTTGTCAATTTAATTTTCTTCATTGTTTTTGCTACGATTGGAAAATTAAGTAATCGGTATGCAAGATAACAATCAAAAATTGATTCATGCATATCATCTTGCAAAAGAGTTTATAAAAAAGGAAAATGTAATTGGCATTCAAAAAGAAAAGATACTTCATAAAACGATGAAATATTATATATGTAGTGATGATAATAAACATGAAGTCAAAATAAATAAGTTGTCTAGAGGCGTATTTTATGCTGATGTATTTGAAAATAATGTTATATATGAGATACAAACTAGTAATTTTAATAAACTTCGCAAAAAGTTGGATTGCTTTTTAACAAATTATGTAGTAACAATTGTTTATCCGATTGCTCATAGAAAAATAATTTATAAAATTGATGATAATGGGGTAATCTCTAATCCTCATAAATCACCAAAAATAGGGTCTATCTTTGATGCATTTAAAGAACTCTATCAAATTAAATTGTATCTTAAAAATCCTAATTTAAATATTAAAATATTACTAATTGATTTGGATGAATACCGACAAGTAATGGTAAAAAAATATTTTAAAAACAAAGGGTATAAACGACAAATACAAATACCACAAAATTTATATGTAGAAATAAATTTAAACAATAATAATGATTATCAAACTATAATGAACAATTTACATTTAACCAAACAATTTACTTCAGAGGATTTAGCTATGAAGGCAAAAATAACTAAAGCGAAAGCAACTTTAACTCTAAATATTTTATTATATCTTGAAGTCGTAAAAAGAGTGGGCAAAGATGGTAATCGTTATATATATGAATTAGTTTGTGATTAATATTTAAATAATAAAAAAAGTGACCTATTTATTAGATCACTTTTTTGATATTTACGTTATTTATTTTGTTCAATTGCTTGAAGTAATGCTATTGACAATTGATCAGCACAGCTAGTTGGACGTGGGCCACAAGTATTACCATTAAGAATAGTTGCAGCTTCCTTTGCGGATCTACCCTCTAACAATTTGGAGATTGCTTTTAAGTTACCAGAGCAACCACCTAGAAATCCCAGATTATGAATACGTCCATCATCGCTTAAATCAAAACTAATTAATCTTGAGCATACTCCAGTTGGCACAAACTCAACATGTTTCATAAGCTTTCCTCCTTTACAATTTGTATTATACTTAAGAATTATAATTTTTGCAAAAGTTTTGCTTTTGTAGTATAATGAATAAAAACAAGAAAATAGGTGATAAAATGATTTATTTTGATTCGGCCGCAACTACAAAACCATTAAAAGAAGTAGTTGAAACCTATAATAAAATGAATGATGAATATTGGTTTAATCCTAGTAGTATGTATAAAGATGCTGTTTTTGTAAAAACTTTAATTGATAGGGCATCTAAATCAATTTTAAAAATATTAAATTTAAATGAAAAAAGGATATATTATACATCAGGTGCAACAGAAGCGAATAATTTAGCGATTAGGGGAGTGACTCTACCATATAAAAATCAAAATAAACATTTGATTACAACCGAAATTGAACATGCTTCTGTCTATCATGTTTTTAAAGCATTAGAAAAAGAAGGATTTAGAGTTACATATTTAAAATGCTCGAATGGTATAATTGATTTAAATGAATTAGAAAATGCTCTTACAAAAGATACCATTTTAGTATCTATTATGTGGGTAAATAATATTATTGGTAGTATTAATCCGATGAAAAAAATTATTGAAATGGTGAAAAGCAAATCACATGCCAAACTTCATGTTGATATGGTTCAAGGCGTTTGCAAGATTAAACCTGATTTTGAGTTTAATGATTTTGATTTAATGACATTAACTTTTCACAAAATTGAAGGATTAAAAGGAATTGGAGCCTTAATTGCCAATAAAAATTTACAAATTCAGCCGCTTTTTTATGGTGGTCACCAACAAAATCAAATAAGACCGGGAACTTATGATGCGGCTTTAATTGTGGCATCATCAAAAGCGCTAAGAATAAATTATGAAAAAATGGATAGTTATTATCATTATGTCCATAAATTATATAATTATTTAATTGATAGAATAAGTAAATTACCATTTATTGATATAAATAAAAAAGGTGATTATTATTCACCATATGTTTTAAGTATTAGTTTTAAAAAAACAAAAGGTGAAACAGTTATGCATTATTTAGAAGAAAATAATATTATCGTTGGAGTTGGTTCTGCTTGTAATGAGAAAACCAAGACTCTTGAACGTTCGGTTTATGCATTAACAAATAGTATTGAAAGATCTTATAATATGATAAGAATAAGTTTATCCCATCATAATACATATCAAGAAATTGATTATTTAATTGAAAAATTACAAGAGTTAGGAAATAGATAAAATGGAAGATCATATTTTAATTAGATATGGTGAACTAAGTTTAAAAAAATCAAATCGTAAACAGTTCACAATTAGAATACAAAATCATATAAAAAGAGCTCTAAAGGAGTTTAAACAGTTATCATTTGAATCAAGAGGTATGCGCTATTATATTATGCTAAATAACGAAGATTCGCAACCTATTATTGAAATTTTAAAGAAAATTCCAGGAATATATTCTTTTAGCGTTGTTTCAAGGTGTAAGTCTAATCTTAATGATATCAATTTGTTAGCCAAAGAGTTGGTTCAAAAAGAATTAAATCAGGGTAAAAAAACTTTTAAAATTGAAACGAATAGAGCAGATAAAAATTTTTTGTTAACATCCGTTGAAATAACTAAACATGTAGGTAGTTATTTATTCAAGCATATTGAAGGGTTAAAAGCGGATGTACATCGACCTGAATTTACACTATATTTAGATGTAAGAAGTGAGGGTACTTTTATTTTTACTCATATCTATTTAGGACTTGGTGGTTTTCCAGCAGGTAGTATTGGTAAAACTCTTTTGATGATCTCAGGTGGCATCGATAGTGTGGTTGCTGGATATTTAGCAATCAAAAGAGGGATGAGTATAGATGCCATTCATTTTGCGGCACCTCCATATACATCCCCATTGGCTGTTCAAAAGGTAATAGATCTATTAGAAACCATTGTTCCTTATACGGAATATCAAGATATCAATTTATATGTTGTACCTTTTACGGAGATACAGAAGGCTATTTATGAGTTTACTAAAGAAGATTATTGTATTACAATTATGCGCAGAATGATGTATAGAATTAGTGAAAAATTAGCAAGAAAAATTGGGGCTTTAGCAATTGTTAATGGTGAAAATATTGGCCAAGTTGCTAGTCAGACTTTAGAAAGTATGGATACAATAGAAAGTGTTGTGAAGATACCTATCATTAGACCGCTTGCTGTCTTTGATAAACAAGATATTATTCATATTGCAACTCAAATTAAAACTTATGACATTTCTATTTTGCCATATGAAGATTGTTGTACAGTTTTTGTACCAAGACATCCTCAAATCAAACCGAATTTGAATTGTGCTATAACAGAAGAAAACAAAATAAATTTTGAAGATATGATCAATAAAGCATTAGATAATACCAAAAGAATTGTTTTAAGAATAAATCGACATTATGATTATCTTGAAATTAAACCTAATGAGGATAAAAAAATTGAAATTGATGAATTGTTTTAGCCATAAATTACCAATAAATATTTGTAATAAAGGACTAAAAAGTGTCAATACTATTTTTGACAGGAGGTGAAATGAATGAATAACTCATCTTACTCTAAAAATAGATTAGTAGTACCTGGTTCTGAAAATGCAATTAACCAAATGAAATATGAAATTGCAAATGAATTAGGAGTAAACCTTGGCCCTGATGCAACAGCTCGTCAAAACGGTTCAGTTGGTGGTGAAATCACTCGTCGTTTAGTGTCTATGGCTCAATCAAATTTACAAGGTAAATAGTTTTAAAAAAGAAAAGGTGCAATTGAGTTAATTGCACTCTTTTTTTATTTGTTCGCACAGTGCATAATAAAACATAGATAGTTATCTTTGTGATTTGGATTCATTTGGCTTATTTTATATTATATGAATATATCATACTATATTTAATTCTGTCATTTTGATTTATATAGTATGAAACGTTTTTCATTAAAATCAGTATTAGTTTACCTATTATGGAGCATTAAGCGAAAATCTACAATAAGAGTTTATTAGATAGTTAGGTTGCAGACGCTTATGTACACATTTACTATACAATAAAATGGATAGCATCTTATTTTTCTAAAAACAAAATTTAATTGAATTATATAGATTTAGTTGAAAAGTCTTTACTACTAAAAAAGTATAAAAAGCATAATATGTATGATGTTTGAGAGTAGTTATTGATTGAAAAAATAAGTGGGATGATGTATAATAAGAATATGTTGAAAAGAAACGAATAGAAAATATTATGAAATAATTTAGTAGTAAATAAAGACGTTTATGTTAAAATTATAAAAAACAGGATGATGATGAATGATCAAATGATAACCTCTAAAGGTTAAATATGAACTATATTTTGATAATGTTGTATTTACCAATCAATTTGAACAACTGATTGTCAATATTTTGAATTGATTCAAGTGTAAGCATAACAAACCATTTACTAACAAAAAAGAAAAATGAATGAATTCAGTTGATAAATATGAAAAAGCAGATGAGCAAAAGGAGAGTAAAAATATGACTGATGAACAAAAAATATTTGAATTATCACTGATATGGAAAGAAGCAGAGTATAATTTTGCATTTTGGAATAAATTTGATAAAAACTTTAATTGGGATGAACAATATAAAATTGCTTTATCAAGAGTATTAAAAACAAAAAATTTATATACATATTATCTTGAACTAATGAGATTTGTGGCATTGCTTAAGGATGGACATACAGATGTTTGGTTTCCTAAAGAAATATATGAAAGCGAGGAATTCTCTGCCAAACTTCCACTTGAATTGGCATACATTAATAATGAATATATTATTGTTAATGTAAAGAAGAATGTAGAAGATAGAGTCAAAAGATATAGCAAAATAAAAAAAATCAATGGAGTAGATATTGACGATTATATAGAGAAAAATATTTATCCTTATATTTGGCATGAAAAGAAAGATAGTTGTTTTTATGGTGTAAGACAATTTATACGCAGCGGTGCCATAAATAGTGAAGTAGAATTGGTTTTAGAGTATGATGGTAAAGTATACACAGAGGTCTTAAAACGAACTATAGGAGATACCAATTGGGTATATGATTATCCAAAAAGAAAAGAAGTAGAGGGTAAAATAGTATTTAAATCTGATTCACATACAATTAAAATGACTGAAGATGGGATTGCTATTATTGAAATAAAGACAATGATGAATAAAAAATTACCTGAGGAAATCCGAAATAACTATGATATATTAAAACAAGCAAAAGCATTTATTATAGATATAAGAGATAATGGTGGTGGGAATAGTGGTTATAGTGATGTTGTTGCATCATTATTTATAGGAAGTTCATTTAGACATGATAATGCATATCATCCTTATTATATTGCTCCATATAAAGCATGGGGATTATCTGATAATATGGATAAATTATCTGATGAAGAATTTTATCAAAAATATCCTCATAATGAATTTAGAGAAAAATGTTATCAAATGATAAAGCATACATATTATGAGAACTATAGTGATGTTACAAAAATAGTAAATGTACCTGGAAAATTAGAAGGTCAAATAATAATTTTATCCAATGAATATACTGCATCAGCAGCTGAAAATTTTATTAATGTAATGAAATATTATACTAATGCTAAAATTATAGGAACAGCAAGTTATGGATCTACTGGACAACCATTGACATACCACTTGGAAAGTGGTGGTGGTTTTAGAATATGTACAAGAAGAAGTAAAGCTTTAGATGAAAGTGAATTTATAAATATTGGATTTATTCCAGATATTGAGTGTAGACCAACTTTGGAAGAGTATCAAACAGGTATTGATGTTGTGATGAATAAGGCATTAGAAGAAATTAGAAAAACCAAATCATATAAGAAAATGTAAACGATAAATTAGTCTAATGCTTTAATCAATAAGGTTTTCACGAAAAAGCAATATAGGCATGAAAAAGTTCATTTAATTTATTAAAAAATGGTTAAATATTATGATATACCAGACTACAATTATCTATATGAAAAAATGTTTGATTTATAAAACTAATAAAAAGTGTAAATGAAAAATTTATATGAATAATAGATTGTATGATTGCTGTGCCACTTAATAACATGTACAAAAAAGAATATTATTTAAGCACAAGGAATATATAATTGATCGAAATTTAAAGAATCAATGGCTATTTTAAAAAATGCAATATATTTTAGTTATAGTTATTATAATCCATCAACTTAACTGATATAAAATTGAAAAATATAAAGAATCTAAATAAATGGTTGCATTTGATAATAAAAATATGAAGGAATGAATGATGTGTATAATAGGTATGTCAAATAATAAATTGTTATTAAATTGGAGATTAAAATATGAAACAAATTATAAAAATATCCTCACCAAATAATGAAACAATGAAATCATTTTTCAATTTAAGAGATAAAAAAACGAGAAATAAGGAACAAAAATTTCTAATAGAAGGGTATCATTTAATTGAGGAAGCCAGTAAAACTAATTATCTAGAGTGTGTTATTACTTCTGATGAAAAAATGATTGGTCAATTTCAGGATATTTTGGTATATTATGTAACAGATGTGATTATAAAAAGATTGTCATCAACTAAAAATCCACAACCTATTGTTGGTGTTGTGAATATGCATAATTATTCAATCAATGATTTGAAGAATATGATAAAAAAAGATGAAGTCAAAATGGTTATATTAGATAATATTAATGACCCTGGTAATTTAGGAACAATGATTAGAACAAGTGCCGCTTTAGGATATGATGCAATTGTAATGAGTAATGATTGTGTTGATTTATATAATGAAAAGGTTGTTCGATCAACTCAAGGTGTACTATTTAAAATTCCTATTGTTAGAGGGAATTTAATAGATATGATTCAACTATTTAAAAAATCCAATATTATATGTTATGGCACTTCACTGAATAAGGCTTATGATTTAGAAAAAGCTGATAAATTTAGTCGGTTTGCAATTTGTGTTGGTAATGAGGCTAGAGGTGTTCGTGATGAGATTTTATCATTGATGGATTATCATATTCAAATCCCTATGCAAAATGATGTAGAATCTTTGAATGTTGCCGTCGCACTAGGAATTATAATGTATGAATTAAAAAAATAAAAACAGGTTTTTAGAAGAATTTTTTCTAAAAACCTATTTTTATTTTTATTCGTTAAATAATAAATCAGTATAGGATGGTACTGGCCAATATTCTTTCGAGACAATTGTTTCTAAAGTATCAACGATGAAGCGTAATTCATTCATTTTTGGTACAATATATTCTTGATAAAAATGAGCTTGTTTACTATTACGAAGATGCGTAGCTTCATTTTCTAGTTGTATCAAATTGGTTACTTGTAAATTTAATTGATCAAGTAATGATGATATTTTTTTTATCAAATCAAAAATGCTTTCACATTCTATTAGAGGATGAATGGTTTTCATTTTTTGGTAGGTGTCACATAAATCATTTAAATATTTTAAAATGCTGGGAATATATTCTTTCCTAATCATATCAATCATGGTTAAAGCCTCAATATTAATTGTTTTAGAATAGAGTTCATAATCAACATCGGCTCTAGATGATAATTCTTTTTTTGTTAACACATGGTGTTTTTCATATAAATCAATTGTATTTTGATCCGTTAATGCAGGAATGGCATCAACAAAAGATTTTGCATTTGGAAGTCCTCTTTTATTGGCTTCATTAATCCATTCGCTGCTGTAGCCATTTCCATTAAAGATAATTCTTTGATGATCAGTTAGAGTTGTTCTAATTACCCTTTTGATTGCTTTTTCAATATTAGTAGATTTTTCTAATTTATCGGCCATTTTTTTTAGTTCTTCAGCAACAGCTACATTTAAAGCAGTATTAGTGTCTGCAATTGAAATACTAGATGCAACCATCCTAAATTCAAATTTGTTACCAGTAAAAGCAAAAGGCGAAGTTCGATTACGATCAGTAGAATCTTTAAAAATAATTGGTAGACTATGAATACCAATATTCATTTTGCCCCCCGTTTTAGAAGTATAAGCTTCTCCTTTATCAATTATTTGTTCAACAATATCTTGTAATTGATCGCCAAGAAAAATTGAAACGATTGCAGGAGGGGCTTCGTTGGCACCCAAGCGATGATCATTGCCTGGATTAGATGCCACTAATCTTAGAAGAAGGGCATTTTCATCAACTGCTGCAATTATCGCAGATAAAAATAATAAAAATTGAGCATTTTCATGAGGTGTTTTACCCGGCTCTAAAAGGTTTCTTCCCTTATCGGTTATTAAGGACCAATTGTTATGTTTACCACTTCCATTAACTCCAGCAAATGGTTTTTCATGAAGAAGACATTCAAAACCATGTCTTTTAGCAATTTTTTTCATTACTTCCATTGTTAATTGATTATGGTCAGTAGCAATGTTCACTTTAGTATAAACAGGAGCACATTCATGTTGAGATGGAGCTACTTCATTGTGTTCGGTTTTGATATTCACACCCAATTTCCAAAGTTCTTCATCTAATTCTTTCATAAAAGAAGCGACCTTTTCTTTAATACAACCAAAATAGTGATCATCCATTTCTTGGCCTTTAGGAGGTTTAGCACCAAAAAGGGTTCTTCCTGTTAATCTTAAATCAAGACGTTGCATATATTTTTCATGATCAATTAAAAAATATTCTTGTTCAGCACCAACTGAACATTCAATTTTTTTAATATCATTTTCACCAAATAGTGATAAAATTCTTTTTACTTGAATGTTAAGGGCTTCACATGATCGTAAAAGAGGGGTTTTTTTATCAAGCGCTTCCCCCGTATAGGCACAAAAAACAGTAGGAATACATAAGACAACACCATTTGCCGTTTCTTTCAAAAAAGCAGGAGATGTACAATCCCAAGCGGTATAACCTCTTGCTTCAAAAGTTGATCGAATCCCTCCTGATGGAAAACTAGAAGCATCGGGTTCACCTTTGATTAATTCTTTACCAGAAAATTCCATAATTGCTTTTCCAGTATCAATTGGTCGGATAAAAGCATCATGTTTTTCAGCTGTTATGCCTGTTAATGGTTGAAACCAATGGGTAAAATGAGTGGCACCACGAGATAGTGCCCATTCTTTCATTGCATGTGCAACGGCATCGGCTACTGCTGCATCTAATTCAACATTTTCCTCAATGGTTCTTTTTAATTTTAAGTAAATTGGCTTTGGTAAGTATTCACGCATAACATCATCAGTAAATAAGTTTTGACCAAAAATACTGCTTACATAGTCTTTTTGCATTTTTTCATCTCCTTTTTATTATTTTATTGTTTTTTTACAAACTTATTAGTAATTTTACACTTTTTTTTGTTAAAATACAAAAAAATTGCATATTTTTTATTTGTTTTTCTAAAAAAATAATTTTTTTATTTTAAAAAAGTTCTTTTTTAAAATTTTTTGTTAAAACACTAAAAAACACATTAGATTTTAAGCAATTTATATTGACTTATTGATCTAATGTGTTTTTATTTATATTTTAAAACAACTTCCTCCAATAAACTCTCTTAATAAGGAATTGCATGGAATTGTAGTTTCATCTTCGATTGGTCTAAAATATTTCAAATATTTAATTAAGCGATTAGCAACCAAATACTCTGGATCAGTAGATTTAATTTCTCTAAGTGCAGGAAGAGCTTTAGTTCTTAGAACGCATAATTCATAGGATAATTCGGAATTAAAGACAAAGTTAGCACCTTCTTGATTTGGATAAATCCATTTAAATTCCCCATTACGAACTGATTGCCACATATTTATTGTAGTAGCAGCAGGGCAATTACGATATTTCATATCTCTAACAATTCGTCTAATTAATCTGAGGTCAGTTGTATTTAATGGTGAATGATCATCAATATTGATTTGTGCTTGAGGTGCAATATAAATTTTATATTTTTGATGTTTAGGAATAGAAGAAGTTAATTTTTCATTTAGAGCGTGGATGCCCTCAATAATAATAGGACTATTTTGATTAACTTGTATAGTTTTGCCAATTTCTCTTTTTCCGGTTTGAAAGTTAAATTTTGGTAAAGTTACTTCCTCTCCATTAATTAAGTCGAATAAATCCTTATTAAAAAGAGCAATATCAAGACAATTGATATGTTCTAAGTCTAGTTTATCAATCGTTGTTTTTTGAATTTCACAAATTTTATCCTTTTCTAAATAATAATCGTCCATTGAAATCGTAACAGGATTAATTCCTCTAGATAATAGTTCAATTCTAAGTCGGTTACAAAAAGTGGTTTTACCACTTGAACTAGGACCTGCAATAGCAATGAGTCTAATATTTGCGATATCTTCTTCTATATATGTTCCTAGTTCGGCAAGCATGGTATTATGTTTTGCTTCACACATCTGAACAAAATCAACAATATTGTTTTCTTCCACTTTATGATTAATATCGACAATTGTTTGTAATTTTGCTTTACTACTCCAAATAAAGGCTCTTTTTAGCGTTTTACCATACGTTGTTTCTTCTACAAATTCTGGAATTGCAGCATTTAATTCATATCTTGGATATTGAATAATAATTCCTGGGCTATAGGGTCTAATTGAATAATTTTTAAGACAACCTGTAGAAGGCAACATATATGAATGCATATAATCATAATAATTATCACATTTATATAGATGTACCGTATTTTCTGGACGGTATTTCAATATTTCTAATTTATCTAAATGATTATATTTTTTATAAATTTCTTTGGCTTCATCAATAGTGACATTTATTCTTTCAATTGGTAAATTTTCCTTAACAATTCTAGCTACTTCATCAATTATTTTATCAGTAGCTCTTGATAAATGAAAATTAGGAGTGATAATTTGACAAAAGATGGATCTCGAAACATTATAACTAAATCTAATATCAACCTCTGGATATAAATTATGAAATGCCATAGCAATGACATATCTAAGTGTTGCCTCATATGCTTTACCAGCCTCAATATGATTTATTCCAATAGGGATGACAGGCATATTATTATTTTTTTCTGTTAGAGTATGTCTTAATTCTTTGATTTGCGAACCAATTTGACAAACCATATAGTCAGTCTTTTTATTATCTTCTATTAAATCGATAACCATTGTACCAATTGGTACTTCCTTTAATTCATTATTAAAATATATTTTTATCATTAGGAATCCTTTCTTTTTTATTATTTTCTTTTTCATATAGTAATACTATATTTTACCATAATATTTTTATTTTTGCAATACAATACTTTAGTATGCATATTACTTTACAAATTTTTAAAATCATTATATAATTTAGTTATAAATATAACAGTTATTAAAAGAACTAAAATAGTATACCATATTTTATTATTTACTTTATAAAGTATGATATAATATAATGAATTGTTTTATTTATAAGGGGTATCTATGGAAAACGGATTTGCATTAATATTATCAGAACTAAAAAAACTGAAAAGTGCATATGAGTTACAATTTAATTCTTTATCTAATCAAGAAGATTTGACACAAATAGAATTAACTATTTTAGGTTTTTTATTAAATAATCCTACTTTTAATACCGCAAAAGACATTGAAGAAGTTCATGTTTTAAAAAAATCTAATATTTCAAATGCTATTGACCACTTGATTGTAAGAGGGTATTTGACGAGAAATCGGGATATACAAGATCGAAGAATTATTCATTTAGAAATAACCGAAAAAGGTCTAGCAATAGCCACGGAAATAAAGGAGATTCAAAAAAATTTTTTTACCATTTTGTTTTCAGACATTAGTAAAGAAGAATGCGATATATATTTTGATATTCAAAGAAGAATTGTCAATAATATTAAAAAAGTAGAGAAGAGGTAATTCAATATGCATGATAAGACTTTTTTAGGTAAAGGTAGTGTTTTAAAATTAATTATTAAATTGTCAATTCCAACTATTATTGCTCAACTTGTTAATCTATTATACAATATTGTTGATCGAATTTATATTGGCAATATTAAAGATGTAGGTGGACTAGCATTTACGGGTGTAGGCGTTTGTATGCCGGTTATTTTGGTTGTATCAGCATTTGCGGCCTTAGTAGGTTATGGTGGTGCACCAAAATCGACAATATATCTGGGTAAAAAAGAAGATGAAAAAGCTGAAATTGTAGTGGGTAATAGTTTTACACTTCTTTTAGTATTTGGAATTATCTTGACAATAGTTTTATTAATTTTTTCAAAACCTTTATTGTATTTGTTTGGAGCAAGTGATAATACAATTGGCTATGCTAATGATTATTTAGTAATTTATGCTATTGGTACTGTTTTTGTCATGATGGCATTAGGAATGAATGCATTCATTTCTGCACAAGGATTTACTAAAATTAGTATGGTTTCCGTTTTAATTGGAGCAATTTTAAATTGTATTTTAGATCCAATTTTTATTTTCGCTTTTTCAATGGGAGTAAAAGGAGCCGCCATCGCTACTATTATTTCTCAAGCCGTATCAGCTGTTTATGTGGTATGGTTTTTACAAAGTGATAAAGCTCTAGTTAGATTAAAATGGAAAAATTTATTATTAAAGTGGAATATTATTTTGCCGACTCTTGCATTAGGATTATCTCCTTTTGTCATGCAATTTACCGAAGCGGTTATCACTGTATGTTTTAATGCATCATTAAAAAAGTATGGAGGAGATATTGCGGTAGGAGCAATGACCACTTTAGCAAGTTTAATGCAGTTTTCAATGTTACCATTAATGGGATTATCCCAAGGAGCACAGCCTGTCACCAGTTATAATTATGGAGCAAAAAATGCTGATAGAGTAAAGAAATCTTTCATTATTTTATTAATTGCATCAGTTATTTATTCAACTGTTTTTTGGTTATCACTTATGCTTTTCCCGAAAGGGTTTGCAAGCATTTTTCTAAATGCTGGAGAAGTTGAATTGATTAATTATACGGCATGGGCTATCCGCATCTATTTTGCAATATCATGTTTGTTTGGTATTCAGATTGCTTGTCAACAAACTTTCATCGCAATTGGTAATGCTAAAGTGTCATTATTTTTGGCTGTATTAAGAAAAGTAATTCTTCTTATACCATTAATTTTCATCCTTCCTTCAATAATCAATAACAAAGTAATGGCAGTATATTTAGCAGAACCAATTGCGGATGGTATTGCTGTAAGTGTGACTATCATTTTATTTTTAATTTATTTTAAGAAAGCTTTAAAAAAATTAGAACAAGAAGCTTTATTAGAGAGTACGAATTAAAATATGAAAAGAAGAAGATTGAAAGAATTAAAAAGAATTTACGCAAAAAAAGAAATTTTATTAAATGATAAAAATCAAGCGGTAATAAAGGTTTTTGTTCACGACTTAGAATCTGTTATATCACCATTTTCGCTTCAAGATAATATTGTGATTAATAGCGAATTTGCTAATTTTTTAGATCAACATATTTTAGCAACTCATTTGATACATGATATTAATATTCAAATTAAAAGTAATCATTTAGAAAAGCAAGAAGATATCGTTTTGATTCAAGAGGCGATAAAAAATTACTATTATGAAGAAGCGATTATCAGTTATCGAAAAATTAGAAAGACTATCATTCAATCAATTATTTTTACTTTTCTTGCCGTAATCATTTTTTCACTTGTTATTTTTCTCAATCATCTTAGTTTATTATCGGCAGTTGCAACTGAAATAATAGACATTGCGGGATGGGTATTTATGTGGGAGGCAGTAGATTTATTTTTTATCGAAAGGCCCCTAAATAAATATGAATTATTAAAAAATCATAAATTAGTAGAAGCTACAGTTAATTATTGTAATAATTAATTGAATGATACAATTAGTCGGAATTATCCGACTTTTTTACATGAAAGATAAAAAATTGCACATACTATTTATTGGTGATATAATGAATGAAAAAGGAAAATCTCTATGGATAGATACAGTTGAATTCCCGTCTTTTTCTGCTTTAAATAAGGATATAAAAACTGATATCGTTGTTGTCGGTGGAGGAATTTGTGGTATTTTATGTGCTTATTATTTAATGAAAGAAGGAAACAAAGTAATTGTTGTTGAAAAAAATAAAATAGGTATGGGAATTACTAAAAATACAACAGCAGTTATTACTGCTCAACATGATATTTTATATTCAACAAGAATTAAAAAAGATGGTTTTGAAAAAGCCCAACAATATTTAGATGCCAATTTAATGGCCTTAAAAGAATATGCTAATTTAAGCAAGGAATTTGATTTTGATTTTGAGGAGAAAGATTCATATATTTATTCTACAATAGATGAAACAATCCTTACAGAGGAAGTAGAAGCCTTAAACAAATTAGGCATACATGCTGAATTGGTCAATAAAATAGCTTTACCATTTTCCATTCGGGCTGCTGTAAAATTTCCTAAACAAGCACAAATGAATGCATTAAAATTAATAAAGTGTTTGATTAAAGAAATGGAAATATATGAAAATACGAATGTGATTGATATAAAGAAAAATGTTGTTTATACAGATCATCATAAAATAGAGGCTAAAGCAATAATTGTTACTACGCATTATCCATTTATTGATAGACTGGGTATGTATTATACAAAAATGTTTCAAAATCGTTCCTATGTTATTGCTATTAAAAATGATGAAGATATAGGTGGTACTTATACGAATTTAGAAACAACGGGGTTCTATTTTAGAAAGTATAAAGAATATTTACTCATTGGTGGTAATGATCATAAGACAGCAAATGGTGGATATCACTATGAGAATTTGATTTCTTTTGTGAATAATTATTATCCAAATGCGAAAATTGAATATATGTGGGCTAACCAAGATTGTATAACGCTTGATGATATACCCTATATCGGTAAATATAGCAATTTCTCAGAAAGCTTATATGTGGCAACAGGTTTCAATTTATGGGGGATGACTCAGTCTATGATTAGTGCTTTGATATTAAGAGATTTAGTAATGAATAGAAGGAATGTATATCAAAAATTATATCGTCCCAATCGTAATATTTTTAAAAAACAATTATTTATTAATCTGGGTAGTTATTTAAAAAATTTATTAAATTTTAGAACCAAAAGATGTCCTCATCTTGGTTGTGCTTTGGTTTGGAACGATGAAGAACAAACTTGGGATTGTCCTTGTCATGGATCAAGATTTACTAAAAAGGGAAAATTAATTGATAATCCATCTAATAAGGATTTAAATTGACAAAAAAATCGGAAAAATTTGTTTGTTAAAATATTATATATAATAAATAGAATATAAAAAAACTATTTTGCATATACTATTTTTGTAAATATATAAAATCATTTTCTTGACAAACTAAATCGTTTGAATTATAATGGTCTGTGTAAAAGAAATTCCTTAAAGGGGAGTAGCAATATAACACTAATAGTGTTATAGATTATATTCGTCAAACCAATAGTAAAATATGCTATTCGGATATAATTATCATTAATCATTTTATGATTGCAAGACCTTTAGCCGAAAACGGTTAGGGGTCTTTTTTTATAGCAAGGAGGAAAAATGTATAAATTTAAAATTAATGAGGTAGAAAAAAAATTAAATACTAATCTTGATAAGGGACTTACTAGTAATGAGGCACAGAATAGATTAGATAAGAATGGCAAAAATGAATTAACTGAAAAGAAAAAACAAAGTATGTTAATTAAATTCTTTTTAGAATTTAAAGATGTTTTGATTATTATTTTAATGGTAGCAGCAGTCGTATCACTTATTATTGATCCTCGTGAATGGGTTGAAAGTTTAATAATTTTTATTGTTATAATTATTAATGCAATTCTTGGAATCATTCAAGAAAACAAAGCTGAAAAAAGTTTAGAGGCATTAAAAAAAATGTCATCTCCAATGTGTAAAGTTTTAAGAGATGGAAAAGTGATTCCAATTGAAACGATTCACTTAGTTGTGGGAGATATTATTATGGTTGAAGCAGGGGATTTTATTCCTGCTGATGCAAGAATTATTGAATGTTCTCATTTAAGAGTGGATGAATCAGCATTAACTGGTGAATCAGTAACGGTAGAAAAAATTTCTGATGTCATTGATGGAATAGAGGATAAAGAAATTGCTTTAGGTAATCGTAAAAATATGTTATTTTCCTCAACCTTTGTAACAAACGGAAAAGCCAAAGCAGTTGTAACAGAAGTTGGAATGAAAACAGAAATCGGTAAAATTGCAGGAATGCTAATTGGAGATGACAATCAGACTACCCCTTTGCAACAAAAATTATCACAAGTTGGTAAAGTGATTGGGGTCATGTCTATTATTATATGTATTGTCGTTTTCTTTTTAGAAATGTTAACAACGAAAGGAACATCAGATACATATTTACTAGATGCTTTTAAAACAGCCATTGCTTTAGCAGTTGCCGCTATTCCTGAGGGACTTGCAACGGTTGTGACAATTATTCTTGCCATTGGTGTTGGCAATATGGCTAAAAAGAATGCAATTGTTAAGAAATTACCTGCGGTAGAAACTCTTGGATCCACATCTATTATATGTTGTGATAAGACAGGAACGTTAACGCAAAATAAAATGACCGTTCAAGAATTATATCATCATACAAATAAAAAACTTAAAAATTTAACTGAAGATGATAAAGAATTAATCACTTACTTTGCTCTTTGTTGTGATGCTCAAATCACTAATGTAGATGGTGTAGAAAAACGCATAGGTGATCCTACTGAGACAGCTTTAATTGAATTCAATAATTTATATGGCAGACCAATTGATAAAATAGAAAGAGTAGCAGATTTACCCTTTGATTCAATTAGAAAAATGATGACAGTTGTAGTAAAGGTGAATAATCATTATCTTAGTATTACTAAAGGAGCACCGGATATTATATTACATCATGCATTATTAAGTGATAAGGAAAAACAAGAAATTTTAAATGCAAATACGAATATGGCATCGCGGGCATTAAGGGTTTTAGGCTTAGGAATCAAGGCTCATGCAAATAAACCCGAATGTAATGAAAACTTAGAAGAGAATTTAACTTTTCTTGGTTTAGTGGGTATGATTGATCCGGCTAGACCAGAAGTTAAAGAGGCAATAGAGGTTGCTAGTAAGGCAGGAATTAGAACCATCATGATTACAGGCGACCATATTACAACTGCTTCGGCAATCGCAAAGGAACTAAATATTCTAAAAGATGGATATAGAGCCATTTCATCAGAGGAATTGCAAAAAATGTCTGATGAAGAATTAGGTAATCAGATTGAAGATTATGCTGTTTATGCGAGAGTATCCCCTGAGGATAAAGTAAGAATTGTTGAAATGTGGCAAAAAAAAGGGAAAGTAGTTTCAATGACCGGAGATGGTGTCAATGATTCGCCAGCTCTAAAAAAGGCCGATATTGGTTGTGCAATGGGAATTACAGGTACGGATGTTTCTAAAGAAGCTGCAGATATGATTTTAGCCGATGATAATTTTACTACTATTGTAGAAGCAGTTAAAGAGGGAAGAGGTATTTACAATAATGTTAAAAAATGTGTAAAATATCTTTTATCGAGTAACATTGGAGAAGTCCTAACAATTTTCCTTGCTTCTTTCATTGCTCTTTTTGGTCTTAATTTAGGAGTACCACTTTCTCCTATTCATCTTTTATGGATTAATTTAATAACCGATTCTTTACCAGCTTTTGGTCTTGGAATGGAAAAAGCTTCCAATGATGAGATGGATAAAATGCCAAGACCAAAAACCGAAGGATTTTTTGCTAATAAATTGGGATATGAGATTGCCTTAGAAGGTATTTTAATTGGTGTATTAACTTTAGTTGCTTATTTAATTGGTTCTAAACAAGATCATATCGTTGGTCAAACGATGGCTTTTTTCACTTTATCTAGTTTACAATTATTCCATTCGTATAATATTAAAAGTGAAAAATCTATTTTTAAACAAAACATTTTTAATAATAAATCGTTGAATTTTGCTTTTGTAATTGGTTTTATTTTACAATTGGTTGTTATTTATACTCCAGGTTTAAATACGAATGTCTTTGGCTTAGTTGCTCTTCAGTTAAAAGATTTACTAATATGTTTAGGATTATCGTTTATGATTGTAATAGTAATGGAAATTGCTAAAGCATTTGGATATAAAAAGCATAATAATTAGAATTGAATATCTTGACTTAAATAAAAATCTGTGATATAATATATTTAAGCAAATATTGTTCAACAAGGTGAGCTAAATGAGAGCTCACCATTTTTAATGGAGGGATTATAATGAGTGAATATTTATTAAAAATAAAAGAATCAGCGTCAAATATTGTAGATAAACATCAAAAAGAATTAATTGATGTGAAAGTGCGTAAAGAATTTGGAACCAATATTATTAGTATTGTGATTGATGATCCCGAAACGTTTAGTTTAGATATTGATGAAGTCGCTTCAATTAATGCTGAAATTCTAGATGAAGTTAATGATTTGATTCCTGATGGATACTATTTAGAAGTTACATCATTAGGGATTGAAAGAGAATTATTGACAGAAAAAGATATTCAAAAAGCAATAAATCAATTTGTTTATCTGAAAACTTATCAAAAAATGGAAAATGCATATAATTTAAAAGAGATAAGCGGTTATTTAAGAGAAGCAAATGCGGAAGAATTTAAATTGGAAATTTTTTTGAATCAAAGACAAAGACTTGTCGTTATCCCAAGAGCAGCTGTTGCTAAAATAAGACTAGCCGTAGATTTTAGGAGGAATGAATAAAAAATGATTAGTAAAGGCTTTTATGAACAATTAGAAACAATCGCAGCCGAAAGACATATAGAAATTTCTGATGTATTAGTAGCAGTAAGAACTGCTTTAATTAAGGCATGTCAGTTAGAAGGATGTAAAGGTGAAATTGAAGTTGAATTTAATGATGAACAAAAAAATATTCGTATTTTTGAAACTTTTCATGTTGTAGATGAAATCAATCCCGAAGGTCCCGAAGGTCAAATAACGCTTGATGATGCTAAAGAAATTCGAGCTAGAGTAAGAGTTGGCAGTGAATTTAGACGTGAAGTCAAATTTTCTCAAATTGGTAGAAAAGGTGCAACGCGATTTAAACAAATTTTTATTCAAGGATTAAAAGAATTAGGTGGTAAACGGGCTTATGAATATTTTAAAGATCGTGAAGGAGAAGTTGTTAGTGGTACTGTCATTAAAAAAACAGATAGTGTAATTGGATTAAATATTGGATTAGATGTTGTAACATTTATGCCTTTAGATGAAATTTTACCAGGTGAAAGATGTGAAGTAGGTACTGTAATGAAAGTATGTATTACAAAAGTAGAAGAAACTGGAAAAGGTCCTAAGGTTTTTGTTTCGAGATCTAATCGTGATTTAATCAAACGTTTATTTGAAATGTATATACCAGAGGTTGCAAGCGGAGTAATTGAAGTAATGGCAATTGCAAGAGAACCAGGTAGTCGTACTAAAATTGCGGTTAAAAGTAATAATCCTAATGTTGATGCAAAAGGTTCTTGTGTCGGTCTTCAAGGCTCAAGAGTAAAACAGATTAATGAAGCTTTATCAGGTGAAAGAATTGATATCTTTAATTGGAGTGACAATCCTATAATTTTGATTGCTGAGGCTTTGACTCCCGCAAAAGTTATTTCGGTTTTAACTGATGAAACAACAAGAAAATCGACTGTAATTGTACCAGATGAGCAATTTTCGCTTGCTATTGGTAAAGGTGGTCAAAATGTTCGACTTGCTTCTTTAACAACTGGTTGGAAAATTGATATCAAAGATGAAACAACGGCATATCGCGATGGTATTAGTTTTACACCTAACGTTTATGGATATTAGAGGTGAATTATGAGTGGTAGTTTAAAAGTAAGAAAAGTGCCACTTCGCAAATGTGTGGCAACGAATGAACAACATCCTAAAATGGAAATGTTTAGGATTGTTAGAACACCTGAGAATGAAGTTGTTATTGATTTAACGGGTAAAGTAAGAGGACATGGTGCATATCTTAGTAAGAAAAAAAGTGCCATTATGCTTGCTAAAAGAAAACAAATTCTTCATCATCATTTAGAAATAGAAATACCAGATTATATTTTTGATGAATTATTAGAGTTATTAAATGAGGGAAAATAAATTTGAATAAAGTATTAAATTTACTTGGATTAGCAAGAAGGGCTGGTAAAGTGATTCTTGGGACTGATTCAGTTATTAAGGTTTTACCAACCAAACAAATAAAATTAATTTTTGTAGCAACTGATGCATCTGATGCTACATATGATAAAATTGATAAAAAAGCTTATTTTTATCAAGTACCTATCATAAATAAATATTCTACAGAGGAACTTTCAAAAGCTCTTGGCATAGAAGTTATTAAGATAATTGGAATTTCTGATTTAGGATTTGCTAAGGCTTTAAAAAAGGAAATAGAAAGAGGTGACTTTTAATGAAAGTTAAAGAACTTGCAGAAAATTTAAAGACAACCACGGTTGAACTCATTAACAAATTATCTAATGTTATTTTTACTGAAAAAATAACTGAAGAATATGAGGTTTCTAAAGATTTGGAGAAAAAACTTGCAAAAATGTATGGAGTTTCTTATCCTTTTAAATCAAATAAACCCAAATCATTAAATAGACCAGCTGTTAGAATTGGTTCAAATAAACAAGAAGATGAATTAAAATCAAAATCTTTTTCTAATCAAAAACCATCAAAGAGTTCTATACCAAATAACTCTAAACCTGTTTCCAATTCTTTAAAATCATCTGAAAAGAGGGAAAATCAAAAAAATTCTGTAATACAAACAAATAATAATTCACATAATAATAACAATAGTAATAGTAATAACAATAATAGTGGCAATAGTAAACAACAACCTAAAACAAATATAAAATCCCAACCAAGACCAAAATATGTTGAAGAGATTATTGTTCCTCGGGTTGATGAAAAAATATTAGAAAAATATGGTGACTATTTAGAAGAAGATGAGTATAATTTAACAAGAGAAACCAGAAGTGCTAGAGTCAAAAAAGCAGGCTCATCAGAAAATATTACAGATATCAAGCAGCGCAAAAAAAATAGCAATAAAAATAAAAATAATAATGCCAAAAAAGAAAAACGTACAAGCAATATGCCTAGTAATGATAAGTTAGAAGATCATGTTTTATATTTTGAAAGTGGTATGAGTGTTATGGAAGTTGCTAATGGACTGGGTGTTAGTGTTACGGAGCTTGTTAAAAAATTGTTTGTATCAATGGGAATTATGGCTAGTGCTACCCAAGCGTTAGATCGTGATACAATAGAACTGATTGCTATTGAGTATGATTTTGAATTGAAAGATAAAAAAATTACAGATATGACACGCTTTGATGAATTAGAAGTAGAAGATAAAGCAGAAGATTTATCTAGTCGTCCAGCAATCGTTACAATTATGGGACATGTTGATCATGGAAAAACAACGCTTTTAGATACTATTCGTTCTAGTCATGTTGTAACAGGAGAAGCAGGAGGTATTACGCAACATATTGGAGCGTATCAAGTTGTTAAAAATAATAAAACAATAACTTTTATTGATACACCAGGACATGCCGCATTTACTGAAATGAGGGCAAGAGGTGCGCAAATTACCGATATTGTTGTTCTTGTAGTTGCATCAGATGATGGCGTGATGCCACAAACAAAAGAAGCAATTGAACATGCTCAAGCAGCAGGCGTACCAATTATTGTTGCAATAAATAAAATGGATAAACCGGGAGCTAATCCTGACCGAGTTAAAACCGAATTGACGGAATATAACCTTGTTAGTGAAGATTGGGGTGGTGATACCATTTTTGTTAATATTTCTGCTTTAACTGGTAAAGGTGTGGATGAATTATTAGAAATGATTATTCTTGTAAGTGATTTAAAGGAATATAAGGCTAATCCTAATCGTCTTGGTATCGGAACTGTAATTGAAGCACGACTTGATAAGGGAAGAGGTCCAATTGCTACACTTCTTGTTCAAAATGGAACGATTAAAGTTGGTGATATTATTGTTGTGGGTACAACTTATGGTAAAGTTCGCTCAATGGAAGATGAACTTGGAAGATCGGTTTTAAGTGCAGGGCCATCTAAACCAGTATCAGTAACAGGTCTTGTAGAAGTGCCTTTTGCAGGAGAAAAGTTCATGGTTTTAAATGATGAAAGAAAAGCAAGGGAAATAGCAGAAGTTCGAGCTCAAAATAAATTCAATGAAGAAAAAGGTGTCGGTAAGGCAGCATCTTTAACAGATTTATTTAAGAATGAAAATGCTGATAAAACCCTTAATTTAATCATTAAATGTGATGTTCAAGGTTCTATTGAAGCTATTAAAGGATTACTTGAAAAAATAAATATTGAGGGAACGAATATCAATATAATTGGAGCTCGGGTTGGTGGTATTACAAATAATGACATTATTTTAGCGGTTGCTTCTAAGGCTATTATTGTGGGATTTAATGTTCGTCCAACTTCACAAATTAGTGATTTTGCCAAAGAGCAAGGAGTTGAGATTCGATTATATAATATTATTTATAAACTTCAAGAGGATATTGAAAGAGCGGTTAAAGGACTTCTTGATCCTGTATTTGAAGAAAAGATTACTGGTCAAGCAGAAGTTAGAGAACTATTTAAGGTTAGCAGAATTGGAACAATTGCCGGCAGTTATGTAACGAGCGGAACTATCTTTAGGAATGGTGGTGTTCGTTTGATTCGTGATAGTATTGTAATTTATACTGGCAAAATGGCTGGCCTTCGTCGCTTTAAAGATGATGTTAAAGAAGTGAAAGCAGGGTATGAATGCGGTATTACAATTGAAAATTATAACGATATTAAAGTGGGAGATATTATTGAGTGCTTCGTTATGGAAGAAGCAGAAAGAGAGTAATGAATGGCATACCGAATTGAAAGAGTAGAAAAGATTATTGAAAGAGAACTTGCAAATATTCTTTTTGATAGTACGAATAATAATAAATTGAAATATGTTTCAATTACCAAGGTTTCATTAACTAATGATTTATCCATCGCAACGGTTTATTACACCGTTTTAGGAAATTTAGGAGAAATTGAGTCAACAAAAGAAGATTTAGAGAAATCTAAAGGATATCTAAGAAGCATACTTGCTAAACGAATTGATTTAAGAAAAACACCTGAACTGCGGTTTAAATATGATGAATCTTTAGCTTATGGGAACCATATTAATGAAATTTTAGAAAATTTAAAAAAATAAATACTTCCCCTTGTAAAGGGGAAGTACTTAATATAGGTGATATATGTCGCAAAACGAAGAAATTTTAGGAAGAATTAAAACAAAATTATCACTTGTACCCAAAAAACCTGGTTGTTATCAAATGTATAATCAAGAGGGAGAAATCATATATGTTGGTAAGGCTAAAATATTACAAAATCGCTTAAAAAGTTATTTTACTGGAAGTCATGATGCCAAAACAACAAGAATGCTTCAAGATGTGGTTGATTTTGAATATATTATTACTCATTCTGAATTAGAAGCATTTTTATTAGAATCTAACTTCATTAAAAAAAATCGTCCTAAATATAATATTTTATTAATGGATGATAAAACTTATCCTTATATTGTTTTAACTAAAGAAGAAAATCCTCGTATTTTATATACAAGAGATATAAAAAAAGAATTCAGAAGAAAAAATCAATATGTTTTTGGTCCCTATCCAAATGCAAAGGCTTGTAAGGACATTGTTGAGATTTTAAATAAAGTTTATCCGTTTAGAAAATGTAATCATATTCCGAAAAAGAAATGTTTATATGCTCATTTAGGTCAATGTCTTGCTCCCTGTGAAAATGATATTCAAAGAAGTGACTATGATGAAAATATCAAAAGTATTGTACGTTTTTTAAATGGTAATAATACAGAACTTGTCCAAAGAATAAATCAATTGATGATTGAGGCATCGACGCAAATGCGCTATGAAGAAGCAATTGAATATCGGGATTTATTAACATCAATTGATACTGTGGTACAAAAACAAACAATGGAATTAAATGATAATATTCCTAGAGATATTTTTGGTTATTTTCAAAAAGATGGGATGATATCCATTCAAGTTCTCCATATGCGTCTTGGAAAAATTATTGAGCGTAATGGTGAAATTTTTGATTTAATAGAAAATGTTGATGATGCAGTTTTATCCTATATTTATCAGTTTTATGATAGTGGTTCAAATATTCATCCCAAAGAAATTATTGTACCATATCTTGAGGGAATGGAAATCATTGAAGAATTATTAAACATTAAAATGACAACACCTGTTAAAGGAATTAAAAAGCAGTTATTAGAAAATGTGATGGAAAATGCCAAAAACAACATTGATAATTTAAAAAAATTACGTCTAATTGAAATATCTAAAACTATGATTCCCTTACAAGAACTTGCCAAAAGATTAAATATTGCATATCCCAAAACAATAGAATTATTTGATAATTCTAATATTCAAGGGGCTAGTGCCGTAAGTGCAATGGTTAAATATGTTGATGGTAAACCTGTACCTAAAGAGTATCGTAAATATAAGGTGAAAACGGTAAATGGGCCAGACGACTATCATACAATGATGGAAGTGATTGAAAGAAGATATCGTAGACTTCTTTTAGAAAAAGAAAAATTACCATCCTTGATTATTGTAGATGGTGGTAGAACACAAATTAAGGCAGCTTATACTATTTTGAAAAAACTGCATATTGAAGATAAAATCAATTTGATTGGTCTTTTAAAAGATGACAGACATAGAACAAGAGCGATAATGACGACAAAATATGAAGAACTTGCTATTGATAAAAAAAGTGATTTATTTTTATTACTAGAATCTATGCAAGATGAAGTACATCGTTTTGCCATAACCTTTTTTCAAAAAACACACAATAAAGCAACTTTCAATTCAGTATTAGATGAAGTGGAGGGAATTGGTAAAAAACGCAAAGCAATTTTATTAACTTATTTTGAAACAATTGCGGATATAAAGAATGCTTCAATTGATAAATTAAAGTCACTGGGGCTTCCCAATGATGTTGCAAAAAACCTTTTAGAAAAATTAAATCAATCAAGTAACCTCTAATTAATTTTAAGCATAATATACCAATGAAAGTGTGGGAAGAAAATGCCGATAAAGAGGTTTTTAACAATCAGAGAAAGACAAATTTTTGAACTATTAATACAAAACAATGATACTGAAGAGATTGCCACAAAATTGAATATTAGTAGTAAGACTGTTCGTAATCATATATCAAATGTAATTCAAAAATTAGGGGTTAAGGGAAGAAGCCAAGCAATATTAGAACTAATAAAAATGCATGAAATAACATTATGATTTTGTCGAAAGGAGTGAAAGTATGCGACTGGTATATGGCACTATTAGAGGCTTTAGCGACGATACAAGAATTTTTGAGATTCTTTTAAATCATAAAGTACAAATGTTTTATTTATCAAGAAGTCAATATAAAAAATTTAAACCATATATAAGTGAAGGACTAGTCGTTCACTTCACTTGCAAAGATGAAAGAATTGAACAAAGTGGATATAAAGTTTATGAAGTGATTAGTTTTGTTAAAATGATGAGGCATCTTCCAAGAAAGACGATTATTTATTATGATCTTTCAACAATTAAGCAAGGTGTAAAGAAAATTCTTAATCGAGATGGATATCGAATGTTTTTAGATTTAGAGTTTACAATGCCTCCCCATGGATATAATCATGGTGGTGGTTTTGTTTCGGAAATTATTCAATATGGATTTTATCTAGAAGATAGCGAGGGTAATGCCATTTCAACAGATTGGGGAATGATAAAACCTAAACATCAAATTGGTATCAATTCAAGAACAGCTGAATTTTTAAAAACAACCGAGGAGTCGATTAGAAATGCTCCTTCATGTTATCAATTTTATAATAAATTAAAAAATATTTTATCATTATATCAACCAACAATTTATGTATGGGGTCGCAATGATATTATAATGCTTGATGCCTTTTATCAACTTCATCATTTAAAACCGCTTGCAGATAGGAAAAAATTTGTCAATTTGATGCAAATTATTAAAAATTATTATGGAATCAAAACGGATATAGGATTGTTTAATGCTTATCAATTATTTAATACAAAAGCTAAAACTGAACAAGATCACAATGCTTTAAATGATTCTATTGTTACATCAGATGTTTTTCATCTTTTTCAAGAGGAATTAAATAATAATATTGAATAAAAAATGATTACAATTAAGCCAACTTTCATTCTTAAGTAAATTGGTTTTATTGTAATCATTTTATTTTTTAATTCTTAATTATTAATAACATTAATAATAGGTACAATCAAAGGTCTTCGTTCAATTTTTTGATAAATAAATTGATTCAGTCCTACTATAATTTGTTTTTCAAGAGCTTTTATATTTATATTTTTGTGTTCTTTTAGTCCATTAGTAAAAAGATCAAGTGTTTTTTGACGAATACTATTTTCTAGTGATTTAGATGACTCGAAGTCCGCAAAGCCACTAGATTTAACGACTACACTACCGATTAAACGTTTATGTTTGGTAATAGTAAAAGTGATTGCCAAAAGTCCTTCATCTGCCATATGTTTTCTTTCTTTCAAGATATTGCTATCTACATCACTTAAGGAAGCATCAATGTATACTTCTGATGCAGGAATTTTTTTCTTAAAAACTTTTGCTCCTTTATCATTGAAAGCAAGAACATCACCAGTATCGAGAACAAAACAGTTTTCTTTTTTCACACCAGTTTCACTAGCAATTTTAGCATGTTCTTTTAACATTAAATATTCACCATGAACAGGCATAAAATATTTTGGTTGCATAAAGGAAAGCATCATTCTAATTTCATTTTGTGAAGCATGGCCTGTTGTGTGCGTATCGGTTAGAGGACTATTTTGAATAACATGGGCGCCAGCATGGACTAGTTTATTTATATTTCGATTGATGAATAATTCATTACCAGGAATCGCTTTACTAGAATAAATGACAGTGTCATTTGGTAATAATTTAATTTGTTTATGGGTTCCATTCGCAATTCGTGACAAGGCGGCCATCGGCTCTCCTTGAGAACCTGTACAAAGGATTGTAACAAAATCGGTATTTTGCTTTTTTAATTCTCTTGAATTTAAAACCCAACCTTTAGGATAGGTAATATATTTTAGTTTACTAGCGATTTCAATCGTTTTTTCCATACTATGACCGAAAACAACGACTTTTCTACCTGAAGCAATAGAGGCTTCTATGATTTGTTGAACTCGGTAAACATTTGAGGCAAAAGCTGCAACAATAATTCTTCCTTCAATTTGGGAAAAGAGATTCATTAGAGTAATACCAACTTTTTTTTCACTTGAAGAAAATTGAGAGATATCTGCATTGGTACTATCAGCCATTAAACAAAGTACACCCTCCTTGCCAAGAGAAGTCATTTTATAATAATTTGATTTTTCACCTATTGGCATAAAGTCAAATTTAAAATCGCCAGTATTTACAATATAGCCAAGACGTGTTTTAATGGCAATTCCAAAAGAATCAGGAATGCTGTGGTTGGTGCGAAAAAAAGAAACTTCAAAATTTTTATATTTATAAATTGAGTTTTCAGTATACTCTTTTAAATTATAATTAATATTACTGAATTCTAACATTTTATTCTTTATAATACCAATTGCGATGCCACTTGCATAGATAGTTGGAATTTCTACTTGTTTCAATAAAAAGGGAATGGCACCTATATGATCTTCATGACCATGGGTAATAAAAAGGCCGACAATCTTTTTCTGATTTTGTTTTAAATATGTAAAGTCAGGAATGATATAACTAACGCCATGGACGTCGTCGTCTGCAAACAAAATTCCAGCGTCCATAATGATAATTTCATCATTACATTCGACAATATACATATTCATTCCAACTACGCCAAGGCCACCAAGAGAGTAAAGTTTAATATCATTGTTGGGTTTTTTACCTTTTTGTAAAGTTGTATTATTTTTCACAAATTTAATCCTTTCATAAAATTTTTATAATATCAAATTATTATACACCATTTTTAACTAAAAGTCAACTTGTTGAAATTCAGGATCTTTTATGCTATAATTTAAAACAAAGAAAATATTGAGGTTTATATATGAATCAACAAATTGCCCTATTTTTTGATATTGATGGAACTTTATTTGACAGTAAAACGAAATCAATTTTGCCATCAACAAAATATATGTTAGAAGAATTAAGAAAAAGACAAAATTATGATTTATATTTATCATCAGGAAGATCTTATGTTACTCTTGGTACGCTTAAACCATATGAAAAATATTTTAAAGGGATGAATTTAACGAATGGTCAAGAAATATATATGCATAATGATATATACTATGGTGAGGGAATAGATAAAGAAATCATCAAAGTTTTTTTACAACGTGCAAGTGAACAGAATATTTCACTAGGGCTTATTCTAAAAGATGAGATTGTGATTAACTTTTTTAATGAGGAAAGTTATCATAATTCTACAAATTATATTCAAGCTCGAGTTAGAAACTTGAATCATCAACCATTTGATACATCAAAAGAAGTTTTACAAATTTGGATTTTTGCAAGTAATGATATCATTGATGCATATCGTAAAGAATTTACAACTTTAGATTTCATTGATTGGGGTAATTATGGGGCTGATGTTTTACCAAGTGGTTTATCCAAAGCTAGTGGAATTCATAGAATTGCTAATATGATGGGATATCAAAAGAAAAATATGTATGCTTTTGGCGATGGGGATAATGATGCCTTGATGTTTCAAGCGGTAGGAACTAGTGTTGCGATGGGCAATGGTAGTAGGCTTGCTAAAAGGAGTGCAACAATGGTTACTGATGATATATCTAATGATGGTTTATATAAGGCAGTAAAGAAGTTAAATTTATTATAGAAGGGGAAAAAATGAAATTTGTTAGTTGGAATGTGAATGGTCTTAGAGCTTGTATGAACAAAGGTTTTCATACATTTTTTGATCAAATGGATGCTGATATTTTTGCTATTCAAGAAACCAAAATGCAAGATGGTCAAGCAGATTTACAAAAAAATGGTTATTATTATTATTTAAATAGTGCAATTAGAAAAGGTTATAGTGGAACCTTAATTTATACTAAGGAAAAACCTCTCAATGTTACATATGGTTTAGGGTTAGATAAACATAATGATGAAGGAAGAGTAATTACCCTAGAGTATGATCATTTTTATTTTGTTACAGTTTATTCGCCAAATAGTAAAGAAGGATTACAAAGGCTTTCATATCGGATGGAATTTGAAGATGATTTAAGAGAATATTTGGTAAAACTGAAACAAAAAAAAGAAGTTATTCTTTGTGGCGATTTAAATGTTGCTCATGAGGATATCGATCTTGCCAATCCTCAACAAAATCAGTTTCATCCTGGTTTTTCTAGGGAAGAACGAGATAAGTTTAGTTTACTTTTGTCAAGTGGCTTTACAGATACTTTTAGGTATCTATATCCTCAAAAGGTAATATATTCATGGTGGAGTTATCGTTTTTTAGCAAGAGAAAAAAATATAGGTTGGCGTATAGATTATTTTATTGTTTCTAATCAATTGCAAGAGCATATCAAAGAGTCTAATATTATGACGCATATTTTAGGTAGTGATCATGCTCCTGTTGTTTTAGAAATAAATTTATAACTTTTTATTGTAAAATAAATTTAAGTTTGTTATAATTGAAGTATAAATGAAAAGATATGAAAGGAGATAAAATGAAAACATTAGTTAAGGGTTTTTTTATGATGTTTTTAATGGCTTTTACTTATCTAGATGTGATGAGTTGTAGGCCAATTTATAATAATATTCAAATCTATCAGTATGATGGTCTTGCATTTCGTTTAAAAGAAGAAGAAGAATTATCTAGATATTCTAATTATTATTATTCACAATATGATGAAATGTTTTTAGAGGGGTATACTTTTTTAGGATGGATTGCAACTAATCATTCATTTGAAACCATTGATGACATTTTGGCATTAGAAATAGACAAAACTTTTTTAACCCTCAATGAAAAAATTGAAGGTACGTCTTATACTTCAATCAAATATTATCCACTTTTTATTGAAAATGAGAAATTGGATACCTTTTTACAAACATCAGAACTTGCTAGAGTTAAAATTGAGGTAATTACAATTCAAGATGGTAATATTGGTGAAAGAGAAGAATATGTAACAACGCTTTTTGAAACTTATGAAAATGCAATAAATGCTCCGAAAGAACTTACTGGATATCAATTTATTGGTTATTCTAAAGAAAGGGTTCAATATGAGGATTATCAAAAAGATGGTCTAAATGAGGATATAAAACTGGATATAAAAAGTAAAATTGAAAAAAGTAGAAGTATGATTCTTTATGCTTACTATCAAAGTATTTGAAAATGAAAATAAACACATCATTAAAAGTAAAAGTTTGGTTACTTTCTTTTCTTCATTTATTAGTTGATGGAATATGTGCATATACTATCTTTAATAGACTCTATATTACTGAATCTAATACGATTATTATTATTGTTTTTATTGGTTATAATACTTTGGCCTTTTTATCGCAACCACTATTTGGTTATATAATGGATAAAATAGGAAACGAAAACATTGTTTTAACTATTTCTTTAATTATGTTGGTTGTTGGTTCTGCCTTTCCTTTATCTAGATATTTGAGTTTATTTTTGATTGGAATCGGCAACGCTATGTTTCATATTGTAGGTGGCAAATATAGTATCTATCTTTCTTGTGATAAACTTGCTTATCTAGGTCTTTTTGTCTCACTTGGTGCTTGTGGGCTTGCACTAGGAACCTATTTATATAAAAGTATTGTATTGAAAATATTTGTTGTTTTAACTCTTATTTTAGGTAGTATTTGCCACTTTCTAAAAGATGAAATAATAATAGTTGAACCAAAACCATCTTTTAAAATATCAGACAAAAAAAAGATGAAATGTATTATGCTATTAATACTTGCGGTAACAATTAGAGCGATAATGGGAAAGACAACAACCCCATTGTTTGAGGCAACACCTGATGTGCTAATCGTAATTGCTCTTTTTGCTAGTTTAGGTAAGGCTTTCGGGGGAATCCTAGCTGATTTCGTTGGTATTAGATGGACTGTGATGCTTACACTTCCTCTATCTTTGATAGGATATTTTTTCTTTAGAAGTAATTTATATATTTATCTTTTTTCCACACTTTTATTCAACACAACAATGCCACTTACTTTATTTTTGTCGAATAAAATGTTTCAATATTATGAGGGATTTAGTTTTGGACTTTTAGCTTCAGTTTTATTTATAGGTTATTTAATTGGGGAGTTGTATGTATATCTTAATCTTCCTTATCTTTTGCTTTTGTGTGTTTCAATTGTTTTAACCCTTTTTATCATTTTATATGTAAATCGGAAAGTTGAAAAAAGTGTATGATAAAAGCATTAATTTTGACTTTAATAATTGAAAATGGGATGTTATTCATTTTAGGATATAAAAATTATCGAATATATGTATTCTCTATTATAATAAATACGGTAACCAATCTTGCCCTTAATTATTTTTTGCTCAATTATCCTTTTCAGACATATTTGTTTTATGCAACAATATGTATTGTTTTAGAAAGTTTAATTGTTTTGATTGAAGGTTGCTTTTATCTGATATATTTTAAAAGTTTTAAAAAAGCTATAAAAATATCATTTATTTTAAATCTAACAAGTTTTTTAATCGGTCTTATCCTTAATTTTTTTCAAAATTTTGATTTGATAAAAGAGATATTTAAATAATGATAAAAAATACTACTAATTGACGAACCAATTAGTAGTATTTTATTCGTAAAAAGATAGTTTCAATTGATGGATAAAAAACTATTCATCATCATTTTTAAATTTGACTGCAGTTGAATTAGGCAAAATTTCAAAAGGATTTTGGTGATTAATACGATCTACAAATAAGATGCCGTTTAAATGATCGTATTCATGTTGAAAAACAACTGAGATATAGTTTTTAAGTCGTAACCTTGTGTGAACAAGGTTTCCGTGATTATATAAATTTGTTTCGACAGTGACTCGTTTAGCTCTATGCACATATCCATTGACCTCGCGATCAACCGAAAGACATCCTTCACCACCTTCTAAATAAGTTTTTTCTTCAGAGTAACTTAAAAGTTTTGGATTAATCATTGGGTAAAAATGAAAGTTACCATCTTCATCATAGGCTAAAATAACCAACATGTTTTTATTTATTCCAATTTGGGGTGCCGCAAGACCTACGCCAGGTCTTAAATTGTATTTTTTAGCAAGTTCATCATCTTGAGAGTTTATCAAATACTCAATCATAGTTTGAATTATTTTTTCATCGGCCTCTTTTAAAGGAAGTTCTACATCAAGGCATTTTTGACGAAGGATAGGATTTCCTTCTTTAATAATATCTTTCATTAAAATCATAATTTTGTTACCTCTTTGAATTTATTATACTAAAAAAAGAGAATAAAAGAAATAAATTAGACTTAGTTTTTAAAAAATTTTTGATTAACCAAATTTATGTTTCATATCGTATTCTAATTCTATCTTATCATCTATAGTAGTTGCACTAGTATTATTATAAATAATGACATTGAAATGCTTCATGTATTGTGAAGAATAGAATAATATTTATTTTAAATTTTACTAAAGAACCATTAGAAAATCATATGTAATTTATCAATTGTGAAGAGGTCTATTTTTATTCCATACTTGTAATGATACTAGATGATGAAGAGCAATTCATTATTGTTCATTTTAGTCAATATTTGAGTAATAGTTTGACCGATTGTAGTTTTTATGTATGTATTTGTTTGAGGTAGAAAGAATAGTGAGCAGTTTTGCCAACAATAGGCATTAGAATTAGACTGGTTGAAGAGGGAGAATAATTTTTATATGGTTCTTTATTTGCTTCTTTCAATATTTCAATAGTTTCTGCCTTGAACAATCTTTTGGCTATTTGGTAATGTTGATATGTTTTGAAATTTTTATCATTTACATGTATTCTATGATGTACTTTTATGGTTGATAAGTTATAAATAATCAATATTTTTTTTAGTAATGAATGAAAACAAGTTTATTAATGATTATTCAATCAAAAAAGGTTCCTCCTAGAACCTTTTTGAGAGTTTGGTTTAAATTACCAACGTGCAGTACCAATAATTACTAATAAAAAATAATATATAAATATTATTTATTTAATTTTTTTTACAAATATTGACAAAATATACACACAAAAAAATGTATAATAAAATCGAAAATTATTTAAATATATAATGGAGGTTAAGTATTTATGGAATCTAAAAAAATTATTAATACTAAAGTAAGAGATATTAAAATACAAATTATTTTAAAAAATGAAAAATTAATAATCAATTGCTTTTTTGATAACCAAATCACTTTTATTAATTATATTTTATTTATTAATTTTATAGATAATTATAATTGCAATTACCCAATAATAATTAGAAATGATAATAATAATATATTTGTTACCAATAGTATGCCAATAAATTATGATTCAATGGAATATTGTTATGAAATTGAAAGTTTAAATTTGTCTAAAAGTTTAAGTGAGTTTACTATAAATTCATATATAAAACAATTAGAAATTCAAAAAATAGTAAAAAAAGATATAGAATTTTTTAAAAATATTTCACAAAAAAATATTAATTTAGAGTTATTTAAAATAAATGGAAAATCTTTAGAATTGATAGATTATTATTATGGGGATTATAATAATCAAACATTATGTGAATTTTTATTATAAAATTTTATATTTAAAATATTTTAATGGAGGAAAAAATTATAAAAAAAGAAGAAAAATTTATAGTAAGTTTAATAAGGAATGAAAATCTAGAAAATGATTATTTTGCAGACATTGATTGTCAGGAAGTGCTAAGATTATTATATAATCAAAAAATATTTTTAAGGTTTTATTCTAAATTATTAAATATTAAAAAATTTTTAAATATTGCAAATAAAATTCATAGTATAAAAAAATATTTATTAGTAAAAAAAAATATATATAATGAAGTATTTATTGAATTAATAAAGCTACTTGAAGAAAACCATATAAATTATATCCTTTATAAAGGAATAATTTTAGAAAAATTAATATATGATTTACATAATATAAGACAGTTTGATGATATAGATATTATTATTAGTAATGATGAAGAGGAAAAGTTTGTAGATTTAGTTAGAAATAAATTTAAAAAATTTAAAGATATAAGGAATAAAACAATTGAAATTTGTGGAGAAAAAAAGATATTAGTAATATATAAAAAACAAGTTATTACTATTGAATTAAAAACAAAATTTCATTTGTATAAACCTCTAATAAAAACAATTAATCAAATAGAAATATTATCTAATAATGTAAAAACATTTAATTTAAATGAAACATTTTGTTGTTTAATTATATATTATTTAGAGTTTACAAGAAATATAGAGTTTTTAAGAAATCAAAAAAAAATAAATTTACAATATGCAATTGATTTATATTTGTACATAAAAAAATATTTTATTTATTTTGACTATCATGAAATAATTTTTATTTTACGTTATAATAATGTTTCATTAAAAATGGTATCCAAAATATTTTTAGAGTTAAGTTATATTTTTAATGATAAAACTATTTTATTGAAATGTAAAAAGTTATTAAAAAATAAAATTAAAGATAATGATGATTTATTAGATAATTTGGCTATATTTGATAGATTTTTTAATAATTTAGAATTAATTAAATATTTTGAAAAATATTATTTAGGTTATTTTAATTTTACAAAAAGAAATAAGGTATTACCTCATCATTTAGTATTTTACAACAATATAATAACTGATTTTAAATACATAAAAAAAGATAATCTTTTATATATACAAATAAAACCTAGAATGGAAGAAAATATGGTAATTCATTTAAATATATTTGGATATAGAAAAACTGGTGAATTTATAGATCCATATATACCTATAACTTTACGTATGATAAATAATAATATAATAAAAAGTTTATTTTATGCACCAACATTTAATTCTTTATATGATTATGAAAAAGAAAAGGAATTTTATTATGGGTATATTGATGAAATAGTTAAAATTAAGAATGGATTAGTAGAAACAACTTTAATAATTGATTTAAATAAATTTCCTCATTATTTAGATATAAATAGAAATATTGGATTTAATATGTATTTGTATAAATTAAAAAATAATTCTATTTTTAAATGTTTTTGTATACAGCCATATTATAGAAAACCATTATTGATAAAATAAAATGTAGGTATTAATTATGAAAATTATAATTACTAAAACATATAAGGAAGAATATCAGATTAAAGTTCATAATAATTTAATCAAAATAATTGTATTAGGAAGAATATTTGATGATATTAAAAATATTATTGAAAAAATTCTTTTATTTATAGATAATGGTATTAAATTTCAAGAAATTGATGGAGACTGTATTTTAATTTTTAATTATAGAGGTTTAGATTATATATATATATCCAATACATCAAATGTCATATTATATTATAAAAATATAAATAATATGCTGTTAGTAACAGATGATTACTATAATTTATATTTAAAAAAAGAAATAATTGAAATTGATAAACAAGCTATATTAGGAATTATACAAAGAAATTATTTTTTTCCTTTTAATAATATAAAATTAATAGATTATGGAACTTTAGTATCAATAGATAATAATAAATTAAAGATACTTTATCAAAATTGTATTGAAAAGGATATAAAATATAATTTATATACTTTTAATGATTACGTAAAAGAAGCAAAAAAATTGGTTATTAAGTCAGTAGAAAAAAGAACAAAAGGAATAAATAGTAAAATTTGTGTTTCAATGAGTGGTGGAATAGATTCTATTGTAATTGCTTATTGTTTATATTTATTAAAGAAAGACTTTATTTGTATACATTGGACATCAAATAAATATTATCAAGTGGATGAAAGTAATTTTGCAGTAGAGTTTTGTAAAAGATATAATATTCAATTAATATTTATTGATATGTCTGATAAAATTAATAATATAGATGAATATTTATTATTAAATGAAAATATTATATATCCATTTATTCATACAAGTATTTATTGGTGGGATAAAACCTACCAATTTATGAAAGAAAAAAATATAAAGTATATTTTAAGTGGATTAAATGGTGATGGAATTTTTGGAGGATATTTACAAAGATTTAATGACGATAAAATATTTATAAATGTTAGTAGTTTTTTTAAAAAATCGTATTTAAATCATTTAAATGGAATTGTAGAATTTATAGATGTTCCATATGTTATAAATGAACAAATAGAAGGAAAAAAAACATTTATTAAATGTGAAAATGTTAAGTCAAATAATCAAAGACTATATGCGGTTTTATTACAAAGAGAAGCAATGAGATTATATTTAGCTAATAAATATAATGTAATAGATATAAATCCATATATAGATAAAGATTTAATATCTTTCTCAAATAGTATTCCTAAAATTTATAAAGCATTACCTTATGGTGGAAAAATCATTGCTAAACCTATTTTAAAATTTGCTTTTAAAGAAAATATACCTTTTTCTATAATTTCAAGAAATTCAAAAAGTTGTTATGGAGTTTTAAGTGAAAAATTATTATTTAATTCAATTGATAAAATAATTTATAAAATAAATCAAATTAAGAAAAGTAATTTTTCTTGTTTCTTTGATTTTAAAGTTATAGATAAAATATTAAATAATAAAAATGAAATAATAAAATATAAATTTTTAATAATAGATACAATATTGGTTTTTAATTGGTTAAAAAAGATGGAGGAAAATTATGAAATTAAATATATCTAAAAATGTTGATATTACTTTAATAGATGAAGAAGCAATTATTACTAATTTAAATAATGGACAATTTATTTCTATAAATTATACAAGTTATTGTATTTTAGATTTAATAAAAAAGGGAAAAACTTCGTTTGAAATTATTCAATTTATGAAAGAAAAATATAATATAGATACAAGTATAATTGAAAAAGATTACAACGAATTTGTTAATAGTATGATAAGTATTGGAATATTGATAAATGAATGATATACTAAAATTTAATGTATTTGGTGAAAATTTTGAAATAAAAACGAATGATTTAGAAAATACAAATTTTATATTCAATATTTTAGGTTCAAATTGTAAAAATAATCATATAGCAAATAAGGAAAGTTACATATTTGAATATAATTTTGATAATAATTATATACCCAAAATTCATAAGAAAGGAATTAAATATGAATTATTAATTGGTAGTTTTATTTATGATAAAAACAATCAAGAATATAATATTTTTTATAAAGATGGAAGTTATGCAAAATGGTTATTTTTGAAAAAAAAGTTTATTTTCTATATAAAAAAAATATATAATAAAAGAAATATGTTTTTTCAGTATTTTTTAGATCCATTATCCATTGCGTTTTTAGAAAATAACAAAATAATTTTTCATGGAGCATTATTGGTTAATAAAACAACAAATGAAGGAGTAGCGTTGTTGGGAAAGTCTGGGTATGGTAAGACATCAATATCTATAGAATTAAATAATAAATATAATTATGAAATTTTGAGTGATGATGTTTTTTGTATAATAGATAAACAATTGAATTGTCAAGGAATTAATGTTGGTATTGGAATAAAAAAAAGTTTAGATAAGCAACCAATAGATTTTGATAGTGTTTTATTAACAAAAAGTAAAAAATATTATTTCCAAAATATACAATATCAAAATACTATAAAATTAAGTAAAGTTATAATTTTAGGAACTAAAAAAAATAATATATATCAAATAGAATTATTGAATAATTATAATTTTATAAAAAATATTTTAAATTATCAAACAAATATATTGAGTCCATTTTTAAACAAGAAAATAAATTTGTTAATTAATTTAGCTAATAATGTTGATAAATATATAGTTAATTATCCAAATGTATGTAATGTTAACCAATTATATATGGATATAAATGAAACATTTTGTTATGATAAATTAATGACTCTTTTGTATAACGAAGAATTGGTCAAAAATTCTTTTGAAATAAATTCTACGGATTTTGAACATATGACTAGAAATTATATAAAATCTATTTCATTAATTCATAAAAAAGGGGTTTCTTATGCTATAAAACTAATAAATACTTTGTTTCATAAAAATAAATATTTAATTGAACAAAACACTTTAAACTATTCTAGTATTGATTTTTGTAATTATGTTAGTAAAATTATTCCGATTTTACGTAAGATTGGTAAAGAAAATAATGAAGGTATGCTATGCTTAGAAAGATCAATATCTTTGTGTACAGCACTAATTACTATTGGAATTCCATCTCAAGTCGTAATTGGTAAATCTTCGTATCATATTACTAATTTATTCGAATTTCATTCATGGGTAGAAATAGATGAAATAGTTATTACTGATTCTAATATAATAAAAAAGCAATTTATTGAAATATCAAGGTTTCCCGTATTAAAAGTCTGAAAGGAGGTGTCAATAATGAATAATAATTATGAAAAGCCATCATATATTATTTTAGGTGATATGTTTGAATTAACTGGTTCAACTGGAAAAGATAATGATGATGGTTATGGTTATGATAAATGTGCTTAATTAATACGTTTATCAAAGTGGGAGGTATTAATCCTCCCTTATAGTTTTAAATGGAGGAAAAAAATGTGTTAAATGTATTTAAATTGGAAAAATTTTATTATGTTCCAAAATATGATTTAGTAATAGAAGCAAATGATTTGGATATAGAAGATATAAATAATATAGTTTTTAAGTATTTAGGTTGTAGAACAATTAATAAATTTAATAGCAAAACTAGATTGATAATAGGGAATAAATATTATGGGAATTCTGCTACAATAATTATAAGTAACAAATGTATGTTAAAGTGTAAATATTGTTATTCATCTTCTGGTACTAATTGTAATAATAGTTTTCTAAGTTTTAATAAATATAAAAAAATAGTAAATATATTAATAAATAATGCTAAAATTATTAATAAAAAAACTCCATGGATTGACTTAACTTTTCATGGCGGTGGTGAGCCAACATATAATTTTTCATTATTAAAAAGATTTATTCAATATGCAATAAAAAAATGCAAAGAAAATAATACTCTTTGTTTGAAAAGAATAATAACAAATGGTTTTTTTAGTATAAATCAAGCTAAATGGTTAAGTGAAAATTTTAATGAAGTATGTTTTTCAATTGATGGACCTTCAGAAATAAATGGTTTTACTAGGCAGAGTATATCTGGTAAGGACATTACAATGATAGTAATTAAAAATGCTAGATACATTTCTGAAAATAATTGCAAAGTTAGTTTTAATACAGTATTAACCAATAAATCAATTGGATTTGGTGAAAAAATTGCTAAATTTTTTTTAAATAATGTTCCAAAATTATCATCAGTTCAGTTTACAAGATATGTTCCTACTATTGATGGAAATAATTTTATAAATACTATTAGTAATGATGAATATTTAAATATATATAAAGATGCTAGAAAAGTACTAAAAGAAAGAGCTAAATCTTTTATAGGTGAAGAATTGAGATTAAATGGATATTGTAAAGGAACTTCGTTAAATACAATATATTGTCATCCAAATGGATTTTTAACATCTTGCATTCAATTTGATAAAAATTCAAAAAATAATTTATATAAAATAGGGGAGATAAATAAAACTATAGAAATAGATAATAATAATGTTAATAATATAGTAAAAAATAATAATGATAAATTAAAAAATTGTAATAAATGTTTTGCATTTTATCATTGTGGAGGTGGTTGTAAAGCAATATATGATAATACTAATGATTTTAATTATAATTGGTGCCAACTTGTTTTTAAAATATTAAAGTTTTATATGATAGAAAAATTAAATAATAGTAATTTAAATATAAATTATAAAAAAAATGATATAGATTATAATCTAAAATATACTATTTTTAACAAGAGGTATACAAATGAAAACAATTAATACACATAAAATACTTGTAAATTGTACAAAAAAACAAATATTTATAATAATAATATTAATAATTTTAATGATAGCAATTTCCTATTTAAAATTAAAGAATTCATTAATAATAGTAGATATCATAGATAAAGTAGTTCCTAATAAAGATGTAAATTTGTTAATAATAATAATAATTAAAATGATTAGTATATCATTATCGTTATTATTATTAGATATTTTTAAAACATTTTTATCAACTAAGCTTGGTAATTATATTACTTCATCATTGAGAAGGACTGCTTTTGAGTGTGTATTAAATGCAAAATATTTAAAAATAAATAAATATAGTGATTCTCAGGTTATGTCAAGAATAACTAGAGAAACAGGGAAGATTGGAGAAGTTTATTTTGTAAATGATATTGTTGGCTTTTTTTCTGAAAGTATATTTTTATTAATTGTTGTTATAACAATGATTAAAATTGATAAAAAATTTGCAATAATTATTTTTGCTTTATTTCCTCTATTTTATTTTTTAGCTAAATTTATTTCCAAGATTAGTAAAAAAAATGATAAAGAATATATTGAGATTTTAGAAAGTGGTCAAGAATTAATTTTGACTTCATGCAAAAGAATAAAAAAAATTAAAATAACAAATGGCCACCAAAAGGAAAATGAAAAATTTAATTTATGGCTTGATAGCCTTTATAAGCATAAAAAAAAGACTTCAATTACTCATAGCTTAAATAGATTTATAATGGGAGATTTAATAATAAATATAATGTATATTGTAATAATTTTTATTGGAATATGGTATATTATAAAAGATTTTAGTACTATAACAACTGGTATATTAATATCTTTTTTAACAATAATACCTAAAATTTATAGCTCTTTTAGAGTGCTATTAAATGTAAATATTTCTTCAAAAATTATAAAAAATTCTATGGAAAAGCTGGATGAAATTTATAGCATAGAACCAGAAACAAATATATATGATGGTATTAATATAGACGATATCTATAGTATTGAATTTATTGATGTAAGTTTTAAATATGGTGATGGATTGTTCGAAGTAAAAAAATTAAATTTTAAAGTTGAAAAAGGAGAAAAATTAGGTATAGTAGGAATGTCTGGAGGAGGGAAAACAACACTTTTTGATTTAATAACTAGAATCATAATTCCTAATGAAGGACAAATTCTTATTAATAATATAGATTTAAATAAAATTAGTTTATTTTCTTTGAGAAATAATATTGCATATGTACAACAAGATTTAAAATTATTTAATGTTAGTATAAGGGATAATATTATTTATCCACTTGAATTTGATGAAAAAAATTATCAAAAAAGTATAGAAGAGGCTAAATTAAATAATTTAATTGAAAGTTTGCCAGAAAAAGATAAAACAAAAATTTCAAATTATGAGGATAATTTATCAGGTGGTGAAATTCAACGTATTAATATTGCAAATGCAATATACAAAAATGCTAAATTATTTTTATTAGATGAAATCACCTCAGCACTAGATGTAACAAATGAAAAAGATATATTAAGTAAATTATATAAAATGAATGATAAAATAATGTTGATTACTTCTCATCGTATTTATAATATTTTAAATTGTGACAAAGTAATTGTAATGAATGATGGTAAAATTATTGAGTATGGAACTATAAAACAATTAAGAGAACGAAAAAATTCTACTTTTAACAATATGTTAAAAAAGATTAGTGATAAAATATAAATCAAAAAAGGTTCCTCCTAGAACCTTTTTGAGAGTTTGGTTTAAATTACCAACGTGCAGTACCAATAATTACTAATAAAATGAATAACACAAGGATTAAAGCGTAGCCATAACCACCAAATGTGTTGCCTGTGCCACAACAAGGATTAGTTTGTGCGCAACAATTATAACCATAGTTAGGTTGATACATAGTTTCCCTCCTTTTTTTGAAACAGTCTCGTTTCTACTTTATAGTATGCATAAATTTTTGTAGTGTTAATTCTTTTGCCTAAATGGCAATTTTTGTGTTATAATAAATGGGGTGAAGAATATGAAAAGTAGAAAACATATAAAAGTAAACGCTAATAACATTGTGGATAATGTAAAAGAAAATAATGATAGTTATAATATCGACTATGATATGTTTACAACAGAAGAAATGATTAAAATTATTAATTTTTATAATAATGTAGAAAAGTATGTAAAGCATAAAATTAGTTTTGAGACACTAAAAACGTCCTACATAGAATATCGAATGACAGTGAATAGTATAGCATTAGAAAAACGATACAATAAAAATTTTTATGATAAAACGGGAATATCAATTTATCATCTTATGAAAAATTTGAATTAGGTTGATTATTATCTCGTACTCCTAAAAAGCTTTCAAGTCGATTTATGCGTTGATATAAATCATTAATTTCTCTTTTGAGTTCATTGATTTCTGTATGAATCATATTTAAATCATATTGATTGGTATTTGGTTGCATATAGTTAGGCTGTTGATATGGCTGACTTTGGTAGGGACTAGGATAAGATGGAGTATAGTTATTATTTCTTTGTCCGCTCTTTTTTAAAAATTGAAACATCATATTTCTCCTTTCACTTGTATTCTATGTTTTTTTCAAACTTTTGTCACAAAAAATTTATCATATTAATAAATTAAAGTAGGGAGGAATTTAAAATGGCAAGCAGAATGGATGAATTCAGAGATTTTGTTGCAAGATATCCGGGCGTCAAAGATGATGTTTTAAATGGTACATATACGTGGCAAAAAGTATATGAAAATTGGGTAATTTTAGGCGAAGGGGATCCAATGTGGCAGAAGTACCAAACAGTTGCAAATAAAACAACAAAAACGAATGCCAATACGATTGAAGATTTATTATCCCAAACAAGCATTAAAAACGTAATTAATTATGTAAAAAAGATTGATCCAGATTCAATCAGTAAAACATTAAATACGATTCAAAAAGTACTACAGATTACGCAAAGTTTTGGAGGTAAACCAACAGGAATTTATAATAATAATTACAATAGTTGGTGGGATTAATGGTAAAAAGTGTTTTGGATAAAATTTATTCAAGTGAAATTTATACCAATTATTTGAGATATAATCCTAAATGGTATATTTATTTGAATCAAGACCCTTTAACGATAAATGATTTTGAAAAAGAAGTGAAAACCAATTTAAAGATGACATCAAGTGATAAAATTGCAAATTTAAAAAAACAAATTGATTTTATTAATGGTATGATTAAATATTTCAATAGTTAACAAGTGTCAAGTTAAAATACTTGACACTTGCTTTAAAATATGTTATACTACTTTTGTATTAAATATAGGAGGTACAAATTTATGGTAAGATTAAGATCTCAAAGATATGGATCAAAAAAGAATCCTTTTTATCGTATTGTAGCAACCGATTCTCGCAATCCTCGTGATGGGCGTTATATTGAGGTTGTAGGAACATACAATCCACTAACTAATCCTGCTACTATCAAATTCGATACTGAAAAAGTAATGAAATGGTTAAAGGCAGGTGCAAAACCAACGGATACTGTTAAATCACTACTTACAAAAGAAGGATTAATTGTTAAATTCTTAGAAGAAAAAGCCAAAGCTGAATAGGTGATAAGAATGGCTGAATTGAATTATGAAAGCTTAGTTGCCCAATTAATCAAGCCCCTTGTAACTCATCCTGATGAAGTGTGTACAACTAGTTTTGTAGAAGGAGAAAAAGTTTTAGTGAAAGCTTTAGTTCATCAAGATGATTTGGGAAGAGTTATAGGGAAAAAGGGTCGGGTTGCAAGCGCAATTAGAACGATAGCTCATGCGGCAGCTATTCGCCAAAAGCAAAGTCTGGAAATAGAGTTTGATGCAAAAGAGGATTAAGATAGATATAAAAAAGGCATTTTATAATGATTTGATTCTTATAAAATGTCTTTTTCTTAAGCCTAATAATTGTAATAAAAAAATATATTGGTATAATATATAAACGTATAAACATATATTTATATATAGAGGTTAAAAAATATGGAATCTATAAATATAAATTCAATAAAAAATTTAGCTACAACTCTTAATTTATTAGGAGATATCGTTCGATTAGAAATCGTTATATATTTATTAACACAAGAAAGTAGTGTCAATCAATTAGCTAGTCATTTAAACATAAGCCAACCTCTTGCTTCACATCATTTAAGGTTATTAAAAGATGCTAGGATAGTGGAGGCTAGTAGATATGGTAAACAAATATTTTATCGCTTAAAGGATGATAAAATTAAATCTTTTTTAGAACAAACGCTCAATAGTGGGGTGATCAAATGATTCAAGTTAAGAATTATCAACTTTTAAAAGTTACCAGTAATAAAAATTTTAAAAGAATATGCAATGAAATCAAAAAGATTGAACCGATTAAATCAGTTTCTATTGAAAATAGTAAAAATGTAATACATATTGAATATGATTCAACTTTAGAATTAACTGAGCAAGAATTATTTAAAATTGAAGAACTAATTTTAAAAGCTATTCATGAATATGAAAAAAAGGCAATGATGATTAGAATTGATAATAAAGAAAAATATCGGAAAGTTCTATATTTAAAGAATTTGGATTGTGCTCATTGTGCCGCAAGGATTGAAACCATTGCGAAAAAATCGTTAGATTATGAACAAATTATTGTTGATTTTTCAACAGGTAGATTTATAATTGAAACGTATAGCAAAAATGTTATTGATAATTTATTTGTAAATGTAAATCGAATTGCCCATCATGTAGATGATCGAATTATTGTTGTTGATAGTAAGATGAATAAACTTCAGCGCTTTGAAGATGAAAAAAAACTTTCTAAGAAAACCGTCATTACTTTTTCAACAGGTATAACAATTTTTGTTATTATGTGTATCATTAGTGCTTTTTTTGTTATTCCTTTTTATTGCTACATTGTTCCTTATCTTTTAATTGGATATCCCGTTTTAACAAGATTTTTTAAAAATTTATTTAAAGGTCATTTATTAGATGAAACTTTTTTAATGAGTGTTGCGAGTATCGGAGCTTTTTGTACATCTCACGCAAGTGAAGCTGTAATGGTTGTTGCTTTATATCAGATTGGTGAATTTCTACAAAATAAAGCCATCAATCATTCTAGACGTTCTATCAAAGATTTATTAGACTTTGATGTAAAAACGGCAAAATTAAAATTAGATACTGAAATAACTGAAGTAGATGTAGAAACCTTGATGCCTGGTGATATTGTTATTGTAAATAAGGGTGAAATTATTCCAACTGATGGAAGAGTGGTTAATGGTAAAACGAATATTGATACTAAAAATTTAACAGGTGAAAGTATGTTAAGAAGTGTTGATATAGGTAGTGAAATTTTAAGTGGTAGTGTTAATATGGGAAAAATTATTGAAATTCAAGTTACTAAACCATATGGTGATTCAATGATTTCTAAAATTATGGATTTGGTGGAAAATGCTACGAGCAGTAAAGGGAAAACTGAAACGATGATTACACGTTTTGCGAAATATTATACGCCTATTGTGGTATTTTTAGCATTGATGATATCTGTTCTAGGTAGTATCTTTGATACTAGTAATTTTAGACATTGGATTTATACTGCAATGGAATTTTTAGTAATATCATGCCCTTGTGCTCTTGTTATATCTATTCCTCTTTGTTACTTTTCTTCAATTGGAACTTGTAGTAGAAGGGGAATTCTTGTTAAAGGTAGCAATTATATTGAAACTTTAAATAAGGTAGAAAATGTTGTTTTTGATAAAACGGGAACGATTACAAAAGGCGTTTTTAATGTTGTCAAGGTTGTTCCAATGGTGGAAGAAGTGACAGAAGAAAGATTATTGAATATATTGATTCATGCGGAATATTATTCTAATCACCCAATCGGAATTTCAATTGTTGATAATTTTGGTCGGGATAAGATTTTTCCAGAGATTATTACAGATTTTCAAGATATTACAGGAGGAGCGAAGGCTACTATCAATGGCAACAAAATTTTAATAGGAAATGATAAATTAATGAATGCGAATAAAATTGAATTACCTCAAATTGAAAGTTGTAATTTAGTTGTTCATATTGTAAAGAATAAAATTTATCAAGGATATGTTGAAATTGGGGATGTTATTAAAGAAGAAGCCCTTACAACGATTAAATATTTGCACAAATATGGAAAGAAGTGTTTTATGTTAACGGGGGATTCAGTAGCAATTGCTAGCAGTGTGGCCAAGCAAATTGACGTTGATGGATATCATGCAGAATTATTACCTCATCAAAAAGTAGAAATTTTAGAAGAAATTAAAAAACAATCAGTGGGGAAAACTATTTTTATAGGCGATGGTATCAATGATGCCCCTGTTATTGCTAGTGCAGATATTGGAATTGCAATGGGGAATACAGGAAGTGATGCTACCATTGCGATTGCTGATATGGTAATAATGGGGGATAATTTGTTAAAGATTAATGAGGCATTTAAAATTGCAAAATATACAAGAAAAAAAGTAATTCAAAATATCATTTTAAGTTTAACAGTTAAATTTATTGTGATGATTCTTGCTATTCTATTAGGATTTTTTGTTACGAAAGATGGTGAAAAGATGGAACTACCACTAGGCATTGCTATTTTTTCTGATGTTGGAATTTCTCTTTTAGCAATTTTAAATTCACTATTAATTATGAGGTTATATCACAATAAAAAAGATTTGAAAGAGGAACAAACAAATGCAAAGCGATAAATTAATCAATATTGGAAAAATCATTGGTGTTTTTGGAATAAAAGGGGAATTAAAAATTTATTCTGAAAGTGATTTTATAGATTATCGTTTTAGAATAGGAGCCCATATTTATCTGAAAAGTAAAAAAATAGCAAAAGAGGCAGTCGTTACTTCAATGAGAATTCATAAAAAAACGATTTTAATTCAAATTGATAACTTAAACGATATTAATTTAGTTTCTCATTATATTGGTTGTGATATTTATGCTAAATATGAGGATTTTCCAACTTTAAATTCGGATGAGTATTATTTAGATGATTTGATTGGATTAAAAGTGGTTGATGAAAATGACAATAATTTAGGTGAAGTTTGGGATTTGATTGAAGTGCCACAAGGATATATTTTAGAAATAAAAACGAAAGCAGATAAAATGTTAATTCCTTTTGTAGATGAATATATTATACACATTTTAGAAGATAAAATTATTGTGAAGGTAATCGATTTATGTCAGTAAAATTTGATATTTTAACTCTTTTTCCTGAAATGATTGAAGGAATTGTTTCTAGTTCAATTCTTAAAAGAGCAATTGAAAAACAAATAATTGAGATCAATATTATAAATTTTCGTAATTATTCAACTCATAAACATTTAACTGTAGACGACTATGCTTATGGTGGAGGAGCAGGAATGCTTATCAGTGTTGAACCCATTCATTTAGCAATGAAAGATATCGCTGATTTTGAAAATGCGTATAAAATTTTAACCTCACCTAGTGGAGTGTTACTGAATCAAAAAAAAGTGGAAACTCTTCGTAAATATAATCACTTTATTATTATTTGTGGTCATTATGAAGGAATTGACGCAAGAATTTTAGAATATGTTGATGAAGAAATATCAATTGGTGATTATGTCTTAACTGGTGGTGAAATTCCTGCATGTGCACTTGTTGATGCTATTTCACGTTTAATTCCTGGTGTAATTAGTGATGAGTCTACAAGTGGTGAATCATTTACTATGGGATTATTAGAATATCCTCAATATACAAGGCCTGCAATTTATGATAATAAAAAAGTACCGGAAATTCTTTTATCCGGTCACCATGCTAATATTGAAAAGTGGAAAAGATATCAAGCATTGAAAAAAACTTATAAACAAAGACCAGATCTACTTGAAAAATATACTTTGTCCCAACAAGATATAAAAATGTTAGAGGAGATTAAAAATGAAAAAAATTAATCTAATTTTTGTAATTGTAATGATGCTTTTAGTGATTTCTAGTTGTCAAAAAACAACTGTCTATCAAATAGGAGAAGAGCGCTCTTTTATAGATGAGATATATAAATATATTGATTCTAATAAAAAGAATTATTGTTTGGTTGATGTAAGAGATTTAGATAATGCTTTTGCGAAAGGCCATTTTCGTGGATTTATAAATTATGATATAGAAAAAGGCAATATGGATGAATTTATCTATAGAATAGAGAGTATGTACTCAAAAGATAAAACAATTTTTATTATAGATGAGGATGGCAGTTGGGTGCAACAATTACAACAAGCTTTAAAAAAAGCAAAATATAAAAAGGTTATCATTTATCTTGGAGGATATCAAAGATTAGAAAAGGAAAATCAAAACGATTTTGAAGTTGTTACGGGAAAAGATGATTGTGGATGCTAAAATAGAGTGTATAAAATAAATAAAAACGGATAGATTGAATTTGTAAATCATCTATCCGTTTTTATAATTTTATTTATTATTTATTAATTTTATTGAATCATCATCAACTACTATTATTTTATCTTTATAAAGAGCTCCAACTGCTCTTTTAAAGGCACTTTTGCTCATTGGAAAAAATTTTTTAATTTCTTCTGGAGAAGAAGCATTGCCGAGATGAACAATTCCTCCCATCGTTTTTAAATAATTTAAAATGAGCTTAGAATCATCCAATCTAGCGAATTCTTTTTGTTGAATAAAACTGCCATTGGCATTTCCTTCTTTATTGATATTAATAATAGTCACTTCAACGATTTCCCCTAAATGATATTTTTTTCGCATCATACTTTTATGTACATATATATACTGAAAATCATTTGTATAAAGACCAATGCCATCACTTAAAAGTCTACAAACAGTTGCGACTACTTTAGTCCCAATAGAAAGAGGTTCTATTTTTAAATTTTTTAAATCCTCTTTGTTTATAATTTTTGCAACCAATTGGTCTTTTTTTGCTTTAAGAATACAAGGTAATTTTTCAGAAAGTTGTGGCCATGCTAGTTTATTATTAGGTAAATAATCATTTGAAAGTAAAATATCTTTAGCAATTCCAATATTGACAAAAACTCCTCCATCACAAATATTTACCACTTCAACAAACCCTGATTGCTTAGTTGTAATTAGTGGTTTCTCCATTGTTGCACATAGCCTTTTCTTTTGATCATAATATAAAAAGGCTTCAATTTTCTCACCAATGTTTAGTTTTCTTGTTGCCTGATTGAAATGCAAAAAAACATAATTTGTTAAATCAATATCATCAGGACTCAAAGTGTAACTAATATCCGTTTCTCTTTTTACAATAAATTTTCCAATTTCACCAATGTCTAGCATATTCTATTCTCCTTATATTTATTTATTATATCATAATTTTAATAAAAAGTGTATAAAAAGAATAAATATAAATGAAAATGTTTTTATGAAAACTTTTCATATTTACAAGTTTTTCTAAATATGGTATAATAGTATTGAAAGGAGATAGAATATATGAAAAATTTAAATGGTTATATTAAAAAATTAGAAAAAGGAATGGAAGATAAATTATTCTTTTTAAGACATATTGATATGAATGAGTATTCTTTAGTAGTTGAATTTGGTTGTGCAAATGGTAGACTACTTAGAAGAATTGAGTCAGTAACGGATAAAAATATTACCAAACTTGTTGGTTTTGATATTAATGAAGAAATCATTATGATAGCAAAAAATATTTCTCCAGAAATTACTTTTACTTCTAAATGGGATGAGGTTTTAACTTTATTAAAGCATACGCCTAAAAAAAGTTTAATTATTTTTAGTAGTGTATGGCATGAAATTAGTCAAGAATATTATGAAACTATTTTTAATGAAATGAAAAAATTTACAACCATTGTGATTCGTGATATGAAAGCACCAATTAAAGGAGCCGAACCTATTGATGCGCCAACAAGAGATCGCATTAAGAAAATGGTTCCAGAATGGCAATTTAATGAATTTGAGGAAAAATGGGGAAGAATTGATAATAAAAAAACCTTGTATCGCTTTTTACTTATGTATACTTATTTAGATAATTGGGATAATGAAATCAATGAAGATTATTTTTCAACGCCATGGTCTGAGATTAATTGGGCTTTGGAAAAAGACTATGATGTGATTTATCTGAATTCGTATACGTTAGAGTATAAAAAAGATGCGATTGCTAAAATGTTTGATCATCATATGAAAGATATTACACATCATCAAGTTATTTATACAAAAAAGGAACTATAGAATAGAAATCTTATTACTTGATAAATAAGTAAAAATATGGTATAATACGAAATGGTATAGTACTTACGATTATATCAAAGCACAATATTCCGCTGGTATACTATAAATAGTAATAAGTTGTATACGAATGAATTTTGGATGATAAGGAGAGTGAATTATGAGTCAACAATTACTGAATGCGGTTACAAAAAGTTATATGAAAACTGATATTCCTGAGTTCCGCGCTGGTGACACTGTTAAAGTACACGTAAGAATCAAAGAAGGCGAAAAAGAAAGAATCCAAGTTTTTGAGGGTCTTGTTATTTATCGTCATGGTAAAGAAGGAATTAGCGCTACATTTACTGTACGCAAGATGTCTTCTGGTGTTGGAGTTGAAAAGATTTTTCCACTTCATTCACCAATGATTGCTAAAATTGAAGTTGTACGTCTTGGTAAAGTTCGTCGTGCTAAACTTAGTTACATTCGTTCGTTATCCGCAAAAGCTGCTCGTATTAAAGAGCGTAGATAGTTTAAGTATAAAAAATCAAATAGAAGGTAAAAAATCCTTCTATTTGATTTTTATTTTTTATTCATGTTATTTGTATCATTTTAATTGACATTTTGCATATAATATATTATAATACTAACGGTTGAATAATTATTCAACTGTTAACAGAAAAGGAAGTGCATATGATGAGTGAACAATTATTAGATTGTAAAAATAATTATACGCATGATGATAAAATTGAACACGCTAAAAATTTAATGCCTAGTGAGGAAAATTTATTCTTCGTTACAGAACTTTTTAAAGTTTTAGGGGATGAAACAAGAACAAAGATATTATCCGTTTTAGTTGAAGATGAACTTTGTGTTTGTGATATTGCTAAACTATTAGAGATGACGAAATCAGCTATATCTCATCAATTAAAGGTTTTAAGACTAGCGAGATTAATTAAATCTAGAAAAGTTGGTAAAGAAGTTTTTTATTCACTTGATGATGATCATGTGTTAAAAATTTATAAAATGGCGATTGAACACGTCACAGAATGAGAGGAATTGAAATGAAAAAAGTGTATAAATTAGAAGATTTGGATTGTGCTAATTGTGCGGCCAAAATGGAAAGAGCTGTTGCGAAAATTGAAGGAGTTTCTTCAATTCATATTAGTTTCATAACACAAAAGATGATAATTGAATTAGATGAGACTAAGGCAGATGAAATTATAAGGGAAGTTATTAAAACTTGTAAAAGAGTTGAGCCTGATTGTACAATCATTTTATAAAACATATAATTGAGAAGTATAACTTATGAGTAAAAAGGAAAAGAAAAACTTCATTCGTATCCTTATTGCTTTATCAATGTTTAGTATTATTTTAATCATTGATAAAACTATAAATTTAGGAACGCTTGTTTCAGATCAATTTGGTTGGCTTTTGCCATTTGTTTTGTATTTAGTAGTGTATATAATAATAGGCTATGATGTCTTACTAAGAGCATTTCGTAATATTTTACATGGTCAAATTTTTGATGAAAATTTTTTAATGTGTATTGCAACGCTTGGTGCTTTTTCGCTAGCCATTTATCTAGGAAGTACTGGAAAAGCGATTGAGGGTTTTGATGAGGCTTGTGCAGTTTTGTTATTTTATCAAGTAGGTGAATTTTTCCAAAATTATGCAACTAGAAAATCAAGAAAGTCTATTTCTGCTCTAATGGATATTCGCCCAGATTATGCTAATTTAAAAAAAGATCAAATTATAGAGAAAGTTGATCCTACTTGTGTAAAGGTTAAAGATATTATTGTAATCAATCCAGGTGAAAAAATTCCTTTAGATGGTGTTATTTTGAAGGGATCTTCTACTTTAGATACGAAAGCATTAACAGGTGAATCCTTGCCAAGAGATGTTCATGTCAATGATGATGTAATTAGCGGATGTGTGAATTTAACATCACAGATTGAAGTGGAGGTTCGTAAAGAATTTTATGATTCAACCGTTTCTAAAATATTAGATCTTGTGGAAAATGCTAGTAGTCAAAAATCTAAAGCTGAGAATTTTATTACTAAATTCGCAAAATATTATACACCCATAGTGGTATGTATTGCTTTAGCCCTTGCGATTCTTCCTAGTGTTATTACTAAAGAATGGTCGGTTTGGGTGTATCGTGCATTAAGCTTTTTAGTTGTTTCTTGTCCCTGTGCTTTAGTAATTTCCATTCCTCTTTCATTTTTTGCGGGTATCGGCGCTTCTTCCCGATATGGCATTTTAATAAAGGGTTCTAATTATCTAGAAAAATTAAATCAAGCAAATATTTTTGTTTTTGATAAAACAGGTACTTTAACTAAAGGGAATTTTGTAGTTACAAAAATAACTCCAATAGAAAGAAAAGAAGAAATTTTATCTTTAGCAGCAATTGCAGAACAAAATTCTAATCACCCAATTGCAAAATCAATTATGAATGCTTATCATCAAGATTTGGAAAATGACTACATTTTGACAAATATTGCAGGTCAAGGAATTATGGCAAAAAAAGGGAATCAAGTCATTTTTTGTGGTAATGAAAAGTTAATGATAGAAAAGGACATTGATTTTACAAAAGAAAAAGCTTTAGGAACAATTATTTATGTTGCTAAAAACGATGAATTTATTGGTTCAATTTTGATAGAAGATGAAATAAAAGAAGAAACAAAGGATGTCATTAGTGAATTAAATAAAATGAATTGTAAAACCATTATGCTTACAGGTGATAATGATGAAATTGCTCAAAAAGTTGCCACAGAGGTAGGTTTAACAGGTTACAAAGCATCCCTTCTTCCTCAAAATAAAGTAGAAGAAGTAGAAGAATTATTGAATAGTAAAAAAGATAAGGAAGTATTATGCTTTGTTGGTGATGGTATTAATGATGCACCTGTTTTGATGAGATCAGATATTGGTATTGCGATGGGAGCAGTAGGTAGTGATGCAGCTATTGAGGCTTCAGATATTGTTTTGATGAAAGATGATTTGCGTGGTATTTCGGTAGCAAAAATGATTGCTAAAAAAACAATGATTATTGTTTTTCAAAATATTATCTTTTCCATCATTATAAAAGTGCTGATTTTAGTCCTATCTGCTTTAGGCATTACAAATATGTGGTTTGCTGTATTTGGTGATGTAGGTGTATCTATTCTTGCAATTTTAAATGCAATGAGAGTGAATACAAAGTATAAGTTATATAAAAATATAAAAGTTGTAAATGCAAATACATAATATGAGTAAAACCTATATTTTAATAAAATTATTTTATTTATTAAAATATAGGTTTTTTAACGTAATTTTGAATATTACGTTCGTATTTATATAAGTGAAGGAGGCATTACATATGCTATATAAGATTAGAAAACTTTTATTTATTGGTATAATTTCTATTATATTGTTTTTGAACGCTTGTAATAACTCCCCCGAGTTAAGTTCTGATTCTAGTGCCTCTTTCAATACCAATCAGCAAGAATATTGTATGGTAGATATTAGAGGCGAGGTGATATATCCTGGTATATATAAAATAGAAGTTGGTTCTTTAGTCAATGATGTAATTGAATTAGCTGGGGGAGTTACAATAAATGCCAATTTAGATAATATTAATTTGGTTAGTATTATCAATGAAAATATTAAAATTGTTATTCCTTCTAATACAATTGATAATTTAGAACAAGAACCAATCAACATCAATACTTGTACTATAGATCAATTAATGATGATTCCTAAAATTGGAATTACAAAAGCTACTGCAATTATTGAATATCGCAATAATAATGGATTCTTTTTAAATATTGATGAGTTAAAAAAGGTAAGTGGAATTGGCAATGCATTATTTGAGGAAATTAAAGTATACATCACTATTTAATCTTTTAAAAAATAATTATTGTATAATCGTTTTTTTAATTGTTATTCTTTTTGTCTTATACCATAAAATAAATATTTTTTTAATATTATTTTTAATTCTTTATTTTGGATATTTGTGTAAAAAATCTTTAAAATTATCGATCATTCTTGTTATTATTCTTGCTTTTATATTTATAAATTTTTTTACAAGATTATATCTACAAAAGAAAAATTTTCAACAAGATTTTGATAAAATTGGAAAAGTAATTAAAATAAAGAAAACGAATACATCTTATCAAGTAATATTTAAAGTTGGATTAGAAAAAGTCATTACCTATAGCGATACGTATTTGCAATGTGGTGGGATATATCATCTAAAAGGTGAATTATCAAAAGGAAGTACTGCCCATTATCAAGGTGGATTCAACTATCATCATTATCTAACATATCAAAACATTATTGGCATCTTAAATATTGAAAAAATGGAATATATTAAAAAAGGTTTTTCTATCTATCAGATGAATGAAGCAATGAATCACTATTTTGATAAGGTTTTAAAAACAAAATCAGCCGCAATGATAAAAGCATTAACAATTGGAAATAAAAATGATTTAGATGAATCATTACAACAAGATATTAGTAATATTGGTATTAACCATCTTTTTGTAATTTCAGGTTTACATATTAATATTCTTGCAATGTGTATAAAATTTATTCTTAAAAAAGTTCATTTAAAAGAATATAAGATTTATATCTTTACAATAATAATTTTATTTATATACTTTTTTGTGACTGGATTATTAATTTCAGTATTAAGAGTTATTATTAGTTATATTTTAAGGTTAATCAATAAAGTATTGAATTATCAATTATCAAGTATTGATATGATTTGTATCAATATGATTATGGTTTTATTCATTAATCCTTTTTATATTTATCAATATAGTTTTATTTTATCATATATAACATCATTTATTATTATTATATCAAGTCATCTTTTAACAACATCTAGTAAATATCAATTTTTTATAACATCATTAAAAATAAGTATTCTTTCATTGCTTGTGACACTTCCCATCATTACTAATATTAATCCTGATATTAATTTTCTTTCAATTTTTTATAATATCTTATATATACCTTTTATTACTTATATCATTTTACCAATGGCTTTTTTAGTAGCAATTTTTCCTTTACTAGAATGTATTTTTAATTATGTATATTTATTTTTTGAAACTTTCACTCACTTTTTTGCTAATATAAAAATATTTACAATTACTTTTCCCTCAGTAAATATAATAGTTATTTTTGTTTATTATTTCATAATTTATTTTATACTAAAAAATTTAGAATTAAAAAGAAAAATTTATAGAAGAGGTATAGCTTTATTATTAATATTATTATATTGGAATAATATTAGTTTTTTTAATTATAATAATGAGGTTTATTTTATTGATTTACCTAAGGGTGAGGCAACCTTAATTAGAAGTAGTCACAATCAAGCCAATATTTTAATTGATACAGGAGAATTTGGTTATGATGATATTATATTATTTTTAAAAAAACAGGGAATTAAAAGATTAGATTTAATTATCATTACTCATAGTGATAGTGATCATAATGGTATGCTTTCTTCCATTATAGATCATTTTAATGTAAAAAGTGTCTATTATAATAGATATGATACTCAAACAAAAAATAAAATACCTGCATCTATTTCAAATGCAGGGTTAAAAGCAAATGATAAAATTACTTTAAGAGATATAGAATTAAAAGTGTTATCGCCAACAAAAGACTATCAAAATTCTAATAATAATAGTTTAGTCATATTAGCAAATTTATTTGGTAAAAAATATCTTTTTACAGGGGATATAACAAAAGTTGTTGAAGAAAAAATAGAATTAACCAAAGATGATGTAGACATTTTAAAAGTTGCTCATCATGGTTCTAATACATCGAGTTCTCTTTCTTTTTTAAATAAAATTGGTTTTGATATATCTAATCCAAATAAAATTGCTATTTGTATGAATGGGTATTTGAATCAATTTTCTTTTCCTCATTCCAATACAGTTTACAATATTCAGACGAAATTATATATAACAAGTTATAGCAAAACGATTTGTATCAGAAAAAATAAATTATTATCAAAATATAATATCATAAATAGTTGGTAAAAAGAAAAAGAATATTTTACTTTACCTTTTTTTAATTTTATGTTATAATTAGCAATGAATTATCCTCGGAGGTGAAACTAATGGCAAACATTAAGCAACAAAAGAAACGAGATATTACTAATAATAAGAGAAGACTACTAAATAATTCATTTTCTTCTTCACTTAAAACTGCAATCAAATCATTTGATGTTGCAGTAGCAACAGGTGACAAAGTTAAAGCGCAAGAAGCGTTTAATTTTGCTTGCAAAAAAATTGATAAAGCTGTTTCAAAAGGCATTCATCATAAAAATTATGCTGCACACCAAAAATCTCGTTTAGCTAAAGCCTTGAATCAAATGGCCTAAAACGACAAAAAATAAAGAAACTAAAATATGTTTTAAAAAACATAAGTTAGTTTCTTTTTTCTTTTATTGAGTTGGGAGTTTTAAAAGCAAAAGTTCAAGACCAATTGTTTTATCCAATTTTCCACTTTTAATTTGATAATCTAATTCTGAGAGTTTATCAATGTAATATTCTAAATCAGATAAATTAAAAGATTTTGCTTCTTGAACAAGATAATACGCTTTTCCATTAGAAATATTATAAAATTTAGCAATATCACTTTGGCTATATCCAAACTTTAATAATCGATATGTAGAGAGTAGTTCTTTAAATTTATTTGAAATTAAAGAAATAATCATTAAAGGATCTTTGGTATTATTGGATAGATTGTTATATATTTGGTAGGTTTCATTTAAATCATGATTAATAATTGCTTTAATTAAATGATAGATTTCATTATTAACATTTTTAGGAACCAACAATTTAATGTCTTTTTTATAGATTGTACCACCTCGACCAATATAGGATGTTAATTTATTAATTTCTTGAGATAGCCTTGATTGATCATCACCAATATATTCCATTAAAAGATTTAATGCATCATCTTTTATGTCAATATTATTACTATCAAAACTTCTAACAATCCAACCTTTAATTTCGATTTCTTCTGGTTCGGGATAATCAATAATTCTAGCTACATTTCTTAAAGTTTTATAAATTTCATTTGTTTGATGAATAACACAATTTGTAGCATCGATGATAAGAATTGTGGAATCAATAGGTTTTTTTAAATATTTAATAAAATTTTTTACATCACTTTTAGGTGAATCTAGTCCTTTAGTTAAAAATTTGGGATTTTTAATTATAATAATTTTTAAATCTTCTAAAAGAGGAACTGTGATTGCATCTTCAATTATTTGGGATAAGGGGGTTATATCCATATCGTATTTTATAATTGTGGTTTCCATTTTTTTAAAACTTTGAATAATACGATTCATTCGATTTTTAATAAAAATTTCAGAGGTACCAGTAAATAGATATATTAAATCATCATCTTTCATAAAAATTCCTCCTATAGTATAGTTATTATAACAAAATTTTCCAAAATTATAAAGTAAAAAGGCAAAAATCTTTTCGACAACAAGCATATTTTTTAAAAAATTTACCAATAATATTTTGAGGTGAAAATATGAATGGAATAAAAACAAATGAAAAAATTATTATCGGAAGAACCGATCTTGCTAAAGATGAGTATGAAAAGTATCAAGGTAAACAATTACCGGATTTTGGAAATGAAGAGTTTGAAATAAAAAATATTTCTGTTACCAAAAATATTGTTGGCAATCAAGCAGCAACTATACTTCAAAAACAACCCGGAAATTATTACACAATTGATTTAAGTAATTGTAATATTCATGATACTAAAACATTAGAGGATATTGAACATACATTAGCAACTGTATTGAAAGATATGTTAGAAGAATTACATTTAGTTGGAAAAAAAGCTTTTGTTGTAGGTCTTGGAAATAGCAATGTAACACCAGATGCAATAGGTCCATATGTTATAGATAATACAATTGTTACAAGACATCTATATTTAATTGATGCTTTATCAGAAGGTTTTTCTTGTGTTTCTGCGATGTCACCGGGTGTTATGGGAACAACAGGAATTGAAACATATGATATAATTGAATCAATGATCAAAAAAATTGATGTTGATTTTGTTATTTTTGTGGATGCGCTAGCAACTAACTCAATAAAAAGAATAAATAAAACAATTCAATTAACCGATACGGGAATTAAGCCAGGTTCGGGAGTGGGTAATAAAAGAAAAGAATTATCGCTTCAAACTTTAGGAATTCCTGTAATTGCAATTGGTGTTCCAACGGTTGTGGATGCAACAACGATAACTGTTGATGCCATTCAAATGACTTTAAAATATCTTTATTTAGAGTCAGAAAATAAAACATCGTATGCTAATAAATTATCACCAACGCTTGTTTATGAAAATTTAAATAGTGTTGAGGATATGAGTGATACACATAAAGAAGCATTTTTAGGACCTTTTGGAAAACTAACAGAAGAACAACAGCGAACCTTAATTGAAGAAGTATTGACTCCTCAAGGATATAATCTTATGGTTACACCAAAAGAAATTGATGTTGAAGTAGAAGATTTATCAAAAATCATTGCCAATGGAATTAATTTAGCAGTTCATAGTGGTCTATATAATGGACAATCAGAATAAAATATAACGGGTGATTTATATTAATTATAAGGTTCTTATTGTTACAGGGTTGATTATTTTTTCTTTCATCAATAATATTTTATTAGGATTTGAAAATTTGAGGAGTATTAATGAAGAAACTGAAGTAGAATGTTTTTTTGTCAATGTTAATCCGCAAATATCATTAGAGAAACCAATTGTTAGTCATTTAAAAGTTATATATAAATATACTATTTTTTATTTATTTTTTTATGATATTTCTGATCCTTCATCAGTTATTAAAATTATGAATTATTATTAGGAGTTTTTTATGAAGAAATTGATTATTATAATTGCAATCTTTTTCTTTTTTGTAATAGGATTAAAATTAGGTGATAATAGTTTTAATCAAAATAAGATATTTGAAGAAGAAAAAAATCAGTTTGAACAAGAGATTACGACTCCTAATAATGATTATGAGGCTAAAGAATTAGTACCACAAAAAAATACAATTAATAAAGTTGCTGACCTTTTTGATAATACAATTGATAAGGTTGTTGACAAATTAAAAAATATTCTAAAAAAACTCTAGAAGAAAGATAAAATTCTTTCATCTAGAGTTTTTCTTTGAGCAAAAAAAGTTTAAAGCAAAAAATAATAGTGTATAATATATTTAAAATAAAAATACAATTTATATTATATGAGGAGAATAGTGTATGTTTGAAATATCAATTGGTATTTTCATACCATTTATTGGTACATGTCTTGGAGCAGCAATGGTTTTCTTCATGAAGAATAAAATTAATAATAAATTAGAAAAGATTTTATTAGGATTTGCCTCAGGTGTGATGATGGCTGCTTCTATTTGGTCATTATTGATTCCCGCAATTGAACAATCCTCTCAACTTAGCAATTTATCATGGTTTCCTGCTGCTCTTGGTTTTTTACTAGGAATGGGTTTTCTATTATTGTTAGATAGTATTATTCCTCATTTACATTTAAAAAGTGATAAACCAGAAGGTGTAAAATCTAAATTCAAAAAAACAACAATGTTAATGTTTGCGGTAACGCTACATAATATTCCCGAAGGTATGGCTGTGGGAATTGTTCTAGCTAGTGCATATATGGGAAATGTTGAAATTTCAATGTCTAGTGCTTTTGTTCTTGCAATCGGAATTGCAATTCAAAATTTTCCAGAAGGAGCAATTATTTCGATGCCTTTAAAAACAGAAGGTTTATCCAAAACGAAATCATTTTTTTATGGTGTTTTATCAGGACTTGCTGAAATTATGGGAGCTTTAATTACAATATTTTTAACTCAAATTATAAGTCCTACTATACCATATTTATTAGCTTTTGCTGCAGGAGCAATGATTTATGTAATTGTAGAAGAGTTGATACCAGAATCGCAAGATGGGCAACATTCTAATCTTGCCACAATAGGAGTAGCAGTTGGGTTTGTCCTTATGATGGTATTGGACATAACCTTAGGATAAATAATAAATGAATAAAATGGAGGAGAATTTTAAAAATGATAAAACATGTTGTTTGCTTTAAATTAAAAAATGATAGCATAGAATTACGTAAGAAAACAAAGGATATTTTGCTTTCCATGCAAGGAAGAGTACCTATGTTATTAGATTTGAAGGTAGGAGTAGATTTTTTATCTTCAACAAGATCATATGATATAATTTTAGAAACGTATTTTAATAATAAAGAAGATTTAGAAAACTATCAAAATGATTCTTATCACTGTGAAGTTGTAAAGACCCATATGCATGCAAATACAACATCAAGTATAGCTGTAGATTATGAAATAGAACCTTTTAAATATGAAATTGATAGTCATAAAATTGGTGTTGATTTTTGGAATAGTAAAAAAGAATTATTTGAAGCTTTTTATGGAGAGTTTTATGAATTTATTTTACATCATGATGGCAAAGAAGATTTAGAAAATCATAAAATCTTTAACAAAAAAGATTTTTATGCATATGCTGATTGGTATGCAGATAATCAAGATAGTTGCTATGCAATGGGATTTTCCTTTCATAAATATTATTTAACGCCACAAGAAAAAGGTACAATTGAAAATCAACCTGAAAGTACTTTTATTGGATACTGTTTTAAAAATAACAAATTTATTGATTTCTTAAATTTTTTAATTACTTTTTTTGCTTGGTGGCGTAACGATGAAGGGTGCACATGTTTTAATCCTTACAATCATGCTGATGAATTTTTTCATTCTTCATGGGCTGCTTTGGTAGATACATCTAAATTATTTTATTTAACATCTGAAACTGTCTACCACTGGCAATCCTTTAGAGTAAAATATGCTTTAGATCATATACCTGGCGTAATTTTAAAGCATCCAACATCTAAATTTGATTCAATGAGAGTTGCTGGTTATGAATTTTTAGGTTTTGAAGAAAGAAATCAAATACAATATGCAATATTTAAGAGAAAAGATACGTATAATTATTGGGAAAAAGAGGAAAAAACAATAGAAAAAGTATATATTGCAAATTATAAAAAGGTAGATCCAGCATAAAATGAAAGAAGGTTATACATTAATAACTGGTGCTAGTAAAGGTATTGGACTTGAACTAACAAAAATATTTGCTAAAAATCATCATAACTTAATCTTAGTAGCTAGAAGTAAAGATGTATTAATCAAGTTAAAGGATAATTTAACAAAAGAGTATAATATTAAGATTGAAGTAATTGTAGCTGATTTGACTATCCATAATGTGGCTACTGAAATTTATCAAAAGACCAAAGAATTGGGTTGTCGAGTGGATTATTTAATAAATAATGCTGGATTTGGCGATTATGGTGAATTCTTAGATAGTTCTATGATTAAGAATCATAACATGGTTCATATTAATATTATTAGTTTAATTGATTTATGTTATTTATATGCTAAAGATATGAAAGCGTATGGTTTTGGCAAAATTATGAATGTTGCTTCAATTGCATCATTTATTCCAGGACCACTAATGGCAACCTATTATGCTACTAAATCATTTGTGTTATCATTTAGTGAGGCTTTAAGCAAAGAATTGAAAACAGCAAAGGTGACAGTTACTGCTCTTTGTCCTGGAACGACTAAAACTAATTTTTTTGATGTTGCAAGTGCCAATGATAGCAATTTATTAAAAAATTTAAAACCAGCTTCACCTCAAAAAGTTGCGAAATATGGATATAAGAAGATGATGCAGAATAAGGTAGTTGCTATATATGGTTTTAATAATAGATTAATGATTTTTGCAACTAGATTTGCTCCAAGAAGATTAATAAGATATATTGCCTATAAAATTCAATCTAAGCGAAAATAAAAAGATGCAAAATAGTAAACTGAAACTGATACTTATCAGTTAGTTATTATTTTGCATCTTTTGTTTTTTAATAAAAGTAATGTATAAAATAATGGCAATGATAGAAGCAGAACAATCAACAATCGGTTGAGAAATTACAATACCATATATAGGGATATAATGATTTAGTAAAATCATAAGAGGAATATCAATCAATCCTTTACGAAGAAGAATCGTCATTAAAGCACGAATAGTTTGTTTTGTTGCTTGAAAAATAGTATTAAAAATAAAAATCATTGAAGTAAGGGGCATACTTATACATAAAATTCTTAAAAAATTGCTAGCATATGTAACTGTTTGTTCATCCTTAATAAAAATGGAAACAATTTGTTTAGGAAAAATACTAAATAGAATAACACATATTCCTGCAAACGTAATAGATACAATCATACTAAAGCGAATAATTTTCTTCATACGTTTACCATTTTTTGCCGCAAAATTATATCCAATAAGTGGAAGAATACCTTGGGCAAAACCTTGAGCAAAGGCAATAATACAAAGATCAACTTTTTTAGCAATATTAACCCCTGAAATTGCTGAGGCACTATAACTAGACATTAATTTGTTAATAGAAGCATTACTAAAAAGAGCCATCAAAGATAGAAAAAAGCTTGAAAGACCAGAAGATATAATATCAAAAATTACTTTATCTTTCCATTTTAAATTTTTAAGTGAGAAATTTAAAATAGAAGTTTTTCTAGTAATTATTAAATAAACGATGAAGTATATACAAGCAAGCAAATTAGAGATGAAGGTAGCAATTGCAGCACCAGTTACATTTAATTTAAAAACAAAAATAAAGAGAGGATCTAAAATTATATTTATAATTCCTCCCATAGCAATACCAATACTTGCAGATTGAGATTTTCCTGTTGCTCTAATTAAATGAGAAAGACTATAATTTACAACAGATGGTAAGGAACCGATTATAACTACCCAAAATAAATATTCTTCAGCAAAATGAATGGTATCATTGTCAGCACCTAACAAATATAGAAGTGGTTTGTTTAATACGAATACGATTAAAGAATATATAATGGATAAAATAATTGATAATAAAAGACTCATCGTAGATATTTTTTTAATTTTATCATAATTATTATTGCCAAGAGCTCTAGATATGGCACTTGCACCACCAATACCAAGCAAATTAGAAAGGGCAGTTGTCATCATAAAAGCTGGGTAACAAATAGTAATAGCAGCCATTTGAAATGTATCGTTTAGTTGTCCAACAAAAAAGATATCAGCCCAATTATAAATAATTGTTATTAACTGACTAATTATTGTTGGAATGACTAAATACATCACCGCTTTAGGAACTTTCATTTTTTCAAATAAATATTGTTTATCATTTGCAACAATCATAAATTACCTCTTAATATTATATGTATTTTATCATAATTTAACGATAGATAGTGATTTTTTGCAAAAAAAAGTTACTCATAAATTTAATGAGTAACTTTAATCATAATTAAACAGTTGGAACTAAGAAATATACTAAGAATAACGCAGTTACTATAATAGCTACAACTGAAATATCCCATTTAGGCTTTTCACCTTTATGACAAGCATATTTAATCAAATCTATAAAGAAAGTAAATATTGAAATAATAACATAAGTTATAAGACCAAGACCAATACCATCAGTAATTGAATAGGCAAAAGGCATCATTGCAATTGTAACAAAAGCAGGAACGGCAGATTTAGGTGATGAGAAATCAATATTTTTAACATTAGACATCATTAATACACCAACATATAATAAAGCACCTGCTGCTGCTGCACTTGGAATAAAAGCAAATACTGGTAATAAGAAAATTGATAATAAGAATAAGATAGCAGTAACTAAAGCAGTTAAACCTGTTTTTCCACCTGCTGCAACACCAGCACCAGATTCAACAAAAGTTGTAACCGTTGAAGTACCTAAGATTGCACCAGTACATGTAGCAACTGAATCTGATATCATAATTTTATCATAATTTTTTGGAACACCATTTTCGTCTAATAAATTAGCATTAGCACAGCATCCAACAACTGTACCCATTGTATCAAACATATCAATCATTGCAAAAGTAATAATTAACATTACACATGTCATCAAAGAATCTTTTGGAAAGTTAAAACCTTCTGTAAAAGCAGCACCGAAGATACCACCATTATTTGGATCAAATGAAAAGAAATTAGCAAAATTTTCCCAGAATTTCCAAGTTACGCCATCCGTTTTACCAAGAAGATAATCAATATTAGTAACTCCTAATGGCCATGCAAGTAAAGTTGCGGCAAGAATACCAAAAACAACGGCACCTTTGACTTTAAAATGTGAAAGAACAGCAATGACAACAAAACTAAAAAGTGCTACTACTGCTGCTCTAGCATCGCCACCTTTTGCCCATGCTCCTGCTTGCGTAAAATCAACAAATTGTAAAAGAGTAAAATCATTATTTTGAACAAGATGAGAATTTTGTAAACCAATGAAGGCAATAAATAAACCAATACCAACAGGTATTGCGGTACGAACAGGTTTTGGCATACCAATAAAAATCAATTCTCTTAAAGTAATTAATTTTTTGGTTTCTTTATCACGTCCAGCTGGTATTACAGAAAGAAGTAAGAAGATAATACCACTAATTAAAATTAGTAACATAGCGTTACCAAATGAGAAGGTAAATCCAAATGCTCCACCAAGAATAGAACCAACCATTGAATTTAATCCCATACCAGATGCTTGAGCAAGAGGCATTTTAGCAAGTAGGGCCATTAATAAAGTACCAATTACAGCACCAAGAGCAGTAGCAATGAATACTGACGACCAACGTACATCTGCTGTACCACCCCATAACATAGAATTAGGATTAACAGTTAAGATGTAAGCCATCGCAAGAAATGTTGCAACACCAGCTAACACTTCTACTTTAATTGTTGAGCCTGCTTTAGAAACGCCAAAAAAGCTGTCGAGCTTCCCAACATTTTTTTGTTTTTTGTCTTCCATTAAAGAAGTCCTCCTTAAAAATTTTTTGTTGTAAAAAGCCATAACAGCGGTTTTTAAGCAATTATTCAATTGTTACCATAGTATTATCATTTACGGTGATAATGTAGAGACTTCTGAACCATATTATCAGAAATATATGACTTTTACTCTAATATTATAATATATTAAAAAAAAAAAGTAAAGAAAAATTATCAGAAAACGTTTTCGACAAAATGTGTTAAATTTTATTTGACAAATGATTTCTTTTTTTATATAATATTAAGGGCGCTTAAAAAAGCGCACTTCCCGTTGTATCGGGTTTTTTCTTTTTTTAGTATTAAAATTTAGAATGGAATGGTGAAGATAATGGCAAAATATATATTTGTAACAGGTGGAGTAGTTTCTAGTCTTGGCAAGGGAATTGTTGCCTCATCGTTAGGAAGATTGTTAAAAAATCGTGGATTGAAAGTTTTTATGCAAAAATTTGATCCATATATTAATATTGATCCAGGAACAATGAGTCCTTATCAACATGGAGAAGTATATGTTACAGTTGACGGGGCTGAAACTGATTTAGATTTAGGACATTATGAAAGATTTATTGATGAGGATTTGACAAAGGAATCTTGTGTTACTTCTGGTAAAATTTATCAGGCAGTTATTAATAAGGAAAGATCTGGAGATTACCTTGGTAAAACCGTTCAAGTAATTCCTCATATTACCAATGAAATTAAAGCAAGACTTTTATCGGCAGCTACAACCTCTAAGGCTGATGTTATCATTACTGAAATTGGAGGAACTGTTGGTGATATTGAATCTTTACCATTTTTAGAGGCAATTAGACAGTGGAGAAGAGATGTTGGATATAATAATACTTTTTATGTTCATACTACTTTAATTCCTTTTGTTAAAGCAGCATCGGAGTTAAAAACGAAGCCTACTCAACATAGCGTAAAAGAACTTAGATCACTTGGTATTCAACCTGATATGCTAGTATTGAGATCAGAGGTTGATATTAATGATGAATTAAGAGAAAAAATTTCATCTTTTTGTGATGTGGATAAAAAAGCAGTAGTTGTTTCAAAAGATGTGAAGATACTGTATGAAGTTGCTAATAATCTTTATAATCAAGGTGCTGATCAGTATATATGTGATTTTTTTAGACTTGAAACAGAAGCACCAAATATGATAGAATGGAATAATTTAATTAGAACAATAAAAAAATTGTCAGGTGAAGTAAATATTGCTCTTGTTGGTAAGTATGTTCAATTACAGGATGCTTATTTATCTATCAATGAAGCATTAAAACATGCAGGATATAGGTATGGCAAAAAGATAAATATCAATTGGATTTTGGCAGATGATGTAACTGAAGATAATGTTGAAAATTATTTGAAAGACTGTGATGGAATCTTAGTACCTGGAGGATTTGGTCCTAGAGGAATTGATGGTAAAATTCAAGCGATTAAATTTGCTAGAGAAAATAATATTCCTTTTTTAGGTATTTGTCTTGGTATGCAACTAGCAACTATTGAGTTTGCTAGAAATGTTTTGGGAATAAGCGATGCTGATTCAACAGAGTTATGTGAAAACACAACTAACCCCATCATTGACTATTTGCCTGATCAATATACAGGAATTAATTTAGGTGGAACTTTAAGGCTAGGAGCATATGATTGTCTTTTAAAAGAGAATACAAAAGCATTTGAGGCTTATAAGCAGACTGTCATTAAAGAGCGCCATCGTCATCGATATGAATTTAATAATAAATATTTGGATAGAATTCAAAATGCCGGCATGATTGTAAGTGGGATAAATCCTGAAACTGGATTGGTTGAAATAGTTGAACTTAAAAATCATCCATGGTTTATTGCTTGTCAATTTCATCCAGAATTTAGTTCAAGACCGAATCGAGCACATGCTTTATTTAGTGAATTTATTCACCATGCCATAATCTATAGTCAAGAAAAAAATAATAATATTGAAGAAGACAATAAAAAATAAAAGGTAGTATTTATAATACTACCTTTTAAAAATCAATTATTTTTTTCTTTAATTTAGCAAAAGTTGGCATTCCATTTGTATAAATGATTAAAGGTTCTTTCTGAATTAAAGGTAAAGCATATTCGATAAAATCTTTTGTAATGTTACATCCATCATTAGTTATATAATTTTGTGGAACTTTTTTTACAAAATTAGCAACATTTGCTAAATCAACCATTTCATAAGTTATTTGATAAGGATTATGAGAAATACGTTTTATAGCAATCATTTTTCCAGTATGGTTTAAGGTGGCAAATTGAAGAGCCTTTTTCCCACAATTATAAGCTTCTTCAATATCGGTAAGTGAGGAAATGTGAGATGCACATCTTTGGGGAATATTTAATTCAATACTTCTAATAGGAAGTTTCAATTCTCTATTGATAGTTTCCGCAATTACTTGTCCAACTCCACCTAATTGTAGATGACCAAAATCATCATTATTGTTGAATAAACGATATGTTAAGATATATTTTCCCTCTTTGTCTTTAATACCCTCAGATATGGCAATTAAAGCATGGCCTTTTTTATCATAAATATGTTTAACCTTTTTTAAAAAGGTTTCAATATCAAATGGAACTTCAGGCAAATAGATTAAATCAGGACCATTATTGGATAATGAAGCAAGTTTTGTGCCTGCTGTAAGCCATCCAGCATCACGTCCCATAATTTCAACAATTGTAACCTTACCTTTTTTATAGCATTCAATGTCTTGGTATATTTCGGCAATTGTTGTAGCAATATATTTAATACTAGAACCATATCCTGGTGTATGATCAGTATGAACTAAGTCATTATCAATGGTTTTGGGCACTCCAATTACCATACATTCAAAATGAATAGCTTTAAAATACTGACTAATTTTATAACAAGTATCCATTGAATCATTTCCACCAATATAAAAGAAAAATTTAATATTCAATTTAGTAAAAATAGAAACGATAGTTTTATAAATTTCATCATTTTTTTGATAATCTTCTAATTTAAATCTAACTGAACCAAGAATAGAACTAGGAGTAGTTTTAAGTAAAGATAAATTTTCTTTTGTTTCATATTTAAAATCAATAATTTGATGATTTAAAATGCCATCAATGCCATTGAGAGCTCCATAAACGTTAGTTACAAGAGGATTTTTGAAGGCTTCTTCAATAATTCCTTGTAAACTAGCATTGATAACAGCTGTTGGACCGCCTGATTGTCCAATTAGTACAGAACCTTTCATAAATTATACCTCATATCTTAATTAATAATATTCTAACCTAAATATTTTTTTAGAGAAAGTAAAATGATTTAGTAATCGTTTACAAAAAAGCATTCTATTTTAAGATAGAATGCAAATTACTTTTGTTTTATTCAATTTTATTTCACTTTTTATCTTTATTTTTTGCAAATTCTTTTGGTAAAGTGAGATTTAATACAATACCAAAGATTGTAGCAAGTGCCATACCTGAAAATTGGATATCATTTGTTATCTTTAAAGTACCAGCACCAAGACCAATAACCAACATGACAGAAACAATAATTAAGTTTCTGGTATCAGACATATCTACTTTAGCATCAATCAGAGTTTTTAATCCATTTGAAGCAATGAACCCATAAAGGATTAAACATACTCCCCCCATTACTGCAGCAGGAATAGATGCAATCAAGGTTGTAATTATATTGCAAAACGATAATAAAATAGCAATTACAGCGGCTCCCCCCGTTACCCAAACAGAGCCAATTTTTGTCATACCTACAACTGATGTATTTTCACCATAAGAAGTATTAGCAGGACCACCAATGCATCCTGCAACCGCAGTAGCAATTCCATCACCAAGAAGAGTACGATGAAGTCCTGGATCTGTTAAATAATCTTTTTGTGTAATACTACCTAAAACTTTGTGATCACCAATATGTTCACAGATTGTCACAAAAGCAAGCGGAATAACAGAAATTGCAGCTGAAAAATCAATTTTTACCATTGATATTCCAGCGCCTAAATCAGCATTTTTCCAGCCAAGAAGTTTAAATTCTGGTAATCTAAACCAATTTGCAGGATGAGTAATGACTTCTTTTAGAGGTTGCCAATCAACTAATGGTCCACAATCTTTATTAGGGATAAAACCAATTAAAATAGATACTGCAAATCCAATGACAATGCCAACTAGAAAAGGAATCACTTTTAAAAAGCCTTTTGCCTTAATTGAAATAAAAGCAATAACAAACATTGTAATGATAGATACAACAATCATTCGCCAATCATATAAAACTGTTGGTGTATTACCACAAATTTCACATGTTGTTGGCGCAAAATAAAATCCAGCATTTTTTACAGCATTTGCGGCAAGACCTAAACCAATAACAATAATAGTAGGACCAATAACAACAGGAGGTAATAATTTATTTAACCAGTTAACTCCAACAATTTTAATAATTAAAGCGACAACAACATAAACAAGACCTACAATAACTAGACCTGTTAAAGCAGAACCAAAATTATTTCCCGATGCTAATTTAGCAGTCTGAATATATGAAATATAGGCAAAACTAGATCCGAGATAGATTGGTACTTTTGATTTCGTACATAAGATGTAAATGAGTGTTCCAATTCCTGAGGCAAATAGAGCAGTGGATATTGGTAAACCAGTTAATAAAGGTACTAATACCGTGGCACTAAACATTGCAAAGACGTGTTGGAAACTTAATGCAAACCATTTACCAATTTCTGGACGATCATTTGCATCAAGAATTAAATTTTTGTTTTCTGACATTTTTTTCCTCCGTTGTATTATGTTATAAAAAAAGAAGGTCAAGCTTTTATCTTAGTACCCTCCTTCTTACAAAGTAAAATTATTTAAAAATAAATATCCTTCATAGTTTGAGGAATTCTTAAAACTTTTACTAGTCAAGCATTATAATAAAAAACTTTTTATTTGCAAATAAATTACAATATTTTTATTATATCATCAAAATTCGCTATCTTTATTTGAAAAAAAAATAGTATTGTGATAAAATATATTTGGTGATATAATGGATAGTTTTTTACAAGAAGTAAATAAAATTTTAACAAAAGTTAGTATTGAGGAAAAAAATAAGATGGAACTTGCGGCAAAAGTAATGTATGATTCATTAGTAAAGAATAATCTAGTACATGTTTTTGCAACAGGACATTCACATATGTTTTGTGAAGAGTTATTTTATCGTTCGGGTGGTCTAGTTGGTATCAATCCTATTTTAGAACCTTTTTTAATGCAACATGAAGGTGCAATTAGAAGTACACAATTAGAAAGGATGACGGGTCTTGCTACAATCATTTTCAATGCAATTAACAAAAAAGAAAAAGAACCATTTATCATTGTTTCTAATTCAGGTATTAATGCAGTTCCAGTGGAAATGGCGGAAATTGTTAAAGCAAGTCATCATCCACTCATTGTAATTACAAGTGTTGATCTATCTAAAAAAAGTAAATCTAGAACAATGAATGGCAAAAAATTATATGAGTTAGCAGACATCGTTATTGATAATCATGTACCATATGGAGATGGTGTTTTTGAATATCAAGGTACAAAAATTGGTTCAGTATCTAGTATTATAGGCAGCTTTATTGCACAAAGTTTAGTTTTAGAAGTTATTCGATTGTATGATGAAAATCATATAATTGCACCTATCTACCAAAGCGCTAATACGATAGGTGGTGATGAACATAATGAAGTATTATATAAAAAATATAGAAATAGAATTAGAAATTTATATTAAGGAATAAACTATGGAAAATGATACATATTATTTAGTAGGGAAGATAATTGAAAGTGTACAAAATATAGAACATTATTTAATTGAAGGAACAAAAATTGCAAAAATTTTAAATGTCTTTACAAAATATAAGAAGGTTTCTCCACTTTATTTTCAAAAAATAGATGAAGAAACTAAAAAATTAGCAGAGGAAATGGAAAATATGACTTTTGGTCAATTAATGGGAATTGTCAGAAAATATGATGTTTTGCCAAGTGATGATATGGATTATTTAGAAAGCATATTGTCAAAAAGAAATCAACTTGTTCACCGATATTTTAAATATAATGAAATGAATACATGTAGTGAAGAAATTAAAATAAAATATCTTACAAAATTTTTAGAAGAAGCTAAGGCTTTTCAAAAATATTTAAATCATGTGATTGGTGAGATGAGAATAGATTTAAAAAATGTGATTTATGAATAGGAGAAAAAAATGGAAGAAAAGAAAAAATGTGAATGGTTATCTAAACACTACATTGTCATTTATATCGTTTATTTATTATCCTTGTTTTTATTTTGGTATTTTTGGTTGCCCTTTTTAAATTTTAGAGATATTAGTTTTTATTTTTATTTGATGCTTGTATTGGCATTTCCTGTAGCAATTATTTATGCTATAATCAAAAAGAGATATCAAAAAAATGATAAAAATACGAAATATACAACTTATCGTTTTAATAAAAGAACAGGCAAATTTGAGAAAGTATTTAAAGATATAACTGATAAATATCAAACAAACCATTTAATAATGAGAGGTATTTTTCTTGTTGTTTGTATTTTTTTGGGGATAATTATCTTGTTTAATTTGACAGGTCTTAAAATTTTTAACGCAAAGGCTTATGCTAATCAATTAGAAATAAAACAGGGCAATAGTGAGGATTTAAATACGATTTTTGATTATGATTCAGGAGAAGTATTGTTACCTCGTATTGATAAAGATTTAGCTTTTCGTCTAGCAGAAGCTCGTCTTGATGAATATGGATCTCAATATTCTATTGATTATGATAATTTTACTTTGATTAGTGTCAATCGTAATGACAAAACAGAGTTAATAAGAGTTACTCCCCTTGAATATGCCACACCTTTTGTTGCCTTATCGCGTGGTGATAAAGGAACAATTGGATATATTGAAGTAAATGTGATAACTCAAGAAGCAAAACTTGTTGCATATCCAGATGGAGAGGGTTTAAAATATATGCCATCAGCTATCTTTGGTAAAGATTTAGATCGGCATATTAGAACCAATTATCCAACATTAATGTATAATGACAAATATTTTGAGATTGATAATGATGGCAATCCTTATTGGGTTATTCCGACGATAAAAAAAGAAATTGGTGTATTTTCAGGTGAAACGCCAAATGGAGTATTAGTTGTTGATCCTCGTAGTGGAAAGATGACGCATTATGCTTTAAATGATAATCATAAACCGGATTGGCTTCAAAGAGCAGTGGATGAAGCAGTTGTCGCCAAACAAGCGGATAATGCTTTGACATATAAAAATGGCTTTTGGAATACTTTGTTTGCCAAAAAGGAAGTTTTTCAGTTAAGCGATGGATACAATTATTTTATCAAAGATGGCAATACATATTATGTATCTTGTATTACATCACCTAATTCTAATGATCAAACTTCAATTGGGTTTATTACCATCAATTTAAAGACGAAAGAAAGTATTCGTTATAGCAATCCTGGTATTACAGAAATGCGTGCTAGAGAAATTGCACAAAATGATGAGAGGGTAAAAGCACAAAATTTAGATTCAACTTGGCCGATATTAATTACATATCATAAGGTTCCGACTTATTTTGTAGTTTTAAAAAATGATGTTCTATCACAAAAGATAGTTTTAATTAATGTTGAAGATGGAACGCTAGTGGCAATGGGTGATACATTAGAGGCAGCTAAACAAGAATACGAATTATTGCTTGCTAACAAAGGTATTATTTCCTCAGGTAACGAAGAAAAAGAAACTGTTACTGTAAGTAGAATTAGAGATTTGGGTAATAAGATTCAATTTATGGTTGAAGAGCATCAAAATGTTTATTTTGAAGTAGATGTTAACTTATGTTTAGATGCTAGATTTTTACAAGTAGGTGATAAAATTGATATTACTTATAAGGAAAATTCAGGGTATAATTTAGTATTATTATTAGAGAAGATTAGTGAATAATATTTGAATATAAAAGGAATTAATCAAGCAAATTTAATTTTTGATTAATCCTTTTTTATATTTAGAAAATATATTTATAAAATAATTGGAAAATAATGTCATAATTTGATATAATATGTTGAAAGATTATATGGAGGCGGGGCATTGTGAATACTAAATATAGGGATTTTAAAGAATATTTTGAAAAAAAGTATGGTTTACAATTAACAAAAATTATAACTCAATACATAAATGAGAATAAAATATGTATAAATGATGATAATTGGAATTTAAAGAAATTCAAAGTAATGAAAATTACTTTTGAAAAAGGCGAAAAATGTAATCAAATCAAATTTTATGTTTCACTAAAATTATTAATAGAAGTAAAAAACAAAAATATTATTGAATATTGGTTAGGATTACTCTATGAAGCAGAACTGAACCATGGTTTAAAAAATTTGAATTTATTAAAATGTGAAGAGTATGTAAAAAAGCAATATAAGGCAGAGAAGAATTTATCAAAAAATTTAATTCCCTATTTTTCGGTTTCTTCCCTTGATTATCATGCAACAAAGTTTTTAGAAAAATATTGCTCTCAAGCTTTAGAAAAACCAATGGCTCTGCCTGTTTTAGACATTGCCAATAAAATGAATTTAAAAATAATATATGAACCATTAAATGAAGATATTTTTGGCAAAACCTATTTTATTGAATCAGAAGAAACTATGGATAATGAGGAAAAAAGAGTTATATCAAGTGGAACCATAGTAATCAATAACAGAACAGAATTTATGAAGTTAATTGAAAGTCAGAATAATACAATTATTCATGAATGTGTCCATTGGGAATATCATAAAAATTTTTTTGAACTACAATATCTATTGAATCAAGAAAATAAACCAATAGTATTTAAAAAGGAAGATATAGAATTTAAGTCATTGTCCATATCCAACAAAATAGAGTGGTTAGAATGGCAAGCAAGTGCGTTAACACCTAGAATTTTAATGCCTAAAAAAGTTACAGTTGAAAAATTTTTATCAACAATTGAAAAAATTAAAAACCAAGATGGAACTTTAAAAAATTCTCAAATATATGAAAGGGCAATTCTTAATTTAGCAAATTTTTTTAAAGTCACTAAAAAAGCTGTAAAAATTAGATTGCTTCAATTAGGTTTTAAAAATATAATAGGTATCAATTGCTATATTGATAAGGAATATAAGCCAGCATACTATTTCAATTATCAGAATGAAGATGAGGCTTTAACTTATATGATTAGTTTTAAGGAAGCCATTCAGTTTAGAATAAATAATAAATGGTTAGATGCATTAATGAAAGAAAGAAAACTGATATATGCAGATGGCTTTTTTGCGATTAACCATAAAGAATATGTGCAAGTATCTAAAAAAGGTAAAATAGTTTTAACTGATTATGCAAGAGAACATGTTGATGAATGTTGCCTAGCTTTTAATATAATTGGGACTTTTCAAAGTAATTTAAATAATATGGCATACTCTTCCTATTATATTTGTAAAAACACTAGTAACCAACAAAATATAAAATTAGAATTGAATATGGAATCAATTCAAAATAGTAGGATAATTGGAGTTACGGGATGTACAGATATAGCATTTGAAGAAATAAGCGAAGCAAGTAAAATTTTAGATAAAATGATAGGATCATTTGGAGAATGTTTAAATGTTTTAATTAAAGAATTGGGATATAAATCTAATAAAATAATAGGTGAACTTGTTTTTTTAGATGAAAAGACAATTTGGAATTATCGAAAAGGAAAAAGAATACCAGAATTAAATAAACTACTTGCAATATGTGGAGGATTAAAATTACATCCAAGAATCACATATAAATTAATGGAAAAGGCAGGATACACAATAGGAAATAGAGGAAAACAAGAAGATTTTATAATTATGTTTTTAATTGAAGAATGTTATAATGAAGGCCTTCCATCTTGGAATAATAGATTAGAAGAATTAGATGTATCAATCAGATTACCATAATAAATACAATAGTATTTTTGAAGTGAGCACCAAAATTGGACACTTTAAAAATACTATTTTTATTTTTTTAAAAAAAATTAGGAAAAAGTATCCTAAAAAATAATATATTTAATGAACAAAAAAGGCTATTTTTAATATTTTAAGACAAATATGTCTTAAAACTAAATAAAAAAGCCCTTTATTGAAAGAAAAATTTAGGACAAAGTGTACCAAAAAAGAAAAGAGAGAAAAGTATAATAGAAGGAGTAAAGATTAATTAATTGTTTACAAATCAGGGATATCAAAAGGAGTAGCTAACCACAAGATATCAGAAAGGAGAAAAATGGTGGAATTTACAAGTATACCAATTATAGTAGTGCTATGCTATATAATAGGAGAAATATACAAAGTAATATTTAGAAAGAAAAAAGAGGCAAAGAAATTGATACCAATAGTGATGGCAATTGTGGGTGGAATTTTAGGAATATTGATATATCTAACAAATCCAGAGATAATATTTAAAGCAGAAAATATATGGATAGCCATAGTGGTAGGAATTGCTAGTGGAGAAAGTGCCACAGGAACAAATCAAATTATAAAACAAATATTAAATAAAGGAGAATAAGAAAATGCAAATAAAAGATAGAAATACAGAATTTCCGAATCGAAGAAGATTAGAAGTAGAAGAAATTGAGTATAACGAAAATGGTGAAATAGAAGTACTATTAGTAGAAGTCAAAAGGGATGAAGGGGAAGTCTATGAAGAAGGTACGCAGATAAATGCAACAAATTTAGATTTAATAATTAGAAGTAAAGTAACAGAAATTTTAAGTATGAGTGATGAAGAAAGAGTAGAATATGACGCAAGTAAAATAGAATTAGAATTAGAAGTGGATGTGGAAGCAATTACACAAGATTTTTCTTTGCCAACAAAAGGTATCAATGGATCAAGTATTGTATGGAGTGTTGAAGGAGAAGGAATAGAGATAGAAGAAAATATAGCAAAGGTTAATAGAAAGTTATATGAACAAAATCCTTTGTTAAAAGCTCGAGTGAGTTATGGTAGTGCTGAGGCAATACAAGTTTTTCATGTAACAGTTTTATTAAGAGAAATGACACCAAGCGAAAGAGTAGAAAAAGATAGCAATGATTTAAAAATTGATACAAAAGTAACTACGGATTTTACTTTACCATCAGCAGGATCAAATGGTTCGAGTATTACATGGGTAGTTAAAACGGGAACATCTATTACAATTACAGGAAATACAGCCAATGTACATAATGGAGAGATCGATGCCTATTCAACCTTAGAAGCAACAATTACATATGAAAGTGTAACAACAACCAAAAATTTTGTAGTAGAAGTAATATGTTTTTTACCAAAAACATATGCGGTAAGTTGGACACAAGAAAAAGGTAGTTTAAAAACCGATGAGTTAACAATTGCATCAAGCAATGGTGAAAAATTATATATAGAAGTAGAAAATAATTATTCCAGTGCGATAGAAGTATCGATAAAGGCAAATGATTCAAGTTTAGTAAAAGTAGAAGTAAAAGAAACAACGGATTTAAACGCAATGATGGGAACAAGTTATGTAGAATATACATTTACAGTTCATATTTATTTGTCTAGTGATAGAGAAATAAAATTGGGAAGTCTAAATGGAAGTGTCAAATATTATTATGCATCCATTACCCCAGATGACTAACAAAGGAGAAAGAAAAATGAAACTATCAAAATTAAGAGAAAAATTAGAAAACAATAAAGAACTAAGAAATAAACAAGCAAGAAAAATAAAAAGATTAAAAGCAGAATTTAAATGTGGAGTAACAAAAGAAAAAAACAGAAAAGAAGAAATAAAAATTATCGGAATAACAGGTAGCAGTGGAAAAACAACGGTTGCTAATATAATACATGAGTATTTAAAAAGATTGGGAAAGAAAAGTGTATTATATAGTAGTGCAAAAATAGATTCTCCTGCAACCATTATTAGACCAGATGAAGCATGCGAAATAACATTTAATAGTGAAGATGATGTATTAGAAATCATTGAAGAAGTAGAAGCATATGGAGCAGAATACTTAGTGTTAGAGGTTAATGAAACCGCAATTGAAAAGGGCTTAACAAAAGATATACCATTTGATGTTAGAGTATTAACTAATTTCAATGCATTACATAATGAAGATCAATATAGCAAAGAAGAGTACAAAGCAATAAAGAAATCCTTCTTTGAGGGAATGGAAAAAGAAAGCTTATGTATCTATGGTTTTGAAGATTATGATAAAGAATTTTTAGAAGAATTGTTAGAAGCAAATGAATGTAAAAAGTATGTTTATAGTAGCAATTATATTGCGACAGTAAAGGGAGTAAATAAAGAAGATATAACGAGTCTATTATATGAACTAGAAAGTACAAAAGCAGGCTTGCAAATGAAAGTTAAAGTTAAAAATAAAACATATGCATTAAAAACGGAAATGATGATGAATTATAATGCATTAAATATTGTAGGAGCACTCACTGTTTTAGAAGCAATGGGAATATTTGATATCAATGAGTATAATACATGTATTCAAAAAATTAAAATACCAGGAAGATCAGAAGTTTATCAAAGAAAAGGTAGAATGATAGTGATAGATAGTCATTTACCAAAAGTATTAGAAAGTTTACAAAAGCTAAAAGATAAGAAAGAAATCAATCAAATTAAAGTTGTAATCGGTTCAATGGGTTACGGATATCAAAATTGGGAGCCAAGATTTAAAACGACGGATTTTATAGCTAGTCGTAAAAAAGCAAGAAAGTATGCAATGGAGTTATTAAAAGAAAAGGTAGATGATGTATATCTAACAGAAAGCGACAATGGCAAAGAAAAAGTGCTAGATATCTGTTTGGAATTAAAAGGATATTTAGAAGATAAAGTTTCTTCAAAGATAATAGAAGATAGAGAGCAAGCAATAAGGGAAGCAATTGTTGATTCTAAAGAGGGGGATGTTATTTTCATCAGTGGTAGAGGAAATAGAAGAGTATTATGTAATAGTGAAACGACAATGAAACTAATAAAAGATAGTGAAGTAGTTGAAAAAGTCCTAAAAGAATTAGGGTGGTAGAAAATGGATGATAGCAAAATTAATAAATCAGAAATAAGTTATCATAATAGTGTAGGAAAAGTTGATGTTCATATTAAAACGGGAAGAATGATTTATGAGTATCCGTTATTCGCATTAGGTGGAGGAAACTACCAAATAATGGTGTCATTATTATATAATAGTCATTATCAGAAAACAGATTATGAAGAAAGACCAATTGGAAATTCAAAAGGATGGAAATTAAATATAGAAGGATCTGTATTTCCATATAAATTAACATATAATATGGAAAGTTTTGAAGAAGGAGATTATGTATACATAGATGGAAATTGGAAAACCCATCGATTGATTAAATATAAAGAAACTGAAGAAGAAAGAGGATATTATGATGAATCGGGAAGTGGATTAAGACTTATAGTTAAAAATAATCAAGAGTTTATAATTAAAGATGGAAACGAAAATCAACTGAAATTTAATGAAAAGGGACATCTAATTCAGATAGTAGCAGGAAATAATCCTAATATAAGTAAATTGATAACATATGATGAGGAAGAAAAAATAACAAGTATTTATGATGAAAGAAAACCATTAAGGAAAATCAGTTTTGAATATGATAAAGAAGGCAATTTAATAAAAAGTTGGATTGAAAATACCAATCATAGCATCCTATGTCAATATGATAGCATAAATAGGTTAGAAAAAATATCAATTCATCAAGAAGAAGAGTTGAAAGAAAAAATTAATATAAAATATAATAGCAATTCTCAAATTGAATATATAATTGATAAGGAAAGTTTAGAAGCAGTGTATATTGAAAATAGTTCGGATAGTAAAAGTAAGATTAAAAAAATAATAGAAGGAGTAATGAAAAAAGAAAGCATATGTAAAGAAGGTTTAGCAGAACAAGACTTAAGAAAAGAAAGTTACATAGGAGATAGTAATTACTTGACCAAACAACAAGAAGAAGTAGAAGGTTATAATTTAATAATGCCAGAAGCATATCATAAAGCAGTTTATCAATTTACATATGAAGAAAATTACACATCCATCAAAAATAAAACAGGAATCGTTTATAGATATTATTTGAATACGAAAGGACAAATAATTAGTGTATTAGAAAAAGAAGAATTTGAAGGTGAACTATATATAGAAGAATCATATCGAACTTTATTTCAAACAAAAGGCTGGGAATTGACAACTAATTTTTTCTTGGAGAATTGTATCAATTCCAATTGTGCATATCAATATGAAAAGGCAGTATTTTATGCGAAACAAGAGAAAATAAGAGAATTTGCAGAAATTTTTCAAGAAGATAAGTATAAATATACAAAAGATTTTGTTATATCTTTTTGGATAAAATTTAAACAAGATGTAATTAGTGATATCAGTGCAGAAGTCGTAATAGAAAAGGTAGATTTTCCAGAAATTACAAACAAAAAAAGATTAGAAAAAGTATTAAAAGATACATGGCAATATGTAAGAATACCAATAAATTTAGGTAATTTGCCAGAAAATATATGGGCAATGAAAATCCAAATTTTAGGAATTGATATAGACACAACAATTGAAGTAGCAGATTTAAGAATAGAGGCAAGCAATGAAACAACAATAAATATAAATGAAAAATCCCTTGAACTAGTAAAAAGTATTATATATGTAGAAAAAGGAACAAAGTATTATGAAGATATTACAGCAGAAGTTTTCATGAGCGAAAAAGATCTTTTTGAAACATATAAAAATATATATCATAAAAATAGGCAAGGACAAGAAGAATTTGATTTAGTATATTGTAATGGTACGAAAGTAAAATCAGTAAGTGAAGTTAGATTGGAAATTGATTATAGTGAATGCAAATTAGAAGTAGATGAACAAGGGATTCCAAATTATTATACAAGTACAGTAATGCCAATAACAAATAAGATAAATACGGTAAGTAAAACACAAATTATCTATAAAAATGATGAAATAGAAAATAGACAATATTATAAGGTTATAAGCGAAGTTGGAATCATTAGCGATAATAGTAATAGTTTTATAAAATCTTCAACAGTAGAAGCATGGTACTATGAAGATGGTAATTTATACAAACAAATAGATGAATATGGAATAGTAACTGAAAATGAATATGATCATTATGGTAATTTAATGCAAATTAAAATGTATAATAATGAAAACCCAGAAAAGGAAATCATAAAAATAAACTATGGCTATCAAGAAGAAGATGAAAGTCAAAGAGAAAATGTTATATCATATACAGAAAATGGAATAACAACATATTATCAGTATGAAGAACCACAAATGTTCTTGAGCTATACTACCAAAGGAAATTGCACTACAGAGTTTACATATGATTTAGATAAAAAAATAACACAGATAAGATACCGAAATTATCCAGAAGGAAATGTGGATAGTAAAAATAATATAAAATATGACAATAAAGGTAGAATCAAAAGTTTTTCTGATCAAAGTGGAAGAACATATGGAATGATATGTAATTGTTTTGGTGAAGCAGTAAAAATATATAAAAATAAGAATCTAATATTAGAAACAGAAATAATAGAAGAAAAAAATAAATTGAATAGTATAATATATAAACAATATCTAGAAAAAAATCATCCACAAATAACTACGAATTATTATGATTTTTATGGGAAACTATTTAAAACTGTTAATGACGAAAAAGAAATCAAATATGTTTATGAAGATGTTGGTTATAGCGATAATTTATCTAGAGTAACACGAATAAAAGATCCATATGAAGAAAAAGAGTATGAATATACATATGATGATAAAAATAATACAGTGGAATGCCATTGTAAAGGAATATATCCACTTGATATAAAGGTAGTAGAAAATGAAAGAAGAGAATATAAAATTGGTATAAACAATATAAGATATATAACTGTAAAGGATAATGGAGAAGAAGATCCAAAATATCTCAATCCTAGAATTAAAAAAACGAAGTATGAAATAGATGGTGATGAAAATGATATATATGATTTTGAATATTGTTATGATGAATTAGGAAGATTAAAAAGAAAGCAGAAAAAAGAAATAATAAATGAGACTAGTGTAGAAGAAAAACAAGAAACGGAAAATAATATTATTGCAGAAATAAGACAGGAAAGAGAATACAAAGAAGGAACAGGTATAATTAATAAAATAAAATATGGAGTATATGTACCAATAGAAGTAGAAAAAGAAAAACAAGAAGACAAAGCGGAAATTATATATGAAAGTGAATATGATGAAGAAACAGGAAATATAAAAAAAATAAAAGAAGAAGGGCAAAGATATCTAGAGAGTGATTTAAATAATGATGAATTAGATAAAATAGAATTAGAAAAAGTAGAATTAGATAAAAAAGAAGTAGAATATGAATATGATTATCAAAATCAATTGATTAAAGAAACACATACAAAAAATGATAATGAAATAAGTGTAATTGAGTATCAATATGGTAAAGAAAGTGGAATGATAGAAAAAATAATTAAGGATAATGTAGAGATTAAGCGGTTTATTTATAATAAGGATATCTTGACAAACATTAAGGAAAATGATAAAATATATCAAATAGAGTATGATAATTATGGTAACATCATAAACGATGGTAAAGGAACCTTAGAATATGATGAAAGAAATCAATTGAAAAAATATAAGTATTGCATTGATGAAGGACAATGCTATCATCAATATGAAAATGAATATTATTACAATTATCAAGGAATTCGTTATAAGAAAAAAGTAAGCCATAGTATAAGATATGGTAATAATGAAGAAAAAATATATGAGTATTTTAAAATATATTATCTAGATGGAAATCGAATAATAAAAGAAGAGTGGAGAAATCTAGAGAATCAGATAACAAATGAAATAATGTATTACTATGATATAGAAGGATTAGTAGGAATTGAATATCAAGGTAAAAAGTATAATATAGTAAAAGATATCTTAGGCAATGTAAGTAAGATAATGTATAAAAATCGAATAATAGGTGAATATGAATATGATGGATGGGGTAAATGTGTAGAAAAAGAATTAAGTCCAGAAAAAAATACAGAAATTGATACCTTTGTTTTACATAACAATCCATTTAGATATCGTGGATATTATTATGATGTTGAAACTCAGCTTTTTTGGGTATCCTCACGTTACTATTCGCCTGAATTATGTAGATGGATTTCACCTGATTCAATCGAATACTTAGATCCAAGTTCTATCAATGGATTAAACTTATATGCGTACTGTAACAACGACCCCGTAAATTATTACGACCCTACAGGACATAGTGCTATTTTAATTGGATTAATTATTGGTGCTGTTATTGGTTTTGGAACTGCAGCGTATATCGATTACAAAGATGATGGTCAAGTCTTTAATGGAAGTGTTGAATGGTATGGTTATTTAGGAGCTACAGTGTTAGGTGGTGCAATTGGTGCAGGAATTGGATATATTGCCCCTCAAATTGGTAGTGCTTTAAGTTCATTTGCAGCACAAAAATTTACACTTGGTGCAGGAACTTATCTTACTGCAAGTGGTGAGTTAGCAATGACTGCTGGATTAACTATTACTGGAGCTCAAATCTTACAAGGTGCTGGCATATTATCTGGAATCACTATTATGGCTTCTATTATTGGGAAAAGTGGAGGCTATACGGTTAAAAAATTTCCAAATGATCATGATCCTACACATGTTCATATTTTTGGAGATGACATTGCAGATAAAGCACATGGTATTAGAATTGGATTAGATGGTAATCCGTTGCCAGGTCAAGGAAAATTGCCACCTGGTGCAAGAAAAGCATTAAAAAAATTGTGGGAATTAATTTTAAAAGCATTATCAAAATAGAGGTGAATACAATGGATAGTATTTTCAAACAATTATTTCAATATGGATTTCATGACACAGAAATATCTTCAATTGATTGTGAAGGTTTAGAAGTCAAATTAAACTTTGATAAAGGAATCTATTTGTTAGATGAAAATGGAAAAGAAACAATTTTATCTAAACCAATGCAAGTTATTTTGAAAATCAGTTCCTATTTTGATTCTTTTGAAGAAACTTTTGAAATCAAAGAATATGGAAAAAAAGTAAAATATCTAGAATATATAACACTTAAAAATCATTTGCAAAAAGAATCTTTTGGAATATCTATGTGTTATTATAGTAATTTTAATAATTGCATATTATTTGATGGTGGAATTTCAAAAAGAAATATTATGTTTTCTATTGAAGGTGTTAACGAAATTATTATTCAAGAACTTTAAAAAATAGGAGTAGACTATAATGAAGAGACAAAAAGGTAATGAAGGAGAAATATATATCAATTCTTTTCCTAAATTAAAAAAGTGGATTAATGAATGTTTGTGTTGTTATGAGAAAGGTTATAATCCTGCTATGCCCGAAAAGATAACAATAGTAGAAGGATCTTTGGAAGTTTACAACATAAAAAGACTTTTTAAGCCTTTGTCATTAAATCAAGATGGTTTATGTCCACAATGCGAAAAAGTTTTAAAAAATAGAAAATAGCAAATTACTTTCACAAGCAAAACTAGGTGAGTTTACCTTCGGGTAGATTCACCTTTTCATTTAATCTATATTAATAGATTATTTAATAGAAAAATGGTATAATAAGATATCAAACGAAAATACATGTGATTTATAATTGATTATAAAAAGGTGGTGAAAATATGGCTGACTGGAAAAAGATTAAGAAAATTGATGCACACATTCATATTATTCCAGGTGTTGTTCATCAAGCCAATCCAGACTCAGAGGACGAATGGGTTTATGCGGATCAAAGCAAATATTTAAATTTAATGAAAAAATATAATATTGAGCAAGCTATTATCATGCCACTTAATGATCCTTATTTAATGTCTATGGAATTCACCGTTGATGCAGTTAACAAAAATTTAAAAGAACTAGTCCATAAATATCCAGATAAGTTTTATGCAATGGCTGATATTGATACTAATAACAGCATTGAAAATATGAAGAAAAATTTAATAAAAGCAATAGAAGAATATAAACTTAATGGATTAAAAATTCATCCTAATAATACAGGAATGAATGTTGATGATGACTATAATGTTGCTTTGCTTGAAGAGTTTAATAAATATGGATTACCAGTATTTATACATTCATATCCAAACTCTAAAGATGATCGTTCAGCAACATATAGAGTGAAGTATTTAGTTAATAAGTTTCCTAATATTAAGTTTATTATTTCTCATATGGGAGCTTATCAATATGAAGATTTACTAGATACAAATTGTTATGTTGATATATCTGCTATATTGCCAGACTATGTTAATAAATTTGGAATAAAAGAAACAAATAATATATTAAGAAAATTTGGCCCAGAAAGATTAATATTTGCTACTGATTATCCTTCAAGTAGATGTTTGGTACCAGAAGAAATATATGATAGATATTTTGATATTCTAAATCAAATGGATTTTAATGATGAAGAAATTAAAATGATTGCCTATGATAATATAAAAAATATATTAAATAACATTATTGTTTCATAAAAACACAACAGTAAAAGGATGTGATTATTTTGATTAAGTTAAAATACAAGTTGCTTCCAAAACATTTTATAAATGGAATAATTAAAACTATTCAAACATCAGAAAATTTAGATATTGCTAAAGAAAAATTGAAAAGTAGATTTGAATTAGATGATCTAGAGGTTAAATGTCTTTTAAGCTATAAATTGACTTATTTAATTGAACTTGTTAGAACAAACAATCTAAAACACTTTATTAGAAGATTACAAGATATCCATAGATTAGGCGGATGTTTAGGATTAAATGATATTGTTAATATATTGGAAAAATACAATATTGATTATAGAAAATACGAAACATCTGATTACGATTATTATCAGAAAAAAGGATCAAAGAGTGATTGTGCAACTTGTGATTTAGTTATTCTTGAAATCACTAATCCTAATCATAATCAACATTTAGAAATTGAAATTGATAAAGTGTTAGATAGCGTTGTTGATTTATGGTTTGGTACTTATTGGTTTGAATATTATGAATGTCATAATGAACAAGAATTTATAGATTCATATTTAAATACAATAAAAGAAGTTATGCAAAATAAGATGACATTTATGTGCTATCATTTAAAGTCAAACAATAGATGGTATGCCAATGCATGCTATTATAAGGATGAAAACCCTGAGTTTGATGATAGTGAGGATTTAGAAAAAAGATTAGAATCACTCAGAAATAAGAAAGTTCCTTTTAATGCAATTATATATTGTTTTAATTGGAGTAATTTAGAAATATATAGTAAACGAAATTATTAGATATGAAAAGCGAGGCTATCTTTATTTTTCAGGTCAATATAGATATTATTTAAAATAAGTATAGGAGAAGTATAATATGGAATTTTTATATGACGAGCCAATAAGGTATACAGAAGATGATTTGTTAAATAGAACTAATTTTGCGAAAGATTTTGCTTTAAATATATTGTCAATACCCAAACACAAAAGTATGACAATTTCTATAAATGGCGAATGGGGTTCTGGTAAAACATCATTAATAAATTTGATAAAAAATGAGATTAAAGATGAATTAAGAAAAAGAAAAGATTCAAATCATGAAAATTTGTATTATCAAGTTATTGATTTCGCTCCATGGAATACATTGGATGAGAATGCTATTATAAACCAATTCTTTAATATGTTATCATCAAATTTTTCAGAAGAAAGAATTAAGAAAATGCTAAAAACAGATCTATATAAAGGTGTAATAGCTGTTGCTAAAGAATTACCTAAAATTGGTTGTATTTTCAAGGGGATGGATTCTTTATTAAAGAAATATTCAAAAAGTTTCTTAAATGGTGATGAAAACTTATTGGAAATAAAGAATAAAATAAGTAATAAGCTTTTAGGACTACCAGGGAAATTTATTGTTTTTATAGATGATATAGATAGACTTAACAAAAAAGAAATAAAATTATTAATACAATTGATTAAAGCTGTTTTCGATTTTCCAAATGTTATTTACATTCTTTCCTTTGATAAAGAAATTGTTGCAGACGCTTTGTCAAACGAACAAAGCATAAATGGTTCACAATACTTGGAAAAGATTATTCAATTATCTTTAGATATTCCTGAAATTGAAAAAGAAAATTTATATAATTATTTATTTAAAAAACTTGATAGAGTTTTAGAAAATAGTGCTGTAAATAATTTTGATTCTTCTAGATGGGGATATATTTTTAGAGGCGGTTATAGTAAATATTTTAAGACACTAAGAAATATAAATCGATACATTAATTCTATTAATATAAAGCAAATTAGATATCTTGAAGTCATTGATTGTTTGGATTTTTTTGTTATGGAAGCTATATCATTATTTGAGCCTGACGTATTACGTTTAATTAAAGGAAATAGAGAATTATTATGTAGAAACTCTCATGATGATAGTAATAAAACAGCCATCGAAACTTTTGAAAAAGATGTTATGAATGTTTCTAGTAATTATGAGTTATTAACTTATTTATTTCCTATTTTGCAAAATAATAAATTTGGATATTATTCTGATGTTCAAAATAATAGTCAAAGAAAAATAAATGGTCGTATTTGTAATAAAGAATATTTTGATTTTTATTTTAATGGTATTTTAAACGATGGATTTGTTTCTAAAGTCGAACTTAAAAACTTTGTTAAAATGAATAATCGAGAAGAAAGAATCCACTATTTAAAATCTTTAAATAATAGAAGTTTTTCTGATTTTTTAATAATGTTGTATTATTATAATGAAGAAATTAAAAATATAAATGATGTTAATCCAGAATGTTTATTTGATATTATTGAATGTGAATCTATGTTTAAAGATTTATCAAAAATTTTTGCTCCAAAACATGATATTTGGGTGACAGGAATTATTGATAAATATATTTCCGTTTTTAATAACGAAACATTATCTATGATTTTTTTGAAAGAGTTGTTTGAAAAAAATAACAATTTGAAATTATTAATTATAATAATGTATCATTTAAGCCAAGATACTAATATGTATTTTAACAACCAAAATATCAAACCAGGAAAACTTAATACAGACAATTTGCAAGAACTTCATGAAATTTTAATAAATAGAATTAATGAATATATCGAAAATAAGGAAAATTTATTAAATAAAGATTTAGTATATATGGTGCATTTTATGAATATTAAAGATTCAATCAAAGTAAAAACGTGGTTCGACAAACTAGAACAAAACGAAATTAACTTATTGATTAACAATTTTTATTTCACTGGGTACGGAGAAAGTTCAACAAGATTTTTAACATATAGGTTTAATTTTGAGGATTGTTCAAAATATATGGATGTGAAAGAATTTACTCAATATTTAGAAAATAAATTAGTAGAAAAAAATGTCCCAGCAGAAATAGGAGAAGTTTTGTTTATGATGCCACCTTGTAACAAAGATGATCATTATCAAATGAAAGATTTGTATGAATTCTGTAAAGAAAATAAGATTTTATTTAATAAGAAAGATGAGTTTATTGATAAATAATATGTTTTATACATCAGAAGAAGAAAGCTATCGCAAATATGGAATAGTAATTCTTGAAGTATATGATGAAACTTTAAGAACAACCATTTATCATTATCGTAAACCTACTCCTAGTGAACGAAAAGAAATTATTCTAAACTTTATTATTGATAATAGTGGAACTCCAATTAAAGTTAATTATTTATCATCAAGTCTTGCGGTAAGTGACAGAACTATCCAAAAGATAATTAAAGAATTAGCTAATGAAAGCTTAATCAAAGTCGAATCATGTTTTGTTAATGGTAGGCAATCTGGTAATAAAATAACCTATATTGGTGAACCTAGAATAAAAACCGGCAAAGAATTAACATTAGATTTACTTTATGATATTACTAATCCTTATGGATTTAGAGATTGAGATTGGGGAGAATTTAAACTACATCCAGACTTAGAACTAAATGATAGAATTAGACAATTTGACATTTTAAAAAATCACAAAGAAAAACTTAGAAAAAGAAGAGAAGAATTTTTATCTAAATAACTAAATATATAAGTACAAGCTTGTTTCATAACTGAAGCAAGCTTTTTATTTTGCAAAAAAATAAAAAAAATTAATTAAAGGGTGGTCATTTAAGGGTGAAAAACAGTATATTCCTTTGAAGGCAATTCTATGTCTTCACAGACACATTTATAAAATATTTAAAAAATTTAAACTTGTACCCCATCACCTATGGGTGAAATTTAGTATATGTAGGTGAAGGGAGATGAAAGGAGGTTTGATTATATTCATCTAATTTAGTTTATACAAGCACACTTATTATTAGAGATTTTTATAAATTATTAATTTCTTACTATCTCTTATATATTAATACTGTGTCTGTAGTAATTATTAATAAGAGAAAATATTAAAAATTATTATTTTAAAATGAAAGGAGAAAAAGATTATAGAGAAAAAATTAAATTTTAATGTTACTTCTTTAGTAATTCATGATAAAGAATTAAGTGATAGATTACTAAAAGAAGCTGTGAAAGAAAAAACAACAAATAAGACTTCATTAATATGTGATTTACTTAATGAAGCATTAGATTATCGAAATGGTGATTATAAAGATCCTTGTGTTAGTATGTTAACTAATGTAATTGATAATCAAAACAAAATAATAGATACATTATTTGAAATTATATCTAAGATGGATAAAAAAGAAATCAAAGATGATATTTATCATAAGTTACTATGTGTTATTGATAATCGTATTAAATGGGAAAATGCATTACATGAATCTTGGGAAGAAAGTGGTCATTATGATGAACTTGATTTAAGACTTAAAAATCAATTAAGAAAGGCATTAGATAGTTATGAACAAACCTAATGTAATTACTAAGATTCAATATATTGAATGTGATAATCCTAGAAGAGTGTTTTATTCATCTAATAGTAAAGATGATTATCTAGGATATATAGATAAAGGTGTTAAGTTAAATAACGACATTGATTATTTAGATTATACTGGTAATTTAGAAAAAAGTTCAGGAGTCTTTAATCAAAATGGATTACTTAATTATGATTCTAAAAGATTAATTAGAGAAGCATTAAGAAATACAAAAGTTGTATTTGGGATTTAGTAATATCATTTGAAACTGAATATGGATTAAATAACGTTGATAGTTATGAAGATGCTTTAGAGTTAGTTAAAAGTGTACTCCCTAAATTCTTTAAAGCACTTAAACTAAAAGAAGATAATATCATTTGGTTTGGAAGACTTCACACTAATACCGATAATAGACATATTCATATATCATTTTTTGAAAAAGAACCAATGTATTATGATGCTAAAAAGAAAGCTTTTAAATATAGACCAGGAAGAATAAATGTTAAGTCTTGTAAAGAATTAAAGATGAACATTGAAAAGCATTTTTTATCACCTAAAGAATCAATGAAAAGAGTTCGTAAATTAATGATTGAAGATGCAAGAAGTAATATGAATTCATCTTCTTATTTGAGCCTGGATAAAGACTTTAAATGGCTTTTAAAGGAACTTTATAATAAATTGCCTAAAGAAGGTCATATCGCTTATTTAAGCCAAAATATGAAAGGATGTAGACCGATTGTAGATAACATAATTAAGAAAATTTTAAACTTGGGAAAACATTCTTTTGAATATACCGATTTAGATATAAGACTTCAAGAATATGATAATACGATAACTAGTATTGCTGAAACTCATAACATTGCTGAAGATGATTATTTATTAAGAGATAAATTTAAAGATGATCTATTTAGAAGAATGGGTAATGTAATTATTCAAGAATTAATTAATCGTAAACGATTTGAAGAAGTAGAAAAGAAGAAATTAAAACACAAGAAAAGTGAACAAGCATTTCATAGAAAGATGTTACTAGAAATGATAAGTAAATCATTTGAACTTATGAACAAATTAGAAGATGAAGAAGAAAGAATCTTTGAAGAATATCAATATAAACTTAAGAAAGCTGAATATGAAAGACTTGTTGAAGAAGGCGTTATTGAAGCTGAAATGTAGATATTTTAGAAAGAGCATAAGGGAAATATTATTTTTTAATATTCCCCATGATGGTTTCGCAAACGTGATACCCGTTTCGATTTTATAGAAAAAGAAATAAGGAGGACAAATTTATAGAGAAGAAAAACAAATTAAATATTCAAAGAGTTAAAATGTCATCAATTATTGATGATAAGAACAAAACAATTTATGTAATTAAAGAATCCGTTGGAGGAGAAAATAAAGTTTCTAACATTATTGAAAAATTAATACTTAATGATATTCAAAACAACGTAAGAGATGATAAAGAGGTTAACCACTATGATGGTAATTAAATTAGTTGTATGGCATAATATTAGTGCTTGTGAAAGCTTATTTGCTTTAATAAAAAGGAGTATCCAAATATGAAGCAAAATAAACTTTACAACACAGCAATTTATTGTCGTCTATCATTAGACGATGGAAATGAGGGTGATTCATCAAGTATTAAAATTCAATACTTAAGAATATAAAGAATTTTATCAATTTTCGTAAACAGGATAAGACGTGCTTCACTCTGCCTCACAGAGTAAATTACTAGTGTTTCATTACTTGGATACCAAGCTAACGATTTAATTTTATACAAAACTGTTGATGCATTTTTAATGATGTGGTATCATCATGATGCAGAAAAAGTTTATGAGAAAGAGAGGATATATTTATACAAGGTATAAATTTGAATAATAATTATATAAAACTGCACTATATTGTAGATTATCACTTGATGATGGTAATATCGGAGAATCAGGCTCAATTAAGACACAAAAAATTATTTTAGAAGAGTATGCAAGACTTCATGATTTTAGAGTAGTAGAAGTCTATGTTGATGATGGTTATAGTGGACTTAATTTTAATAGACCATGATTTCAAAGATTACTACAAGATATAGAAAATAAAAAGATAAATCAGAAGATTATAAATTATATCCTGATTTGCAAAAATATGAAAGAATTAGTCAATTTGAAATATTAAAAAAATATTAAACAAAATCATCTTATCTTTCTTTCAAAATAATTAAATATTAAGTATAGACTTGTTTCGTAAAAGAAGCAAGTCTTTTTGTTATAAAAAACAAAAGAATTTAAGTTATATCTCTCTTACCTATGGATGAAATTTAGTATTATTAGTGAAGGAACATATTGGATGAAGTGTGTTAGTAAGAAAAGAAATAGTATGTGAAGGATATGGGCATTTATGAGGTATTTTTGAAATTTATAGAGTAGTTGATTTTATCAAAAATAGGTAAAAATATATCATTTTTGTAAATAGAATAAGGCATGTAACATAAAACATTTATGCCAATATTTAGTAATAATTAGGGAAGAAGGTTTTGTAAAAAAGAAAAATTAAATATCTTAGTTTGTTACAAGTCGAAAAGATATTGATGTTTTTTATATTCAAAAATTAGAAGGTAATAAATGATTCCCTATGAGTAATTTAATTGAAATAATTTGAAAAATTTATCCAACGAAATCAATTTTCAATTGTATATATTATAGGAGATAAAATTATGGCATACCAAAAAATTTTTAAAAGATATGAATTAAAGTATTTGATTAATATAGAACAATACAAAATTATAAGTACAGTATTACGTGATTATATGAGAATTGATAAATTTGGAAAAAGTTTGATTTGTAATATTTATTATGATACGGACACCTTTTTGTTAATTAGAAGATCGTTAGATAAACCTATATATAAAGAAAAAATAAGATTGAGAAGTTATGGTGTTCCCAAAGAAAATGATAATGTCTTTATTGAATTAAAGAAAAAGTTTGAGGGTGTAGTATATAAAAGAAGAATAAATATGAAATTTATTGAAGCACAAGCGTTTTTAAAATATCATAAAACAAAAAATGAAACCCAAATTTCAAAAGAAATTAATTATTGTTTTGAATTATATAAAAATTTAAAACCTAAAGTGTATTTGTCTTATGAACGAATAGCTTATTATGGAATAGAAAATACAAGGTTTAGAGTAACATTTGATAATCAAATCATTTGGCGTGACTATGATTTAGAACTTTCTAAGGGAGTATATGGAGAAGAGATATTGCCTACAAATATGTACTTAATGGAAATTAAAACAGATGAAGCAATTCCAATATGGCTTGCCAACTGTTTAAGTAAAAACAAAATTTACAAACAATCATTTTCAAAATATGGTAATGTATATAAAAAAATAAAAGAAAAAGAAATACAAAAGGAGAATATTTATGCTTGAAAAATTATTTAAAGGAATATTTGATGGTGAACAACAACAAGTAATAGGAGTGGGAACCTTTCTATTGTTAGTAGGGATATCAATTGTATTAGGATTAGTTTTGGCATTGATTTATGCATGTAAAAATAAAACTACTAAAAGTTTTACAATGACTTTATCAATGTTACCAGCACTTGTTTGTGTTGTTATAATGATGGTAAACGGAAATATTGGAGCAGGTGTGGCAGTAGCAGGGGCTTTTTCTTTGATTAGATTTCGTTCTACACCGGGAACAGCAAAAGAAATTGCATCAATATTTTTGGCAATGGCTGTTGGTTTAATAATGGGAATGGGATATATTGGATTTGCGGTTTTATTTATAATCATATTGGGATTGTTTATGTTCTGTTTGAACTTTATTGGACTAAAAACCAAAGGATATTGTAAGGAGAAAACCTTAAAGATAACTATACCAGAGGATTTAAATTATACAGAGGTATTTGATTCAATTTTGACTAAATATACTAAAATGTATGAATTGATTCATATAAAGACTACAAATTTAGGTAGTTTATTTAAACTTACATATAATGTGACGATAAAAGATGAAAAATCTGAAAAGGCGATGATTGATGAATTGAGATTAAGAAATGGTAATCTTGAAATTGCTTTGATGAGGCAAGAAAATAAAAATTATGATTTATAATTAATTTTTAAATTTAATTTAAAAGGATGTATATAAAAAGGAGAAAAAATGATGAAAAGAAAAATTTTATTATTTATAATTTTAATCTGTATGATGGTATTTATTTCTTCATGCGGTAAGAAAAACCAACCTCCAGTTGATTTTGATGGCAATGGAAATGTTACAGATTTGGGTGATGATGATACGGCATTTGGTGGATCGAATGATGATCTTTATGATGGATATTTTGAAGATGACAAACAAGAGCTTACGATTAATTGTGTATCAGGTAGTACAGATTGTTATAGTATTGATGGAAGTGTAGTAACATTTACAAATCTTTCCGAGGATAGTATTTATTCAATATCAGGACAATTAAAAGGTAATATTATTATTGATGTTGGTGATGAGTATAAATTAGAATTAGAATTACAAGGATTATCAGTTGTATCAGAGTCAACAAATCCAATTACTATTTTAAGTGGAGATAAAATTACTTTAGTTGCGAAAAAGAATTATGAAAACTATCTATATGATGATCGAGAAATCATTGATGAAACTGATGAAACAGTAATCTCTGCTGCAATTTATTCAATTGTTGATTTGGATATTCAAGGAAAAGGAAAATTGGTAGTTGTATCAAAAAATAACAAAGGAATTCATACTAAAGATGATTTAAATATTAAAAATTTGGATTTGTCAGTTTTATGCACAGATAATGCACTTAAAGGAAATGATAGTGTTAGTATAGTGGGAGGAAACATTACATTAATTGCCACTCAAGGTGATGGGATTAAGACGAGTAATAGTGATATTTCTAGTAAAGGAAATCAAAAAGGTACTATAAGTATTGCGGCATGTAGTTTAAATATTTATGCAGCGTGTGATGGAATTGATTCTGCATATAATGTTGTAATAGAAGATGAAACTACTGTGTTGAAAATTTATACTGATAAATATTCAAATTATTCAGAAGAAGTTATTGATACAAGCGAAGAATTATTATATATTCGTTTTAATTCAAAAAATTATAATTATTCAGTTAAATATTATAATGACGATGAAGATTATCTTTGGGAAAATGCACAATTTTATAAAACAGTAAATAGTGGAATGCAAACATATTATTATTATGCATTGCCCAAGCACAATAAGTATGCTAAGATAGTTGTTTTTATTTATAGTTTGACACAAGAACAAGGGCAAGATACCGATTATTTGGTTTGTACCGATTATCTATCTTTCAATACAAATTATGATACATTTGCAATAACACAAAGGGGAAATACATTAAACTATAATTGGACAAATTACAATACCCAAATAGGTGGTGGTATGGGCGGAGGTATGAATGATGGTAATAGCGATAAAGGTGATCATTCTACTAAAGGAATAAAAGCGGCAAATGAAGTAAATATTTATAATGGTACGATTTATATAAAAACATATGATGATGCAATTCATGCAAATAATGGTGTAACATTAGAAAATGGCGTAAATGCATTGGGAAATATTAATATAAATGGTGGAAAAATTTCTATTTATTCAAATGATGATGGAATACATGCAGATGGAGTTTTAACTATTTCTGATGGTATAATTGATATAACAAAAAGTTACGAAGGACTTGAAGGTTTACAAGTAATTATTAATAATGGGGATATTTCAATAGTATCTTCTGATGATGGTATAAATTCTACTGCCACAAGTGGTCAAGGAATAGTTATAGATGGTGGAAATCTTTATATTTTAGCAGGAGGGGATGGATTAGATTCTAATAGTAGAACTGCATATAGTGGAATAGTTTTCAAAGGTGGTAAAACTGTAGTTATATCCACAAGTGGAGGCAATTCTGCCATTGATACAGAAGCAGGATACACCTACACAAGTGGGTCGGTACTTGCAATTCTGCCTAATGGTGGTATGACAAGTGAAGCAACACATTGTTCTAATTTTTCAAGTGTTGCAAAGAAAATATCTATGTCACTTAGTTCTGGCAAAACTTTAACTGTAAGTGTATCAAATAGTGCAATTTTGTCAGTAAAAATACCTTGTAATTTATCTGCAATCGTAATATATTTGGGGTCAACATCTGCAAATATTAGTTTAAATTAAAAATATGAAAAACTCATAAAATGATAATCACGATAACAGTTTGCTATATTTGTTATTTTTGGCAAAATATGATATAATCAATTATCTATTTTGTATGTAAAGTGAGGTGTTGTCGTGTCTGACAAAAATACTATGAGTATGATAGATAAAGTATTAATTGAAATGAAGAATGGCAATATAGATAATTTTGAAATATTGTATGAGTTAACATCTAAACCATTACTGGCATTATGTTATTCATATACAAAAAATGTTGAAGATAGTGAAGATGCTTTACATGATACTTATATGAAGGCTTTACAACAGATTAAAAAATTCAAAGGGAAGAAGGGATTTAATTGGTTATATACTATAGCTAAAAATACTTCTATCAATATTTTGAAAAAAAAGCAAAAAATAATTTTAATAGATGTTTTAGATGAAGAAAATAGTTTATATTTTGTTGATACTTCCCATTCTTTAATTGAAGATAATCAAGAAATATTAAAACTTGCAAAAGAAATTTTAAAAGATAATGAATTTAGATTAATTATATTACATACGATTGAAGGGCTTAGCCTTGTAGAAATAGCAAAAAGTTTAAATAAAAATGAATCAACTATTAGATGGCAATATAATAATGGTTTAAAAAAATTAAGAAAAGAACTAGAAAGGAGAAATAAGTAATGGAAAATAAAGATATTGAAGATCTGCTTTTAAAAGTTAAGTTAACTCCTAGTTCAAAATTGAAAGAAAACATTTTACAAGATGTTTATAAAATAAAAATTACAGAAAACAAGTTTCAATTAAGAAATACTGCTTTTAAAAAAATTGCTTTTGCTTTTTGTATATGTGTTGTATTGCTTTTAATTATGATTTCTGTTGTCAATATAAATCAATATAATCAAACGTGTACTCAAATTTATTTTGATATTAATCCATCTATTGAACTCAATATTAACAAATATAATTATGTTGCAAGTATTAGATATCTTAGTGATGATGCTGAAGAAGTATTTTCAGATACCCAAATTATTAATATGAAAATAGAAAAAGCAATTTATAATATTTTATATACATTAGAAAATAAGGATTATTTTAATGAAAATAATGAGTTATTTATTAGTGGATATAGTAAAAATAAAGATATATCATCGGAGTTAGATAAAATATATGAAAAGACTGAAATATTTATGGAAAATAGGGATCATCCAATAAATATTAATAAGGATAAACTCACAAAAGATGATATAATGGGTGGAAAAGAACATGGTATGTCGCCAATGAAAAACAAAATTATTGATGAAATATTAGGTTTGGGTGGTCCGGGTACAAAAGAGGATTGGAAAGATAAACCAATGGGAGAACTAAAAGATAAATTGGATGAATTAAAAGATAAGCATGATATGCCTCCAAAAGATTATCCTAATCCACCTTATCGTAAAGAGTATGAATAATTTAAATTAAAGTTAATAATCAAAAAAGGATAAAAAATATCGTTTATTATTATAAGGAAAAAGATTAGATAGTAATTGTAAAATTTATTCAAAATCTAGTGATTGGTATAAAAAATAATATATGAAGATAATTTGATAGTAGAAAATATGTTATCGATAGTGTATAAAAGTATTGCTTGAAGCAATACTTTTTAATTGATTTATAAGAAAAGTATTTAAATATAAATAAAATTTATGAAAATGGTTTTTAAAAAATTTAAAACGCTTTCGTATGATTAAACATTGACAATAATTTCTTTCTAATTTATAATATTGCTAAATATTTTTTAAAGAAGAGGTGAAATATGAATTACAATGATAAAATAATTGGTGAAGGATTAACTTTTGATGATGTTTTATTAGTTCCACAAGAGTCTAATGTTTTACCAAAAGATGTATCTTTAAAAACGAAGTTGACAAAAAATATTGAATTAAATATTCCTATTGTTTCGGCTGCAATGGATACAGTTACTGAAGCAAACCTTGCAATTGCTTTGGCTCGTGAAGGCGGAATGGGCTTTATACATAAAAATATGTCAATTGAAGAACAAGCACATCAAGTAGATTTAGTTAAGAGAAGTGAAAGTGGGATGATTGCTAATCCGATTACACTTACTCCTCATTCAACTTTAAAAGATGCAGAAAATGTATTGTCATTGTATCATATTAGTGGACTTCCAGTTATTGATGAAGATGGTGTTTTAAAAGGAATCATTACAAATCGTGATTTAAAATATTTAGAGTTAGATGATACAAAAGTAGAAAAAGTAATGACAAAAGATAATCTTGTTACTGCAAAAGTGGGTACTTCTTTAGAAGAAGCAAAAAAAATTTTATGGCAGCATCGAATTGAAAAATTATTAATTGTTGATGATCAATTTCATCTCAAAGGGTTAATAACAAGTAAAGATATTGATAATGTTGTTAATTATCCTAATGCTTGTAAAGATGAGAAGGGACGCTTAAGAGTTGGTGCAGCAGTTGGAGTATCGGTAGATACTTTAAAAAGAGTTGATGCTTTAGTCAAGGCAGGTGTTGATGTAATTGTTGTTGATTCTGCACATGGTCATAGTGAGGGGATTATTAACACAGTTAAGGAGATTCGACAAAAATATCCTACTTTGGACTTGATTGCAGGAAATATTGTCACAAAAGAAGCGGCAATTGCTTTAATTGAGGCTGGCGCAAATACAGTTAAAGTTGGAATTGGTCCTGGTAGTATTTGTACAACAAGAGTGGTTGCTGGAGTTGGAGTACCACAGGTCACCGCAATTTTAGAAGTTGCTAAAATAGCTCATGAAAAAGGGGCTTATGTAATTGCTGATGGAGGTATTAAATTGAGTGGTGATATCGTCAAAGCGCTTGCAGCAGGTGGTGATGTAGTGATGCTTGGTTCGCTTCTTGCCGGATGTAAAGAATCTCCTGGTGAGGAAGTTATTTATCAAGGACGTCGTTTTAAAGTATATGTTGGAATGGGTTCACTCGCTGCTATGAAAAGAGGTTCCTCTGATCGTTATTTTCAGGGAAAAATAAAAGAAACTAAGAAATTAGTTCCAGAAGGAATTGAAGGGCGAGTAGCATATAAAGGAGAACTTGCCGATACGATTTATCAACTTTGTGGTGGTCTTCGTTCTGGTATGGGGTATTGTGGTTGTAACAATATTGAACAATTGCAAACAAAGGGAAAATTTATTAAAATTACTAATGCAGGGTTAAAAGAAAGTCATCCGCACGATGTTGAGATTACAACTGAGGCTCCTAATTATTCAAAATAGAAAGAGGAATTGGAATGAAAAATTATGATCAAATTTTAGTACTTGATTTCGGTAGTCAATATAATCAACTTATTGTTAGAAGAATAAGAGAGATGGGAGTTTATGCTACATTGGTTTCTCATGATATTAGTCTTGATGAAATAAAAAATATTTCAAATGTAAGAGGTATTATATTGAGTGGTGGTCCTCATTCTGTTTATGATAGCAACGCTTTTACTTGTGATCCAGAAATTTTTTCTTTAGGAATTCCTATTCTTGGAATTTGTTATGGTATGCAATTTATGGCAAAAACCTTTGGTGGTTTGATTACAAAATCGGAAATCTGTGAATATGGAAAAAGCGAAATGTTGATTCATGATGATAGCCCCTTATATAATCACTTGCCATTCAACCAAATAGTTTGAATGAGTCATGGTGATTATGTCAAAACTTTGCCTCAAGGATTTAAAAAGATTGCTAGTTCTAAAACGTGTGAATTGGCAAGCATTGCAAATGAGGATAAAAGATTGTATGCTGTTCAATTTCATCCAGAAGTAAGACATACAATGTATGGAAATCAAATTTTACATAATTTTGTTTTTAAGATTTGCAAAGCTTGTGCGAATTGGCAAATGGAAAATTTTGTTGAAGAACAAGTGATGAAAATTAAACAAGAAGTAAAAGAAAAAAAAGTATTGTGTGCCTTATCTGGTGGAGTAGATTCAGCTGTTGTGGCAACTTTAATTCATAAAGCGATTGGTGATCATTTAACTTGTATGTTTATTGATAATGGATTGTTAAGACAAAATGAAGCAGATGATGTTATGAAAGTTTTCCAAGAAAATTTTCACATGAATATTATAAAAATTGACGCAAATGAACGATTCTTAAAAAAATTAAAAGGTATAACTCATCCAGAGGAAAAAAGAAAGATAATTGGTCATGAGTTTATTAGTGTTTTTGAAGAAGAAATAAATAAAGTTGGTCAATTTGATTACCTTGCTCAAGGAACTCTTTATACAGATATTATAGAATCAGGGACGAAAACTGCTCAAACAATAAAATCTCATCATAATGTTGGGGGTCTTCCTAAAAATATGAATTTTAAATTAATTGAACCATTAAAAGTTCTTTTTAAAGATGAAGTAAGAAAATTAGGTTTGCAATTAGGTCTGCCTAAAAAAATTGTGAATAGACAACCATTTCCAGGACCAGGTCTTGGAATTAGAGTTCTTGGAGAGGTTACTTTTGAGAAATTAGAAATAGTTCGTCAAAGTGATTTAATTTTAAGAGAAGAAATCTTAAAAGCGAATTTAGAGGATGCTATTTGGCAATACTTTACTATTCTTCCTGATATTGCAAGTGTAGGAGTTATGGGCGATCAAAGAACATATGCTTATACTATTGCTATTAGAGCAGTAACATCTATTGATGGAATGACTGCTGATTGGGCTAAAATACCATATGATATTTTGGAAAAAATTTCAATGAGAATTGTCAATGAAGTACAAGATGTCAATAGAGTAGTCTATGATATTACATCAAAACCACCATCAACGATTGAGTGGGAATAATTATATATTGGGTGTATTGGTAGGATAGTTTTAGTACTTCATTGTTTGTATGTTTATTATTCAATTCTTAAGGAAGGATGACCAAAATGGAAACTAGACATAATAAAAAAATAAGCACCATTCAAATTCGTCCTTATCAAGAAACCGATTTTGAACGTTTGGCACAAATACATGATTGTGCTCGTAAAAATGAATTAGCTTTGGCAGATTTATCAGCAGCATTTATACCATTATCAATAGCAGCAGTTAAAGAAGACTTATTTTCATACGATGTTTATGTTGCAGAATATAATGATGTTGTAAATGGGTTTATAGCATTTTCAAAAGAAGAAATTGCGTGGTTGTATGTTGATATAAATAATACGCGTAAAGGCATTGGCAAAAGTCTACTTAGTTTTGCTCTTGATAAGGTGAAACCTAATGTGAGTATTGAAGTATTAAAAGGAAATTTACCTGCAATCTTTCTTTACTCATCTATGGGGTTTAAAATTACAGAAACATTATCTGGTAAAATGCCTGGAAATGAGCACTTTTTGGTTACCGTTCATATTATGAAAAGATAAATATAGGTAATAACATAAAGCGTATGCAATCATTTGATTTGAGGTGATTATTCAAGATAGTGCTATTATAAAAAGCAATAGAATGGATAGGGTTTGATGATAAAATTTCAAAGGGAAGGATAAAATATGAATACACCAACATTAGAAACGAAACGCTTAATTTTAAGAAAATTTACAGAAAATGATATAGAGGCCTTATTTCTTATTCTTAAAGATAAAGAAGTTAATACATTTTTACCGTGGTATCCTATGAAAAATCTTGAACAAGCAAAGAAGTTTTACGACGAAAGATATACTTTCACATATTTAAAGCCACAAGGATATGCTTATGCTATTTGTCTTAAAAGTGATAATTTTCCAATAGGCTATATAAAAGTTGATATGGAAGAACCTCACGATTTTGGTTATGGACTGCGGAAGGAATTTTGGCATCAAGGAATTGTTAGCGAGGCTGCAAAAGCTGTTGTTGAACAAGTAAAGAAAGATGGGCTGCCATATATTACAGCAACACACGATGTGAACAATCCTAGAAGTGGTAATGTTATGAAAAAAGTTGGTATGAAATATTGTTATTCCTATGAGGAATTATGGCAACCTAAAGGATTTTTTGTTACATTTAGGATGTATCAATTAAATTTTGATGGCCATGATGATTTTGTATATAAAAAATATTGGGATATGTATGAAAATCATTTTGTTGAAAAAATTTAAGTTGTTAGAGGTCAAAAATGATTATTTTAATTACCGGCGCATCTCACACAGAGAAGACAGCATTGGCTCAAAAAATATTAGAAAAATATCAATACCTTATCTTTTAATTGATCATTTAAAAATGGGATCAATACGAAGTGGAAAAACAAATTTAACTCCAGAAGATGATAGAAAATTAGAATCTTATATGTGGCCAATTATTAAAGAGATGATGAAGACTGCAATTGAAAATAAACAAAATCTTGTAATAGAAGGTGGGTATATTCCCTTTACATGGAAAGCAGATTTTAATGAACAATATTTGAAAGAAATTCGCTATTCTTGTCTTGTAATGAGTAAAAAAATATATTAAAAACAATTTTTTAAAAATAAAATAGTTATGCTTAATGTAGTTGAACAACGTATAGAGGATTCATGGTGTAGGATAGATTCTAGTATTGATGAAAATGCTTATTATCAACGAATGTGTGAAAAGTATCATTATCATTATATTTTAATTGACGATGTTTATCAGGTTGAAATTGATTGAGAAGAATTGTAAAAGAAATGAAAAGTATAAATGATTGAATAGGTATTTGATAAAAGGAGAATAGCATTAATATGATAAAAAATTATTATGGGAACTTATGTACTGAAATGTATGAAATTTTACACAAAGAAGCACCACAAGATGAATTAGAGTTTTATCTTTCTTATGCTGAAAAAGGAATGTCGATTTTAGAACCAATGTGTGGTAGTGGACGTTTTTTAGTACCTTTTCTAGAAAGAGGATATAACATTAAGGGGATAGATGCATCCAAAGAAATGATTTCAAAATTGAAAGAAAAAGTTCCTACCGCACAAGTTTCTCAAGGTGATATATTGAATTTTGATGAAAAAGAAAAATACGATTATATTTTTATATCATCTGGTTCTGTTTCCTTGTTTACAGATATGGAGTTATGTAAAAAAGTTTTACAAAAAATGAAAAATTTATTAACAAAAAAGGGTAAATTTGTTTTTGCGGTAGACACGGTAGCAAATAAATGTCTTGATGATTTGGATTATAAAGTTTCAATTTCTGTAAAGACAAAAGAGGGGTTTGATCTTATTCTTAAAACAAAAAATACTTATGATGAAAAGACTCATACACAATATTCTTTTAGTATTTATGAATTATATAATGAATCAAAATTATTACAACAAGAATTGATGGATTTTCAAACTCATCTGTATGAATTAGGAGAGATAGAAGCATATCTACATACGATAGGCTTTACTAAGGTAATCGTATATGCATCTTATGAAAAAGCAATAGCTAAAAATAATCAAACAGAAATGTTTTTATATGAGTGTTCTTTTTAAAATACTTAAAATTGATTTAGAGAAGGTGTCATTTTGGTAAAAATTAGATATGTGGAATTTAAAGATCAAACGTTTTGGTATCGTCTTGATAAACATTTATCCCCCAAAGAATTTAGAAAAAAAGTTGAAAATAAAGAAGGGTATATATTATTAAATGATAATAAGGCAATTGGTCTTTTGCGATATAATTTTTTTTGGGATAATATTCCTTTTTGTACAATGCTTTCAATTGATAAGAAATTTCAAAACAATGGTTATGGTAAGATGATGATGGAGTTTTGGGAAAACGAGATGAAATGGCAGGGACATAAAATTGTTTTGACTTCTACACGGGTTGATGAAAAAGCTCAGGATTTTTATCGTAAATTAGGATATCAAGATTGTGGTGGGTTGCTTATTAATAATGATGAGTTTAAACAGCCAATGGAACTTTTTTTGATAAAAACGCTTTAGAAAAATAAAGGTATGGAATATAATAAATGAATAAATAAAAAGTTGTAAGTATGTTAGCCTATGTGTTGAACCTTGCAACTTTTCTTTATAATAGATCCTATAAGTAAATGGATAGTCAAATGAAAATAAAAATGATATAATAATACAAGAAAGAAAGGTATGGATATGAAACAAGAACGTTGTATAAGTTATTTAAAACCATTTACCAAAAGATTAATTATTGGCCCGATATTTAAATTTATTGAAGCAGTTTTTGAATTAATTGTGCCTATTTTAATGGCTTTAATTATAGATGAGGGAATTAAAAAACGTGGTGGTGATCTTAAATATATCTATAGTATTGGCATTATTATTATCGTTTTAGGTATTCTAGGTCTTGCAAGTTCTCTTGTTTGTCAATTTAGTGCATCTAGGGCTTCCCAAGGTTATGGAACGCTTTTAAGAAATGCTATTTTTAAAAAAATAAATAGTTTATCAGCAAAAGAATTAGACACTATGGGTAGTGATGCTTTGGTTAATATTATGACAAACGATATTAATCAATTACAATTAGCCGTTGCAATGTTAATTAGATTGGTCGTTAGGGCTCCTTTTTTAGTGCTTGGAAGTCTAGTTGCTTCTATGATAATTAATTTTAAAATTGGTTTAATATTTTTAATTATGATTATATTAATTTCAATTGTTTTGTACTTTATTGTTAAAGCTAGTTCTACAAAATATACTAAAGTTCAAAGTAAATTAGATGATCTAAGTATTGTATCAAGTGAAAATTTAAAAGGTTCACGGGAAGTCAGAGGATTTGCAACACAAGAAAAAGAAAAAGAACGTTTTATCAAAGAAGCAAAAGCTTATCAAAAAGAAGCTCTTTCGATTGCTAAAATCTCCTCTTTATTAAATCCTTTTACTTCGGTTATTACTAATATTGCAATTATTGCAATTATTTATTTTGGCAGTAAAATGGTAAATAGAGGCAATTTGTTACAAGGTGAGGTTATTGCTCTTGTAAATTATATGAATCAAATTCTTCTTGCTTTAATTGTCGTTAGTAATTTAGTTGTTATTTTTACTAAAGCATATGCTTCATTGAAAAGATGTGATGCTCTTCTTAGTCTAAATAGTTCGATTAAAAATGGGGAAGATACGGATATCGATTTTGATAATGAAAATATAATTGAGTTTAAAAATGTTTCTTTTGCATATGATGACATAACAGAAACATCCATTCATGATATTGATTTTAGCATTAAGAAAGGTTCCACAATTGGTATCATTGGTGGTACGGGTTCTGGTAAAAGTACACTTATTAAATTAATTGAAAGATTTTATGATCCAAGTTTGGGTAAGATATATTTAAGCGGTAAAGATTTACAAGAGTATGATTTGAAAATTTTAAGAAAAACAATAGGTTTAGTTCATCAAAAAGCGGTTTTATTTAAAGGAACAATTAGAACTAATCTCCAAATGGCAAATAGTAATGCCTCAGATGATGAGATGATTGCCGCCTTAAGGGTTGCTAAAGCCTTCGATTTTGTTATGGAAAAAGGTGGATTAGATGCATGGGTAGAAGAAAATGGTAGGAATTATTCGGGTGGACAAAAACAAAGAATTACAATTGCACAGGCCATTGTTAAAAAGCCAAATATTTTAATTTTAGATGATTCTACTAGCGCTCTTGATTATATGACCGATGCGGCAGTTAGAAAAAATATTAAAAACTATTCTAAAGATTTAACAACAATTATAATTTCACAGCGAGCAAGTTCTTTAAAAGATGCTGATAAAATTATAGTTTTAGATGATGGTAAAATTGAGGGAATTGGTACACATAATGACTTATTAAGAGATTGTATGGTTTATCAAGAAATTTGTTCTTCACAAAAAGAAGTTGGAGGAGAATAAAATGGTTAAGAGATTAGTACAGTATTTAAAAGGATATGTATTTTTCATTTTTGTTATTTTAGTCTTTGCTTTAATAAATGTAGTTACAACGCTTTTGATTCCTGTTTTAATTGGAAATGCTATTGATTGTATTATCGATTTTAATAATGTTAATTTTGAGCAAATCAATAAAATTTTATTTTTTATTTTTCTTTGCATACTTGTTGGTAATATCTTTGGGTATTTGTATGAATATATGATGTCTTTTGTATGTGAAAAAGTAGTCATTCATTTAAGATGTGAGGTTTTTAATAAAATTTTGCATCTACCACTTTCATACATTGATAGTCATCGTCATGGTGATATGGTAAGTTTAATTATTTCAGACATTGAACAAGTATCAGATGGACTTTTACAAGGATTTAAACAACTATATAGAGGAATAATTATGATTATTGCCACATTATTATTTATGTTTTTAATAAAGTGGGAAGTTGCTTTGATTGTGATTTTAGTGACACCATTATCTTTATTTGTAGCTTGGTTTATTTCTAAAAAATCTCATGATTACTTTACTAAACAAGCTAAAATAAAAGGTGAATTGAGTGGTTATATTTTAGAAATGGTTACCAATCAAAAGAATATTAAAAGTTTTTGTTATGAAGAAACCGCAATTCAACGGTTTGAACAAATTAATCAAGATTTATATCAAATAGGAATCAATGCCCAATTTATTTCTTCAACAACCAACCCTTCTACTAGATTTGTTAATGGTCTTGTATATGCTTTAGTTGGAATTGTCGGAGCTGTTTTTGTGGTAAAAGATCCCCTTTCATTTAGTGTTGGAATGCTTTCCTCATTTTTATCTTATGCAAATCAGTATACTAAACCTTTTAATGAAATATCGGGGGTAGTAAGTGAGGTGCAATCTGCTTTTGCCTCATTTAAAAGAATCATCAATTTATTAGATGTGGATGATGAAATAGATGATGGATTAAAAGAAATTGATCTACCTGTTGATCATATAAAATTTGAAAATGTTAATTTTTCTTATCAAGAAAATCAACCTCTTATTACTGATTTTAATTTGACAATTGAAAAAGGTGAAAAAGTAGCAATTGTGGGACCAACCGGATGTGGAAAAACAACAATGATCAACCTTCTTTTAAGATATTATGATCCAGTAAATGGCGCTATTTATATTGATGACGTGAATACTTTAGATATTAAGAAGGATAATTTAAGACAAGCATATGGGCTAGTATTACAAGACACTTGGATTTTTAAAGGAACAGTTAAAGACAATATTGCTTATGCAAAGCAAGATGCTTCTTTTGAAGAAGTGGTAAAAGCGGCTAAACTTGCTCATGCTCATAGTTTTATCAAGAGGTTGCCGAATGGCTATGATACAATGATTAGTTCAAATAGTGGTTTATCACAAGGTGAAAAACAATTGATTACAATTGCTAGGCTTATGATGTTGAAACCAGATATGGTTATTTTAGATGAAGCTACCTCATCAATAGATACAAGAACAGAAAAGAAGATTGTTGATGCGTTTAATTATATGATGAATGGCAGAACAAGTTTTATTATCGCTCATCGTTTATCAACGGTTCAGGAAGCTGATAAAATTATTGTAATGAAAAGTGGTCATATTATGGAAATTGGTAATCATAAAGAGTTACTTGCAAAAGATGGTTTTTATGCTAAACTTTATCACCAAGGAATCGTTGATTCTTAAAAAATAAAAGATGAACGCAAAAATATGTATTGCTTAACACCTATTTCTATTTTATAGAATAGGTGTTTTTATTTGACAAGTAATAACAAATTATTAAAAAAACTTGAAAAGGAAAATAAGCTTTAAAACTTGCGAAAGACTTCTTTTTGTGATATAATTTTACCAAAAGAGGTACGAATATGAATTTACCAAATAAATTAACAATTTTTAGAATGTTGTTGATACCAATTATAATGATTATTTATTCAATAAGACCGCTTCGGGAAAATTGGATATTATGGCATAATTTATCGCAGGCAAATTTTATTGTATTATTATTGATATTTGTTGGTGCGATGACTGACTTTTTTGATGGACAAATAGCGAGGAAAAAAAATTTAGTAACGAATCTTGGCAAATTTTTAGATCCGCTTGCTGACAAGTTACTAACATGCACAGGTTTTATTATTTTGCTTGAACAAAATGCACAAAATCAAATATTATCAGGTGGTGTAGCTCCTAAATTACTTTGTTGGTGGATGGTAATTATAATTTTAGCAAGAGAATTTATGGTAACAGGTATACGATTGCTTGCTGCAGGACAAGGAAAAGTTATTGCTGCAAGTTGGTATGGCAAAATAAAAACAACCTTACAATTTATTACAATCATTTTTTTACTTGCTGGTGGTGCTGTATATGTTGAAGGTAGTAATTTATACAATATTGCAACATGGTATGATATTGTCGCAAAAATTTTGATTGTGGCAATGTTAGCAGTGACAATTTTTAGTGGTTATGATTATGTTGCAAAAAATATTGATGTATTAAAAGAAACCAAAAAGAAACTAAAAAAATAGGAGAATTATATGGCTGAAAAAGCGAAACAATTAAAAATAGATGATATAGAAACACCTAAGGATTCCGCAAAAGAGAAAGCCTTAGCAGATGCTTTAAAGACAATTGAAAAAGCGTATGGTAAAGGATCAATTATGAAACTTGGTGATGCGAATCAAGAAAAAATTGAAGTTATTCCATCTGGATCAATTGCTTTAGATATAGCTCTTGGTGTTGGTGGTTATCCCAAAGGAAGAATTATAGAAGTATTTGGTCCTGAATCAAGCGGTAAAACAACTTTTGCTCTTCATGCGATTGCTGAAGCGCAAAAAAAAGGGGGCTATGCCGCTTTTATTGATGCTGAGCATGCCCTTGATCCGACATATGCCAAAGCTCTTGGCGTTGATACGGATAATTTAATTTTGTCGCAACCAGATAATGGAGAACAGGCGCTTGAAATTGTTGAAGCTCTTGTTAGAAGCAATGTCATTGATATCATTGTTATAGATTCTGTTGCTGCTTTAGTTCCAAAAGCAGAAATTGAAGGAGATATGGGTGATAGTCATGTTGGTTTGCAAGCGAGACTTATGAGTCAAGCAATGCGAAAACTTGCTGGTATTATAAATAAAAGTAAAACAGTTGCTATTTTTATTAATCAAATTCGTGAAAAAGTTGGTGTTTTATTTGGTAGTCCTGAGACCACATCAGGTGGACGAGCTTTAAAATTTTATTCGACTATTCGTCTTGACATTAGAAGAGTTGATCAAATAAAACAAGGAACAGAAGCAATTGGTAATTTAACGAGAATAAAGGTAGTAAAAAATAAAGTTGCTCCTCCTTTCAAAATTGCTGAAGTTGATTTAATTTATGGTAAAGGAATATCTTATGAAGGAGAAGTTTTAGATCTTGCAACTAATTTAGATATTGTTGAAAAATCGGGTTCTTGGTTTTCATATAATGGAGAACGTCTAGGACAAGGTCGTGAAACTGTAAAAGAATTATTAAGACAAAACCCAGAACTAGCCAAAGAAATAGAACTAAAAGTTCGTGAAAAAATTATTGGTTAAAATACGATGGGTTATCATAGTATTTTTTATAAAAATAAGGTAAAAATATTAGAAGAGGTATGAAATGTCAAAAGTCACAATATTTAATCATCCATTAATTCATCATAAACTTTCGATTATTCGTGATGAAAATACAAATACTAAAGATTTTCGTCAATCAGTAAATGAAATTGCTAATTTGATGGCGTTTGAGGCGACTAGAAATTTACCATTAAAAGAAGTCAAGACTAAAACTCCAATTTCACTTGCAACAACATATATGTTAGATTGTGAAGTGGTGATTGTACCAATATTAAGAGCAGGAATTGGTATGGTAGATGGAATTCATAGCTTAATTCCTACTGCAAAGGTTGGACATATTGGATTATATCGAAATGAAGAAACTTTAGAGCCGCAACTTTATTATGCTAAGTTTCCCCCAACCTTGCCAAATGCAATTGTTTTTTTAGTTGATCCAATGCTTGCTACTGGTGGTTCAGCTGTTGCTGCAATCAATATTTTAAAATCGCATGGAGCTAAAACGATTATTTATATGGGAATTGTTGGGGTAGATCAAGGAATAAATTATCTCAAAGAACACCATCCTGATGTTGATATTTATCTTGCATCAAAAGATGATAAGTTGAATGAAAAAGGATATATTGTTCCAGGACTTGGAGATTGTGGCGATCGAATATTTGGTACTAAATAATTCAAAAAGGAGATAAAAGAATGGCAAATAGCAAAAAAAACGGATGCTTAAGTGTATTAGGTAATATTATATGGATTATTACTGGAGGGATTATCACCGCTATTTTATGGTTTTTATTAGGAGTTATTTTATGCATCACAATCATAGGTATTCCTTTTGGTAAACAATGCTTTAAATTTGCAACAATTACGTTAGCTCCATTTGGTAAAACCGTTAATTTAAATTTCAGTAAACATCCTGTTGCAAATGTATTATGGTTGATTTTCTTTGGTTGGGAAATGTTTTTAGGATATGTTGCCTCAGGTGTTATATCGTGTGTTACAATCATAGGTATTCCTTTTGGTATACAAGCATTTAAATTTGGTACTCTTGCACTCATTCCTTTTGGCGCAACCGTAGATTAAAAAAATAGTACAAACTAATTTTTAGTTTGTACTATTTTTATTTTTTAAGATTAATAAATCAACAACTGCTAGATAATTAATTTCTGGTAAAAGTCCTTCTTTCACTAAAAAACCCTCATTTTTAAAATCTAAGTAACTAATACTCTTTTTTCCTCCATTTAAAGATAATAAATATTTTTTATATAAAATATTTGCTGGTAAAAGAAAAACTTCATTATAAAGAGGGAATTCAATTAATAAAAAAGCGATACCACCCATTTTTTCTATAGTTATTAGATGTTCAATTTGATGTTTAAAAATATGGGCAAAAGAAAAACTTTTACTATGACAACATTTTGCTTCAAAATCAATGTGATAACCTTTATAAATACCATTATAATCAGTAGTTGATGGCGTTCTATAATATGCTTCGACAATTCTGGCTTTATTTCTAGCAGGATAATCAACTTTGACTACTTGAATTGGTGTTGGTTTTTTATAGATAGAAGCAATATTAGCATTAAGATAGTAATTGTTGCTATTGTTCAATTTGGTTTCAAAATCAGTACCTAAATTGGCCTTTTTTAGGTTTCTTTTTTGATTTTCTAATTTTGTAGGCATTTTTTTCATTTGATTTGGATATTTAATCATAAATTCACCCATAATAATTATATCAATAAAATTATTTTATCAAATAAATTCTAATTTGTCAAAAAATAAAATTAAACATAAAATGATTTCATTTTTACATTCATATTATAACTCTCACTTTATATTAATTGACAAGTAAGTCGTTTTTTGATATAATAAATCAGTAAGAAATTATGTGTAAATACACTAATATATATAATTTACATTACGAATAATAAAAATTAGAAGGAGACAAATGAATTTATGGAAATTAAATTGGGAGTTTGTATTCTTCTATGTGTTATTGCGCTTATTATAGGTGCTGTAATAGCTTGGTTTATTGCATATAATCGTGGAAAGCAAAATGTTGAAACCAAATATGAACGCCTAGGAAAAGAAGCAACAAAAATTATTGAGGATGCTGAAAAAGAAGGACAAGCTCAAAAAAGAGATTTAATTAAAGAAGCAAAAAAAGAAATTGCTGAAAATAAAATGGCGATGGAAAAAGAAATCTCTAGCAAAAAAGCAGAACTTCAAGAAGAGGCAAAGAAATTAGATCGAAGAGAAACGAATTTAGAAAATCGATCTGATAATCTTGATAAACGTGAAAGCGGTCTAATTACAAAAGAAAATAAATTAGAACAAAGAATTGCTGATGTTGAAAAACGTAATAATAGGATAGAAGAATTAATTAGCGAACAAGAACAAAAACTAATGGAAATTGCAGGTTTAAATCAAGAACAAGCAAGAGATATCGTATTTAAAAAATTAGAAGAAGAAATGTCAATGGAAATGGCAATTTATGTTAAAGATGAAACTGAAAAAGCAAAATATGAGGCTAGTCATAAATCACAAGTTATTTTAGCAAATGCCATTCACCAGTATGCAAATGAAACTGTTCAAGAAAAAACGGTATCTGTTGTTTCCTTACCAAATGATGAAATGAAGGGTCGTATTATTGGACGTGAAGGTCGTAATATTAGGGCAATTGAGGCAGTAACGGGCGTTGATTTAATTATTGATGATACACCTGATTCTGTTGTTATATCATGTTTTGATCCAATTAGAAGAGAAATTGCTAGAAGAACTTTAGAAATTTTAGTAACAGATGGTAGAATTCAGCCGCCTAGAATTGAAGAAGTTTATAGTAAATGTACGAAGGAATTAGAAAATGAAATTAGAGAAGAAGGAGAAAAAGCAGTATTTGAAACGGGTATTGGTAAAATTCATCCAGAACTAATCAAATTAATTGGTCGTTTACGTTTTAGAACAAGTTATGGTCAAAATGCGCTTGCTCATTCAAAAGAAGTTGCGTTCTTAGCCGGTAAATTAGCAGTCGAAATTGGAGAGGATGAAATTCTTGCAAGGCGAGCTGGCTTACTTCACGATATTGGTAAATCAACTGATCATGAACAAGAGGGAAGTCATGTTGATATAGGCGTTGAAATTGCAACTAAATTTAGAGAAAATCCTATTGTAATCAATGCGATTGCTTCTCATCATGGTGATGTTGAAGCGGATAATGTCATTTCTCATTTGGTTGCAGCAGCCGATACTCTTTCAGCAGCACGACCTGGTGCTCGCAGTGAATCTCTTGATAATTATATTAAACGATTACAACAATTAGAAGAATTAAGCAATGAATTTAAGGGTGTTGATAAGACATACGCTTTACAAGCAGGACGAGAAGTTCGAATTATTGTTAAACCTGAAGAAATTACAGATGCAGAAGCATATAAACTTGCTAGAGACATAAAAAATAAAATTGAAACAACGATGAATTATCCAGGTACAATAAAAGTAACAGTGATAAGAGAGACAAGAGTGCAAGAAGTAGCACGTTAGAAAGTGATATAAGAAGATGAAAATATTGCTTATTGGTGATATCTTTAGTATGGCTGGTCGCGAAATGATTGATAAGCATTTAGAAAATATCAAAAATACTAAAGGTATTAATTTCATTATTGCAAATGGTGAGAACATTGCCCATGGTAATGGTATTACGAATAATTATTATAAATTTTTATTAGAACATCATATCAATGTTGTTACTTTAGGCAATCATTCTTTTGCAAATCATGATATTTTTAATTTTATTGACGATGCTAAAAATTTAATAAGACCACTAAATTACCCTAAAGGGGTACCGGGAAAAGGTTTTGTAACAATAAATTATAATAATTTAAAAATTACGATTTTCCAAGTAATGGGAAGAACCTTTATGAATACCTCGCTTGATTGTCCATTTGAAACTACAGAAAATCTATTAGCAAAAGTAGATAGTGATATTTATATTTGTGATTTTCATGGTGAGGCAACAAGTGAAAAAATTGCTTTTGCCCATCATTTTGATGGAAGAGTAAATATAATCGTTGGTACACATACTCATGTGCAAACCAATGATGCACATATACTTCCTAAAGGTACAATGTATATGACTGATTTGGGTATGACAGGAGCTTTAGATGGTGTTATTGGAGTAGAAAAAGAAACAATTATTAAAAGATTTATAACTGGCCTTCCAGTCAGACATATTCCTATGGAAACAGGAAGAAAACAGTTTAATGGATTAATTGTGGAAATTAATGAAACAAATCATAAAGTGACAAATTTCGAGATTGTGAATATGATAAAATAATAAATGTAGGCATATAATTCATAATTGATGAATAGGATTAAATGCAGTACAATAAATTTTACTAGGGGGGACCATAAAAATGGAAGTATTAAAAGTTTCATCAAAATCAAAACCAAATTCAGTTGCAGGGGCACTAGCTAATGCCTTTCGAGAAAAACAAACAGTTGAAATTCAAGCTGTTGGAGCAGGATCTTTAAATCAAGCTATTAAAGCTATTGCAATTGCAAGAGGTTATGTCGCGCCAACTGGCAAAGATTTAATCTGTGTGCCAGCTTTTAGTGACATTGTCATTGATGGTGAGGAGCGCACGGCGATTAAATTAATTGTAGAATCTCGTAAATAAGTTGGCTTTGCCAACTTTTTACTTACTTAGGAGGGTATATGGAATTACCAACTTTATATACACAACGTTTGATTATTAGACCCTTATCAATTTTAGATGCGGATGATATGTATGAATATGCCAAAACACCATATGTTGGACCAACTGCTGGTTGGCCACCACATTCATCAGTTCAAGAAACAATATCAATTATTAAGACAATGACCACAATCAAAACGCCATATGAACTAGGTAGTTGGGCAATTGTTTTAAAAAGTTCCAATAAAATGATTGGGACTATAGAATTATATAATTATATTTATCGTTTTAAAGCAGAATTGGGCTATTCTATTAATCCTGCTTTTTGGGGATGTGGTTTTGCCACTGAAGCAGCGCGTGAAGTTATATCCTATGCTTTTGAGTTTTTAGAGTTAAAAAGAATTGAAGTAGGAACGTTTGTTGATAATTATCAATCACAAAGAGTATGTGAAAAACTTGGTTTTATCAAAGAAGGAATTGCAAGAAGTGGTTATGTAAGGTATGATGGCAAAATATTTGATAAACTTATTTTTGGTATGACAAATGAAGAATATCTAAAAATATATAAATAGAAAGAAAAAATGAATATGGCAAATAAATTAAAAATAAATGAAGAAAAATATGTTACACTGGTTGAACCTTCTTTAAAAGAGGCTAGAATGCGTAAAAGAAATAATATTGAAATTAATCAATTTCTTTTAAATTCCAAATATTTAAATCTTGGATCAGGTAAGCATTATATGTTAAAAACCTATGGGTGTCAAGGCAATCTTGCCGATAGCGAAAAGATAGCAGGGATTTTGGAACTATTAGGATTTGAAAAGGCTAGAAATGAACTAGAGGCAGATTTTGTTCTTTTCAATACTTGTGCGATTAGGGAAAATGCTGAAGAAAGAGTGTATGGCGAATTAGGTAGATTCAATCAATTTAAAAAAAGAAAACCAGATATGATAATAGGAATTTGTGGATGTATGCCACAAGAAGAAAAAACAATAACTACCATTAAGAAAAAATTTCCTCAAATAAATATAGTTTTTGGTACGCATAATATTGCATCTTTACCAGAATATTTATATGACGCAATGATGAACCAAAAAAAAGTTATTGATGTTTTATCAGTTGAAGGGGATATTTATGAAAATATTCCTATGGTTCGCGAACACTCAAAAAAAGCTTGGGTTAATATTATGTATGGTTGTGATGAATTTTGCACATATTGTATTGTACCATACACAAGAGGAAAAGAAAGATCGCGTAGACCAAAAGATATCATTGATGAGGTAGAAAAATTAGCCCAAAATGGATACGTTGAAGTAACATTATTAGGGCAAAATGTGAATGCGTATGGGAAAGACTTTACTGATTTCAATTATACTTTTTCAAATCTATTAGAAGATTTAAATCAAACAAGTATCAAAAGAATAAGATTTACAACATCTCATCCACGAGATTTAGATGATGCGACTATTGAGGCAATGGCATTGGGGGGGAATATTATGCCCCATCTTCATCTCCCTGTTCAATCTGGTAGTAATGAAGTTTTAAAAAGAATGAATAGAAAATATACTAAAGAGGAATATCTATCTAAAATTAATAAGTTAAAGAAATTAATTCCTGATATTTCTTTTACCACAGATATTATTGTTGCTTTTCCTGGAGAAACGCAAGAACAATTTTTACAAACGATTGAACTTGTAAAAGAGGTTGAATTTGATGGTGCTTACACTTTTATTTATTCACCACGTGAAGGTACACCTGCTGCTAAATATGAAAATCTTTTAACTGAAGAAGAGAAGCATCAAAGATTGGAGACTTTGAATAAAGTTGTGAATGCTTATGCTTTAAAGGGTCATCAAAAATATGAAAATAAAATTGTAGAAGTTTTAGTTGAAGGCCCAAGTAAAAATAATAAAAATATTTTAACTGGATATACGAAACAAAATATGCTGGTTAATTTTAATGATGATAAAGAAAGACCTTGTCAAATTGGTGATTTGATTCAGGTTAAAATAACAAAAGCCTATTCATGGCATTTATTTGGAGAAGTATTAAAATAATGCATTCAAAATTGAAAAAACCTTTTATTTATGTTATAATAGAATAAAAGGTTTTTATTTTTATTAGAAAGGGAAAATGAATATGAAAATTACATTAAAAAGGATATCTAGTTGGTTTTTAGTAATAGGGGCAATATTTTTAATACTAGGATTGAGTGGTTGTAAAGAGAAAGATGATATAGAGAAAACATACAATATTACTTATCATCTTGATGGTGGTCAAGGATTAAATTTACCAGTAACATTTCAGACTAACGATAGGTTAACTTTAGATTCTCCTCAGAAAGCAGGGTATAAATTTGTCGGTTGGTATTCTAACAGTGATTTTAGTGGCGAAATAGTAACTGAAATTATTGGTACTTGTCAAAAAGATTTAGATCTTTATGCGAAATGGAATGAAATTTATTATCTTAGTTTGATTGGAAATGGCGGTCAGATTGAGGAAAATACGATAGAGTTTACGAAAGATGATGAAATCATTTTGCCAATTCCAACAAAAAATAATGCTAATTTTATTGGCTGGTATTCTAACAGTGATTTTAGTGGTGAAATGGTAACAAAAATTGAAAAAGGTACAACCAATAATGTTACTTTCTATGCCAAATGGCAGGATATATATGAAGTGAATTTTATTTTGAATGAAGGCAATTTAGAAATAGGAAATCAAATGAAATTTACTGAAGATGATGAAATAATCTTGCCAATTCCAAGCAAGAATAATTCTCTTTTTAAAGGATGGTATCAGACTATTGATTTTTCAGGTGATGTAGTAACAAAAATTGAAAAAGGTACTACGCATAATATCACACTATATGCGAAATGGGAACGTTTATATCAGCTTTCGTATGATGCTAATGGTGGTACTATGCCAGATAATTACGATACCTCGTATTATTTAGGAGAAGGTAAAGTACTTCCAATTCCAACTAAAAATGGTTATCTTTTTAAAGGTTGGAGTGAGAGCCCTAATCATACAATTCGTGTACATTTTACCATTCCAATTAGTTATGAAGAAGATTTAGATTTAACTGCAGTTTGGGAAAAACAATTATATACTATCAATTATGTTTTAGGTGATGAAGTTTTTGCTGACAAACATCAACTTTTCTTAGCGTTTTTTACAGATTTTTATTACTATATTGTTGATTATCGTCAAAGAGAAAATTATTTAATGGATAGAGGTGTCAATGATTTAGAAACATTTTTATCAATTTGTGGTAGTTATACTGGTGGTGCTGCTGGTATGGGCAATGTTGGTAATTTGCTTGGTCAATTTTATTTAAGAATTGACGTTGGTGGAAATATTGATGATCAGACAGCAGATGATGGGTTTATAGGATATTGTTTAGAAAATAATAAATATGTAGAATTTGTGTATTTTATTCAAGATTTCTTTTATTGGTGGCGTCTTGATGAAGGGTACACGAATGGTCCTGATGATCCTGAGGGTACAGGTAGCGACTTTTTAGCATCAGCTTGGGCCTCAGTGGTTGATACCGCAAAATTTTTCTATTATGATAAAGATACTTTACCTTCATATTTTATATCTAAAGGGCATATTCCAGCATTTTATGATCGTATTCCATACATTGTTAATTTAGGAGAGAATACGTTTATTTATACATATGATTGGGAAGAAGGACTCAATTTACCAACCAGTTTAACTATGGATGGATATACTTTTGTAGGATGGTTTGATAATGAGAATTTTGAGGGAGATGCTTTAGAATATCTACCTACTAATATTTATCATAATATTACTTTATATGCAAAATTTGTGAAAAACAATAATTCAAAAAGATGACAAAATATTTTTGTCATCTTTTTTTATAAACTATACAATAGACAGTGAGAATAAAATAGTGTATAATAATAAATATTATTTAAAACTAATACTTTTGATGGAGGATGAATATGATTGAAGTAAAAAATCTATTTAAAAAATATACCGTTAAAAATGGAATTGAGGTAAAAGCTTTAGATGATGTTTCTTTAAAAATTGATAAAGTTGGAATGGTTTTTTTGCTTGGTAAAAGTGGAGCAGGTAAATCAACGCTTTTAAATGTTTTAGGTGGTCTTGATAGAGTTGATTCTGGTGAAATAATTATCAATGGTAAATCAAGCAAAGATTTTTCTCAAAGTGACTTTGACAGCTATCGAAATACATATTTGGGTTTCATTTTTCAAGAATATAATATTTTAAATGAATTTAGTATTGCTGAAAACATTGCTCTTGCCATTGAATTACAAGGTAGAAAACCTACAAACGAGGAAATTGATAATATTTTAAATCAAGTTGATTTGGCCGGATTAGCTAAGAGAAAGCCTAATGAACTATCTGGAGGTCAAAAGCAACGAGTTGCTATTGCTAGAGCATTAATAAAAAATCCTCAAATTATTATGGCTGATGAACCAACAGGAGCACTAGATAGTAAAACGGGTAAACAAATTTTTGATACACTTAAAGCCTTATCTCATGATAAATTGGTTTTGATTGTTTCTCATGATCGTGAATTTGCCGAACAATATGCAGATAGAATTATTGAATTAAAAGATGGTAAAGTAATAAGTGATGTAGAAAAAACAATTATTCAAACGCAAAATCAAGAAGGCATAAATATTATTGATAACAAGATTATTAAAATTGATAAAGATTATATTTTAAAAGATGAAGATTTTCTTAAAATTAAAGATTATATAAAAACAGCTAAAAGTGATGTGATAATTTCTGTTGATAATCAAAACAATGAAAAAATCAAAACAATAATGAATTTAAGTGATGAAGGATTATGCAAGTTTATAGATACGAATCAAGATAAAATAGTAATTCAAGATGAAAATTATAAAACAATTAAATCAAAATTGGGATTTAAAAAAGCGTTTAAAATGGGAGCATCAAGTTTAAAAATAAAAAAATTTAGATTAACTTTAACGATTTTTCTTTCATTTTTAGCCTTTATGATGTTTGGTCTTGCTAATACGATGAGTAGTTATGATAATATAAAAACAACTGTAAATTCGATTGTAGATTCCAATATTGAATATGCAACTTTTAAAAAACAAAAAGTTTTTTCCTATGGTGAAGGAAATAATGATTTTTATTTAGAAAATAGTTTAATAAATGAGGAAGATGTTTTAAAAATATCAAATGATACGAAACTTAATTTTACAAAAGTATATGGAGCATTTCAAAAGTATGAAATGCCTAGTTTAAATTATGTAGATTTTAAAAATATTTTTTTAGAACAGATGAGCAATTTTAATGGGTTTACTACAATTGATATGAATTTTATAAATCAATATGATTTTGATTTAAATGGTTCTTTACCAGAAAAAGATGATGAGATAGCAATAACTAAATTGGTTGAAGATGTTATAAAAGAATATGGTATTAGAGATTATAATGGTGTAGAACAAGAGAATTTAGATAGTGCTCTTCATTTAGAAATTTCAATTTTTGGATTAAAAATGAAAATTGTTGGCGTGATAGATACCAAAGCAGATATTAGTGAATATCAAGATTTAAAAGGCGATTCAATTGCTGATTACATGAAAATGCAATTATTCAATTCTTATTTAGAAAATGGTCCGCATTTACTTTTCTTTGTAAAGGATACTATGATTGATTCTTTGAATAAAATGTATTCCAATAATCATGATATGTTAGAAATAGAATGGAATAATCAATATTTCACTTATAATAAAATTATGAATGGTAAAGAAAATGATATAAATGATAAAGAAATTTTATTGCCATATTCATTTGTTGAAATGATTGATTTCTTTAATACTGTTAATTTAAATGAAAATGATGAACAATATCAAAAAGTGATACAAATGCCTGCATTTAATGATGTTATGTATTATTTATATTTTATGCACAAACAAGAAATTGTTAAATTATTTAATGATAAACAATTAACAATATCGGATTCTTTTAAAAACGATTATCATATTGATTCTTTAGAAAACCAACAAATCCTTTATATTTTTAAAGTATATCAAGATAGTTTTTATGCTTCATCTAGTGAAGATATAGATAAAATATATCAAATTATGGATGAACTTTTGCAAAATTTCAATTTTGAAAAAGAAGAAAGAATAACTTTTTATAATAAAAAGATGAAGGAGTATTCCGATCAATTATTTATTAATATTGCCTATTATAGTGATCGTAATTATTATAATACAATCTATCAAATTGTAGGTATTACGGATAATGCAGAGGCTGTTATTATTCATGATGATGAACTATTTGATAATTATATAAATGTTGATGATGGTATATATAAATATGTTTTTGCCAAAATGCCAACATCGGATAAGGAAATTAAAAAACTTGTTGAATATCATTTTCAGCCTGTTACAAAAGTAGGAGAAAGTGTTTTCAGTTTAAATAATGAAGTTGTTAAGACATTGACAGAAATTAATTCTATTTTTGAGGTTTGTTCAAAAATCTTTTTGTATGTTGGGCTTGGTTTTGCCATTTTTGCTTCACTTTTACTATTAAATTTTATAACAATTTCAATTAATTATAAAAAAAGAGAAATTGGAATTTTAAGAGCAGTAGGAGCGAGAAGTAAAGATGTGTTTAAGATATTCTTTAGTGAAAGTTTGATTATTGCAATTATTAATGCTATTTTAGCTAATATTTCCTTATTTATTGTTGTTTTTTGCATTAATACAACTTTAAGAAAAAATTATAATTTATTAATTACTATTTTAAATCCGGGAATTTTACAAATCATATTAGTTTTTGGTATATCAATTTTAGTTGCATTCGTATCTAGTTTTGTTCCTGTTTATTTTATTGCAAATAAAAGACCAATTGATGCTATTAACAATAGATAATTAAATGATTAAATCATGATAAAAAAGAAAATATCACCAATTGTAGACTATTGTCATAGATTAAAGTAGGTGATAAAATGCAAAGCATTAATAAATATTATTTAGTTGGTATTAAGGGGACAGGGATGTCAAGTCTTGCAAAATTGTTGAAAGAAGAAGGAAACGAAGTGCTTGGAAGCGATGTAGATGAATATTATTTTACTGAAGATACTTTAAAAGAACAAGAAATTGAAATCAAGTCATTTAATCGTTCCAATATTACAAAGGATTATTTTTATATCATTGGGAATGCTTTTAATAAAAGCAATATAGAAGTAGATGAAATAATAAATCAAAAGAATGATTATTTATATTATCATGAATTTATTGGCCAAAAATTAAATAAAAAAATTATTGCGTGCTCAGGTACACATGGCAAAACGACAACATCTTTTTTACTTGTTGATTTTTTGAAAAAAGAATGTAATTATATTATTGGTGATGGTGAGGGTGGAAGTTTTGATACAGATTTATTGGTTTTAGAAGCCTGTGAATATAAGGAGCATTTTTTAAGTTATCATCCAGAATTGTTAATTATTACTAATATTGAGTTAGATCATACGGATTTTTATAAAAATGAAAAACAATTATTTATATCTTTTCAAAAATTAGCAAATCAATCTCAAATGGTTTTAGTAAATGGTGATGATAAATGGGGTAAAAAAATCAAACATATAAATAAATTGACCTATGGCTTTAATAAAAACAATGATATTCAAATTAAAATCCTAAGTACTACTACAAGGGGATATTATATTCAAGTGAAATATCAAAACAATATGTATTTAAAAGTGCCTTATTTAGGGCGTCATATGATTTATAATTATGTTTCTAGTTATATGGCAGCAATTTTATTGAAAAAAAAGCCTTTTTTAAGTGAGGAAGGAAAGTTACCTAAACGAAGACTTTCAACCTGTCAATTTAAAAATAGTGTAGTTATTGATGATTATGCTCATCATCCAACAGAAATTAAATCTTTATGTGAAACTTTAAGACTGATGTATCCTACAAAGAAAATTAATGTAATTTTTCAACCACACACATATGAAAGAACGCTTCATTTTAAAAAAGATTTTATTAAAGTTTTAAAAAAATTTGATAAAGTTTATATTTTAGATGTTTTTACTTCCAAAAGGGAAAACAAAAATTATAGCTTACAAAAAAAGATTGATAAATTCTTTCATCGTTTTTATCGATATGATGATGAATGTTTAAAATGTATAGGTAAATTAGATGATGTATGGGTTTTCTTAGGAGCTGGTGTTACAAATCGTTTGATTCAAAAATTAACATATGAAAATATCTAATAAATTTTCATAAAAATTTGCAAAATATCTTGATATTTCAATCCAATTGTGATATAATATTTGTATGAAATATGAAATGAGGTAAGACTATGAAAGGTGATAAACGCACAAGTCCTAATAAGATTTATGATGTTGCTGGGGCAGCTGGTGTGTCTTTAGCTACGGTTTCAAGAGTCCTCAATCATCCGGAAAAAGTAAAACCTGCTACTCGTGAAAAAATTGAAAGGATAATCAAAGAACTAGGATATAAACCTAATTTAAATGCCAAAGGATTAGCCAGTTCAAAATCTACAACGGTTGCTGTGGTTGTACCTGAACTTACGCGTAGTTCAATTGCGGGAATGGTGGATGGAATTGCAGCTACAGCGATTAGAAGAGGATATTTGATTAGATTGTTTGTAAATAATAGTAGTAATAGTGAAAATCCGGTTAGTGAAGAACAAGAACTTTGGCGTACAGTTATGTCTTCTGGAGTAGACGGTATTTTATATATTAACGATGAAATTGCTGATGAGTATTTAGAAATCATTAAGGAATCTAGTGTAAGTGTTGTTTTAACCAATACAGTATGTAGTGATCCTGAAATTCCATCGGTAGCAATTGATTATAAAAAAGCTGCGTATGAAATGACTAAAGAGATGATAGAAAGAGGAAATAAAACGATATGGATTATTTCCACTATTAAGAAATATGCTGTTAATGATTTGAAGGTTCAAGGCTATGAAATGGCAATGAAAGAGGCAGGTTTAGAACCACGCATTATCAATGTTTCAGGTAAAACTTATTTAAATGAAAAGGCATACGAAGAGATTCTCAAAGATGAGTATCCAGATGTAGCCATTGTTGTGAGAGATTCAATGGCAGTATCTTTTATTAATGTAGCAAGACAATTGCATATTTCCATTCCTGATCAATTACAAGTAATTGGGTTTCAAAATACTAAATATGCAGAATTATCAAGACCAACTCTAACTTGTATTAATACACCAATTTATGAAATTGGGGAAGTTGCAATGGATTTACTTACTGATTTGATGCATGAAGCAGAGTTAGAGGAAGAATATTATAATGATTTTAAACATAATGATGACAAAAACGAAGATTTGTTAGAAGAAGAGAAAATTGAAATAAATAAGAATGTAGATTATAGCATTGTTTGGCGTCAATCTACAAAATAGTAGATTTCTTAAAGGAAAAATTTAGAGACTAGGCTGGGTGGTGAAAAGTTTAGCAAATAAGAAATTGAATTATATCGGATATCAAAAGTGATTTTGATTATAGTTTTCCAAAGTGCAAATAGTAATGCTTGATTACTTTTGAATTAAGGTGGTACCGCGGAACTAAATTGTTTCGTCCTTAAATATTTTTAAGGACGATTTTTTATTATTATAAAAGGAGAAAGAATACAATGAATTTATTTGAAGAATTAAAATGGCGTGGATTAATTCACAATATTACTGATGAAAAAATTATAGATAAAATTAATAATGAGAAGTTAACCTTTTATCTTGGAACTGATCCAACTGGGGATAGTTTACATGTTGGTCATTTATTAGTCTTTATTTTTGCTAAGCGTTTAGAGAAATATGGACATCAACCCATTTTTTTAATTGGTGGAGCAACAGGTTCAATTGGTGATCCTAAACCAAATGCTGAAAGAAAATTGTTAACCAAAGAACAGTTGAATCACAATGCAAATGGTTTATATCAACAAGTTGAAAGATTATTTAAATGTAAAATGGTAAATAATTATGATTGGACTTATAATATTGATATCTTGACTTTTTTAAGAAATTATGGTAAATTTTTTAATGTAAATTATATGATAAATAAAGATACGGTTAAATCAAGACTTGATAGTGGGATATCGTATACAGAATTTTCCTATCAGATTTTACAAGCGTTAGATTTTGAACATTTATTTGTTCAAGAAGGATGTACATTGCAGATTGGTGGGCAAGATCAATGGGGAAATATTACATCAGGCCTTGAATTAATTAGAAAAATTCATGGTGCTGATGCTGAGGCCTATGGGATAACAGTACCACTATTTACAAAAAGCGATGGAACAAAATTTGGTAAAACTGAAGGTGGTGCAATATGGCTTGATGCTAAAAAAACAACACCGTATGCTTTTTATCAGTTTTGGATTAATACTCCTGATAACGATGTAATACGGGAATTGAAACAATTTACTTTTCTTTCAAAAGAAGAGATTGAAAAAATAGAAGAATCTTTTAATCAAGAACCACATTTAAGAGTGGCTCAAAAGGCACTTGCTAAAGAAATGACAATAATGATTCATAGCAAGGAAAGTTATGAACAAGCAGTCAAATTGAGTGAGGCTTTATTTAGTGGTGAAATAGCTAATCTTTCAAAAGAAGAAATCGAAATGGTTTTTTCAGAATTACCGAAGATTGAAATATCAGAAGATATAGCATTAGTAGATGCTCTTGTAAACCTAAAAGCTGCTTCCTCTAAACGTGAAGCTCGTGATTTTATCAATGGTGGTGCAGTTTTGGTAAATGGACATCAAGAAAAAGATGTAACATATATGGTTAAAAAGCAAGATGCGATTGGTAAAACATATACAGTATTAAGAAGGGGAAAGAAAAATTATTATTTAATTGAACATAAATAAAAATTGATTTATAATAGAAAATGAAAGAATTACAAGAATTAACAAAATTAATTGAAGAAGAAATAAAAAATGGTGCTTTTCCTGGAGCCAATTATGCGATTGTGACACCCCAACGAACTTATTTGGGAACGGTAGGTAATAAAAGTTTAATTCCAAGTATCCAAAAGAATACAATTGATACAATATATGATATGGCATCGTTATCTAAAGTTCTTGCTACTACAACGTGTATTTTTAAATTAATGGAAGAAGGGAAGATTAGAACTGCTTCTAAAGTTCAAACCTATTTACCACAATTTGCGTATAAGCATGTTACAATTTGGCATTTGTTAACGCATACTTCTGGTCTTCCTGAAGGAATCAGTGGACTGTTAACGATGAAAAGTGCGAAAGATGTATATGAAAAAATCTTTTCTACACCGTTAGTCTATGAAACAGGGATGCAGATTAAATATTCTGATTTGGGGTATGTCTTGCTAGGTCTAATTATAGAAAAAATAGAAAATAGACCATTAGATGAAGTGATAAAAGAGAAGATATTTTTACCATTAGATATGATTGATACCACATATAATCCGAAAGATTTAAATAGATGTGCCCCAACAGAACTTAGAAATGATGATTTGTATCAAGGAATACTTCAAGGTAGTGTTCACGATGAAATGGCTTTTTTGTTAAATGGGGTTGCAGGCCATGCTGGAGTTTTTTCAACGGTTAAAGATGTAAGTCATTTTATTACAATGATTTTAAATAATGGTAAATATAATGATCAACAAATTTTATCGCCAACAACTATTGATTTGATGTTTACACCACAAGTTCATGAAAAAAGTGGAGTAATATGTAAAGAAACGATAAGAGGATTAGGATGGTTAATTGGAGGTTTTGCTAGTTCAAGTGGTGATTTGACTAGTAATCAAACAATTCATCATACTGGTTTTACCGGAACTAGTATTTTTATTGATAGAAGCAATGAAATAGGTTTTTGTTTGTTGACCAATCGTGTACATCCAACACGAAATACCTCAGGGCATATTGAGGCAAGAGGTAAAATTGCAAATTATATAATGGCAAATTATCAAAAATTTAAATAAAACAGAAAGGACAAATTAAATGGGAAAAACAATTTTAGCAATTGGTGGCCATATTGGTGATATGGAACTTACAGCAGGGGGATTGATGGCGACAAATGCTTTAAATGGGGGTAAAAATATTACGCTTGCTTTAACCGCAGGGGAGCGTGGTAATCCTGCTCATTTATCGGTTTTAGAATATCGTAGGCAAAAAATAAATGAAGCGAAAGCATATATGGATTTAATGAATGGCGAGGCTTTGGTGTTAAAATATGCAGATGGGGAACTGCCTAATAATGATGAGGTAAAAAAAGAAGTTGCGGAAATAATTGTTAAGTATAAACCAGATCTTATCGTTACACATTGGCATTCTAGTATGCATAAAGATCACAATAATACCCATTATATTGTGCAAGATGCGCAATTTATTGCTGGTGTAATTGGCAATAAGGAAGGAATTCGTCATTATGCTCCTGTTTATTTTTGTGAAAATTGGGAAGATGATAATGATTTTGATCCCTATATTTATGTCGATATAACAAAAGGGTTTGATTTATGGTCTAAAGCTTTACATACACAGTGGTTTGTTATGAATAGCAAGGATTTTGCTTACTACGATTACTATACATCTTTGGCTAGATGTCGTGGGGCATTATCAGGAAAAAGATATGCGCAATGTTTTAATATTTTAAAACACCATAAAAAAGAGGTGAAAGATGAATTATAAAAACATATTGATAAAACCATTATGCATTATTGTTTTGATATTATTTTTATTATGTCCTTTTGTAGTAGGGGCTAGCACAGAAACTAGAGTGTTAACGACTGCTAAAAATCCAACTGGTGTAAGACATTATGGGACAAATGAATTAGTTGAAATTATTAAAGAATATGACAATGCCTATGCAGAGATGCGAGGAGTTTGGGTTGCAACTGTTTATAACATTGCTATTTCTAAACAAAATGGGTTAAATGAAAAAGCTATTACTGATTATAAAAATGAATTTTTAACTATTCTAGACAGAATGGAAGAATTTGGTATGAATACAATTTTCTTTCAAGTAAGGCCATCAAATGATGCTTTTTATGAGTCAGAACTTAACCCGTGGAGTCAATTTTTGGTTGGAAGTGGAGTGCATCCTGGATGGGATCCTTTAGAATGGATGATTGATGAGACGCATAAGAGAGGATTTAGTTTTATGTGTTGGATGAATGCCTTTAGAGTTACAACAGAAACATATGTTACAAATGGTAGTGCTTTATCTCTTCCTGTAAGTGAACTTGTACAAATGAAACACGATGCTTTAGCAAATTTAGCTGAAGGGAATTTCGCAAAAGAACATCCAGAATATGTCATTGCGGGAAGTTATGATGAAAAACTAATCTTAAATCCTAGTGAGCCAGCGGTTCAAAAATTTATAGTGGATACTATTATGGAAATTGTTGAAAATTATGATGTTGATGGACTGCATTTTGATGATTATTTTTATCTAAATGGCACAACATCAAGTGATTTAGAAAATACAAATTTTGTTGGTAAAGGTGCATATACTCAATCGGGAATTGACATTATGAATGATTGGCCTAATTATTATGCTTATCTTGATGATCCTCAAAACTATGGTAAAGATGTTTTTGGTGAAAATGGAATTTATGGTATGGAACCAGGTTTAAATCTTGGTGATTTTAGAAGAGAAAATATCAATATTATGATGCGCAATATTCGTAAAGCGATTGATGCATACAATGAAAGAACAGGGAAATGTGTAGAGTTTGGTAGTAAACCAGCCGCTGTATGGCGTTCTAATTCAGAATATTGTACTGCTGGTTCAACTAGATGTAGTGAAAATGGTTCAAATACAGCAGAATATGCTTACAGTACTTATTCCGATTTGTATGCAGATTCGTTAAAATGGGTCGAAGAAGGGTTAGTAGATTGGGTAGCTCCTCAAGTTTATTATGCATTTGAAGATCTCTATGCACCATATGCTGATGTTGTTGATTGGTGGGCTGAGCAAGTTACAAGAGTGAATGCGATAAGGCAAGAGGAAGGCAAAAAAGATATTAGATTATATATTGCTCATGGCATTTATAAATATCGAGATAATCCAGATCAATTTTATCGCTCTGTAGAAATAACTGATCAAATTAGGTATAATAAACATTATGATGTAATTAAAGGTTCGGCAGTATATTCATATGAAATATTATATAAAATTCTTGGTAATGATGTTACATCTTCATATCCTAATGCGGAAACGATTAGAAAAGCAGGGATGTCAGTTTTTAAAAATTTATGGACAAACAATAAGGTTTTTCCGCTTGAAGTTGGTGAAGATGACTCTCAACATTTAGAAATTTTAGAGTATTCACTAAAAGAAACTTTAGAACAAAATTTAATTTTAAGTTTTGATGCAATTGATGGGGCTAGAGCATATGGTTATTATAAAGTACCAAAAGATGAGGTATTTGATAAATATAAAATTGAATATCGAATGGACATTTTATATGCGGGATATGAGGAAAATAAAAGATTATCAATGAATTTAGGTACTTGTGATGAGAATTATAATTATTATTTAGTTCCTGTTTCTAAAAATGGTTATGTTTCAGATAAGGCAACTATTATCAATTTAGATAATAAACAGCCAAATTTAGCTCCTAATTCAACAGATATTAAGATCATAGATTATCAAGAAAATATAAAAGCCGGTAGTAATATTATAGGTGAATTTGAATTGCCGATAGATCCTAATCATGATCTTGTTTCCTATGTTTTTAAAATGGTAGAAAATGGAATTGAAAGAAATATTCAACCTGTAGTAACTATAAATGGTAACATTGTTCGTTTTGTTTGGAAATCTTATCTTTACGAAACAGCAAATTGCAAATTTAGAATTATTTTTTCAGATGGTGAATTAGAAACAATTGTGGATTCCCAAACTTTTAATTTAGTAGAAAAGTTTGCCCCAACAAGAGGAGAAATTCTCCTAAATAAGGCAATTTATCAAGGTTATGAATCAATTCAAATTAGTTATCATGGAATCAATGATATAGAAGGATATCCACTTACTTATTCGGCTAACTTAAAAGTAGATGATAAAGTTTATGATATTACAGATTGTTTCAATCAAGCAATAAATCAAGAATTTGAAATTGAAGCATTAAATATTACATCTTCTAATTGTTATATTGAAATAATTGCAAGTAATGGATATCAATCAACCACAACAATCTCTAATAAATTTGCGATTATTGAAAATACTATACCAGTTGGTGGTAGTATCCAATTAGAAAATTCTCATTTAGTAATAGGGGAAAATTTAAAAGGTTCTATTGTTTTACCAACTGATAATGAAGAGTTAAACTACGACTTGTATCTTGTAATAAATAATCAGAAAGAAAAGATAACCCTTAATGATGATAGCTTGAATTTTGATATAAAGTTACCAGCAAATGAAATAAAGAATGGATATTTAGAGTTGATTGTTAAAGATTCTTATTATGAAGTTGTGATTAAAAGTAATTCTTTTACTGTACAATCATCACAAAATGAAGAACCTAATGATAAGAATTGCAAATCTTGTAAAAATAAAGATAATTTACAACTATTATTTGTTTTTTCTTATTTGGGTTTAGGATTATTCCTTTATAGAAAAATGAAAAAGCATTAATCAAATAAATGAAAGAATACATTAGATAAGTATTTCAACATAATTACTTAAAATCTAATGTATTTTTTTATAAATAAGAATCTAAAATATTCTTTTTTCAATAGGGTTGATAAAACTAAATAAAATATGTATAATAGAGGTGGTGATAGAATGAAAATATATGATACACATAGTGATATAATGTTTAATCTTTATAATAGAACGATGAATGGTGAAAAAGATGTTTTTGCCAAATATCATCTTGATGATTTGAAAAAGGGGGGGATTGCTGGAGGCATTTGGGTTATTTATAGTGAAACAGATTTCGATATTCAGCAAGCCTATGATAGTGCTATACATGCTTTTAAGCCATATGAAAAAGAATTTGATGTTTTATATGGGTTAGAAGGTTTGCGAAATGTTAAAAACATTGATGAATTGAATGTATTATACCAAAAAGGAATTAGGCATGCTAGTCTGACTTGGAATGAAGAAAATCATTTTGCTACTGGTGTTGGAGGGGCAAGTGATCATGGTTTAAAAGAAGATGGAAAAGAAATTATAAAATATATGAATCATCATCATATGATAATTGATGTTTCACATTTAAATATAAAAAGTTTTTATGACGTTTTAAATGAAAATCCTAAAATTTTGATGGCTAGTCATTCTAATGCTTTTACGCTTAGCAATCATAGGAGAAACTTAAATGATGATCAATTAAAAGCTTTGAAGGAATTGAATGGATATGTTGGTGTGAATTCCGCAAGAAATTTTGTTTCTTATGAAAAAACAAAACAAAATCTGAATGGATTAGTTGACCATATTATTTATTTAGGCAATTATCTTGGTATTGATCATATTATGCTAGGACTTGATATGATGCATTTTTTAAGTGATTATAATAATGCTAATTTAGATGATTTATCCTCTCACAAAGATGCATCAAATATTGAAAAGATACTTATACAAAGAGGATTTAGCAAAGACGAAATAGAATTGATTTGTTATAAAAATTATTTAAATGCAATCAGTTTGGTAGAAAGAAGAAAAGAGAAGGAGATTTAAATGAAAAAAATTATTATTGGTTTAATTGGTATATTTTTAGTATTTTTTTCTAGTATTATTGTAAATGCCTCAGTGAATAGTGATTGGGCGGATTCTAATAATATGGCAAAGTATAAACAAGTAGATACTGAATTTAGAGCAGTTTGGGTAGCAACTGTTTCTAATATTGATATTTCTAAACAGAAAAATAAATCAGATGAGGCGATTAACGAGTGGAAACAAAATTATTTAAGTATTTTAGATAATGCGGAAAAATATAATTTAAATGCTATTATTTTTCAAATTAGACCATGCAATGATGCTTTTTACCCATCTAAGTATAATCCTTGGAGTGAGTTTTTATTTGCATACGGAAAAGATCCTGGATGGGATCCACTAGAATGGATGATTGAAGTAACGCATGAAAGAGGAATGGAATATCATGCTTGGATGAATCCTTATCGAGCTTCACTTACAATGTCAACTTCAATTGTTCAAAGTACTGGCAGTAGCGTAAGAAATGTATATGATTATGATAATGATGCTTTACAGAAAAGTAAGCATGAAACTTTTTCTGATTTAAAGGCCAATTGTGAAAAAGCTTATGACGGAACAGATGTTGATAACCCCGTTTTTGCAAGTGGTGAAGAGTTGGAACATAATGTTGTTATGGGAACAGAAAATAAATATGTTTTGAATCCCGCAAGCGAAAATACGATTGAACATTTAGAAAATACGATTCGTGAAGTAGTAGAAAATTATGATATTGATGGGATACACTTTGATGATTATTTTTATCCTGATGATGCCGGTTATTTAAGTACTGGCAGTAATTCAGATTTTAAAGGTTTAACTTTTTCAACAGAATCGATAATTGATTATCAAGATTATCAAAATTATTTGAGTAAGGGTGGAACTTTAGATATCTATAATTGGCGAAGAGAAAATGTGAATCAGTTAATTGAAAGATTGAGTATTTTAATTAGAAACTTAAATCAAACAAGAGATAAACCTTGTGCTTTTGGTATTAGTCCAAGCGGAAGATGGGCACCATCTATAGAATCTTGTCCAGCTGGAAGTCATCGTGGAGCAGAGGGAGGAATGAGCGGAACTTGTAATAATTACTATTCATATTCTGACTTATTTGCGGATACCAAAAAATGGGTAGATGAAGAATGGATTGATTATTTAATACCTCAAGCATATACGCAACTTTTAGATGGATATCGAGAGATTATGGATTGGTGGAGTGAAGCAATGATTGATTCCCCTGTGAAGTTGTATGCAGGAACAGCCTTATATCAACTTGATGAATGGGGTAATCAAGATGAAGTATATTACCAAGTAAGATATAATCAAAGTACGGGCAATAGAGTAGATGGATATAGTCTATTTAGCTATAAAAATATGAATATAGGTAAAGGAAAAATAGGTATGAATTATATGCATACGCTTGCTTGGAAAACGAACGCTTTGACCCCTACGTATGATTTTTATGATTATAAACATACAATTGAAAAAAATGCGAATGTTGTAAAAATTGAAGAACTTAGCGAGAAAAATTATAGGCTAACATATGATATAGTAAGTGATGCTAAAGCATACGCTTTGTATAAAATGACAAGCAGTGATGAAATAATTGATGGTAAAATAGATGCAAGCAAATTATACAAAATGAATTTGGGAAATAAAAACTATTTTGACATTGAAGAGTATGATGAGAATGCGCAATATTATCTAGCCACTATTAGTGAAGATAATACAATTTATTTTAATAATGAAGAAATTGATTTTAGTATTTTAGAAAAAAATGTTGCTCCTGTTGTAACTTTAATAGATGAGATGATTTCAGAAGTGTTAGTTAATGCTACTTTAAAGTTAAAGTTTAGAATAAGTGATGAAAATCAAGATCCGTTAAGTTATAAAGTGTATTTGGTATATCGTAATAATGATTCTGAAATTACAAATGTAGTTGAAAAGGATGATGACATTGAAATTTCATGGAAAGCATATGCCGTAGAGACAATGGGCTTAAAATTTAAGATTGTTGTTAGTGATGGTAAAGTTGAAACACTTTTTGAAACGCCAACCTTTAATGTTGTTGAAACTTGCAATCACGAATTTACTGAGGCAACATGTGAAAAACCAAAGACTTGTACTAAATGTGGGGTAACCGAAGGAGAGGCTTTGGGTCATAACTGGGTGGATGCAACATGTGAAAAAGCAAAACATTGTACAAGATGTGAGGCAACCGAAGGAGAGGCTTTAGGTCATAACTGGGTGGATGCAACGTATGAAGAGCCAAAACATTGTACAAGATGTGACAAAACCGAAGGGGAACCACTAGAAAAACCAACGGAAGCTGCCAAAGGATGTAGTAAATGTAATAAAACAAATGTAATTAGCATTTTATTAATGATTAATATATTTGGATTTAGTTTAATCTTAATAAGAAGAAAAGGAAGATAATATGAAATTAAAAAAGTTTAATCAAGAAGAAACAATAAAATATTGGGATACTAAAGAAGATATTGATATTCCAGAATATCAATTTAAGAAAGATGATGTTAGAGGAGTATGGGTTTCTAATGTTGCCAATATTGATACTCCTAAAGGTCTTCCAGTAGCACAATATCAACAATATTTACAACAAATGGTGAAAAATATTGCAAGTTATCATATGAATACCATTATATTTCAAGTAAGACCTTGTAACGATGCTTTTTATCAATCGAAATTAAATCCTTGGTCAAGATATATTACAGGATGTGAAGGAAAAGATCCTGGTTTTGATGTTTTGCAATTTGTAATTGATGAGGCAAAAAAATATGGTATCAGAGTGCATGCATGGATGAATCCATATAGAGTAAGCCAAACTGCCCTTGATTTAGAGCATCAAGATATTGATGATGCAATTCAAGCATATGTAGATACGTTAGATGATTTGAACTTTGCCAAAAGACATCCTGAACATCTTGTTGTTGATGGTACAAATAAGGTAATATTAGCTCCTTCACATAAAGAAGTAATTGATTTTGTAACAAAATCGATTATGGAGGTAGTTGAAAACTATGATATTGAAGGCGTTCATATTGATGATTATTTTTATCCATATGGCAAAATTCCTTATGAAAGAGAAGAACAAGATTATTTAAAAAATCGCAAAAGTGAGAATGAAAATTTTGAAGATTGGCGCCGTCGAAATGTAGATGAAATGATTGAAAATATTCATAATGAGTTGAAAAAATCGTTTAGTAAAACAGGAAAAAAGGTATTATTTGGTATTAGCCCTTTTGCGATTTATCGTACAAATGATAAAATTAGAAAAGATGGTTGGGAGAAAGGTTCATATAATTCTGAAGGTGCTTTGCAATGTTATTCAGAATTATACTCAGATGTATATAAATGGATGAAGGAAAATTGGATTGATTATGTTGTTCCTCAAGTTTATTTCCCTTTTGAAAGAGTTGATGTAACATATCACGATTTAACGAAATGGTGGAATGATATTGCAAAATATACCCATACAACTCTTTATATTGGTCAGGGATTATATCAAATGGGTTCTAATGAATTTTGGCAAAATCCTGAAGAAATTGCCAATCAATTGAAGTTTAATTGTCAATTTGATCACATTAGTGGAACAATCTTTTTTACATATCGAGATTTAGTAAAAGGTCAAAATGATGTGAAAGATAAAGCTCTAGATACGATAAAAGAATTATGGTGTAAATAAAAAAGAACAAAAAACTAGATAATGAAAACTTATCTGGTTTTTTATCCTTTTATGATGATGGAAATAGTTTTTAGAAAAAACTATTTCCATGTTTTTTAATAGTCTATTACTTGAATAAAAACGTTTTCTTTGATATAATAAGATGAATAATATGGCAAAATGCGGGTAAATCGCAAAATTTATATGAGATGAGGTGGTTTTTTGAAACTATTTCCCAACCCTAAGACTTTAATATTTAGTAAAGAAAAGATGAATTCACAAAAAATTAGTAAAGTGACGTCTAGTTTTGATGAACATTTTAATAATTTATTATATCAAATGTTTGAAGTCAATCAAAAAGAAGGAATCCCTTTAATGATTGAAAAAAGTGATGATATAACAAATTATGAGGGTTATAAACTAAAAATTGAAAAAGAGGTAATAACAATTATCGCAAAACAACCAAATGGAGCATTTTATGGATTACTTACATTAAGGGATATTTTAAATAGTGATAACCAACTATGTTTAGAAATAGAAGATTATCCTGATTTAGCAGTAAGAGGTGTAATGTTAGACATTAGCAGAAGTAAAGTACCTACTTTGGATACATTGAAAAAACTTGTAGTGATGTTTGCTACATTAAGATACAATCATTTAGAATTATATATTGAGGGATTTTCTTTTGAATATCAGAGTTTTAAACATCTTTTAAGCGATAATAATTATCTTTGTTTACAAGATTATTTAGAACTAGAAAAGTTTGCTCAAGAGTATTATATTGATTTTGTACCAAATCAAAATGGTTTTGGACATATGAGCGATTGGCTTGCTCAAGATGAATATAAAAAACTTGCTGAATGTGAAGATGGTTTTGATATATGGGGAAGTCATCGAGCACCATCGACCTTGGATCCAACAAATGAGGAATCTGTAAATTTGGTAAAAAAAATGTATAGTGATATGCTTCCTTATACATCATCTAGATATTTTAATATGAATTTTGATGAGCCGTATGAACTAGGTCATGGTAAAAGTTTTAAAAAAGCTCAAACTTCATCAATTGAAGATGTGTATATTGACTATTTTACTATTTTAGCAGATGATGTAAGAAAATATAATAAAATTCCAATGCTTTGGGGTGATGTTTTAGTAAAACATCCAGAAAAAATTACAAAACTTCCTAAAGATGTCATTTTTATTGATTGGGGTTACAATAAAGATTATCCTTTTGAAAAACATGCAAAAATGTTGTTTGAGAATAATGTAAACTATATATTAGCTCCGGGAACTTCATCTTGGTCAACTATTACAAGTAGAATGCTTGATATGAGTTTGACAATTATCCATAGTGCGAAGGCCGCAAAAAAATATAATGGATTAGGAATTTTAGTTACTGATTGGGGTGATATTGGACATTTACAATATCTTCCTGTTAGTTATTTAGGATTTATTTTTGGAGGGCTTTTGGCTTGGGGGTCTTGTGAATTAGATGATGCAATAGGATATCTTAAAAAAATGTTAAAAGATGATGCTTTGTGTGAGGCAATCCTTGAACTTGCTCAATATCATTTATTAGAGGGAGATTATCGTGATTATGGAAGCAGATTATTTAGCGCAATTTTATGGGCTGAACATGCTAGAAATCAGTTGAATCCAATAGAGTTTTATCAAACAAGGATTTTTTCAAATTTGGTTGAAGAAAAAAATTGTCAATTACTAGAAATATCTTTTAATAAAGCGCAATTTCTTTTGGAAAAAGCCAATTGTTCGCTTGAAACTAGTGAATTAAAAAATAGTTTAAAATTGCTAAAAGTCTTATTATCAATAAATAGGAAATTTACAAATATTAAAAATAACATTCCAACCAGTTTTGATAATGAAATAAAAATTTTACAAGAATATCTTATTGAACATAAGTATTTATGGTATATAAGAAATAACCCTAACGGATATGAAAAAAGTGCTAATCGAATACAATGGCTGATTGAAATTCTAACGCAAATGACGAGAAAGGAGAACGTATGTTAAAGGCCAAAAAATTATTTTTAAGTATTATGGTTGTATCAATTTTTGTAATTGGAATATTTTCCCTTACATCTTGTAATAGAGGAGATGATAGTGGTAAAATAATTGATAAAGAAAATTTTTCAACTATAAAGAATGACTATCAATTATATAAAGAATCTAAACCTCAAGTTATGCCAGAAGGGGAAGACATTGTAATTGATGGTGCAAATTATGACATAAATGGAGTGACTACTGATTCTGCTGGTAATGTGACAAGCATTATTGAAATAGACGTTTCTAAAGATAAACTTAATCCAACGAATGGAACGCAAGAGTTAAAAAAACTAGTGGAATGTTTTGTAGATATTGATCAAAGCGGATATAGTCAAAATGATTATCAATACATATATGATTGTATTTTTGATGGTCACTCATCAATACAAATAACTAATGGAACAAAGAAAGCTATTTTAGATAAAATTGTTGAAAATAGTAAGAATTTAATCAGTAATAGAATAAGTTCAACTGATAAAGTATTGATTCATAAAAGTAGTGGCAAAGTTACTTGGAAAGTTAACATTGAAAAAGCGGGTTTTTATAATTTATATTTAAATTATTTTACTGTTTCTGGCTATAGTTCTTCAATAGAAAGAAAATTAATGATTAATGGTGAAATTCCTTTTGAAGGGGCGGATAGTTTTACTTTTTCTAGAGTATGGAAAGATGATCCGCAATCTTATGATGAAAATGGTGCTTTAAAGGTAGATACTAATGGCAATGATATTAAGCCTCAACAAATAGAAGTTTTTACATTTAAAGAAGGATATTTTAAAGATGATATGGGATATGTTACAGAACCATATATGTTCTATTTTGAAGAAGGAGAAAATGAAATATCATTGATTTCTATTAAAGAGCCGATTTTGATTGATCAACTTCATATTCAATCAGTTAGTCAAACGCCAACATATGAAGAATATCTTGCCGCTCTTAAAGAAAAATATGGTGAACCTAGTTTAAACAATCAAACAACAGGGGCAATGCAAGCGGAAAAAACAGCATATAAATCATCACCAACTCTTTATCCTTTAACTGATCGTTCTTCATCAAATACTAAACCATTTAGTTTAAAAGAGACGAGAAAAAATTATATTGGTGGTGAGCAATGGAAAATATTAGGAGATTGGATTAGTTGGGATTTTAGTGTTCCTGAAGATGGTTATTACAATATTTCTATGCGTGCTCGTCAAAATCTAATACGAGGAATGTATTCTAGTCGAATTGCCTATATTAGTGAAGATGGCGGTACTAATCAAGTTTTATTTGATGAATTAAATGATGTACAATTTAATTTTTCTAGTGATTGGCAAAACGTAACTTTAGGAAATGGTGAAGAAGATTATTTATTCTATTTCCAAAAAGGTAAAACGTATACCCTTACTTTAGAGGTAACGCTTGGTGCATATGCTCCTCTTATTGAAAGAATTCAATCCACCATTGATGATTTAAATAGAACGTATCGAATGATAGTTTCTTATACAACGACTTCACCAGACAAAAATCGTGATTATGAACTTACTTCAAAATTTCCTGAATTAATTAGTGATTTAACAAAATATCATGATGAACTTGCAGATGTATCAAATAGTATTGCTGAAATATCAGGTGGAAAGTCTGACAAAACAGGGGTAATTGATTCAATGGTTAGACAACTTTCGGATTTTATTGAAAAGCCTCGTTCAATTACTCAAAAATTAACTTCTTTTATGAATAATATTTCTTCTCTTGGTTCTTTGCTTACAGAACTTAGAGAATTACCTTTATCGCTAGATTATATTGAAGTACACACACCTGATATTGAACTTCCTAAAGCAAATGAGGGATTCTTTAGAAAGATGTGGAATGGTATTTGTTCTTTCTTCTTATCTTTCTTTATTGATTATACAACAATTGGTGAAACAGTTGAAAATGAAGGACAAAGCGAATCCATTGAAGTATGGATGACACTTGGTCGTGACCAAGCAAATGTTGTTCGTAATTTGATTGATACAACATTTACTAAAGAAACAGGAATAAAGGTTGATTTAAAATTGACTGGTGCCGATGTTTTGTTAAAAGCAACGCTTGCGGGAATAGGGCCTGATGTTGCCTTAAATGTTGATTCTAGTTTGCCAGTTAATTATGCTCTTCGTAACGCTGTATATGATTTGACCAATTTTGATGATTTTTGGGATGTAGTTTATGTTATGCCAGATGGGGCAACGACATGGGACAATTCTAAAGAAAATGTTTTTCATGCTTCATCGCTTAGACAATTTCAATTTTATTCAATTACCAATACGGATATTGAAAAAGCAGCAGCAGGAGATAAAGATGCTCAAGATAAGATAAATGCATATTATGCAATACAAGATTATGTGGATCAAAATAATATTACTAAAGAAGATTTATTTGATAGTTCTAGATATTCTAAAGCTGAATTACAAAAAAATATTAAAGGAGTATATGCTCTTCCTGAAAAACAAATTTTTATGGTAATGTTTGTTCGTGATGATATTTTTGAAGAAAATGGTTGGAATGATTTTATTCCTGAAACATGGGATGATGTGATAGATTTAGTAGCTGAATTACAAACACAACAATTACAATTCTATCTACCAGTTAATGATGCCGGTGCTAATGCATTAAATCCTGTTTTTGTATCAATGTTATATCAAAATGGGGGCGATTTATATGCTAATGATAATAAAGAAACTGGTCTTATGAGTGATGCTGCGATGCGATCATTTGAATATTGGACGGAGTTTTATACCTTATATTCATTTCCAAAATCAGCAAGTTTTGTAAATCGTTTCCGTTCTGGAGAAATGCCAATTGGTATTGCTTATTATGAAACTTATAATACTTTGAGTGTTTCGGCACCAGAATTAAAAGGTAAATGGTCATTCCATTTAATTCCAGGCACTTATAATGATGAAACTGGTGAAATTGATTATACTTCAACTGCAAGTGGTACCGGTGCAGTTATTATGAAGCAACCTGATAAGGTCTCTGAAAAAGAAAAAGAAGCTAAATATAATGCTTCATGGGAATTCTTAAAATGGTGGACAGGAGCTGAAACTCAAGCACAATTTGGTCGTGAAATGGAAGGAATTTTAGGTTCAGCTGCAAGACATGCTACCGCAAATGTTAAGGCTTTCCAATCACTTGCTTGGCCACAAGAAGATTTAGATACTTTGATGTTGCAATGGAGTAAAGTTCATGAAATGCCACAAGTTGCAGGTAGTTATATTGTTGGTCGTGAAATTGAAAATGCCTATCGTGAAGTAATCAATAATTATTATAATGCACGTGAAACTTTAGTTGAATATTGTGGAAATATTAATGATGAAATAAATCGTAAGCGTAAAGAATTTGATTTACCTACATTAGATGATTAATAGGGAAGGAGAAAAACATGGGTGGAAAAATTGCCGTCATTATAATGTTAATTATCACAGTTGTATTGCTAGTTTATCTTCTTATCCTAGCGCTTACAGGTGGTAAAAAAGAAAAACTTAATTTTAAACGCCGTTATCACGAGAAAAAACAAAAAGAAGTGGAACGTGGTATTATGAGCCGTGAGGACCGAAAAAGAGAAAAAGAAGAACTCAAAAAGGCCCTAAAAGAAAAAAAACTTGAGCAGAAAAAAATTGATGCTGAATATGATGCACAAGTAAAAGAAAATATAAAAATCTATAAAGAAGAGTTATTAAAAAGCAAGGAAAAACTTGTACAAGTGAAACAAGAATATCTTGAAGCAAAAGCAAAATTTGATGCTTGGGCAAAAGAAAATCCTGATTTAGTTGTTGCTAATGAAGAAATCGTACAAGGACAAATAATGGAGGATTAAGGAACGAAATGAAAAAAGATGACCATATAATTAAATTTTGTTCTTTAATAATAAAATGGGAAGAAGGAGAGTATTTTTATGGCACGCAAAGATAAAAATTATGTTTTCAAAGATTCAAATGAAGACCAAAGAAAAGTCAAAGTTAGTAAACGTGTGAATTGGATGAAGAAAAAAGCCATAGAAGAACAAAAGCAAGCTCAATCTAACCAAGAACAAATTGTGAAAAATGATTTTGCTTTAGATCAAAAAGAAACATTAGAAGTTAATCAAGAAGTAAAAAATGAAGATATGAAAGTAGACACTCAACAAGTAGCAGATGATTCTATTGCTAAATTAGAAACTTCTGATGATCAAAGTGGAGTAAAAGTTGAAACAACAAAAACCTTCAATGATTTAAATAAAAATCCAATTCAATTGGATTTTGAAGAAAAAGAAAAAGCTTATTTAGATGCTTTGAAAGAAACAGAAAAAGCTGCATTAAAACTAAGAATTGAAAAAGAACGTGGATCAGTAATTCGTAAAATTGATCGCTGGAGTAAACGTGGTGGAAGATTACGTAGAGAAATTTTTGTTAAGAGACAGTATTACTATTTAGTTGCACCATATACGATTTTATTCTTTATTTTTACCGTTGTTCCTGTTCTTATGTCTTTAGTTTTAAGTTTTACGTATTTTAATCTATTAGAATTTCCAACCTTTGTTGGATGGGATAACTATAAATCCTTATTTGTTGATGATAAAGTATTTATGATAGCACTTAAAAATACGGCAATTTTAGCGGTTATAACAGGACCAGTGAGTTATATTATGGCCTTTGTCTTTGCTTGGTTGATTAATGAATTAAAACCATTGTTGCGAAGTTTTATGACATTAATCTTCTATGCGCCATCCATATCTGGTAATGTTTATTTAGTATGGAAGTTAATCTTTAGTAGTGATAACTATGGGTATGCTAATTCAATGTTAATGGAATTAAATATCATTCAAGAACCAATAACATGGTTACAAGATCCCGATTATATTATTTGGATTTTGATTATCGTACAATTATGGATGTCACTTGGTGTCAGTTTCTTATCATTTATTGCAGGTCTTCAAGGTGTTAATAAAGAATACTATGAAGCAGGTGCTATTGATGGTATTAAAAGTAGATGGCAAGAACTTTGGTATATTACTTTACCACAAATGAAATCACAATTAATGTTTGGTGCTGTAATGCAAATAACATCTAGTTTGGCGATTGCGGAAGTATCAATTAATATTGCTGGTTTTCCGTCAATCGAATATGCAGGTCATACCATTATTACCCATCTAATGGATTATGGTAATACACGTATGGAAATGGGATATGCTTCTGCAATTGCAACGATTTTATTTTTGATAATGATTCTTGCTAATTTATTAGTTAGAAAAATTTTAAGAAGGGTAGGTTCATAAAATGGCTGAAGACAAAATTATAGTTGATGATGAAAAAGTAGCTGGTGTTGAACTATCAAAAGAAGAAAAAAAGCGTCTTAAACGCCAAGAAAAAAAGCTTAAGAAATTTGGTTTAAAAGATGAATCTAAAATGGGGAAAATGGAATTATTCTTCTATCGAATTGAAAAAAGAAGAAGAATAAAAAGAAAAAAGCGAGTTAGTAGAAGTGTTGCGGGAGACATATCGCTATTTATTCTGCTTTGTTTATTTGGAGCATTTAGTGCATATCCGCTTGTATATTCTTTTTGTGCAGCATTTAAACCGCTTGCTGAATTATTTATTTATCCACCTAAATTATTCTTTCAAAACCCAACACTGGATAACTTTAAGGATTTATCAATGTTGCTAGAACAATCGATGGTACCATTTTCTAGATATTTCTTTAATACAATTTGGATTACTTTTGCTGGAACTGTTGGACATGTTATTATTGCATCAATGGCAGCGTATCCGCTTGCAAAACATAAATTTCCTGGTTCGACAATAATTTTTTCAATGGTTGTTTATTCATTAATGTTTGCTGCTCAGGTTACAGCAACACCTAGATATATTATTTTTAGTATTGCTGGATTAATTGATAGACAACTTGCAATTATTGTTCCCGCCTTTGCATATTCATTGGGCTTATATTTGATGAAACAATTTATGCAAGATATACCAACAGAACTGATTGAGTCGGCAAAAATTGATGGTGCAAATGAATTCCAAATTTATTGGCGTATAGTGATGCCATTGGTAAAACCAGCATGGTTGACACTTATTATTCTTTTGTTCCAACAACTTTGGAATAATGATGGAGGTTCATTTATATATAGTGAACAATTAAAACCACTATCTTATTCTTTGAATCAAATTGTTTCTGGTGGAGTCGCTAGAACAGGAACCGCTTCAGCCGTTATGTTAATTATGATGATTGTGCCGATTACAGTATTTGTACTTTCACAAAGTCAAATTATTGAAACTATGGCTCATTCGGGTATGAAGTAGGAGGTAGTGTTGATGAAAAAAACTACAAATTTAATGGGAAAAATTATTATTGTTTTATTATTGACATTGATGGTTTTTTCTCCTAATCTTTTAACTGCTAAAGCAGCAAGTTATAGTTATGATTTTTGGAAAAATGTCATTCCTTCAGCTGAAGGATTGGCATATAGTGATACATATTATAGTGATAGTATTAGAAATTTAGATGGTTCTGAACTAACAAATAAAATTACATATGATAATTTAACTGATATGGCAACTTATCAAGATAAAATTTATGTACTTGATTCTAAAAAAAATACGAAAGTAGAAGTTTTAAAAAGTCAAGTTGTAAATGGTTTTGCTTATCCTGCGATGGAAGGCAACGGAATTAGTTCTGTCTATATTTTAAATCAAGATTTTCAGTTAGTAGAAGAACTAAACGAATTTAGAATAACAGATGAAGTAAAGAAAAAATTGCAAGATTATTATAATTTTTATTATGAAAGTTATCAAATTGTAAATGAAAATTTAGTGGCCAGAGAGTTTATAAATTTTTATCAAAATGATAGTGAAAAGTATACTCTTACATTAAGTGCAGGAAGTAAAGAAATTGTGGTAACAGAATTTGTTTATGCACCATATACATATATTTCAAAAGATGAACCTGGATACTATACTTATGATAATACACTTTTAGAACTTTCTATAAATGGTGAAAAAATTGATAAATCATTATGGAGATGGGAAGCTGTTGAAATTTATAAAAAGGATGAAAATAATGAGGATGTTTTTTCACATATTGAATACAAAATTGTTTTAGATGATAGTCTAAAATCAAATAAAGATATAGCAGTTGAGGTGCAAATATTGGTACCATCAACAATTGGTAAATCTCCGTATGTACCATATTCTAAAGATCCATCTAAACTTGCTATTCGTCTCAATAATGCTTCTGGTATTACTGTAACTAAAGATGGAATGTATATTGCTGATAGTGGAAATGCTAGAATTATTAGAGTGAATAAACAAGGTGAGGAATGGGTTGTTGATGGTGTATATTTAACCCCTGATGATAATATTTTTTACCAAATTTCAAGTAATATTTCTATTGTAGATGTAACTGGTGTAACACTATTTAATCCTCAAAAGGTTGCTGTTGATCAAACTGGCAGATTATATTGTATCGCACAAAATGTGTATGAAGGTATTATGGAATTTCATACATCTGGCTCATTTAATAGATTTTTAGGTAAAAATGAAGTTGTTGCGAATCCTTTGAAAAAATTTTGGACTAAAATATTTTCTGAGACACAAATTGCATCACTTAATTTAGATTTACCACCTGAATTTACGAATATTGCAATGGATGAAAATGGTTTTCTTTATGCGACATCACATCCTGATGCCGATGCTACTACTAATGCGAATATGGTTAAGATGATTAATACATCAGGTAAGGATATTATGAAACGAAATGGGTATGTTACTCCAGATGGTGATGCTGTATATTTAACAACTTCTACTGAAGAAGGCGTAATTATTGGTATGTCAAATTTAGTTGGTATTACAGTAAGTAAAAATGGTAATTTTACGATAGTAGATGAATTACGAGGACGATTATTTACTTATGATAATGAAGGTAATTTATTGTATATAACTGGAGAACAACCAGGAGGTAATTCATCAAGTGGTAGTACAACATTATCTAGTAGTATTATAGATCCTGTTGCTATTCGTTATTTTTATCGAGATAGTGGTGAGGTGGATGAAAATGGAAATCCAATTCAAGAAGAAGTATTGTTGGTTCTTGATACTGTATCTAAAAGTATCATTTTATTCCAAACAACTGAATTTGGTGAGGCGGTAAATAAAGCTACTGAATTGTATCAAAATGGTATTGTGCAAGATGAATATTTATTAGATGCAAATGGAGAGATTGTATTAGATAGTGAAGGCAATCCGATTATAGAACAATATGGTGCAGAGACTTATTGGCAACAAGTTGTTAAAATGAATACGAATTATGAACTTGCCTATCTTGGTATTGGTAAAGCTTTATTAAGACGGGGTGAGTATAAAGAAGCAATGGATTATTTTGAACTTGCTCATAGTGCAACCTATTACTCTAAAGCTTATTCTGAATATCGTGATGCTATTTTGTCAAAGAATTTTAGTTGGATAATGACAGCCGTAATTTTAGTAGTAGTTTTATGGATTGTACTTTCTTATCGTAAATATTTAAAGAAAAAGAATTTAGCTTTAGCAGCAGCAACCGCTATGAATGAAGAAAAAGCTGCCATTTTAAGTGGAAAAATAACTGCTTTACATCGTGAGAATCAAGAGGAAGAGAAAATCAATGAGGATGAAGAGGATGATTTGAATGAGGAGACGCAAGACGTCAAGAAATTTAGTTGGTCGAAAGTTTGGAATTCTATCAAATACTTCTTTAAAGAAACGGTTGGTTATCCTTTATATATTCTTACACATCCTATTCAAGGATTTACCGATTTTAAAATAGAGAAAAAAGGTAAAATGTGGGTTTCCATTGTGATTTTATTGATGTATGTATTAATGGAAATACTTGCATATCAATATGAAGGCATCATTACCAATACAAATAATCCACAAAAATTTAACAGTATTCAGATTTTGATATATGGTGTACTTCCTCCAATTGTACTTGCAGTTGCAAACTGGAGTGTTACAACGTTGCTTGATGGAAAAGGAAAAATGAAAGAAATCTTTATGATGATTTGCTATTCATTATTCCCTGTTACTGTTTTTGGTTTTTTAAATATTCTTTTAAGTAATGTAATGACTCTTGATGAGGCTCAATTTATAACATTAATTAATATTATCGGTTGGGTATTAACTGGAATTATGGCATTTATGGGACTTGTTGTAATTCATGAATATGGTGTGGGTAAAACAATATGGTCTATTATCTTAACAATTGTTGCCACTCTTATCATTGCATTCATAGCACTTTTAGTGTTTGATTTAGTTCAACAGATGTATGGATTTGTATATTCTTTATACAAAGAAATTACAACACGTTATTTCTAGGAGGTGAAAAAATATGAAGAAAAAGACTACAATTTGGACATATTTTAAACGATTTTTGCTTATTATCATTGCTTTTATCGTAGTAATTTTTGTATCAGTTTACTTTCTAGGTAAATATAAAGCAGCTGGAATGACATTTAATAATGAATATCCTGATGATTATTGGGATAATTTAGAAGAAAAAGGTTTTGTATCTTATAATGATATTATTACTGAAAGAGATAGTAGCAACATAAGAAATACGCAAAAATATATCCCACCATATAATGAAAATGATGATTATGTAGTGCAATTAAAAACGGCTAGATATGAAGAAGAATTACAAGGTATATATGAAAGAATCAAAGCCTTACCAGAATATTCTAGTTATCATGATAAAGATTTATTTGAACAAACTTATGAAGAACTTTCTGAAAAATATCTAGGGTATAAGTGGAATAATTATACTGAGGATGAATTTACTAATAAAAAAGTTTTAGAAAATGATCGTTTTGTTTTATATTTGAATATGATCAATACAGAGTTTAAACTATGTGAAAAAGATGAAAATGGTGAAATTATTCATACTTGGAATTCAAATCCATCAAAAATTGATACGGCTACAGGTGTAAACAAACTTCAACAATCCTTGTTATCAGTTACTTTTGTTGATGGTAGTAAAACTTCTTCTAAAACACCTATTACGTATGATTCATATACATATGGTACTGAGGTATCTACAAATAAACAAAAAAATCCAAGTTTTTATGTTAATGTTATTACCGATGAAGCAGGAAATCCACAAAAAGTTCAAGTTTATTATGCCCTTGAGAAGAAGGGAATAGATTATGATTGGTTTCCACAAAAGATAACAAAAGATCGTTTGCAAGAATTATTTGATCGTTGTAATGCGGCAGTTGCGGAATACAAAGCTGAACATAATGGTGAATTTGAAAAAGATAGTCGTGGCTATGATATTGAGGGAATGGGATTTGCTGCTCAACATGATGCTTTGGGTTTATCTAGTAGAACTAAAAACTTTTATAATCAAGTAATTGATAACATTTTTAAAATAAGTCAAGATGGAACCTATTATACAATTGATAAATATGAAAATATGTCAGATGTTTCTATAAGTAATTTATATCGATTCTTTTACGAATGGTGTAAATATACAACAGATGATTTATTATTAGATACGGAAAATTCAAATAATGTTAATATTAAACCTAAAATTGAGATTGTTATTGAATATGCATTGAATGAAAATGGTTTAGAAGTATTGATTCCTGGTAATTCGGTAAAAACAAATAAAAATCAAAATGGTGATTCATATATGGTTACTGGTATTACTGTTTTACCTTATTTTACCTCAGTAAAATATAATGAAGAACAAGGTTATATGGTCATACCTGATGGTAGTGGAGCTGTAATGAATTTTGACAATGGTAAATCTAATTATACGGCTTATTCTAAACGAATTTATTCGACAGATTTATCATTTACAAGTTATACATTGACAACTTCAACAAATGATTTAATGTTTCCAATGTATGCTTATGTTTTAACAGAAGAAACAGAAACTAAAAAACCAACAGCAGTTATTGTTGAAGTAACAGAAGGTGCTGCACAAGTAAGATTATCAGCCGATACATCTAATCGTGCAGGGAATAGTTTTAATTATGCGAATTATTCAATTGTATTTAGAGAACAACAAAGAATTGTTATTGGTACAACTCAATACAATAGAACCTCTAGTATTCAATATACACAACAAGCTGCATCTGGTGATTACCGATTCAATTATAATTATTTAGATAGTTCTGAATATGAAATTTCTTATAGTGGTGTAGCAAAATTCTATCGTGATTTATTGCTTTCAAGAAGCCATACAAAAATAAATATCAATGGGGATACTACTGATAAAGCAGTATTGGATTTAGAAATTTTAGGTAGTTATTCTTATAAAGATAATTTTTTAGGAATTGGTTATACAGCCAAAGATAGTTTAACTACTGTTGATCAATTGCAAACAATTATTGATGAAATTTTAAACATTGGTATTAGTGGTGCAAATATTTATTATCATGGCTGGCGAAGTGAAGGATTAAAAAATGTTTCATTTAAAAATATTAGTGTAAGTAATGAAATTGGTGGTAAGAAAAAATTATTAAAATTAATTAATGAATATAATAGTAAAAATATAAGTATTTATCCACAATTAGAATTTTTGGAATATCAAAAATTTCAAGAATCTTTTGGTAGAAGTCATTATACCGCAAGAGATGTTGGTGGCTCATATTCTACAAAATATCCATATGAACTAAATAGTAATGTTTTTAATAAAAAGGCTGATGAAATTATGGTTTTATCTCCTGCATACTATACGGCTTTTGCTACAACTTTAGCAAAAGAATATAGCAAAACATTAGGAATTCAGACTTTATCATTAACTGGTCTTGGTTCACAATTATCAGGAAATTATCGTAAAAACAAAACGATTTTTAAATCAGGAGCTGTTGAAGAACAAATTGAATCATTTGATATTTTATATGAAAATGGCATCAATCAATTGGCGCTTAAAGCTCCGTATTACTATGCTTTAGAATTTGTTTCTAATGCCTATGATGTCCCATATCAATCTACACAATATGAAATTCTTGATTATTCAATTCCTTTTTATCAATTAGTAGTAAACGGACTTTTTGATTATAGTGGAGAATCGATTAATGCAAATGTTGAAAAAGGACTTCAAGAACATTTGATGAAGTGTATAGAAACAGGTTCTAATCCTGCATTTACTTTTACTTATGATGATTCATCAGAATTATTATTGACAGATTATAATAGTTATTATTATACGCTTTATACTAGATGGCTAAGTGATGTAGAAAATATTTGTGATACTTTAAATGAGTTAAATATTTATTCATGTCGATTAGCAAAGCATGAAAGACTTGATGAAAATGTTTATAAAGTTACTTATATGAATGATACAACTGCAACTAAAATTGAAATTGTTTTAAATTATCAAAGAATCAATTGGACTTATGAAAATGGAGTAGTCATTCCTGCTAAGTCTTATAAGATTGTATAGGAGGTAAATATGGAAAGTAATAATATGCAACTACAAAATGAGTCTACCACCAAATTACAATCTTTTTGGAAAGGTTTTAAAAAAGTAATTGATTTTATTGTTAAAAATTGGTTTTTTGTTTTCTATCCATGTCGATTATTTAAAGAATTAGTATATGATAAAATGCGTTATGAAAAACAAAAAGTATTGATTTCTTGGTTATTTTTAGCGCCAACTATTTTAGGCTTTTGTTTATTCTTTATTTATCCGTTATTTATGTCATTTATATATTCATTTAGTTCAGTTGAACCAAATGGAACGTTTCATTTTGCCCAAGTCTTTCCAATGAATGGAACCCAATATGACTATACGGCACAACCAGTAATTGATTTATTTAACAATTATAAATATGCTTTAAGGGTGAATGCTGATTTCCCTGTAAGCTTATGGAATACAGCCGTTGATACAGTAGTTGATACAGTAGTAATCACAATATTTAGTCTATTGATTGCGGTAATGTTAAATGGCAAATTTAAAGGTCGTGCAGTTGTTAGAGCTATCTTCTTTTTACCAGTTGTTTTTAATTCAGAGGCTATTACTGCAGCACTTGCGGCAGCCGAAGGAGTTGATGCTGTTTTAAATTCAGCGGGATCTAATGCTTTGACTCAATTGTTTGATTTGGAGCAATTTATGCAAGGAATTGGTGTGCCAGTAAAACTAGTTACTTTCTTATCGGGTATAACATCAACCATTTATAGAACAATTTCTTATTCTGGTATTCAAATTCTTATCTTTTTAACTGCTATTCAGTCAGTTCCTAAACATCTTTATGAGGCTGCCACAATTGAAGGTGCAACAGGTTATGAACAATTTTGGAAAATTACATTACCAATGGTTTCACCAATGATTTTAACAGTTGTGGTATATACAATTGTGGATTCATTTTTGAGATCAGAAATTGGAGATGTAATGGATAAAGTATACAATAACAATGAGTATGGTTATTATGCGGCAATGTCTTGGTTATATATTTTAGCATCCTTACTAATCATGGGAATAATTGTAGGAATTTTATCAAAGGTGGTTTTCTATTATGACGACAAAAAATAAGAAAAAAGAACTAAAAAAAGAACAGAATTTAGAAGAATTGATGCCTACAGTTGAAAAGACTGAAATAGTTGATGAAACAAAATGGGAAAAAATTAGAAGAATCAGTAAGGATAAATATAATGAAATTGTAATAGATTTAAAAAATCCGATTAAAAGAGCTGTTATGAGAAGAAAAACTTCAATAAAACTGATGTCTATTTTAAGAGGTTTTATCTTTATCGGATTATCTTTTGTTATTGTGTTTCCGATTTTTCAAGAAATTTCATTAGCATTTAGGCATCCTGTTGATTTAAACAATAAATTGGTAAATTGGATTCCAGAGACATTTAGTTTATTTAATTTTAATCTATCTAAAGTACTATTAGATTACTGGCATGGATTATGGTGTAACTTAAAAGTGTCAACAATATCTACGATTTGCCAATTGATTGCAACATCACTGGCAGGATATGCTTTTTCAAGATTAAAGTTTAGAGGAAGTAATATTATTTTTTGGTTGATTATGTTAACTTTAATTGTACCTCCTCAAGCGATTTCTCTTGCTAGAACTTTCTTTTTGGATGATTTTGATATTTTAAGATTTAATTTCTTTGGGTTATTTGATAATCCAGGATTATTTGAAAGTCTATTAGGTCATGGATTGCGACTAAAAGGGGAAGGAAAAGATATTGTTTTCTATATAACATCATTAACTGGACAAGGAATTAGAGCAGCATTGTTTATTTACCTTTTTAGACAATTTTTTAGAGGTATTCCAATTGAATTAGAAGAATCAGCACAAATTGATGGTGCTGGTGTAGTTAGAACATTTTGGAGTGTAATGCTACCAAATGCTAGAGGTGTTATTACAACTGTTGCTTTATTTGCCTTTGTTTGGCAATGGAATGATACATATTATACTGGTATGTATCAAATAAGTGGTGAGAGTTTTCCAATGTTAACTAGAAAATTAATTTCAATGAGCGAAAGAATTGATGGAATAATCAATCAACCACAATATCAAGATTTTTTAAAACAAGTAGGTGAGGGTATTTCTAAAAACCCATTATTTGTTCAAGTTATATTGAATACAGCGGCCTTAATGTTAATGGCACCATTAATTATTGGATATTTATTTGTTCAAAGATTATTTATTGAAGGTGTTGAGCGTTCGGGTATTGTTGGATAAAATAAACTAATAAAAGGAGAATGAAGAAAATGAAATCTGATCGAATTATGCGTAGCAAAATTTATCGATTTTTGGATTATGTTTTGCGTTTAATTATTTTAAATGCTTTGATCATCATCCCTTCATTCTCTTTCTTTATTATTTTTGCCACTCTTTATGAGAATAATGATCATCCTTTAATATATTTAACTTTAATTCCAGTATTGTTTTGGTTTTTCCCAAGTATTGTATCGTGTACAGATGTGATAAAACAATATGAAACGAATGAAACGAATACTATATTTAAAGATTTCTTTAAAAGCTTAAAAAAAAATTATCTCAAATCATTTATTTTATCAATAATTATTGCTATAATGATAGTTATTTTTTATAATAGTTTCAATTTTTTTATGACTTATGCAAATAAAGGATTTATATATATTTTAGGTCTTTTACTAATTATTCCTTTTGTAATTTCTGCAGCTATGATTCTTATCCATATTCCTCTTGTAATGGCTTATTTTAAAAATCTAATGTTAAAAGAAATTGTAAAATTATCTTGTATAATGGCTTTTAAAGATATACTGAATAATATATTGATTGTGCTTATTGTATCATTATTGATGAGTTTAAATATAGCTTTATATTTTGTGATGGCAATTGGTGGGATTTCTATTCCTATTTATATTGCTGTAAAGTTGTCGTTTAAAAAATATATAAAAATATATAGAAAGGTAGAGAAAGAGGATGAATAAAAAGTTTTTTGTAAAAGTACTATCAATGATATTGATCAGTATGTTTGTAGTTGGAATTACCAAAACTGCTCATGCAAAAATAGGTGATTCTGGTGTGATTAGGGTAGAAGGAGAAGAGACGATTAATGAACTATTAGGAGGTGTTAAACTACACCAACAAGATATTAGTGCGCCAATTGATTGCACTGGTGATTATTATTATAAATATGATTCACAATACCTAGAAACAATGGCAGGTGGTGAGGGCGTTAAAATTGTTTCTTGGAGTTATCGAAATGCGGAAAAATGGCAAATGGCAGGTGTGAGCGATATTGCGGCCAATTTTGAAAAAGAAAATCCTGGTTGGATTGTTGTAGGTGGCACTAATGCAGATTTTTTCCATATAAATGGAAATGGTCAAATGGCTAGTAATGCAATGGAAAATGGCGAAATGATTAATCCAATGAATATTACAACGAATTCTTGGTGGAGAGGAATTTTAGGTTTCACTAAAGATAATGAATTAATGGCAGGTGTTCCTGATGTAACCGATTATTATACAGCACATATCTTTGATGAAAATGATTCTGATACAGAAAAAAATACGATTAAAATTTCTGCAGTTAACCCTACGACAATTAGTACTTCAGGAGTTACTGTTTTAACAAAGGACAATCTGACTGCTTATGATTTAAGGGATTACAAAGTAGTCATAGGAACATATGATGTTGTTCGTCAAACCTCAAATGGTGAAATTTTTGTTAAAGGTTATGTTAAAGAAATAAGAGATGGCAAAGAAAACGAAAGACCACTTGATTTCTATAATGATGGAACCAATAATGTTTCAATAAAGGAATTTTTCCTAGTTTCTAAGGATGGTTCATTAGATGATTTAGTAGTTGGCGATTATGTAAAAGTTCAAAAAGACTATATGAATGAATGGGCTAATGTTTATAATAGTGCAAGTTATTATTGGAAAATTTTAGATAATAATAAAGTCTTATATGAAGGACATAGCAATCCAGAAAAAAAGGCAGAAATAATTGAAACTTATGGAAAAGGTGGCGACATTAGTTATATCACTTGTACTAAATCGAGATGTTTATTTGGTATTAAAGCTGATGGGTCATATGTAATGGCAGTAATTGGAGGATCTACTTCAAGTGGTATGACATTGTCGGAGGCTGCCTATTATATGAAGGAAATTGGTTGTGTAGATGCATGGGATTTTGATGGTGGAGGTTCGGCTACCTTAATCGCAAGAGATGAATATGGAAATATTCAAACAATTAATACACCTAGTGATGGAAATCAAGGAGTAGAACGAAGAGTTGGAAATGCTTTATTAATGGTAGTAAGAGATCCTGGTTTTGTTTTTTCATTAGCTGATTCTACACCTACTACTGTTAGTTTAAAGAAAAAAACTGGTGATATATTTGAAAAAATGACAAATATAAAACTTAAAGTTGATGGAAAAACAATAGATGTATTAGATGAACAACAAGAAATTGAAATAACAGGATTACATGAGGGGGAAAAATATTTAGCTGAAATAAGTTTTACCTATGATGGAAATACATATCAATCTTCTATTCCAATTCAAACAAAAGAATACAACGAAAGAGTGTATTTTATATCGCAATCGCATGGTTTTTTAATCAAACTTGAACAAAGTGATGAAGTACTAGAAATTACTAATATAGTCTTTGACATTGATGGTAAAAAATATTATATGGATCACGTTGAAGAGTTTACAATTGATAATTTGGTCAAAGGCAGAGAATATCAAATTTCTTATTCCTATACCATTAAAAATAAAATAACAAATGAAGTGTATACAAAAGATGTAGAAGTTCAAACCTATAAAACCTTAGAATATGAAATACCAAGCATTGTTACTTTTGAACAAAACAGAAAAACTTCAAATAAATTATCAATTGAATATAAATATGAAGATGCTGATAAATTAGTCAAGGAAGCATACATTCTAAAGAATGGTGAAAAAACAGCAGTAACAAATAAAAGTGATATTATCACTTTCGAAAATTTGGATTTTATTACTAATAAGTATGTTTTTCAACTTGTAATCAGCTACGTAGATTTAGATAATCGAACCTTTACGGTTGAATCAGAAGAACTTGTTTATGAAAAAGAAGAATGTTCTCACGAATATGATAATGATTGCGATGAAATTTGTAATATTTGTGGTGAAACTAGGGTTGTTCATCATAGTTGGATAGATGCTACATGTGATAGTCCTAAATATTGTTCAAAATGTCACAAACAAGAAGGTGAGGCTTTAGGCCACAATTGGGTAGATGCTACATATGATGCACCAAAAACCTGTTCAAGATGTGGAAAAACTGAAGGTGAACCGCTTGAAAAAGATGATCATCAAAATGAAGAAAAAGGATGTAAAAAATGTAGTAAAACATCAGTTATCAGTATGATTTTATTTACTTTTGCTTTTTCGAGTGTTCTTTTATATTTTAGAAAAAAACAATAATAAAAATTAAGTGATTGAATAAGGGGAAAAAATGAAAAAAATAAAATGTTTTAAAGTGTTCGTATTTTTTGTAATAGGGTTATTGAGTTTAACCTTCGTAACCCATTTAGAAAGTAATGTTGCAATAGGAGCAACAAATACTGACTCAGCATATGTGAATACAGTTACAGATTTAGAGAAGACAGATTTACTTGGTGGAGTAAGTCTTTATGAACAAAAAATGAATTCACTTTTAAATGGTGATTCGGCAAAAATATTTCAAGAACATTTTGTTCAGTGGGTTGATTTGGAAAATTATGATAATGGTGTAAAACTTGTAACTTGGACAAAACAAAATGCGGATAGTTGGAATGCCGCAACCACGAAAATTTGTGCTCAAGATTGGGAGGCCCATCATCCAGGATGGATTGTAGTTGCAGGAGTAAATGGTGACTTTTTTCAAAATTCAGGAAAAATAACTTGGGAACCAACCAATAATTTCATGGCTGATGGTGATATGTATAGGGCTGATTATGTTGGAGGTCATCGAAAAGTAATAGGAATTAGTGATAATAATGAAATAATTGTAGGTGATCCAGAAATTTCTGATTTGTATCTTCAACTGATGAGTAGTGAAGGAGAAGTTGTTGAGCAATTTCCTATTGCTTCATATAATGAAGCTCCTAAAGAAACAGGAATCAATCTTTATACAAAAGATATGATTGAATCTCATGATTTAACAGGTTATACAGTATATGTAGGAAAATATACGATGTGTAGAATATCTAATGGTACAAATGAAACTGTTTTTGTAAAAGGATCAATTGAAACGTCAAGACCAGGAACGGTTGATGAAAAACCAAGACAAATAAGGGAAGTAACAACTGAAGATGGTGGGACAAAACAAGAAATTACTCGTGAATTTTATCTTGCCACAAAAGATTCAAGTTATGAACAAAAATTACAAAATGGTACATTAGTAAGATGTCAACATAATTATGAAGGCAATTGGAGTAATGTTACTCAAAGTGTTGGTTTTATTCATCAAATGTTAGTGGATGGTAAATCACAATTTCAAAAATCGACAGATTCATTTATTTATACTGATCATCCAAGAACGTTTATTGGTTTTAAAGCAGATGGAACACCAGTATTGATGGTTGTTGATGGTCGTGGTAAAACTGCAGCTGAAAAAAATTATGGTGTTTCTTTATTTGAGGGAGCCGAAATAATGAAACTTGCGGGTTGTGTTGATGCATATAATCTTGATGGAGGAGGTTCTTCAACATTGATTGTTCGTAATAATGAAGGCGGTTTTGATGTTGTGAACCGACCATCAGATGGTAGTGAACGTTCTACTGGAAATGCTATCTTTTTAGTAATGCGCGACCCAGCAGTTGAAAGTAAGTTAGGGAAAGCAACACCAACAACAATCACAATAGAAAGAA